>OGMX01000062.1_pt1 | contig 91324 bp, 76 predicted proteins | sample 1573351 | NCBI WGS metagenome assembly OGMX01 (sample SAMEA2581926, study PRJEB24529) | metagenome | biome: Human gut stool | place: China | collected 2011 | reverse complement strand
ACCCGTACGTCAGTTTAGCAAACTGGTGGTTTCAGCCACTCACCCAAACTTCCTTAGTAACCAACATTTGTTCTCAAATGCGGTGCAAATGTATGGCAAACTTTTGGACTATGCAAATCTTTCCCGCATATTTTTTTCAGTATTTTTGCAGGAAAAGAGATAACACGCTAACACTCAAAACACAATACGCTGTTTAATTTTTCTTCAAAAAGTATTTTCTCAGACACCTTTTAGAGTATCCCCGTTCAGTTTCCCTATCTTTACCGGTACACACCCCGTTTACTTCCCATAAAGAAAACCGGACTTTCCTCCCCAAGCATTATCTTATAAAACTCTTGCTTGCCCATTTCATGCTGTACCAACGGCGCACAAAAATAGCCCCGCGAATATTCTCGTCCAGCAAAAACGCTACCCACATGCCGCAAATGCCCCAACCCAACGGAATGCCGAACAGATAGCCAAGTCCTACGGCTACACTCCACATCACCACCAGCCCTACATAGAACGGATAATTCACATCGCCTGCCGCACGCAGCGCATTCGTCGCGAAGATATTGACAGGACGCCCTATCTCCAGCACAATATCGATAACCAGAATGGTAACCCCCATCTTTATAATCTCGGCATTGGACGTCAGCCAGCCGAAAATAACATGCCCGAAAAGAGCAAGAATACAAGACAGAATCACGGTTATCATCACCGACTTCTTCATTACATATTTCCCCATCAGGAAAGCCGCCCGCGGTTTCTTCTCCCCTATCAGATGCCCGATGCATATCGCCCCGCCCTGTGCCATGGAAATGCTGAACAGATAAGCAAACATGATGATATTGACACAATAAGTACGCGTGGCAAGCGCTTCCACTCCCAGCATGTTAATGAAATAAGTAATCACCACCTGCGACGAACTGTAAGAAAGCTGCTCGCCGGCAGAAGGCAGCCCCACCTTCATCAGGTTCTTCAACTCCACCCAAGGGAACGGACGGAAGTAAGCCGGCGGGAAACGGTGGATATGCTTGCGAAACAAGATTACAAACAGAATCACCATGGACACCCCTCTGCTGAAAGCCGTAGAGATGGCCGCCCCCTCCACTCCCAATTCCGGAAAGCCGAAACGTCCGAAAATCAAGGAATAGTTGCCTATTATATTCAACACATTCACCACCACCGTCACCAGCATCGGATACACTGCCTTGTTGGCGCTGCGCAATGAAGCGGAAAGAGTAAGCGACAACGCCTGGAAAAAGGCGAACGCCCCTACAATACGCATATAGTCCATGCCGTCCTGCATCAGTTCGGGCCCCAGCCCCATCAGCCGCAGGATAGGCTCCGCACACCCGAACAGCAGCATGCTGATGCCTACACCCACCGCGAAGTTCACCAGAAGAGATACTCCCACCACCTGCACCACCTGTTTATGCAGCCGTGCGCCGATATACTGCGAACACAGCACGGAAGTACCGAGATTAATCACCTCAAACACCAGAAAAGTCAGCATGATAATCTGATTGACCACCCCTACGGCAGCCACACTGTTGTCCGAATGGCGGCTCAGCATAACGGTATCCACCGCGCCAAGCATCATAATTAATAATGTCTCTATGAAAATGGGAGCCGCCAGTCTGGCAAGCCGTTTCTTCAGATTCTCCTGCTGTATCATTGTTGTAGAAGCGCTATGATAAAAATCGCGCAAAGATACGGAAAGGAAAGGGAGAACAACTTGACACATATCAAATATTTTTTGCTACCTTTGCCACGCTAAATGACACCCAAACCTGCATAACCGTTATGGACACATTACTCAAAGAAACAGTGAACGCCACCGTCAACTCCCGCTATCCCGGCATGGCGCCCGAAGACAGACGGCAATTGGAAGAAATCCTGGTCCGCAGAGAAGTGGAAAAAGGCGAACTTCTACTGAAAGAGGGACAGGTAAGCCATAATATCGTACTCGTCGGCAAAGGTATGTTGCGCCAGTTCTATTACAAAAACGGAAAAGACGTCACCGAACATTTCTCTTATGAAGGATGCATCGTCATCTGCATTGAAAGCACGCTGAAGAAAGAGCCCACCCACCTCATGATTGAAGCGCTCGAAGACAGCGTGGTCTACCTGCTTCCCTATGACAAGCTGATGCTTCTTACCGAAATATCGTGGGAAATCAATATGTTCTATCGCAAGATACTCGAATATTCCCTTATTGTTTCACAAATCAAAGCCGATTCCTGGCGGTTCGAGACAGCACGCGAACGCTACAGCCAGCTGATGGAGCAGCAGCCGGAAGTCATCAAGCGCGCCCCTCTGTCGCACATCGCCTCCTATCTGCTGATGACTCCCGAAACCTTAAGCCGGGTACGTTCGGGCATACTCTGATTTTTACGGGAATGCCCGGACCGGTCATAATCTGAATCCATATAGAAATTTACCCTTTCTATATACGGAGTCCTTTTAAATTTTCTTCAAGAAGAACTTCCCAAAGAAGCTGAACAAAATTTAAGCAGGCTCTTAAACCTGTCTTATCTCAAATCTTTTTTTGAGATAGCTTGTTATCAAGCTCATTATCCAACTTAAAATTCAGATTATGACTACCATATACACTTTTGCGCAAAGCGCAATCGAAGAAGCCAGAAGCGCCGGCCGCTACGGCACAGCCAACCTGTACTCCGGCGCCATCAACAGTTTCCGGAATTTTACCGGCGACATCCCCCTTACCTTCAAGGAAGTGACGGCGGGAATGATAAAACGATACGAAGAAAGCCTGTTGCAGAAAGGCCGGCGCCACAATACCATCTCCGCCTATATGCGCATGCTGCGTTCCATATTCAACCAGGCATACCAGCAAGGCATTCCCGATACGATACCTGCCGACGAGCTGTTCCGCTTCGTATTCACCGGCTACGAGCCTACCGCCAAACGTGCCATCTCCCCCGCCCTTATACGGCGTCTCTCGCAACTGAATCTGGAACACTCTCCCCACCTGCGCTTCAGCCGCGATTTATTCCTGCTCAGCTTCTACCTGAGAGGCATTCCGTTTGTCGACCTGGTTCATCTCCGCAAAACGGACATGAAGCACAACACCATTTACTACTACCGCCGCAAGACCCGCCAGCAGCTATCGGTCTACCTCGAACCGTACGCCGCCGAGATTCTGCGACGCTACACCGACAAGCACTCCCCCTCTCCTTACCTTCTGCCCATACTCTCAGCGGTCGGTCCGGAAGGCTACCGGCAGTACAAAAGCGCTCTGCGTCTTTACAACCAGCACCTGCACCGGCTATCCAAGATGCTGCGCCTGAGTGTGCCGCTCACCTCCTACGTGGCACGCCACAGTTGGGCCACCACCGCCAAAGAAGAAGGAGTAGCCATCGCCATGATAAGCGAAGGACTGGGGCATAGTTCCGAAAAGGTAACACACGTATACCTCTCTTCTTTTAACAATAATGCAATGAGCAAAGCCAACCGGAAGGTTATTTCCACCATCCATGCCAAAAAGAAAAAGAGAAAAAAAGGGGAATAGAATAAAAAATAGCATGTAAATTAATATTACTTGCTATATAAAATTGTTTCATAGATAGTTCATTCTCTTACTTACAAGGTAAGAGAATGAATAAAATACTGTAAAAAAGCTTTTTATAATAACATAAAAGCACTTTTCCTATTGTATCCCTTATGCTTCTATAAAGGCATGGAAGCGAAATGACATTTTTGAAACTTTGTTAAACAAAAGCGATGTATACAATGAAATATGTAAATATTTAATACTTTGAAAATATGTTTTATACCTTTTTATGAGTAGTTATGATGGGAATTTGAGATTTAAAAATAAATATTTTTTTGTTTGTAATGATAATATTTTTCATACCTTTGCAAACGGAATAATGGTTCTCTTACCTTGTAAGTAAGGGAATGGGTTATCTCTTACCTTGTAAGTAAGAGAACCCATAATTAATCATAACAAATAAGACAGGGAAATCAATTATTTTATTTACAAAAATTCAATGATTGACAGGACATTACGAAGACCATGAAACAAATTTTGCGTTTCAACAAAATTATCAAGAGCATCATCATTGCCGGTGATTTATGCATTCTCAATGCACTCTTTATAACCTTGTACTATGTATTGGACACAGATACCCAGCGTATCCTTCTCTCCGATTCACTGCCGCAATTGTTGGTGTTGTTGAATTTGGTCTATCTCTTATGTAACTATTCCAAAGGAGTCGTGCTTCACCGCCGCATCGTACGTGCAGACCATATCGTAATGCGTGCCGTACGCAATACATTCTGCCATGCGATAGTATTCATCAGCCTTATCACGCTGGTGCATTTCGGCAGCTTGTCCACACGCTTCCTCGTTATATTCTATACGGCATTCCTTGCACTGCTTGTATCATACAGACTCATATTCAGACATTTCGTCAAAATATACCGCCGCAAGGGAGGCAACCGTCGTACTGTTGCACTCGTGGGCGACGGCTCCAATATGGTCGAACTCTACGAAGAGATGACCGCCGACCCTACTTCCGGCTTCAAGGTAGTGGGCTATTTTGCCGAGCATCCTTCCGACAATTATCCGAAGGAATGCCACTATCTGGGCACTCCCCAAGAAGTAATCCCTTATCTTAAGAAAAGTAAGGCCGAACAGTTGTACTGCGGTCTTACTTCCTCGCATAGCAAAGAGATTCTGCCCATCATCAGCTACTGCGAAAACAACCTGATTCATTTTTACAGCGTGCCCAACGTACGCAACTACCTGAAACGGCGCATGCACCTTGAACTGATAGGAAACGTACCCGTACTGGACATTCGTCAGGAACCGTTGGCGCAACCCGAAAACCGGTTGGCAAAACGTCTGTTCGACATCGTGTTCTCACTATTGTTCCTATGCACAATCTTTCCTATCATCTTCATCATAATAGGACTGGCTATCAAGATAACCTCGCCCGGACCTATCTTCTTCAAGCAGAAGCGCAGCGGCGAGGAAAACAAGGAATTCTGGTGCTATAAGTTCCGTTCCATGCGTGTCAACAAGGACAGCGATAAGGTGCAGGCTACTTTAAACGACCCGCGCAAAACCCGTTTGGGCAATTTCATGCGTAAAACAAGCATCGACGAACTGCCGCAGTTCATCAACGTTCTGTTGGGCGACATGTCCGTAGTAGGTCCCCGCCCGCACATGCTGAAACATACCGAAGAATACTCCAAGCTGATTGATAAGTATATGGTACGCCACTTTGTCAAACCCGGCATCACCGGTTGGGCGCAAGTCACCGGCTTCCGCGGAGAGACCAAGAAACTCTGGCAGATGGAAGGACGCGTGGAGCGCGACATCTGGTATCTGGAACACTGGACATTCATGCTCGACCTGTACATTATCTACAAAACCGTGAAAAATGCGGTAAAAGGAGAAAAAGAAGCCTACTAAAACAAGTTGAAAGCTGAGAGTTGAAAGTTAAAATCAAAAACACATGAAAAAAAGAAGTCTGATATTTTTATTATTACCTCTGCTGTTGGTAGGATGCCAAAGCTACAAGAAAGTACCTTATCTGCAAGACGATTTGCAGCAGATTGCCATGGCAGATACAAGCGTCCGAGACATGACCTTGTACGATGCGCGCATCATGCCGAAAGACCTGCTGACAATCGTGGTAAGCTGCCCGGAAGAGCCAGCGCTGGCAGAACCGTTTAACCTTACCATAGCAACCCCTGTCAGCAATACAGGCAGCCAATCGCTTACTTCCCAACCGGCATTACAGCAGTACCTCGTAGACAATAACGGAAATGTAGAATTTCCCGTATTGGGCACTATTCACTTAGGGGGACTTACCAAGGGAGAAGCCGAGCAATATATCAAGGACAAGCTCAAATCTCAGTTCCGTGAAACACCCATTGTCACTGTGCGCATGATCAACTATAAAATATCCGTCATTGGCGAAGTCGGTCGTCCGGGAACTTTCATCATTTCCAACGAAAAGGTCAATATCTTCGAAGCCCTTGCCATGGCAGGCGATATGACTATCTACGGCATTCGCGACAATGTCAAACTGATTCGCGAGGACAATACCGGCAAGCGGGAAATTGTCACACTCAACCTGAACGACCAGGACATTCTGCAATCGCCGTATTACTACCTGCAACAGAATGACATCTTATATGTCACTCCCAATAAGACCAAGGCAAAGACATCCAATATCAGCAGTAGTACCACCATCTGGTTCTCGGTTATCGGCTCATTAGTATCGCTGGCGAGTCTTATTATCGCAATTACAAAATAAGAGAAATTGAACCTCAACAAACAAAAATAAAAAATTACAGACGTGAAAGAAGAAATATACGACGACTTGTTCGAAGAAAAAGAAGAAAAGACCAACTGGCAGGCTATGCTTTTCAAATACATCATCCGGTGGCCCTGGTTCATCGCCTCTGTTATTTTCTGTCTGGTATGCGCCTGGCTCTATTTGAAGACCATTACTCCCGTGTACAACATAAGTGCGTCCATGATTATCAAGGACAATAAGAAAGGAGGCAATACCGGCAATGACCTCAGCGCTTTTGAGGACCTTGGTATCATATCTTCTTCTCAGAATATCGATAATGAAATCGAAATTCTCCGTAGCAAATCGCTTATCAAGGATGTGGTCAGTGAATTGGAACTGTACATCAGCTATTCCGGCGAAGGCAGATTCCAGAAGCCCGATTTGTACGGTTCTTCTCCGGTACTCGTACATTTTCTGCCCGAAGATGCCGAACGGCTTAAGGCCCCCATCTTGCTGACCGTCAGCTATCAGTCCGGCAACCGGATAGATGTAACGGCAACCATCAATGGAAATACCGTCAACAAGCATTTCACGGAACTGCCCGCTGTTCTGTCCGGAGAGGCAGGTACACTCACGTTTACTTCCAATCCCGCCGCCCCCATTACCGGTAGCGGCAGTGTAGACGTAAGTATTGTCAATCCACTGTCCATAGCCAAAGGATATCGAAGCGCTTTATCCATCGAACCGACCAGCAAGACCACTTCCGTTGTTACCGTATCGATAAAGAATACGAATAAAAAACGCGGCGAGGACTTTATAAACAAACTTGTTGAAATCTATAATAAAAACGCTAACAACGACAAAAATGAAGTGGCACAAAACACCGCCCGCTTCATCGATGAACGCATCTCCGTCATCAATCAGGAATTAGGCACTACGGAACAGGAACTGGAAAGTTTCAAGCGCGAAGCAGGACTTACCGACCTTAGCAGCGATGCCCAGCTTGCCGTCAGCGAACAGTCTGCCTACGAAAAGCTTTGCGTAGAGAACGGCACCCAGCTCAATCTGGTCCAATACCTCTCCGAGTATATTCAAAAACCGGAGAACGCAGCCACCACTCTTCCTGCCAATGTAGGACTGAACGATGAAACACTATCGGGGCTCATCACTCAATACAATGCGTTGATTCTGGAACGTAACCGTCTGTTGCGTACCTCATCGGAAAGCAACCCGGTTGTACGCCGTCTCGACAGCAACATACAGGACATGCGTGCCGGCATCCTCACAACCATCGCCAGTGTACGCAAAGGACTGCTTATCACCAAAGCCGACCTCGACCGCCAGGCAGGCAAGTATGCCGGACGCATCAGCAATGCTCCTGCCCAGGAACGCCGCTTCGTCAGCATCCAGCGCCAGCAGGAAATCAAGGCAGGACTTTATCTCATGCTGCTGCAGAAACGCGAGGAAAATAATATTGCACTTGCCGCCACCGCCAATAACGCCAAAATCATCGACGATGCGCTGGCAGATGATTTCCCCGTATCTCCCCAAAGCAAAAAAATTTACATGATGGCATTTGTGCTCGGTCTCGGTATTCCGGTTGCCATCATCTACATACTGAACCTGCTGAGCTACCGCATCGAAGGACGCGCCGACGTTGAAAGACTCACCAATGTCTCCATTATCGGCGATGTTCCCTTGAACGATTCGGAAGACAAGCACGCCATTGCCGTCCGCGAAAACGACAACGACATCATGGCGGAAACTTTCCGTAGCCTGCGCACCAACCTGCTTTTCATGTTGGGCGACCCGGACAGAAAAGTCATTCTCGTCACCTCTACCATGAGCGGTGAAGGAAAAACATTCATAGCATCCAATTTAGCTGTCAGCCTGGCATTATTAGGCAAGAAGGTCATCATCGTGGGACTCGACATTCGCAAGCCGGGATTGAACAAGGTCTTCCGCATACACCACAAGGAAAAGGGAATCACCGGTTTCCTCTCCGCTCCCCAAAGTACCGATTTGCGTTCCATGATACTGCCTTCCGAAGTATCGGACAATCTTCATGTACTGCCCGGTGGAGCCATCCCGCCCAATCCCACGGAACTGTTGGCACGCAAATCCCTGGACGATGCCATCGAACTGTTGAAAAAAGACTACGACTATGTCGTGCTCGACACCGCCCCTATCGGCATGGTCACCGACACGCAGCTCATAGCACGCGTTGCCGACATCAGCGTTTACGTATGCCGTGCCGACTATACGCATAAGAACGACTACCAGCTCATCAACGAGCTGTACGCCAACAAGCGTTTGCCCGGTCTGTGCACTGTTATCAACGGCCTGGACATGAAAAAGAAGAAGTACGGCTACTATTACGGCTACGGCAAGTACGGCAGGTACTACGGCTATGGCAAGAAATACGGCTATGGCTATGGGTACGGTTATGGCGATACTTCTGATTCGAAATAAGATATTCACCCCATAAGCCTGGGGAACTTCTACATGCAATGCTGTCCTTGTTTCCGGGCTTATTTTTTGTTTGTTTGCTTGTATGCTGTGGCAGCAGAGCGCTGCTGCCCGGCATACTTTTTAACCCAACCGAACGTAAAAAACAATGCAGAATACGAATCACATAGAAACAAAAAACAATACAGCACCCCGCCAATGGCTGGTGGCCTATGTACAGTCGTGCCTTGAGAAAAAGACTGCACAACGGCTTGCCGCTATGGGCATCGAGTGCTACCTGCCCGTCCAAAGCGAGATTCGCCAGTGGAGCGACCGCCGCAAACGGGTAGAGCGTCTTGTGATTCCCATGATGATATTCGTGCATGTCACTCCGCAGGAACGGCCGCTCCCCCTGAGCCTGCAGGCGGTCAGCCGCTATATGGTACTGCGCGGCGAAAGCACCCCTGCCGTCATCCCCGACGAACAGATGGACCGGTTCCGCTTCATGCTCGATTACAGTCCCGAAGCGGTGGAAATGTGCAGCGCCCCGCTGGCTCCCGGCGATGCTGTGAAAGTAATAAAAGGGCCGCTTGCCGGACTCGAAGGAGAGTTTATCACTGTGAACGGGAAAAGTAAAGTTGCTGTACGGCTGGATATGTTGGGGTGCGCGCATGTGGATGTACCTATAGGATTTGTCGAGAAAAAGGGGGAGGGAATGGAAGGACAAAAGAACAAAAAGACAAAAGAAATACAGAAGGCAAAAGAGATACAGAAGAGGAGGCAACAAGAAGAAAAGGCTGTACGATGATTTTACTATCACCCTACAGCCTTTTCAGCATCCCGCTATCAGAATTCCTTCCCTACATCAAAGCAGGGACATTGCTTGGTCCACTCCATGGGTTCCACTTCCCCGTTTCCGTTCAGGTCGGGACTGAGGTCCCTGTGCCCCACTACACATGTACCGGGATATTCCTGTAATAACTTTCCCACCAGCACACTCAGCGAATGTCGCTGCCACTCTGTCCTCGTATCTTTCGGATTTCCGTAACGGTCCAGCCCACCTTCATAACAGATGCCTATCGAGTGAGCATTGTAGCCCCGCACATGCGCTCCCACTTTGCTTACCGGACGGGTAGCCAGGACTCTTCCGTCACGCCGCACATAGAAATGATACCCCGTTCCGTCGAACCCTATAAGCCTGTGAGAAGCCTCCAGCGCCTGTTCGGTCAACGCATAGTTCTCGCGCGTGGAGCTACAATGGATTACTATCAGGTCAATCGCTCTCATCTCCTAATAGTTCATCGCATTCGCACCAAACACACCCAGCACAGCCGAAGCCACTGCAATTACCACTTTCAAAATCGTATCCCAAAAACCTTTACTTTTTCCCATACTTCTTTTTTTCAATTTAAAAATTTAAAATTCATCATTCAAAATACCTTATCCTTATCCCAACGGATTCTCTTCCTCACCGCCGGCATTTCCGCCGCCGTTGCCGCTACCGCCCGATGTCTTGTTGTCGTCGGACACCAGCTCGAAATTAATGTTGTTGGGTGCGCCCTTCGTGGTGGCAACCGAGTCGTTCACCAGTCTGAGCGTAGTGGCGACCTTGAAATTAATCCGCACCTTGTCAATATTCTTCACCGTACAATCCTTGGGATTTTCCGTTGCTATGCAGTGAAACGAAGTGCGGAAAATTCCGAAATCATCCAGACGGACACTGTTGCCGTCGGTCAGCTTCTCGCGCATGTTTCTCACAATCGCCTTGCCCACGTGCAGCACATCCTCTGCCGACATACCTCCCAAAGCCTCTATTTCTTCCGAGATGCGTTTCAAATCATACATCTTCGCGTCGCGCGGTTTTCTTTTCAGGATATAAACCAACGGAGACGTCTTGTCGCCAATCTTCTTGTAGCGCTGTGCGCGTACCACCAATGCTGTTGCCATAATTTTTAAGTTTTAATTGTTAATTGTAAATCATTCATCGCTCAATCCGAAGGGGCCCTTTCTTCTGACCGGCGATACAAAGATAGCACCTTCCCCACCCGCTTCCGCCCCTTTCCGCTCCTTCGCACATCATTGCACACCATAAAGCGTTTTTCTGCAACTTATGACACCTTACGACGCAATAAACTGTCCTTTTTTCTTTCGCAAACCACTAATTTTCACTAACTTTACATCATAAAAACAAGTAATAAAGAACATGGAAAAATCCTCTTTCATCCCCCGCAGCTACAGCAAAAGCGAGCTGGCAATCTTATACAGTCCCAGCATCACGCCCAAGGCAGCCGTCCGCAAGCTCAACCGCTGGATAGCCTTCAAGCCCGGACTCCTGGAACAGCTTGCCGCCACCGGCATGCTTCCCAATGCCAAGTGCTACACTCCTATTCAGGTGCACGTCATCGTAGAAGCATTGGGAGAACCGTAGCCCCCGAAAAGCCAGGCGTTTAAAAGCCGAATGCCCGGAGTTTGCATCTGAAACTCCGGGCATTCCAGCCTGAAACATGAGGCATTCCGGGAGCAAACACCCGGTCTTTCAGGAGCAAACTCACGGGGTTACCAGCCCCATCCACGGCAGCCTGTCCTTATCCAGAACCTTCCCCTGCATCTCGGTCATTATCTGCTCCTCCGATTCCCGTTCATCATACCGCCCGCACGGCTGCCTCACAAACAGCACGCTTCCCGTCCGGCACAAATCCTGGTCGCGCACTTTCAGCATATCGAGCCGGGTATAGCGCCTGTCCGGTTCCTCGATGCGGCTTATGGAAAAGATGAAATCGGCAAGGTTCGCCCAGTTGGCGCTGCCCGAAATGGTGTACATATCTATCTCCTCCAGCTCGTTCTTCCCGTTCAGCTTTTTCAGGCTGCGGGGATGCGCCACGATAATCACCCAGACACCGTTGTTACGCCCCCACGCCTGCATCTGCGTCAGCATGCCCTTGATGGCCTGCGTCTCCGTGTTGTAGCGTCCGGTTTCCATTTCCATGAAGAGGTACGGGTCGATGATGAGGTACTTCAGCGGCATGGCGCGTTTCACCCGCTCCGCGCGCTCTATGATGTTGGCGGGCGTGGGCGAAACCTCGTGCAGGTCCAGATGCACCATGTGCCCGTCCAGGAAAGAGACGATGGGCTGCAACTGTTCGCGGGTGTATGCCGCCGTGTTCACCTTGCCCAGCATCAGGCGAATAAGATTTGCCATGTGTTTGTTCTTGTCGGGAACCTCAAAGGAGAGGTAGCACACGTTACGCCCCGTCTTGGCCATAAGGCGGCAGGTCAGGTCGTTCAGAAAATCCGTCTTGCCGCTGTTGGGCTTTCCGGTGGCAATTATCAGTCCGCCCTGGTCGGTGGGATGGAACACCCGGTCGGTAAGCGGACCGTAACCCACATCGTAACCGTGGTCGTAATTGCCGTTCAACACGTTCATAATCTCATCCGCACGTTCGCTCACGGTGATGATGTCCGATGTACGGTGCGGACATGCCGAGCCGATAATCTCGCGCACCACATCGGCGCCGTACGCCACAAGCACGTCGGATATGTCCTTGCAGCCGCCGGGCAGGACGGTGAACAGGCATCGCGTACCGAAATAGTCGGCAAGATGCTTCACAAGCGTCCTTCCGGGCAGGTCGCTGTCGCCGCAAATCACCAGCTCCTGCACCCGGTCCAGCCAGGGGCGGAAAGCCTCGAAGCCTTTGGAAAGGTCGCTTGCCGCGCCATTGGGCACGCTGATAACATACGGGTAGCCCGCCTCGCGCAAAGTCAGCACATCCCTTTCCCCTTCGGTGACAATCAGGCGCGGAATATTCTCTTCGGCAATCAGCAGCGGGTTGATACAGTCGATGTTGTAAGGCGGGCAAGGCGTGGTGGGCGAATCCTGGCTCCAGCATTTGGTATAGCCGGAAGCGGTGGCATCGCACGAGCGGTACTTCACGTTGACGGGCTGCCCGTTGATATAGTTCACATAGGCGATGCACTGGTACATCATCCCCGCAGCATTCTTTTTATCCTTTCCGTCCTTGCTGTCCTTGCTGTCCTTGCCTCCGAAGCAGCGGTGCACCAGGCAGCCGATACGTGCGTCGATGGCTGTTTTCAATGAGATTCCCATATCGGCAAGATAACGGCGGGCGGCAAGCTGTCCGGTATCGGAAGTCTCCGGGTCATCGGTCAGCGGTTTGATTTTGGCAATAACCTCAGGCGACAGCCGTTTGTAGTCTTCGGGAATCATCGACACCTCAAATGCGGCGTTCCCTCCGCCTGCCAATGCCATACCGCCCGGCTCTCCTTTCCCGGCACTTCCCTTCGCCATCAGCGAAGCTCCCGCCGGACTCCCGGCATCCTGCCATCCCGTGCTTCTGCGCTCTGTCCAAAAGTCCTTCAGCTTCCCGTGAAAGTCGCACCCCGCATAAAAGCAGCAGTACAATCCCGTATCGCGCGAAATGGCAAGATGTTTTTTCCCGCACTTGGGACACTCTGCTATATAATTCTTCCCCGCTCTTCTACGCTCGGGAAAATCACTCAAATAATAAAACGGCTTCATCCTCCGAAATTTTATAATTTATAATTCATAACTCCCCCATTTTCCACTCAGCACGTTCCACTCCGCTCCCGCTCCCGGGCGGGGCGGTGCATTGTCCGGTATGTTCACCATCCCTTCCAGCGGGTCGTCGTAAAAGCGCAGGCCGCTTTCCTTATCCGTCCACTCAAACTCGCAGAGCGGATGATTGTTGCGCTGTTCGCTCCGCATGTCGGCAAGGTTCTGTACCCGTTGCCGCCTTCCGGCATCCGTGGCATCTTTCAGCATCCGCAGCCCGCCGGCGGATTTCAGCAGGTTGCTCAGCCAGCACAGCCGCCCTACATGGGTGGATTTCATAAAGCGTTCCTGGCTTGCGAAGTAAGGCACCAGCAATTCGTTCACCAGGTACACCAGGTTGGCGCAGGCATCTTCGCGCGCCAGTCCCTCCTTCTGCTGGAAGCCGTCGATGAGCGGAGTGAAAATCTGCATCTTATCCATCGGATTTTTGTTGATGAGGTGAAAGAAATTACGTGCGGCTTCCAGGCTTTTTTCCGCAGAAGAAATCCTTCCGGAGGATGTATTATTCTTATTATCCTGTATAGTATATATATTATATATATCCCCCTGCGGTAATTTTACCGGTAAAGTTACCGGTAAAGTTTCCGCAGAATCATCCGTTTTTTCCTTCTCTTTCCAGAGGTAGGAATAGAACGAACTCATCCCGTACACATTGTCGCCGGGTACGATGCCGAATGCTCCGCTCAGCCTGACCGCTTCCACCAGATACCGCGCGTTCTTAAACTTCAGCGCCTTGCTGATATCATAGAAATTCTCCACGGGATAAACCGCATCCTCGTTCATGTAGGCGGTCATCCCCAACATCAGTTCCAACAGCTTTGCAATGGTGGAATCCGTAATTTTCCGACTTTTCCACTGCCCTATGGTCTTTTGCAGCTCCCGTACGGAAAGAGTAGTTTTATGTGCTTTCATAGCATTTATATTTTAAATTGTTTTAAAAACTGTTGCAAAGGTATACCTTTGTACCCATATTCTTCGTACCCACTATATGGGTACGGGATTTATATATTTTCATATAATTAACTAAAAACAATTTTATTATGCAACATTACAGATTAGCTATCAACCATCCTGAGTTCAGCGAATTCCTCGAAAAGGAAATGAAACAGCTTAAAATCACCAAAGACCAGCTCCGTGAGGCTTGCCACATAAGCCCCACCCACTTCAACAACATAAAAAAGGGCTCTATAATTATGAAGTAAGCGTCTATGACAGGATTCTGAGAGGGTTTGAAGAGTTCACGACACCGGAAAACGCACAACGTATCTATCGGGAAGGGGTAAAGACTTTATTTCCTAAGCTGAAAGAGTAAAGTTTTATTGCAGTTTTACGAGGAGGAATGTCATTAATTTTTCTTCATAAAACTTGGCATATTACAACTTAATTTGTAAATTTGCCGCACATTTATCAATTACTATTGCTTTCGTCTTTCCCGGATTTTGGGAGGGGCGAAAGCGTAGCGTACTTACCTGTATCCATCTAGAAAACTCATAATCACGTTTTTTCTAACAAAATTATCATCATTTTAATGTTCCTCTCTTTTTGTTTATTAATATTGTGCATAATAGCATTATTTACCAAAGATAATCATCGGCTCTACGAAAAGCGCAATTTGACAGACTTAGTAAAATGGATTGCTGCTATCGCCGTAGTCATATCTCATTTATGTACTTTTTATATGCATAGCCCAACATTAGCTACAGAATGCAGGTTTGGAAGTCTATCGGTATCAATATTTTTCTTTCTTTCAGGCTATGGATTAATATGTAGTTACAATTTGAAAGGAGAAAAATATCTTAAAGGTTTTCTTATACATCGCATAGGTAAAGTTATAATCCCATTATTAACAGCCTATGCAATATATATCCCATTATTAAAAATAATTAGCAATAGGGGGGGGGGGGGTAACAGAAGCCATTCAAAGTCTATTTTCTACAAATCCACTTTTACCCTATAGTTGGTACGTTACAGAAATAGTACTCCTTTATCTCCTCTTTTACATTACAATGCGTTTTGTTCCCAAATATAAAATCATAACATTAAGCCTTATCATAATTTGTATGATGTTAGGAATGTTATTAACTAAATTTCCACATTGGTGGATTAATGCTACCCCTTGCTTTATTATAGGTATGTGGTATTGCCAATATGAATGTGCTATCATAAAACAAATAGGAAAAGTAAAAATCTGGAATCTATTATTATTAATAATACTATTTTTCTGTATATACCGTTTAGATATTATTCAAAATAATATTCAATTTCTTGCACGTTGGCGCTACACGTATGCGTCATACTATATTATTAATTATTTATTCATCCTCCTTGCTGTGTATATACTTCAAGGAGTCCACAATATCAAAAAACTTAAAGTCAAACGAAATTGCTATTATGAAATTTATCTTATACAAGGAAGTGTATTTTTGCTACTTAACACAATCATAGATGACAAAACGCTATTTTTTGTTTTAGCTATAATTGTCACTCTTATATTTTCATTAGGAATAAATTGGATAAATCTAAAGATAGCAGCATTCTTAAAAATCTAAAAAGTTACTCTAATAAAATAAGAGTATGGAAGAAACCAATAAAAAAATATTCAAAAATACAGCATATTTATATATAAGACAACTAGTAATAATGGGTCTTAGTTTCTTTACAACACGTATTGTATTGGAAAAACTAGGTGCCAACGATTTTGGTGTAAATAATGTTGTAGCAGGATTCGTTTCTATGTTCACATTGGTTAACTCTATTTTACAAACCAGTACTTCACGTTTTCTGTCTTTAAATCTCGGAAAAAACAATGACGAGCTAATAAAAAGAACATTTTCCACAGCTTTTTATATGCACTTAATAATAGCTGTAATAGTAGTACTCTTATTAGAGTCATTTGGAATATGGTTCTTGAATACTAAATTGAATATTCCAACAGAGCGTATGTTCGCAGCCAATGTAGTATTTCAACTTTCAGTTTTTTCTGTTTTTATAGGCATTACTCAAACTCCTTATACAGCAATACTCACATCTCATGAACATTTTAATATGTATGCGTACATGTCGATTTTTGATGTGGTAGCCAAACTTGTTGTTCTTTTCCTTTTAATTTATATACCATTCGATAAACTCATAGTTTACACCTCACTTCAAACTATAGTGAACTTAATAGTTGCAATAACATATCGAATCTATTGTCTGCGCAAATTTAAAGAAACACATCTTTCCAAACTATTTGATAAAAGTTTGTGTAAGGAAATGACTGTATTCTCCGGATGGGGAGTCGTTGGAAATCTAGCAGTCACATTAAACAGTCAAGGGCTAAATATCTTAATAAATATATTCTTCACAACTATTGTTAATGCTGCTTTAGGTCTCGCAAATCGTGTAAATTTCACTATTCTCGCTTTTGTTGGTGGTTTTATGACTGCGGCCCAACCACAACTCGTAAAATATTATGGAGCCAATGATATGAAAAATTTCCATCGACTAATTTTTAACGTGTCACAATACTCACTTTTTATGTTGGCTATTATTGGCGTCCCGGTATTAATGGAAATAGATTATGTACTTAATCTATGGCTTACAGAAGTACCCGAATACACATCTGCATTCATCAAAATTACAATATTCAATAGCATTATTTCTTACTCCAACCGCTTCGTAGATCAAGGTTTAGTAGCAAGCAATCATATGAAAGAGCTTAACCTATATTCTTCCACATTATATTTAGCAGAACTACCACTGATGTATATAGCTTTAAAGTTAGGAGCCTCCCCTACATTTGTTTATGCTATATCTTGTTTTACAGTGCTTATTTGCCTATTTATCAATGTTAAAATGCTTTCTAAATTCACAAATTTTCCTGGACGCCAATACATACAAACTGTATTTTTAAAAACATTAGTATTAATTCTAATAGCTTGTATACCTCCATATTTAATATGTATAACTATGCCTGAAGGATTCTTTCGTTTTTTAATAGTCTGTTCAGTATCTGTATTAAGCACTATGGGGGTGCTTATGAAGTTCGCTTTAAGTAAAGAATCCCAATATATGGTAAAGGAGAAAATCAAAAAGATTTTGCACATAAAAAGACGTAGCCAACGAGAAATCAATCAGCAACATTGTTACGACTATCCTGCTGAAAACAATGGCTGGCATAAGGTTGGAAATAAACCAGTGTATGGAAATCATGAAACGGAATCCGTATTTGACCCTTTTGTAATAAAACATAATGGAAAATTCCTAATGATAGTGTCTGAACGCAAATATCATGGACTAGACTTACTTGAATCATCAAATGGTACTGATTGGCAAAATAAAGGACCTATTATGAAAAGAATACCAAACACATGGGAAACTCTGATTAATCGTGCCTCACTTGCAATAGTAGATAATGTTTGGCATCTTTGGTATACAGGACAATCTCCAGAAATAAGTAAAATAGGTCATGCAATAAGTACAGATGGCATCCATTATCACCGTTCTTCTTATCCTTGTCTTGAAGCGACTCTCCCACAAGAAGGAGTATCAGTAATGAACCCTTGCGTACTATGGAATGAAGATAAAAAAATATTTCAAATGTGGTATGCTGCAGGTGAAAATTATGAACCTGATGTACTTTTTTATGCAGAGTCTAAAAATGGTGAACAATGGATAAAGCATAAGCAGCCTATACTCTTTAAAGATAAAACACATGAATGGGAGAAATACAAAGTTGGCGGTTGTGATGTTAAAAGACAAAAAAATAGTACATATATCATGTATTATATTGGTTATCAAAATTTAGATGTAACGCGCATTTGTTATGCAGTTTCTTCCGATGGCATTAATTGGACACGTCCCGATTATAACATATGTATTTCTCCTTCTCAAAATAGCTGGGATTCAGACGCCATTTATAAACCTGCTGTTCTTCAAAGAGACCAAACTCTGTATATGTGGTACAATGGACGCAAAGGAGTAGAAGAGTATATTGGAATGGCAATAAAAGAAAATGAAAATGCAACGGAATAGAGCTATAGATATCGCAAAAGGAATAACAATTATATTGATGATATTGGGACATTTTAATTCTTTATGGAACACTGTCATATTTTATATGATTTTTAGTTTTCATATGCCCCTATTCTTCATTTTTTCAGGTTATTTCTATAAGCCCAAAACTAATAGAGAGTTTTTTACAAATGGTTATAATCGTCTTTTAAAACCTTACATCATCACAGCTATAATAGCTATAGCTATAAGTTTTATATGCTATAACAAAAATGCAGGCGTGGATTATCTACTTGGTGCATTAATTGGATGTATGGGAAGTTGGAATCCACTGATAAAAACCTATGAACTCCAAGCAGGGCCTATTTGGTTTTTATTAGCTTTATTTTGGTGCCAGATATATTATAATATTATACAACGTAAATGCTCTAAATATTCAACAGTTATTTGTATACTATTGTCATTATTCTTTTGGAAATTTAGCGAGAAAGTTATCAATTTACCACTTTGTTTAGGATGTGCATTCACTGCCCTAATATTTTATGAAGCAGGAAAACTATTACGTGAAAATGGAATAGATAGCAGCAGATACCGTTGGACATTATATTTAATATGGATTGCAGCATTTCATTTCACATATTTAAATATGGCTCAATACATATATACATGGTTTCCATTAAGCATGACAGGTGCAATCTGTGGAACTATTGCAATATATGATTTTTCCAAAAAAATATCAACATGGATGGGAATCTCTACACTACTTATATATATAGGGCAACATACACTTGAAATTTTGTGTTGCCACACAATAGCATGGATATCAAGATGTTATATTTTAAAAATGCTTTGTATTGAAGAAACACCATTAAATATGGATATATCATACGCTATACTAACTATTATCTATACAATTCCAATATTAATTTTTAAGGGCTTTAAACCATATTTTATCATAAGAAAATAACAAATTACAACTATTGCATTTTTTCATAATACTGATAATTCTTCATTGTTCATGATATCTCATTACCTTTTTTTATGTGTTTACTATATCAACTAGAATTATCAAATTATGTATCATAATAGCATTATTATTTCTGCATTTAAATAAATTTTATAGTTATTCACTCAAAAAGACATGAATCATTATGATTATTTAATAGTAGGCTCCGGCCTATTTGGAGCGACATTTGCTTATCGTGCTAAGCAAGTAGGCAAACAATGCCTTATAATAGACAAACGGCCTCATCTAGGAGGAAATATTTATTGTGAAAAGATAGAAGGTATTAATGTACACAAATATGGTGCCCATATTTTTCATACATCCAACAAAATAATTTGGGATTTTGTTAATTCCATAGTCGAATTCAACCGCTATACAAACAGTCCAATTGCCAATTATAAAGGCAAACTTTATAATCTACCTTTCAACATGAATACATTCCACCAAATGTGGGGTGTCCGAACTCCAGAAGAGGCAAAAGCTAAAATAGAGGAGCAGAGACAAGAAGCTATAAAAGCTCTTAACGGTAAAGAACCACAAAACCTTGAAGAACAGGCTATCACTTTAGTAGGAAAGGACATCTTTGAGATATTGATTAAAGAATATACCGAAAAACAATGGGGACGTAAGTGCATGGAACTTCCAGCTTTTATCATAAAAAGACTACCCGTACGCATGGTTTTCGATAATAATTATTTTAATGATAAATATCAAGGCATTCCTATTGGCGGATACAATAAGTTGATAGAAGGACTACTTGAAGGTATTGAATCTAAAACATGTACTGATTTTTTCTCTTCTGAATATAAGAATTGGCAGAAATATGCCGATAAACTTGTATATACAGGTGCAATTGACGAATATTTTGGTTATTCTTTAGGCAAACTCGATTGGAGAACAGTTAGTTTTAAAACCCGTATAGAAGATATTCCGAACTATCAAGGAAATGCAGTAGTAAATTATACATCTCATGATAAACCTTTTACCCGTGTTATCGAACATAAACATTTTGAAATCTTTGGCCAAGAAATATACGATTTTCCTAAGAGTGTCGTTTCAGAAGAGTATTCTACAGAATATACAGATGGCATGGATCCATACTATCCTGTGAATGATGAACGTAATAACAAATTAGCAGCTCAATACCGCCAACTTGCCGAAAAAGAAAAAAATGTTATCTTCGGTGGTCGATTGGGACAATATAAATATTATGATATGGCACCTATTATAGAACAAGTTCTAAATTTTAAAAACATATAAACATAATGAAAAAAGTATTGATTTGGGACGATTTCCCAATGAATAATATAGGTGGACCGATGGGATATTGTTATAATATCCATGAATATCTCAAAATTCATCCAACAAAACAAATCACATTTTTGTCGGACTTATTACCAGAAGAAGAAAGAGGAACATGGGGAAATCCACCTGCTCCTAAAGGCGTTCGCAAGCTACAATTACATAGTATTCTAAAAAAGCTCCACCTTTATAACATATATGAAAAAATTGGAAATATAAAGAATGCTTTTAAAGCATATTTATTTGAACATTATCGAACTGGATGTAAAATTATCCCTGCCACATTAAATCTGAATGAGTATGATATAATTCACTTCCATTGGACAAAACATCTTGCTATTTTCAAGCGGGCGCATCCAGAATATACTGGTAGGACAATGCTTACTTCACACTCTCCTTGTCCAATATCAGTAGAAGTATTCTCAGAAAAAAAATGGACACGAATATTTTGGCCAATAGAGTTTTCGCGTGAATGTCATACATATGACAAGGCAGATTTTATTATGTTTCCTTGTGAAGGTGCTCGTGAACCATATGAAAAGTATAGCAAAATGAAACGAACTTTTGCCAATAATAATCATAAATTTCATTATAACCCTTCCGCTATTCTCGACTTAAAGGTCAATCCTGAAAAAATGCAAAAATATTCGGAGTTGGACATTCCTGCCGATGCTTTTGTTATTACCTATTTTGGACGTCATATCAGTGTAAAAGGCTACGATATCCTTAAGCAAGTAGGACACAAACTTTTGAATAAATATCCTCATCTTTATTTCCTATGTGCAGGAAAAGGCGAAATCCAACCTTTGAATCATCCACGTTGGATGGAATTAGGATTTATTCACAATGCTAATGAGTTGCTGTCACAAAGCAGTCTTTATATTCTTCCTAATCGTGAAACTTATTTTGATTTAGTTACACTAGAAATTTTGCGAGCCGGCATTCCTATCATCCTATCAGAAACTGGTGGTAACAAGTATTTTCATCACTTCTCAGATAAAGAGCTTATTGGCATGGATTTTTTTGATATTAATAATATTGATGATTTAATAGCTAAAGTTGAAAATGTTATCAAACAAAAATCAATAGAACCTGCTCAATATATGAAAAGAAAGGTCGCAAATAGAAATCTATTTATCAATAACTTTACCATAGACAAGTTTGTAGAAAGATATCTTGACTTAATTAATAAATTATAAGAAAATGCACTTACTCTTTGCGACAAATGATGCTTATGTTCCACATGTAGCAACAACATTAGCATCTATATTTGAAAACAATATGGATATGCAGTTCGTGGTACATATCATGGCGACAGAAATCAGTGATGATAACTACAAAAAACTAAAGAAATTTGTAGAAAGATATCATCATCTATTAGATGTGAAAATTGTTAATCCTGATGATTTAGAGATTGATTTATCAATATGTGGTAAATGGGGAATTTTTCCATCTTTGAAGCTATATGCAGCAGAGCTTTATCCAAATGTAGATAAAATACTCTATATAGATGCAGACATGATTTGCCTTGGTTCCTTGAAGCCCATTGAATCTGTAGATATGACCGAATATTATATCGCAGCATCAACCGATGAACAAGGAGCAGAAAGACATAAACAACGTTTAAATTTACCACATGATGCTTTCTATGGTTGTGCAGGATTAGTATGGTTCAATCTAAACAAATGGCGCAAAGAAGATGTTTGCCGAAAATGCTTTAACTATTTCAATTCTCCCGCCAATCGTGATATTATAAAATGGGGAGAACAAGATGTCTTAAATAAAGTTTGTCAAGGCCATATTTATGAACTACCTATTGTATACAATATGTTCAGTTTCTATTGGTTACATCATGGTAGAAATATACCAATAAGATATCGTGATAATATGATTGAGCATAAACACAATACAGTAATCATTCACTATATTGATTCTTGCAAACCGTGGTTCAAAGACAATCACTTTCCATTGAAAAAATACTATTGGCAATACCATCAGCTAACTCCTTGGAAAAATGAAACCTATGGTTATTCTACAGATTATGAAGGAAAAATTCATGATTTGAAAATCATAATAAAACAAATGCTTCATAGTCTTGGAATCAAAAAATATGATTATGCCTATGATATTTAAAAGAAATTCGATGAAAAGACATACTACTGAAAACATTTAGACATGAAAATATCTATTATAATGCCAATCTATAATGCAGAGCAGTATTTGTGTCGTGCTATAGATAGTATTATCGCACAAACATTATCGGATTGGGAATTGATCCTTATTGATGACGGTAGTACCGATTCGTCATCTGCAATTTGTGACAATTATGCCCAACACGATCAACGCATCCATACCATTCATAAAAAAAATGAAGGTGTGGCTCTAGCCCGTCAAATAGGAGTAGACAAAGCTAAAGGAGAATATTCTATTCACGCAGATGCAGATGATTGGATGGAACCAACTATGTTGGAAGAAATGTATAACGAAGCTAAAAAAGAACATGCAGATATTGTAATAGCAGACTATTTTATCAATAATAATTATGAATTAGAGAATAAAACTATCTGCATACAAAAACCAGAATCAACTAATGCCATTCAAGTATTAAAGGGTATTTTTGAAAATAAATTATTTGGTGCCTTATGGAATAAGTTATTAAAAACTGAATTATATAAAAAATATAACGCTCGATTTTTCTATGGCATCAACTATTGTGAAGATGTACTAATATGGGCACAAATATTAAAACACAAAGAAATAAAAATCCATTATCTAAATAAACCTTTTTATCATTACTATATAAATCCGAGCTCCATCACTCACCAAATAACTCGTAACAGCTATGAAATCCGAAAAGAATTTTATAAAAAATTAGAGGCAATATTACCCGACAATGAATTCAAACAAATAAACCGTTCTGCAAGACTTGGAGTACTTACTGAAGGTTTCATGAATAATGTGATAACCAACAAGGAAGCATGGAAAGAACTTATTAAATATAATAAGAGAGCAGCCCTATGTGATACAAAAAGTATACGATGGCGCGTAGGATATGTTTGCCTTGCTATCGGTATATTTTCAATAGCAAAAAGAATATTGAAATATTGAAATATTGCATTATCACAATAATATTCATAAAAGCACTCTCTTATTCAAGATAATAAACAATAAAAATGCTACCTTAATTAGTTAAAAAATTATCAACAAATATCTTTGAGACAATTGACAAATAATGATACCTTCAATTATACATTATTGTTGGTTTGGAGAAAAACCAATACCAAGTGAATACCAGCAAAATATAAATAGCTGGAAAGAATTCTTTCCCAAATACGAAATCAAAGAATGGAACGAGAACAACTATGATGTTCATTGCATTCCTTTCAGTAGCGAGGCATATAAAGTTCAAAAGTTTGCATATGTAAGCGATTATGCCCGCTTAAAAATTCTTTATGAACATGGTGGCATTTACTTTGACACTGACGTTGAAGTAATCAAGAATATAGATGATATACTTGCAAATGGAGCATGGATGGGCATAGAAAAGCATACTTCCACACCAAAAAACGATGATATGGTAAATATAGGCATTGGCTTTGCTACAGAGCCATATCATCCTATCATCAAAGAAGTAATGTCTTTCTACGAGAATACTCATTATATTTTTCCTGATGGACACATGGAGCAGCTCCCGATTGTTCCTATCGTAACCAAAATATTGCAAAAGCATGGTATGCCTAGTAAAGTAAATAAGCCTATAAATATAAAGGGAATAACTATCTATCCTTGGGATTATTTCTGCCCTATAGAATTTATGTCCAATAAACTTGAAATAACGAAAAATACTCGTACCATCCATCATTATTCTGCAACTTGGATGTCACCAAAAGATAAATTCATGATGTGGAAAGGGCATTTCTTCCGAACAAATATCTTAGGACGTGGACTTAAAACTATCATTAGTATATTAAAAAATAAGGTCAACAATTTTAGATAAAATACGGTTATGTCAAATATTGACCATATAGTTTTATTTTCATTGCTTTTTGGGCTATTCTTTAAGGTTGTGAAAATGCCGCAAGCCAAATTGGAAAAAAACTATTGGCTAGTACTTAGCCCATTAATTATTTCTTATATTTTAATTATTGGACTACGCTATGGATGGGGAAATGACTGGTGGGGATATCGTGCCTCATACAGTACTCCAGCATTAGAAAGAGAGGGAGAAAGAGGATTTGCAATCATCAACTGGTTCTTACAATCAATAGGAGCTAACTATACGATTGCAACAATTGTTTATACTATAATATTTCTCTTTGGATCGCTATTTTTCATCAAAGGATACCGCAATAACAAATATATGTTAGCCTTATTCCTTCCAGCGACGCTTCTATTCAATACTGCAATGATTCGACAAGCCATAGCTTTTGCCTTCATGTTTATTGCTTTACGATTTCTTAATGAGAAAAACTATAAATATGCAATTTTATTCGGATTTATCATGCTAAATATTCATAGTTCTACTCTCATTTTTGCAGGAGTTGCCATAGGTTTTTATTTTTTACAAATTATTTATAAAAAGCCATTATCCATCAAAGTTACAATTCCACTGTACTTAGTTTGTGTATTATTAGATCAAAATATAGGTCATTACATTGGGAATAATCTGAGTGTGTTTATGTCAACACTTGATGTTTCCGATAATTTTAAAGGATATACAGAGCATGCCAATGTTTGGTTTGGAATTGATGCGTTAAATGAAGCTTATAAACAGAGTACATTGGCTCTAATTCTTAACACATTGTCTGATATAGGCATGTTCTGTATAGGTTTTTTTATCTTATCTAAATATCCAAATCAAAAAGTAATATATCTATATAACACTGCTACATTTGGGGCAATCCTTCTTAGAGCCGGTTTACAAATAGAACTACTACACCGTATGGGGCAATCTTTACAATTATTCTATTTCATTCCTCTTGGCTATGCGTTTTATTTGTTATATACTATAAAAATTAGATTAAGTGCACAAAAAAATTCTATTTGCAGAATAAGTACGATATTTTTTTTAATATTTACCATTCTTTATTATGGCAGATTTATTTTGATGAATCCACGAGGTAGCTTTATTTGGAATCATTAGTCTTTTTATTTAATCCAATTAAATATGCAACCCAAAATTTCAATAATAGTCCCTGTTTACAACGTTGAAAAATATCTTACTCGTTGTATGCAGTCTTTACAAAATCAGACACTAAAAGAAATAGAGATTATTTTAGTGGATGACCAGTCACCTGATAATTGTCCACAAATGTGTGATGTATATGCACAAACAGACAAACGAGTAAAAGTTATTCATAAGAAAAATGAGGGATTAGGATTTGCTCGTAATTCAGGTTTGAATACAGCTGTTGGTGAATATGTTATGTTCGTAGATAGTGATGACACCATCGAACTTAATGCTTGTGAATGTTTATACCAAGCAGCATGTGAATATGAAGCGGATATGGTAGTTGGTAACTTTAACACTGAAATCCAGCCTGACATTTGGCATAAGACAGACCAACCTGAAGGACTAATAGTTTTGCATGATAATGAGGTTAGACAATATATGATTGATATGATAGCTACCGCCCCATACGAAAAAAAAGAAAGATTATATCCTGTTTCCATTTGTATCTCATGTATCAAAAGAAGTCTGATAGAAAAATACAAATTACGTTTCTGCTCTGAAAGAGAGGTTGCTTCAGAAGATACTATTTTTAAAACACAACTTTTAAAACATGTAAGAACTTTGGTTAGAATTCCAAATTCTTTTTACTATTACTATCTAAATACCACTTCTTTAACTCATACTTTCAACATAGATAAATTCTATAAACTAAAAACGATGCATACCTTGTTAAAAAAAGAATTGAAAGGAGATAAAGAAGCAGAACTTCGTGTAGATCGATTTATTATCTCCGATGCCAGAATGCATTTTTTGAGACTTGTCAGTTCAGACTCAAAGAAAAAAATACAATTGATAAAAGAAATGATGAACGATCAAATTTGGGAACAAGTACGAGCATTCAAACCTTCTTATTTTCCAATATATCAACGAGTATTTTATTTACTAATAATATGGAAAAAACAATATTTATTATTTAGTTATGCAACGTTAATAGAAAAATTAAAGACAATAAAACACAAATGAAAAAAATTGTAATAATTACTTTTTATTATGGATATTTCAAGAAAGATATAGAGTTTTGGTTTCATTCTGTAAAAAATAATCCAACAATTGATTTTTTGATATTTACAGATCTTAAAGTACCCATACAATGTAACAATCTTATAGTTATTCATAAGAGTTTTACAGAACTTGTTGAGTATACTCAACAAAAATTTAACTTTAAAATTTGTGTACCAGAGCCTTATAAATTACCTGATTTTAGACCTGCTTTTGGAGAAATTTTCTCAGATTACCTGAAAGGATATGATTTTTGGGGATTCTGTGATACCGACTTAGTTTTAGGTGACATTCGGGCTTTTATGACCAATTCTATCTTAGAAAAATATGATAAACTATTAGCAATGGGGCATTTTACTTTATATAGAAATATACCAGAAGTTAATACAATGTATATGAAATGTGAAGAACCAAATTATCAACAAGTTTTCACTTTCCCTAGAAACAGTGCATTTGAAGAATATTTTGGTACAAGTCGGTATTGGGCAATAAATCTTCCTGATAGGTTTTACAAAGAAATTCCTTTTGACGATCTTGATTGTTATAAATATCCATTTATTCCTCAATTTAGAAAAAAAGAAGATAAAGGAAAAAACTATTTTATATATTCTTATGAACATAATAAATTATACAGAATATATGAGATGAATGGAAAGTTACATAAAGATGAAACGATGTATGTTCATTTCCAAAAACGAAAAATGGAAATAAAAACAAATGTACAAGAAAAGTTTATGATGATTCCTAATGCTTATATTCCTTTCATTGAAAATTTAGATATTAATAAGCTAAGGAGCTTTGATGTCTCTCAGAAATGGTATCCTCATGCTTATGTATTACAGTGTAAAAGAGTGATAAACAAATGGAAAAAAATAAAAGCATCTTTACATCCAAGTAAATTTGGAATTCCTATGCTACCTATTGATGGCATAAATTATTATAAGTAAAAACGATAATGAACGCAATGAACTATCTCGTTCAGCAAATAGCAGATTGGATATATGATTTTTAATTCATTTCAATTTCTTTGGTTATTTCCGCTGATTTTTGGAGGGTATTATACCATTAGTTATTTACTAAAAAAGAAAGAACAAGGAAAAGAAAGTAATATACTATTGCTCCTAATTTCATATGCCTTATATATGCAATATGCACCTTGGTATACATTGGTATTGTTATGGGTAACTCTTATCACCTATTTCATGGCAATCTGCATAACTGTTTCTTACAAAAAGAAAAAAACAGTTTGCTGGTTAGGAACGATATTAGGTATTACTCCTTTAGTTATTTTCAAGTACTATAACTTTATTATTAATAACATAAATGAAGTGTTAAATCACGAAAATCTATCAGGACTAAATTGGGCTATTCCTATCGGCATTTCATTCTTTAGCTTTCAGGCTATAGGTTATTTAGTAGATGTTTATAAACAACGCGTACCTATGGAACGAAATTTCATAGATTACGCATTGTTCGTAAGTTTCTTCCCTCAGATTATGTCTGGTCCTATTAGTCGTGCTTCTGACTTATTGCCTCAGATAAAAAATAAACGTACATTCAATGAGGCTAAGGCTGTACAAGGTTTAAAGTGGTTACTATGGGGGATGTTTTTAAAAACAGTAATGGCAGATAGATTGGGATTATATGTTGATAGCGTATATAATAACTTTCAATATCAATCTGGATTTTCTTGTTTAGTAGCCTCATTTATGTACACAATGCAAATCTATGGCGACTTTGCTGGTTACTCATTAATGGCTATAGGGGTGGGTAGGCTATTAGGTTTTGACTTAGTAAACAACTTTAATCATCCTTATTTTGCTACAAGTATCACCGAATTTTGGAAACGTTGGCATATATCCTTAACTCGCTGGCTAACTACCTATATTTATATAGGATTGGGTGGAAATCGTTGCTCCAAAATTCGTCAATATTGGAATATAATGATAACATTTTTGGTTAGTGGAGTTTGGCATGGAGCAAATTGGACTTTTATTTTTTGGGGATTGATACACGGTATGTTACAGTGTATAGAAAAGATTTTAGGCATTGATCCCAAGGGAAAATTTGCCAACCATCCTCTATCCAAAAAATTAACACCCATTCGAATATTAATCACATTTCTCTTAGTAAATTTCGCATGGATTTTATTCCGTTTACCTTCATTAGAAGTTGCAAATATCGTTTTTGGCAAAATATTTACATGGGAAGGTTCTGGAGTATTCTTACCTTCTAACTCAACGCTAGTCTTTATGTTAATAGCCCTTACTATCGTAATAGGCAAAGAAATTTGTGAAGAATATTTTTCAAAAATTCAATTATTTAATAATCAAAATATAGTTGTGAGATGGAGCTCTTATTTAATGATTATTACTTTCATCATGCTTTGTGGAATATTTGATTCCTCTCAATTCATTTATGTAAAATTCTAATCATATAAAAATGAAAAGATTTTTGCTAAAATTAGTACTACTAATTGCTTTGATTGCCATCCTTGATATTTTATGTGGTTTCTTTTTTCAAAGATTAACAAAGTCTGCAATAGGTGGTGATACTGCACGCAATGAATATATAGCCAATAAAGTTGAGGCTCCTATATTAATTTTTGGTTCTAGCCGTGCTATTCATCATTATGACCCTAAAATATTTAAAGATACCCTTGGAATAAATTGTTATAATTGCGGTCAGGATGGCATGGGTATTATCCTCTTTTATGGCAGATACAAAATGATAACTAAAAGATATATCCCCCAATTAATTATCTATGATATACTCGCGGAATTTGACATAGAAGAAAATGACAATTATAGTTATCTAACATGGCTAAAACCTTATTATCAGAATGATGGTATTGATAGTATTTTTTGGAAAGTGGAGCCTAAAGAACGTTACAAAATGATTTCTCAAATGTACCGCTACAATGGTAAAATACTGCAAATTCTCATTGATAATGTAAAAAATATAAGGGAAGAAAGTTATGGCTATCGACCTGGTAAAGGTATTATAAATTATGATGTAACAAAAGAAACAAAGTCTCCGATTATAAAAGTTGATAGTCTCAAAATATATTTTATGGAAAAATTTATCCAAGATTGTAAACACAACAAAACTCAACTTATATTTACTCTTTCTCCATTCTATAGTGGCGATGAAAATGTTCATCAGAGTTATTTAGCCATTTATGAACTTGCTAAAAAGTATAATATCCCTATTATTTCACATTACAATGATGAAGATATAGTCTACCGCAAAGATTTATTTTCAGATTCATATCATATGAATTATATGGGTGCAGAAATTTATTCAAAAAAAATAGCACTGGAAATAAAAGATATGGATAAAAAACAACATAAATAATGTTTAACGACATGTAAAAACATAAACATAATCAAAGGCTCAGAGTACTTTTGTGTTGTTAGATATAGCCTTTTATATTTTATTACATTGGAAATGTATTACAAAAGTACCATGTAATCAGACTATACTAATCAGGGGGATGGATTTAATTACTTTATGTATTACATTAACACTATTTTAATTTTTACAACACACACAATGAGGAGTAAAATTAGCCACATTTTACTCTTTACTTCTTGTGCTAATTGGCTCTATTTATATTTTTTGCCAATCTTCATACTAGTTATTATCCTATCATCAATTTTATAGCCAGTTCTACACTACCTATTTTATACATGATGCAGGAAATATCGCCAACTGGTATTATCAACGGATAGGTACATGGTTTAAAGAGTTATCGCTAATTAATTTTACTATTCATATAGCATTCTATATAATACCCCTTTTCATCTTTGCTATATTGATAGACCAACCTCGTAAATGGATAGGAAATTATTACTAAATTATTTCAATACAATTTATAAAAAAGTATGAAAATATTATATATCGGTACACCGCATAATCATGATTTATGGAAAAAAGGTAAAAATCCCTCTCATTGGCTATATGGAGCATGTGAAATGGAAGAAGAAGGACATGAAGTAATATGGGAACAAGAACGATACAGCATGTTTAATGATTTAAATTTAATCAAACAATATAATCCTGATATTATCTTTATTCCAAATCTCAATCTACAAGCTCATAAACTATTGCTATTACTTGCTACTTTCAACAGAATACGAATACCTATTTTTGCTTACTTACATCACACACCAAATGCAAACAATAGAATAAAGCAAAGGGCTTATCAATTGCTACTAAAAGGAATTAAACATTTGTTTTTTTTATCAGAACTAACTATGCAAGAAAGTATTGAAAGCCGATATATACAAAAAGAAAAATGTTCTGTACCAGGTTGGGGAGCTGATGAATCTTTTTTCTCTCGAATAACGCCACATAATGGAAACATATTTATATCAACAGGAAAAGAGCAACGAGATTTCGATATATTAATTAAGGCTTTTAAAGCAACAGGTGCACCACTTAAAATAATTACTTGTAAAAATCATGCGGGTAGCAACTTTGAAGATTTACCCAAACAATGTAAAAATATTCCTAACATTGAAGTTATAATTACAGAAAACAGTAGTGACATATATCCACAAATAGTAAATGTTATGGCTAACGCAAAAGCGTTAGTTTGCCCATTACGTTCAGATAAGTTAAATTATTGTGTGGGGCTTTCTACGATTGCTGACGCTGAGGGAATGTGCAAACCACTAATTATAACTCACAATCCTTATCATTCTGAAAAACGTATTCAATCGTTTCATGTAGTAAAAACGTTAGAAGATTGGGTAGAAGCCATTTACAAAGAGCAAACATCACCCCAAAAGCCCATTCCCCAGTCTCAATACAACATGCAAAAATGTTACAAAAAAATGAAAGCTATAATGTTTCCAGATTAAACTATATATTAAAATGAGTAAAGTGTTAATCATAGCTACTTCCCGAAAAACGCGAGGTGGCATTACTTCCGTTATAAAAGCACACAAGACAGGTGAACAATGGAAAAAATTTCATTGTAAATGGATTGAAACACATAGAGATGGAAATAATATAAGAAAACTATGGTATTTAGGGACTGCTCTAATAGAATACTTTTGCTTATTACCATTTTATGACATAGTGCATATACATATAGCAACCACTCAATCTGCAAAAAGAAAGCAGCTTTTTTTCTACCCTGCAAAATGGATGAAAAAGAAAATAATTTTACATTTTCATCCTTCAAACGAAAAATTTTTATTTGAACCTTATAATCAAGCATTATATCGAAAACTTTTTTCACAAGCAGATTTAGTGCTTGTACTTTCAGAACAATGGAAACGTTGGATAAAAGAAGCATTAGGATTAACAGAACACATAGAAATATTATATAATCCATGCCCTATTGTAAATAGAAGAGATGACATACGAGAAAAATCAATTTTATTTGCCGGTACTATTATTCCCCGAAAAGGATATGAGACACTTCTTAGAGGATTTGCTTTAATTGCATCTATATATCCTGAATGGAGAATTACATTCGCGGGCAATGGGGAAATAGAAAATGCTCAACGAATTGCAAAAGAATTAAAAATAGAAAAACAAGTTGAATTTCTAGGATGGGTATCCGGAAATAAAAAAGAACAAGCTTTTCAAAAAGCATCTATCTACTGTTTGGCCAGTGATGGTGAAGGATTTCCAATGGGAGTATTAGATGCATGGGCTTATGGAATTCCAAGCGTAGTTACTCCTGTCGGCGGCATTCCTGATATTGTGACAAATGGTGAAAATGGATTAGTATTTAAAGTTAATAATGAAACTGAATTAGCAAAACAGTTAGAAAAAATAATCACAAACAACAACCTGTACAAAAAATTGGCTGATGCATCTATACATTTAGCACGTACCACTTTCAATATATCAACGATTAATAGGCAATTAGAAAGGATATATTCAAATCTATTAAAATAATAGTCTTTTCTATTAGATAAATTATCAATAACATATATGCTTATAAGAAATTATTCTTTAGACTTTCTAAAAGTCCTTGCTGCAATATTTATAACAAATTCTCATTTTATCCCTTTATACAAAGATATATCGCCATCATTAGCTACTTTAGGCGTACATGGAAATGCACTATTTTTCTTTGTTTCTGGTTTTTTATTAATGATGGGATTTGAGAAAAGAAAAGAAGTTTTTTCCAATTGGTATAAGAAAAAGATACAACGGTTATGGCCTTCTGTATTTTTATGGTGCATAATATCAGCTATTCTTTGGAACAGTCCCATTAGTTGGCAGAACTTAATAATAGCTGACCAATATTGGTTTCTACAATGTATTGCAATCTATTACATTTTATTCTATATTCTTGGTAATATCAATATTAATGTTATGGGGGGGGGTAAAATTAAGATACAAAAAATCATCTTTATACTTTCTATCATAACATCTGTATGTTATTTCTTATGCATGCCCAAAGTAGCAAGTTCTATATTTCACACCAACTTTCATTTTATTTGTCACTTTAGTATAATGGTAATGGGAGGACTGACATATCTCAATAAAGACATGATACAAATGAAATCATTACCTAAGGATTTTATACTAATGGTGTTTTGGTTTATATCATACTTCATCATTCTGTATGTAAGCAAAGGTAATTTGGATTATAAATATTATTTTCAAATAATAGGGTTACTCCCCTTACATCTCTTTACTTTTTATATATATAAAGTTGCAAGCTATCCTTGGTGTACAAAACTTTTTCAGACAAGTAAACTAAAATGGATATTTCTTGTAATAGCAAATTTAACTCTTGAAATATATATAGTACAATTCCATGTTATAACAGATGAATTTAATACACTCTTTCCTCTAAATACAGTCATTGTATTTATATTAATAAGTATAAGTGCTTACATACTAAAGGTCATAACGTCACTGTTTTTACAAATTCTTTCGTCAGCTCCTTTTAATCTAAAAGAAGCAATAAAAATCTATTAAGAAACATGTTATCAATACTTATCAATGCATATGCTTGTTCCCCAAATATGGGAAGCGAACCTGGTATGGCTTGGAATTGGTGTACAAACCTTGCCAAATATTGTGAATTGCACATTATTACAGAAGGAGAGTTCAGAGATAAAATAGAAGCTGTACTCCCTACTCTTCCTCAAGGAAAGAACATGCACTTTCATTATAATCCGGTATCAGATGAAATAAGAAAAATGTGCTGGAATCAAGGAGACTGGCGATTTTATAAATATTATAAAGAGTGGCAATGGAAGACCTATGAAATAGCTAAGGAAATTATAGCAAAACAACATATAGACATTGTTCATCAGCTGAATATGATAGGTTTTCGCGAACCCGGATACTTGTGGAAAATAGAAGAAAAGCCATTTGTATGGGGACCGGTGGATGCTAAAGAAAAATTTCCCACAGCTTACCTGCAAGGAGCTGATTTAAAAGCTAAGTTTTTCATAAACTTAAAGAATTTCTTAACAGGGATTCAACTAAAGTATGATAACCGAGTACACCAAGCTGCTCAAAAAGCTGCCGTCATAGTTTCAGCTTCTTCCGAATCAAAAAAGAGTTTCAAGAAGTTCTTCAACATAGAATCACCTCTTTTGAATGAAACCGGATGTTATCTGCGGAACAAAGCGTTGCTTGACAAAAAGCAGAAAAAAGAATTAAATTTATTATGGGTGGGAAAACTGGACTTTAGAAAACAATTATCATTGGCTATCCAAGCAATAGCTCAAATAAACAATAAAAATATCAGACTACATATTGTCGGTAGCGGAAATAATGAGAACTATAAAAAAGTAGCGGAATCACTACATGTTGCGGAACAATGTATTTGGCATGGTGCAATCAGTCATGACAAAGTACAGGAAATCATGCAACAATCCGATATATTCTTTTTTACGAGTGTAGCAGAAGGCACGCCTCACGTTGTATTAGAAGCCATAGGGAATAATCTGCCGGTTGTCTGCTTTGACACATGCGGACAAGGCGATTCCGTAAATGAACAGGTAGGTATGAAAATACCTCTAAGCACTCCTAAACAATCTGCTAAAGACTTTGCTGAAAAGATTAATTATTTATATCATCATAGAGATGTATTACAACAATTGTCCAAACAATGCAGCCAAAGACAAGAAGAACTTTCATGGGACAATAAAGCCAAGCAAATGGTCACTCTATATAGCAGTATATTAACTAACAGCAAGTGATTGAATATACAGCCTTTACATATCACGACATGAATAAAACAAGAGACATTAGTATTGATATTTTAAAATGCATTGCAGCTATTGTAATAACCAATTCCCACATGGAATTACTCTACGGAAAATATAACGCATTAGCTACTGGGGGTGCCATAGGAGATGTATTATTCTTTTTCTGTTCAGGTTTTACACTATTTTTAGGTAAAATGGGACGGTTTGATAATTGGTATAAACGAAGAATCAATCGTATCTATCCTACTGTATTTGCATGGGCCATTATGGGAGCATTCGTCTTTGGATATCATTATGACATGAAACATACTATCATTCATGGGGGAGGGTGGTTTGTTACTTGCATAATGATATATTATATAATACTCTATTTTATACAACACCTAATGCTTCATAAATTGAAGTGGGTATTTGGAATCAGTTCCATATTGATTTTGATTTGGTATCTTACCATGAACAGGCCTGCTGATTACAATATGTATGGAGCTACTTATTTTAAATGGGGACACTATTTCCTATTTATGCTGCAAGGTGCCATGTTAGGCATTTCACAAAAGAAGTGGAAATTCAGCTTTACAAGTGACTTATTAAAACTATCAGGATGCATCATTATATATTATATGATACTATTTGTAGGAAGAAAAATAGAATCACTGAATGACTGGCAAATCATCTCTTTAATTCCATTATTGTATATTACTTTCTATTTCTACAAAGTATGCAACTCGGAAGTCCTAAAACAATGTTATAGACATCCTATTACAGGTTGGTGGATTAAGTTCATCGGTGGATTGTGTTTAGAAATATATTTAATACAAGGTGCATTATTCACAGATAAAATGAATAGTATTTTCCCATTAAATCTATTCATAATGTTCTTCATCATACTAATAGGAGCATATATACTACGTTGCCTATCAAGATTATTTGCACAAACATTCAGGACTCAAGAGTATGATTGGAAAGAAATTATCAAGATGACATAATTGTATAGAATAGCTTTTGTGTAATTCCATACATCAAAACATGCGATGGAAATAATTAAGAAAAATATTAAACAGTTACCTATTATCACTACCACACATGGTGTCGGTGAGAAACGGGTATTCTAAACAATCAGGAGACATCCACTCCCCTCACCCAAATTGCCGTAACCCAACTAAAAGCCGGAGAAATGGCAAAAGAACACTTGCATCCTACCATGGAAGAATTCTTTCTGTTTCAAAAAGGAGATGCGATAATGACAGTCGGCAAGAAACAGATAATGTGTAGCAGTGGAGATTTTATCAGCATCCCTACCAACACCCTGCACTCTTTAAAAGCAACTACGGATATTGAAATCATAACCATAGGTTGTGTAATTAAATGACATAAACATACATTGTCAATATTTACCATTAGATAGAAATGGAAAATCATATTGTGATCATGGCAGGTGGCATCGGAAGCCGATTCTGGCCGATGAGTACACCTGAATATCCCAAACAGTTTATTGATGTAATGGGATGCGGCAAATCACTGATACAACTTACCGCAGAGCGATTTGCGCCACTATGCCCAATAGAAAACTTTTGGGTAGTGACCAGTGAGAAATATACAGATATTGTAAAAGAACAGTTGCCCGATTTGCCCGAATGCAACATCCTGGCAGAACCGACTGCCCGCAATACAGCACCCTGCATTGCCTATGCCTGCTGGAAGATAAAGAAACAGCATCCGCAGGCAAATATCGTAGTAACTCCATCGGATGCGCTGGTGATAAACACCGGTGAGTTTCAACGGGTAATGCGCTGTGCACTCGATTTTACCGCCACAAACGGTTCCATTGTAACGATAGGCATCAAACCCAGCCGTCCGGAAACCGGATACGGCTACATACAGGCTGCGGAACAGATTAACGGTACTGAAATATACAAGGTAGGCGCCTTCAAAGAAAAGCCGGATGTGAAGACTGCCAAAGAATACGTAGCCCACGGCAGCTACTTTTGGAATGCCGGCATTTTTGTGTGGAACGTGGATACCATAACCAATGCCATACGCAAGTTTACTCCGGACCTGGCTGCTATTATGGACGAAATGAGCCGGGATTTCTACACAGCACAAGAGGCCGACACTGTAGAAAGACTCTTCCCCACCTGTGAGAAAATATCCATAGACTACGCTGTAATGGAGAAAGCGGAAAGCATCTATACGCTGCCTGCCGAATTCGGCTGGAGTGATTTGGGTAGCTGGGGATCGCTAAGAACCCTGCTGCCGCAGGACGAACACGGAAATGCAGGTGTGGGGAATTCCATCAGCCTGCACAACTGCCGTAACTGTATTATACACACTTCCGGAGAGAAACAAGTAGTAGTGGAAGGACTGGACAGCTATATCATTGCTGAACGGAACGGCGCACTGCTGGTATGTAGCTTGAAAGAAGAACAAAATATCAAATGTTTTACCCTAAAACAAAATTAGTTATGAAAAGAAATTCTAAAATGTTTCTGTTTATAGTCATGCTACTATTAACAGGAAGCAGCTGTTTTTTAATGACCAGCTGTCAAAAAGATTATGACGGTCAATTGGAAATCATCCGTAATCAATTGAAAGCGGGAGAAAACAGTTACACCGAACTTAAGGAGCAGATAACCAGTCTTGAAGAAAGGGTTACCACTATCGAAAAGCAAATAGAGGATTTACAGAACGGAAACAATGGAGGCGGTTGCGATGTCGATTGCGAAGCACAGCTGAAAGAACTGAAAGAGGCATTGGAAACCGCCAAGACCGAACTGCAAGATAAGATTAATGATTTGAACGATAAAATAAAAGGGCTGCAAGACCAGATAGATAACATAACCGGTAATCAAGGCATTACCGATGAGGAACTAGCTGAAAAGTTAACAGAACTGGAAAATAAATTTCAGAGACTGCTTGATACGCTGGAAAAAGATTTGACTGGCAAAATCAATACATTGGAAAACAATATCAACGATTTACAAAGTCAGATTGATGAATTGAAGGACAAGATCGATGAACTTGCCAATCGCATCAAAAAGATGGATATTATTCCAGACTTCAACAACCAAAGCGTTCTTCTGATACAAGATGGCAACAAGTATACCCTGAAAATTAATGTAAAAGTGATGCCTGCATCGGTAATAGATGAAATGATAGAGCAAAAAGATGTTATTTCAATAGACAGCCGAAAAGTGACTCCCGTGACACGAAGTGCGGAAGCAGGTCCGGAGTTTACCGTAGAAAAAGTAGAGAAATATGATGAAGCAACATTGACGGTAACAGCTTCTGCCACAGAAGTGGAAGGATTACCAAGTTCTGTGGCCAAAGATTTAGCATGTCAGGTAGCCGTTGTATTCAATGAAAACGCAACAGACGGAAACAGTTGCCAGAGTGGATATTATGGAGTACGCTTCTCTCCTGGAAAAGTAGTGGATGGTAACAAGGATTATGATTTCTTTCAAGGTAATACTAAGGTAAATGTTGCCACAGGTCTGGACTTAAGCAACTTTAATGACATTACCTACCAACGTAACATCCTTGCTGATGTAGAAGACTTAGGAAACGAGTTGGTAGAAATCAAAGAGACACAAAAAATACTTAAAGGCGATGATGTAAAGGCAAGTCCCAAAAATGACGGAGCCAAAAAGTTGAATGTAACATATTCTCTCGGAGTTATTTATGATGAGAGTGGAAAACCCGCCAGTGATATGAACAGCTATATAGAAATAACAACTGACGGAAGAATACTCATGAAACAGCATCTGAATCCGGGAAATGGAATTACTTCCATTGAGGGATACAGAGTAATCGTACAGTTGCAGGCTAACCAAGATGGATATTTCTACGGAAAACCGGCATATGTCTGCATCGAACTGCTAAAGAAATAACCGATTCAGTCACTTAAAAAGTACAGTATTATGAAATTGTTACAGAATATAGCAGCCGCTTCATGCCTTATATTCTTATCCGGCATGAATGCTTCGGCTCAAGAAACAATAAAAGTGGATGATCCCTGGAAGGATTATCCCAGCAAAAAAGCTTTGTACAATGATTACTCACGGTGGAGCATAGGTATTAACGGCGGTGTTCCGTTTTTTGCAGGAGACTTCCGTTCCGTAACCAAAGGTAACGGTTATTGGGGCGGAATGGTAGGACTGCAAGGCGGATACCAGTTCAATCCGTTGTTCGGCATACGGCTGTCTGTGGACTATGCCGCCAACAAAGCCGGTTCGCGAGATTATGAAGACGACTTCATCCTCATGCCGAATGCGGAAACCTATTACAATGTAGATTTTCCGGAAGGAGCCAAATACTACAAAGAGCTGCGCAGTGACATCAGGATGTGGAACTTCGGACTGAATTTTGAAGTGAATATGTTTAACCTGTTCCGACGCAGCGATGGCAATCGCCGATGGGCATTACTGGTAGCTCCGGGTATATACATGCAGAAATTCTCAACCGAAGTGGAAGAAAAAGGCAGTGGAAACCGGTTTGCGGATAAGCTGAGCAACAAAGTCAATCTGGGACTGGGCGGAGATGTAGCATTGCGTTACCGCATCAACAAACATCTGGACGCCCAGTTGAAAGGCGGCATGATGTGGATTAACAACAACAAATTTGACGGCATCAAAACCATCTGCAACTGTAAGAGAAATACGATGTTTACCGCACAAGTGGGTCTGGTATGGAAAATAGGCAATGGAAAGAGCGGAAAGAAAGACAACATCATGTACGCTCCGGGCTATCTGCCTATGTGGAAGCGCGCTACAAAGACCGTTACGAAAGTGGTGCACGATACTATCTACATCGAACAGAAAGTGCTTGAAAAATCTCCGGAAGTAGTGGTATGCAAAGGTTTCCCGAAAGACTTGCCCGCCGTATACTTTGAACGAGGAAAGTGGAAACTGGATACGGACAAGTATGCACGCGAACTCTTCACCATTGCCAAAACACTGAAAGAGAATCCGGAAGTGCAGATTGACATCTGCGGCTATGCCGACCATACGGGCGGAGAAGCCATAAACAAGAAAGTGACGCTGAAACGTGCCGAAGCCTTGAAGAAGTTCCTCGTGAAAGTGGGTATAGAACCCGAAAGACTGCATACGTATGGTCTGGGCAAGGATATGACCATTGAAAAGGAACTGCGCTACACCGAAAAGGCACGCCGCGGCGAAGTGAAAGAAAAAGATAAAGAATAATCATACGTGATAAATTATGTTGGAAAAAGACGCTAAGATTTTTGTAGCAGGCCATCACGGACTGGTGGGTTCCGCCATCTGGAACAACCTGCTGCAAAGAGGATATACTAATCTGACAGGTCGCTCCCACAAGGAGCTGGACCTGTTGGATGGAGTTGCTGTAAAGAAATTCTTCGATGAAGAGAAACCGGATGCCGTGGTATTGGCTGCCGCCCATGTGGGCGGCATCATGGCCAATCTGCAATACAGGGCGGACTTCATCTACCGGAACTTACAGATACAGCAGAATGTGATTGGTGAAAGCTTCAGACACGGAGTGAAGAAGCTGCTCTTCCTGGGCAGTACCTGCATCTATCCGCGTGAAGCTCCGCAGCCGATGAAAGAGGAAGTGCTGCTGACATCGCCGTTGGAATACACCAACGAACCGTATGCCATTGCCAAGATTGCCGGACTGAAAATGTGCGAAAGCTTCAACCTGCAATACGGCACAAACTACATAGCGGTGATGCCTACCAACCTGTATGGACCCAACGATAACTTCCACCTGGAGAACAGCCATGTGCTGCCCGCCATGATACGTAAGATTTACCTTGCCAAATGCCTGAACGAAGGCAACTGGGATGCCGTACGCAAGGATATAGACCTGCGCCCGGTAGAGGGTGTGAACGGAAGCTGCACCGATGAGGAGATACTGGCAAAGCTGGCAAAATTCGGAATTACGCCGGAAGCCGTTACGCTGTGGGGCACGGGCAAGCCGCTGCGCGAATTCCTCTGGAGCGAAGAAATGGCGGATGCCAGCGTACATGTGTTGCTGAACGTGGACTTCAAGGATACGTATGCCGCAGGTTCGAAAGAGATACGCAACTGCCACATCAACGTGGGAACCGGAAAGGAACTCAGCATCAGGGAAGTGGCGGAAAAAATCATGGCGGAAATCGGCTTCAAGGGCGAACTGAGATGGGATGCAAGCAAACCGGACGGCACGCTGCGCAAGCTGACGGATGTAACCAAACTGCACAACCTGGGATGGCATCATAAGGTGGAGATAGACGAAGGTATACATCGGTTGTACGAATGGTACCTGAAAGGTATCTGCATCAATCACCGGACAGATTGAGAAAAGCCAGGAAAAAGATGATAAATTTATACATTTTTCATTTTTTTCTTGGCTATCAAATACATTTGACTTAATTTTGCCGGAGAAATATTCCTTATATTATCTGCCTGTCCGTAATAACCACTTATGTGACAGGCAGTAGCGTAGCGTACTCTACGGCAAATATTCCTTATCATACATGTTAAGACTGAAAACAATTTCACTGCTGGGACACCCGGGTGAACTTGACACGTTGCCGGAAGGCAAACTGCTGATTAACACCATCAATGCACATTCTTACAATACCGCACGGAAAGACGCCGCTTTTGCCGAAGCGCTGCTGAAAGGCGATGCGCTGATTCCGGACGGAGCGAGTATCGTACTGGCATTCAAACTGCTGCGGCATGAGAAGATAGAGCGCATTGCCGGATGGGACCTGTTTCAGTACGAAATGAAAAAACTGAACGCGAAAGGCGGTACTTGCTTCTTCTTAGGTAGCAGCGAAGGTACTTTACAGAAAATAAAGGCCAAAGCCGCCGGGTTGTATCCCAATATCCGGATAGAGACCTATTCCCCACCCTATAAAGCGGAATTCTCCGAAGAGGATAACCGCCGGATGATAGAAGCGGTGAACCGTGTAACGCCCGATTTGCTATGGGTGGGAATGACTGCCCCAAAACAGGAAAAGTGGGCATACGCACATCTGAAAGAGCTGGATGTAAAAGGTCCGATCGGCACCATCGGTGCTGTGTTCGACTTTTTTGCAGGAAATATACAGCGCGCCCCCTTATGGTGGCAGGAACACAGTCTTGAATGGCTTTACCGGCTCATAAAGGAACCCAAGAGAATGTGGAAAAGATATATCATAGGCAATACCATCTTCCTGGGACACTTATTAAAAGAGAAAATATCAAATTAATAAAATACACAAAATGAAAAAAGTAGCATTAATCTCCGGTATCACCGGACAGGACGGTTCGTTCCTCGCAGAATTTTTGATTGACAAAGGTTATGAAGTTCACGGTATATTGCGCCGTTCATCTTCGTTCAATACCGGACGTATCGAACATCTGTACCTGGATGAATGGGTACGCGACATGAAGAAAGACCGCCTGGTGAACCTGCACTATGGAGATATGACGGACAGCAGCTCGCTCATCCGCATCATACAGCAGGTGCAGCCGGATGAAATTTATAATCTTGCCGCACAGAGCCACGTGAAAGTTTCGTTCGACGTACCCGAATATACGGCGGAAGCCGATGCGGTAGGTACACTGCGTATGCTGGAAGCCGTGCGCATTTTGGGCATGGAGAAGAAGACAAGAATTTATCAGGCATCTACTTCGGAGCTGTTCGGTAAGGTGCAGGAAGTGCCGCAGAAGGAAACGACTCCGTTCTATCCGCGCAGCCCGTATGGCGTAGCCAAACAGTATGGTTTCTGGATTACGAAGAACTACCGCGAAAGCTATGACATGTATGCCGTGAACGGTATCCTCTTTAACCATGAGAGCGAACGCCGCGGCGAGACTTTCGTTACACGCAAGATTACATTGGCTGCCGCACGCATTGCACAGGGATTCCAGGACAAGCTGTATCTGGGTAATCTGGATGCACGCCGCGACTGGGGATATGCCAAAGACTATGTGGAATGTATGTGGCTTATCCTGCAACACGATACGCCGGAAGACTTCGTGATTGCCACCGGAGAGATGCATACCGTACGCGAGTTTGCCACACTTGCCTTTAAGGAAGCCGGCATAGAACTGCGCTGGGAAGGCGAAGGCGTGAACGAGAAAGGTATCGATGTGAAAACAGGAAAGGCAGTGGTGGAAGTGGATCCGAAATATTTCCGCCCCTGCGAAGTGGAACAACTGCTGGGTGACCCGACTAAAGCCAAGACGCTGCTGGGTTGGAACCCGACAAAGACCAGCTTCCCGGAACTTGTAAGAATCATGGTGGAACATGATATGAAGTTCGCGAAAAAGCTGTACCTGAAAGCCCAAATGGCAGAATAACAATTACTTCGAAATAATGAAACATTTTTTTAGTCTAAGACCTTGGATACTGGCAGCGGTAGTTCTTGCTTCGGCAGGGACTACCGTTGCCGCACAAGGCAAAATGGAGGCCTATCCGGCCAATGAGAAATGGTTTGTAAGCGGTTCGGTAGGAGCCGGAGTATACGTAGGCGACTATGACATGCATGCACAGTTCGGAAACCGCATTTCCATTACGGGTGACGTAAGCGGCGGTAAATGGATTACCCCCGTATTAGGCGCCAGATTGCAGATAAGCGGAATGCACGCTTCGGGCGAAGCCAAGAACGGAAGCAGCGAATCGTGGAATTTCATGATGTATCATGCCGACATCATGGTGGACGTGCTGAACTGGTGGTGCGGTGTGGACGAAGAACGTACATACAGCCTCATTCCGCTGGTGGGCGGCGGTGTGGCCAACGCTCCCGGACTGAATACCACCACAGGAGTGCTTACCGTAGGTGTGCTGAACCGCTTTAAGGTATCGGAACATCTGGACATCAATGTCGAGATAAAAGGTAATCTCGTAGGGGACAAGCTGGACGGATGCGCCAGCGGAAAAAAAGGGGAAGGTGCAGCCGCACTGACTGCCGGACTGACCTACAACTTCTGATATACAGAATATAGAACTAAACATTGACAACTGATGACAAATAGGACAAAGGTACTGTTTCTGTTTCTGGCTATGCTGGGCGCGATAAGCGTCCGAGCATACGCCCAACAGAAAACCTCCGAAAAGATTTCGCCCAAAGAACGGTGGGCGTTTGAAACCAATGCAATGGACTGGCTGTTGCTGTTGCCGAATGCCAAAGTGGAATTTGACCTTTCAAGTTCTACCGACAACCGGTGGGTAGTGGGCATAGGCGCCAAATGGAACGGCAATGCCAAAATCAGTATGAACGAACGCATACAGATGAAAATCAACGATTACAGACTGGAAGTGAAAAGATATGCCAAACCTTCCTTTACCGTAAAGACGGGACAGTCCAAGATTCCCAAATTCTGGCGTACCTACTACTGGGGCTTCTATGCCGGATACAGCAAGTTTGCCGGAGCATGGGGCAAAGGCATCGCCGGCGATATGTTCCATGCCGGACTGACCGGCGGATGGCAGCTACCCGTATACAAATGCAAACAGGGCGCAATAGACCTGGATCTGGGTCTGAGCGTGGGAGCAGCCTATGCCGAATATGACAAATATAAATATGAAGATAACCACCTGATACGTACAAAGAGCAGAGACAGGCATTTCCTGCCCTACCCCGTAGTGAGCGATATACGCGTAGGATTCGTGTACCGCTTCAGCTCTATCAGAAACAAGTACAGTCAAAGACAAAAATAAGAGATTCGTATGACAAAAGATTGTAAAAAGAAAAGTATATGGGCGAGGCTGATAGTGATAGCTGTACTGGCATGCACGGCAAGTAATGCGCAGGCACAGCTCATTGCCGGAAGAACAAACGCACTGCTTTGGGGAAACCTGACTCCGAACTTCTCGCTGGAACTGGTGACATCGAACCGGACCAGCGTTATGGCGGGAGCTTTCTACAGCCTTGACCAGAACCCGCTGGATTGCAGCATCAAAGGTGCGGAAGCGCAAGTGAGATACTGGGTGAGCGGACGGGCAATGGTGCAGAGCTTCATAGGCCTGGGCATACAGGGCATGAGGTATGACGCCACGTTCTCGGATACACACCACTTCGGCGATGCCGTAGGCCCGGGAATGGTGTACGGATATGTACTGCCGCTGGGCAAACGCTTCAACATAGAATTCAGCGCCGGAATATCACTGATGTGGTACAGGGAGAAACGCTACGAGAAGGGATTGCCCGCACCGGGAGACTACAACACCACCGGACACAAGGTGATGCCCATGGGACTGGGAATTTCGTGTACTTACATTTTTAAATAATACGGAGAATGATTACTGAAAGATTGAAAATATGGATCCTGCTTCTGGTTGTGGCGGGATGCGGTACCGGCACTGCCCTGGCGCAGAAAATGGTGAAGGTATCGGGTACCGTATATAACATTGCCGAAAACCGGAAAGTGCCTTTCTCGGACGTGACGGTGGATGTGTATGCCGCCAAGACCGTAGCCGTGGGCGAGGATATGAAGAAGATACTGGACAGCAACGACCAGGAAAAAACATTGCTGCTGGACCAGGAAGGGAAAACAACCACCGACGAGAACGGGTATTATGAAATACTGGTTCCGGACAACGGTGCGCTGATTTTCAAAGTGGGACTCTCGCCCTCGGTATTGAAGGAAGTGAGACATCAGATGAAAATAGATGTGAGCATCGACGAGGGAGTGATGCTGGAGAGTGTGACCGTAACCGCCATGCGGCTGGTTCTGAAACCGGAACCGAAAGCGCCGAAGATGATCGGAAACATGCTGATTCCGTACAATACCTTCAAACTGCCTCCTTACTTCGGCAACCGCTTCTCGCGACTGATTATACAGCCGTACGTACTGGACTGCGAAACGAACGATACGGTAACCTTTGCACGCCCGTCCGTATACGACGGCAAGGAATATGCCCTGACGCAGGAACGCAAAATGGGCTATGACATGGACCGCGACCCGCTGCGTCCGTACATCAAAGCGGAGGCGCTGACTACAAGGGCCATGAACCTGGACTGGACGGATACCATCATCGTGCCAGACCCCAACCGGAACTACAGTTGCTTTGCCATCGTGAACCTGGAAGATTACAGCGCGTCGAACTCCAGAACGTACCAAATCAATACGTGCCAGACCAAACGCCCGATGAAGTTCCTGCAATACAACCTCTTCTCGGAGCAGATGGATCCGTTGCAGCACAAGGAAAGGGCACAGATAGAGAAAAGAAATACGTCGGACAAGATACAACTGTCTTTCCTCATCAACTCCGACCAACTGACGGACACGCCCGAAAATGCGCAAAGCCTTGCCATGCTGAGAAACAAGCTGAAAGAGATAGCCGAATCTCCGGGTACGGTATTGAAGGAGTTCCACGTAATAGGTACGGCTTCTCCGGACGGTCATTACAACAGTAACCTGAACCTTGCCGAAAGACGTGTACGAAAGATAGAACAGGAAATTACATCTGCACTGCCACGATATATTCTGGAGCGTGTTTACCGCAACCCGCATGCCGAAGTGGCTTCGTGGGAAGAAGTGGTGAAACTGCTGGAACGCGACGGCAAAAGCACGGAAGCCGGCAAGGTGAAAGAAATTCTGGCAAAGAACAAAGGCATAGAGGCACAAGGCAGAGCGCTGAAACAGCTTGACTGGTATCCCACCGTCATCGTGCCTTATCTGGACGAGCTCCGCGTGGTGAACTATAACTGCCTCTACGAGATATACCGCGAACCGACTGACGAGGAAGTTATGGCACTGTACAAAGAAAAAGGTCTGAAAGGTGATTACACACGCTATGAATACTGGAAGTTGTTCCAACTGATAACCGATGAAAAGGAACTGGAAGCTCTGTACCACCGTGCCTACGAAGTATCGCTGGAACAGAAAAATCCGTGGGCGCTTGCCGGCAACAACCTGGCGGCTTCTTACCTGGAGAGGGATACCGTGGATACTTCCATACTGGAACCGCTGATAGACCTGAGCATCCACTCCACCGACTATTCGCGCATGAATGCCGACGGAAGCCGTACGGAAATCGTGAACCGGCTGGAAGTGGTGACCAACCAACTGTGCATGTACATCAAGAAGGGAGACTTCGAGCACGCCAGCGTATTGGTGAAGATTCTGCCGGAGGACAGCAAATTCGACCTGCTGAAAGCCTATACATGGGCTTTGGGCGGCTACTTCCAGGGCGGAACGACTCCGGAAGAGAAAGAACGTGCACACAAGACTTTTGAAACCATCAAGGCTTCATCGCCCCAGAACGAAGTGGTGATGTACATGGCGCTGGATAACCGCGCCGGCAACGCTGCCGCCAAGGCTTCGCTTGCCAAACTGCCGCAGGACAGCGCACTGACCTGGTACTTCAAAGCCACCTTGTCTGCCAGAGAGGGTGAGATAGAGTTCATGAATACGGTGATTGCCCTGTCCGAATGTTTCAAACGCGACAAGAGCTTCGTGGCTACCGCACAGAACGACGGTGAATTTAACGAGGATATCATACAGGCAGCTATGGATATGTCTAACCTATAACCATAATAAGGATTGAAAATGAAATTGAAATATATGATTCCGGCACTGTGCATCTGCACATGTACGGCAATGCCGGAAATGCTCCATGCGCAGGACGACAGCCTGAAGAAGGACAGCACCGAAAGGCCTTTCAATGCAATGGACTATGTATTGCAGAAACGGTATATCCCGCAGGGAAGAGAAGTGAACAACAGCCAGCCGGGCAAGAATTTCTCCCTGTCGGTAATGGGCGGTGTGAACAAACTGAGGGGCAGTTCTTCACTGCCGGCATGGTTCAACGGCGGTATTGCCCTGACTAAGGATGTAAGTTCATTCAACTCCTACCGGGTGTCTCTGCTGGGCGGCTTCAACGATGAGCTGAAACAGGGCGGCATCGAGCTGGACCACCTGTTCAACCTGTCTGATTATATCGGCGGGTACAAAAGCGGCGCACACATCAGCCTGTATACCGTATTGGGTATAGGCGGTTATGTGAGCAAGCGCGACGGTATGGATGCCAAGATAGCCGGCGGAGTGCACGGCGGCTTGCAGGCACGCTATCATCTGTCGAGAAACTGGGACTGGTATGTGGAACCCAAACTATATCTCTATACCGACGGAATAGACGGTGCGGACTGCCCCAAACGGTATGACGTGGGATATGGCGTATACACCGGACTGACCTACCGCTTTACCGATCTTCCCATCAGGATGAAATCGGAAGATATGGGCGATAATATGTTCATAGAAGCGGCTATCGGTACGCAGGGCGATTTCGGAAAGCCCGTGCGCAACAATCTGCCGGCGCTGCAACCGTTGGGTCCTGCCGCTTCACTGGCGATAGGTAAATGGTTCATGCCGCTGGGATGGCGCATCAGCGGCTTCGGCGGCTTCCACTATACCTTCAATTCGGACAAGTTCAAAAGCGAAGAAGCCTATGCAGGCGGCAGAGCGGAAGTGCTGGTGAACCTGAATACGCTGGTTTCGCCGAGTGTGGACGATCCGAGACTGGAAGTGAACCTTTCCGCCGGCTACGAATTCGGAGCACTGGCGCACAGAAGCAGCGACTATGCCAAGAAGCTTCGTACATTCCACGGTCCTACGGGGTCTATGCAACTGGTATATTTCCTGTCAGACCAAATCGGTATCACGGGTGAGGCGCGATACAGCAAGAGTTTCTATACGCAACCGTTCAAGAGCGGCATCACACAGGACAGACACATGCAGAATGTAGGCGTGATGTTCGGTGTACAGTACCGTAGAAGAAAGGCCGACTTCGATGCCAGACGCGGCTTCTTCCAGCCTTATAACTTTGCGTATGCCACCGTGGGAACCAACTTCCCCATGCGCACCGCAGGTGTGAAGATGAAGGATATTCCCGATATGCTGGGACAACAGATAAGCTTGGGTGTGGGACGCCAGTACACTCCGCTGTCTGCCGTAAGAGGAAGCATCGAGATTGGGCGGTATGCTTATCAGCACGGGGGTGTGTATCCGCTGTCTGTCACCGCCGACTACATGCTGAACCTTACCAACATGATAGGCAATTATAGCGAGAACCGCATATTCGACCTCAACGCCTTTGCCGGTATCGTCTATACGCACCACGAAATGGAAGACAAGAATTACTTCGGCATCCAGGGCGGTCTGCAACAGAGCTTCAAGCTGAACGACCGTTGGAACATCTTTGCGGAAGAGTATCTGAGAGGTTATAACGGCAAGATTACTCCTTCGGCACGTACCTACACAAGCGGAGAATATACGTTTGTCTTAGGAGCTTCCATAGGAACAAGTTACCGTTTTTAAAGTAACACATAAGCATCATGACTATCGCCATTGATTTTGACGGCACAATCGTAGAGCACCGTTACCCTAAAATAGGGAACGAAATCCCTTTTGCCACCGATACGCTGAAGATGCTGATTAAAGACCGCCACCGCCTGATACTGTGGACTGTACGTGAAGGAAAGCTGCTGGACGAGGCCGTGGAATGGTGCAGGGAACGGGGCGTGGAGTTTTATGCCGTCAACCGGGACTATCCCGAAGAGGATGCCGCCCATCACGGCTTCTCGCGCAAGGTGAAAGCGGACCTCTTCATTGACGACCGCAACCTGGGCGGCCTGCCCGACTGGGGAGACATCTACCGCATGGTTCAGGAGAAGCTGACGTATGAGGAGCTGTATCGCGATACCGATAAAACTCCGCAACAAAAGAGAGGCGGTTTCTGGAGCCGGTTCAGGAAATAATCCTTTTTTGATATATATCAAACAGTACCTTAAAATAACTCTTTAAATTTGCAACGTCATTTAGAAAACGATAGAGTAAATTAGTTTTTGAAAGAGAAAGGTTAGTTTTTTAGGGTACACTAAAAAAATACCGGGCAGCACACGGAGCACAGGAAAAGATTCCTGCCGTAGCTGTCCGGTTTTTTATTTGCTTGCCGGAACCGGGAGGTTGCCGGATATTACTGTTTCCGGTATTCCTTGGGCGAAAAGCCGGTGTGATGCTTGAAGTATTTGCCGAAGAAAGACTGATTGGCAAAGTGCAGCTCGTCGGCTATCTCCTGAATGCTCTGCTCGGATGATTTCAGCATGGCTTTCGCTTCCAGAATCACGAGGCTGTCAATCCACTCGCCCGCCGTCTTTCCGCTCACCTCTTTCACCATGGTAGAGAGGTGCTTGGGCGTAAGGAACATCTTGTCTGCGTAAAAGGACACGCTCCTCTCCTCTTTGTAAAACTCGTACACGTACCGGATGAAGCGTTCGAACAAATCTTCCTTGCGGCTTTTGGGAGTGCGCTCCTTCACGGCATGTCCCTGATAGATGTCGTATATCTCGTAGCACAGCGCCATCAGCAATCCCTGCGTAATCTCCTTGCGGTAGGGATTGTCCTTCAGCTTCACCTTGCTCCACAGGAAAGAGTGATATTCCTCGAACGCCTGCAACTCGTTGGCAGTGACAGCGATGCAAGGCCGCTCCTTTATCATGAAGAACATGGGAAACAGTTGCTGCATCGTGGGTATCACCAGGTCCATGAAGTCGCGGGACACGGCTATGAAGCTGCCTGAAAAATCATCGGAACGCTCGCCCTGCTGCACAATCTGCTCGGGCAGGATGATGCAAAGCATCCCTTCACGCATTTCATAATCCCGCAAGTTGATATTCAGCTTGCACCAGCCTTTCCGGCAGACGGCAAAGCAGGCAGCGTTCAGACGCGTAGGATATGGCGTGAAAGGGATGTCCCTTATATCATCGAAAATAGCGAAATCATTGCCGATAAAGTCAATCATGGGCAGGTGTTGTATACCGGAGATATCAACGTTGCGTATCTGTTTTGTATTCATTATTCATGCGCTTTGCCGGCAAATATAGGATTATTCACGGAATTATTGGTTTAAAAATCGTGAATGTTATCCTAATTCATTATTTTAAAGCCGATGAAGAACGTACGCGGCTGCGTGGGACCGTAGAAATAACCGGCATCGCGGAACTCGCCCTTATCCAAGTCTTTCTGGAAGCTGTTGAATATATTCTGCACACCGGTGTTCAGTTGGAACTTGATATGGTCGTGCAGCACGAAGGTATAGTTCAGCTTCAGGTTGAGGTCGAAGAACTGGGGCGTGGTCTCCATGCGGTCTTCCGCGATGTATCCGGCATAGTGCGGTACAATCATCTTGCCCGTATACGTGCCGGAGAGGGAGAAGTCGAAATTCTTCAGCGGAGCGGACGAGAAGGTGAAGTAGCCGTAATAGTCGGGCGTGCGGGGCATGCGCTTGGTGGTCAGGTCCTTGCCGTCCACCTGTGTCCAGACTTCCTCGCGGGTGTAGCGGCTGCGCTGCGCGGTAAAGCCCAACTGGAGCTGCGCTTCCTTGCCGTGGGCAATCTTGGCGTCGAGGTTGGCGCCGTACACGCGGGCGCCGTTGCCGTTGCGGCGTTCCTTGATTACATCGCCCACATCGTTTTTACCGATGTCCTCGAGCACGAATACGTGGCGCAGGTCGGTATAGAAACCCTCTACAAGGATGTTTGCCTGCCAGTGTCCCAGGTGGGCGGTCCAGTCCACCGAGCCGCTGTAACTGTTGGAACGCTCCTCGCGCAGGTTGTCCGCCAGCTTGATTTGCACGCCTTCGCCGCCTACTGCGGTGACGTGCAGGTCTTCATCGTAGGCCTGCGGGGCGCGGAAACCGGTGGAGTACGTCAGGCGCGCCTGGAAGTCCTCGGTAGGCTTATAAAGCAGGTTGACGCGGGGACTGAATATCAGTTTGTCTATCAGGTTGTGCTTGTCCAGGCGGGCGCCGACGAGCATGGTCAGTACGTTCATCTTCCACTCGTTCTGCACGAAGGCGCTGGCGATGCGTACATCCTGCTGCATATCGCGGTGATAGCCCGTCATGACATCGTGCAGGGAGTTGTTCTGATACTCCAGTCCGCCCGTGAAGGTGGCGGGGGCGAAAAGGCAGTTGTTCATGTTGCCCACGTACATGCCGCCTGCCACCCACGTCAGGTCGTCCGTCTTGCCGTAGGCGTTCATGTCCTTCTGTGCACCGTAGTAGCTGTTGCGGTCGGTGTGCTGGATGGAGCCGTACAAGGAGATTTTATGCTTATACTCGCGCCAGAAGAGGTCGTAACTCAATCCGCCGCTGTTAATGATGTGCTTGGTCTGCTCGGTGATGTCCGCCTCGTGGGGCTGAAGATCGAACTTGTTGCCGCCGCGGCGGAACTCGTTGGTGGTGTGATACTCTAGGTTGATACGGCTGAAATGCGTGGGACGGTAGTAGGCGCGGAAGCCGAAGGTGTTCATGTTCAGCTTGCCCAGTTCGGAGAAACCGTCGCCGTCACGGTCGTACGGATTGCGGTTGCGGTAGCTTTCGTAGAGGGCGATGCCGTAGGAGTTGTCTTTGGCCACCAGGGATACGTTCCCGCCCATGTACTGCTCCCAGGACTTGCCGTCCATGTTGGAGAACATGCTCGACACCTGGAAGGAGTTGTTAATGGGGTCTTTGGTGATGATATTGATAGTTCCGCCCACAGCATTGGCGCCGAACAGCGCCGAACCGCCGCCGCGTACCACCTCTACCCTCTCGATCATGTTCACCGGTATCTGCTCCAGCCCATATACCCCGCTCAGCGCACTGATGACGGGACGGCTGTTTATCAGGATTTGCGAGTACGGGCCTTCCAGACCGTTGATACGCACCTGGGGGAAACCGCAGTTCTGGCAGTTGTTCTCCACCCGCAGGCCCGACTGGTAGTTGAGCGTCTTGGCAAGGTCGGTGGAGTTCACCATCTCAAAGAGCTTGGCGCTCATCACGTTCACCACCACGGGGGCGGCCTTGCGGCTCACCTCGTTGCGGTTGGCGGACACCACGACCTCATCGGTCATGAAGCTTTCCTCTTCCATCTGGAAATGCACCACCGCCGTAAAGTCCTTGTTTACTTCAATCGCCTTTTCCTGTGTCTTATAGCCTACGGCGGATACGCGCAACGTATATTTGCCCGCCGGCAGGTTCTTGAACTCGAACTGACCTTCTTCATTGGACACTGTTCCCTGTCCGCTGCCTACAATCAAAACGGTGGCATACGGTATATTCTCTTCCGAACCTTTTACAAGAACATGGCCGGAAATCATGTTGCCTTCCCTGATAGGGTTTGCGGCAACGGCTGTGCCGATACCTGCCACAGCAAGCATCAACGCCAATATAATTTGTTTCATTTGAATAATCGCTTTTATTTCTGTTACTTAATGATACCAATTCTGTACCGGTACTTGGTACGGCAAGTACCAAAGGCAGGTACGACGGATACCAAACATTGGTACGGCGAGTACCAAAGATTGGTACATCGAATACCAAGCATCGGTACAACGAATACCCAACGTTGGTATGGAGCATACCAGGCGTTGGTACAACACTATCAAAGGGTAACGGAATAAGGGGGAGCGCGGAGAGAGGGCATCCGATACGCTTTTCCCTTTATGACGGGCGTATCGGTTTCGCTTTCCATCACCTGCAACAGAGAGCGCATCGGGTGTTGCAGCTCGCAGCAGTCCGGCGTGTCCGAACTGAAGTGCGACAGCAGGCCGATGACAATCAGCGAGTCGGTGGAGTGCGAATGCTGGTTATGGAAAGGGTGCGAGTGGGTTATCAGCACCCCGTTGACGTAGTGGACGTGGGTAAACGCCGTTATGCTTGCCTGGTACGCCACGAAGAGCGCCAGCAAGCATAATGCGCATATGGTTCTTTTTATTCCTCTCACGTCTTACGGTTTGTTTCTTGAGTTAGGGACGGCAAAGGTAATACTAATTTCGATTTGTACCAAACAGAAATTCATAATCGCGCTTGGAAGCGGGAACAGCCCACTCCTCCGGAATGAATTTCCACTGGCCGAGCGCACGCGGCTCGATTACTTTCTTCTGCTCGATGTACTGCATCAGGTAATAGCGCAAATCCTTGTCGGTAGAGCTGATGATGCGCTCCTTCAACTCATCCTGGGAGATGCCCGCACCTTTCGTCAGCAGTTCCCCGCCGCCGTTGCCGCGATAGGAGTTCAGGGCTACCGTGTACATCTTGTCCATGTGGAACGGGGTGCCGTCTGCCATGCTGAGGATGGTTACCTTACTGCCGCACGGCTTCGTGACGTCTACCGTGTAGATGATGCCAGCGGCGGAATCGAAATTGAAACTGAAGTTCTTGAAGGCAGCCCTGTCCGCAGCGCCCTCGCGGGGTTGGTCGCGGAGCAGCAGGATGTGGTCGTCGGGCGAAGTCATGCGGTTGGTCCATAGGTCGTAGGACATCTCCAGGGCATCGTGCACTTCCTTGCCCGAAAGTTTCATGGTGTAGAGCATGTTCTCGTACTTGTAGAGGTTGAACATGTCGTACACGTAAATATCCCCTTCCTTAATCTGCGTGTCGTAGGACAAGGGAGCCGCCAATGAAATCTCGGCGCCACTGATGTCCAACTGCAAGGTATGGATGAGGTCGATGAAGGCGGAAGAACCGAAATAGGCGGGACGGGTGGAGACCGTCTTCGTGAAGCGTCCGATTCTTTTCGATACGAAATCCTGAATGGTGGCGTACTGCGGCGAGAAACGTTTCATGAATTCACCGCTGATGCCGTAGGGGGCGGTTTCGGTGAGCACGCCGTCAATCTGCTTGTCCGTAACCTTACCGTTGCGCAGGGTCACGGTAATGTCGATGTCGCTCACCACAATGCCGTTGCTGGCGGGGTCCATCACCAGTACGGAGTCGCCTGCCACGTTCTGCACCTTCTTGCATTCGCGGGCGTGGTCGTGGCCCATAAGCACGATGTCGAAGCCCGGAACATTGCGGGCTACGTCCAGCGAGGCATTCTCCCGGTATTTGCCACCCATCAGCAAGGCGTCCTGCCCGGCATGGAACATACCGATTACAATATCGGGACGCTCCTTTTCGCGGATTATCTTCATCCACTTGCGGGCGGTCTCTTCCATGTCGTCAAAACGGAGTCCCCGCCACAGATTCTCGGAGAGCCACACCGGAATGGCGGGCGTTATCATGCCGAGAACGGCAATCTTCACTCCGTCGCGCTCCAGCACCTTGTAGGGCCGGAAGTGGGGTTCGCCCGTAGCGGCATCGATGATGTTGGCGCCCAGCACCGGAGCACGGCAGTCGCCCGCCCAACGGTCGAAAACGGCACGTCCCGTCTCTACATCGTGGTTGCCCATATTGGCGGCATCATAGCCCATGAAGTTCAGCATATCGGCGGTTACGTGGAGCGATACCGTGTCGATGTAGTTATAGTAATAGGCGGTGGGCTGGCCTTGCAGGATGTCGCCGTTGTCCAGCAGAATCAGGTTGTCCTTATAGGTTTCGCGCGCTTTCTGCACGAATGCGTGCACGCGTGCCAGGCTTCCGGCGGCCTCCCGCTGAAGGATGAAATCGTGGGGATAGAAATTACCGTGGATATCACTGGTCTGTACTATTTTCAGTTTTACTTCTTTATCCTGCGCGGCAACTGCTCCAATCAGCAGAAACATCCACGCAAGACAGCAGGTCAGTCTTTTCATTTCGTTGTTCTGTTAATGTATAAATACCATGTGTAAACAGCGCAAAGATATAATAAAACTCACAAAAAGGCGGTAGGGAAAGATTGTTTTTCGTACTTTTGGCGCTCATTATCAAAAAAAGAAGCTGACATGACACAAATCTTTCACAGCATGATAGCTGCCATTCTCGGCATATCGGAAAAGCAAATCGGGCAGACACTCTCCCTGCTCGACGACGGAGCAACCATCCCGTTCATCAGCCGCTACCGCAAGGAAATGACGGGCGGACTGGACGAAGTGCAGATAGAATCCATCCGTACCCATTACGAAAAACTGAAGGAAACGGCGAAACGGAAGGAGACCATCGTCTCCACCATCCGCGAACAGGGGAAAATGACCCCGGAACTGCAAAAGCGCATTGACGACACGTGGGACAGCACCGCCCTCGAAGACATCTACCTACCCTACAAGCCCAAACGGAAAACCCGTGCGGAAGCCGCCCGCCAGAAAGGACTCGAACCGCTTGCCACCCTGCTGATGCTTCAGCGAGAGCCTCATCCCGAACAGCGTGCCGCCGCCTTCGTGAAAGGCGATGTAAAGGATGCGGACGATGCCCTGAAAGGTGCGCGCGACATCATAGCCGAACAGGTGAGCGAGAACGAACGCGCCCGCAACATGCTGCGGAATACCTTTGCACGCCAAGCCTTGCTGACCGCCAAAGTGATAAAAGGCAAAGAGGAGGAAGGCGCCAAATACCGGGATTACTTCGACTGTTCGGAGCCCCTGATGCGATGCAGCTCGCACCGCCTGCTTGCCATCCGCCGCGCCGAAGCGGAAGGTCTGCTCAAAGTGAGTATCAGCCCCAACGACGAGGAGTGCGTGGAACGGCTGGAACGGCAGTTTGTACAGAGCAACAACGCCTGCGGGAAGCAGGTGGCGGAAGCCGTGCAGGATGCCTACAAACGTCTGTTGAAACCGTCTATCGAGACCGAGTTTGCCGCGCAAAGCAAGGAGCGTGCCGACGATGAAGCCATCCGCGTCTTTGCGGAAAACCTGCGGCAGTTGCTGCTGGCATCGCCCCTGGGGCAGAAAAGGGTGATGGGAATAGACCCCGGATTCCGCACCGGCTGCAAGGTGGTGTGCCTGGATGCGCAGGGCAACCTGCTGCACAACGAGAATATCTATCCGCATCCGCCGGTGAACCAAAGCAAAGAGGCGTTTGCCAAACTGCAGAAGATGATAGAGGCCTATAAGGTGGAAGCCATCGCCGTGGGCAACGGCACTGCCAGCCGCGAGACGGAAGATTTCCTGAAACGGCAGACGTTCAACCGGGAAGTGCAGATTTTCATTGTCAGCGAGCAGGGTGCATCCATCTACTCCGCTTCCAAGATAGCCAGGGATGAGTTTCCGGAATATGATGTAACGGTGCGCGGTGCCGTATCCATCGCCCGCCGGCTTATGGACCCGCTGGCGGAGCTTGTCAAGATAGACCCGAAGTCCATCGGTGTGGGGCAATACCAGCACGACGTAGACCAAACCAAGCTGAAGAAATCCCTCGACCAGACCGTGGAGAACTGCGTAAACCTGGTCGGCGTAAACCTGAATACGGCAAGCAGCCATCTGCTGACGTATATATCGGGACTTGGTCCTCAACTGGCGCAGAACATCGTGAACTACCGCGCCGAGAACGGAGCATTCGCATCGCGCAAGGAGCTGATGAAAGTTCCGCGCATGGGCGCAAAGGCTTTTGAGCAATGTGCCGGCTTCCTGCGCATACCGGATGCCGGGAATCCGCTGGACAACACGGCGGTGCATCCCGAAAGCTACCACATCGTGGAGCAGATGGCAAAGGACCTGGGATGCAGCGTGGCCGAACTGATTGCCGACAAAGAATTGCGCCGGAAGATACAGCCGGAACGCTACCTCTCTCCCACCGTCGGAATGCCGACCTTGAAGGATATCCTGCAAGAGCTGGAGAAGCCGGGGCGTGACCCGCGCGGACCTATCAAGGTGTTCGAGTTCGATAAGAACGTGCGTACAATCGATGATTTGCGCATAGGCATGGAACTGCCGGGCATCGTGGGGAATATCACCAACTTCGGCGCTTTCGTCGATATAGGTATCAAGGAAAACGGCTTGATACACCTCTCCCAGCTTGCGCAGAAGTATGTATCAAACCCTAATGAGATTGTATCCATCCATCAGCAGGTACGCGTAAAGGTGCTCAGTGTAGATACCGAACGGAAACGTATACAACTGACGATGATTGGGGTTAGCGGTTAGGGATTAGGGGTTAGTGATTAGGGATTAGTGCCTTGCGGTGTGAGTGCGCAGCCTGCTAATCACTAATCGCTAATCCCTAATCACTAACCCCTAATCCCTATATATCAGCTTGTCCTTGTCATTGCCGAAAAGGTTATCGCCCAAAGTTGTAATCTTATCGCCGGTGGCGAGGACATGACGAAGATTGTCGCATCCCATGAATGCACCGTACTCTATGGCAGTTACGCCGGAAGGAAGTTCCAAGGTGCCGCACAACCGTCCGCATCCGCTGAACGCACGCTGGCCGATGCTCTTCAAGCCATGGGGCAGTTTGATATTGAGCAGGTATTTCTTTTGGGTAAACGTGTATTCGGGGATAGTTGTGGCATTACACTTGAACAAATCCACGCTCACCAGATTGGGCATGTAGTTGCGTATCAACGTAAAGTCCGCCTCGTCCATCTTGCCCTCTACCGTAAGGAAGTTCACATCTTTGGGCTGTATACCCGCACGAAGCAGTTCGCTGGCAAGGCTACCCATGGTGGCTATCTGCACCAAAGCTCCTACCGGTTCGCCCTCTATGAAAGCGAATGTCTCCCACCGCTTGCCGCGACGATAGGAATCGCTGCTGCCCAGAGGGACGAATATCGCCGTTACGCTGTCCGCCAGGGCTTCGGGCAACAGGTTGGGGGGAGTTTTCTTGCGTATGCGACAAATCTTCAGGTTGGTGCATCCCTTGAATGCGCCGTCTTCGATGTTCTTAGTCTTGTCGGAAAGGATTACCTCCGTCAAGGATGTTTTTCCGGCAAAAGTGCTGTCGCCAAGCTGCTTGCAGAAAGCATAGGACGGGATGCAATTGGCGGGATAGATGTAAAAGCGGTCGGGATGCGTACCGTTCTTTCCGGCGTACATACTGATGGATGCATTGGAGATGTCCAGTATTTGCAGTTTCTTGAATTCATCGCGCAGGTGGCGGAAATCCACTGCATTCAGCTTGCCTTGCAGGACAAGGTGGGTAATCTCGTTCGCTTCTTCTTCGGTGAGCATTTCCACCAAAGTACCGGGTTTGGCAACGGTATATCTCCTGGAAGTCTGGGCGGAGACGTTCGATATCATAATGCCCAGTCCGGCTACTAAAAGTATCTTTTTCAGGTTCATGTTTTGTGTCAGATTGATTTAATTTTCAAATATAAGAAGAAAGCGCCAACCGTGAATAATGATTTCTCTTTTTATTGCTATTTTTGTCGGATATTAATTAACCGAACTTATTTTTTTCATGGAAACCATCGGAAATGAATCCAAAGCCAAACGTTTTGGAAAAGCGGCAATCGACATTGTTTCATTCGCCGCGCTTGCCGTCATCATCATTACAATAATAAGCGTCCCTTTCGCAACCGTATTGCTGAAGTTAGGAAAGGAAGAGGCCGATACGATGTCCTATTTCATATTGAGCGAGACGCTGATGCTGGCAGGCGTATTCCTTTCCGCATGGATAGTATGGCATTTACGCGGCTTTTCACTGGAAGGGCTCGGACGCTCTTTTACGATGCGTTGGAAGGACTGGCTGTCGGGAATACTGCTGGCAACCGTTCTTTATGCGGTAGGGTTTGGCATATCCTTGTGGGCAGGTGCGGTAGAGATTGCAGGAGTGGCATTCAATCCTTCTTCCTTACTGATCAGCCTTGTATTCTTCCTGCTGGTAGCCGTAACAGAGGAACTGGCATTGCGGGGATTTGTATTGGAACGCCTGCTGCAAAGCGGGGTGAATAAGTTTTGTGCCTTGTTCCTCTCCGCCGCCCTGTTCTCCTTGATTCATATAGGCAATCCGAACTTCGACTTTCTGTCTTTTATCAACATACTTCTGGCAGGCATCCTTTTAGGTTCATCCTATATATACACACGCAACCTCTGCTTCCCGATAGCTCTACACTGGTTCTGGAACTGGATACAAGGCCCGGTATTAGGCTATGAGGTCAGTGGAAATAAATTCTGTAACGGCTTGCTGGCCCTTCGGCTGCCCGAAGCCAATCTGATAAACGGTGGCGCTTTCGGCTTTGAAGGCTCCGTACTCTGTACGGTACTGATGGTAGTGGGAACAGGGTTGATTTTAAAAATACACGGAAAAGAGTGATTAGCGGTTAGTGTTTAGGGACGGGAGTGGGATGTAATTTGAGGATTTCTTTTAGGCACGGAATTACACGGATTTCACGGGAAAAAGAATAAGGGGTAATGTTACCAAAAGCAATTGGTAATATTACCCCTAATAAAATCAATCCGTGTAATATGCGCCTAATAAAGCAACAAATAAGGGAATGCTACTGAAAATAACAAACGCTTTTTTGTTTTGACACGCTATTAATCACTAATCGCTAATCATTATTTATTGTACATTTTTGTTCTCAGCTCCTTGATGTGGTCGGAAGTGATGTATTCATCATACTCCATCATCTTGTCGATGATGCCGTTCGGGGTCAGTTCGATGATACGGTTTGCCACTGTCTGGATGAACTCGTGGTCGTGAGACGAGAACAGGATGTTTCCTTTATAGGTCTTCAGGTTATTGTTGAATGCCTGGATGGATTCCAAGTCAAGGTGGTTGGTCGGCGTATCCAGAATGAGACAGTTGGCATTACGCAACTGCATGCGCGCAATCATGCAACGCATCTTCTCGCCACCCGACAGTACGCTTGCTTTCTTCAGCACCTCTTCGCCGGAGAAAAGCATACGGCCGAGGAAACTCTTCATATATACCTCATTGCCCTCGCCAAACTGGCTCAACCAGTCAACCAGATTCAAATCCGTATTAAAGAAAGCGGTGTTGTCCAACGGCAGATAAGCGGTGGTAATCGTAACACCCCAGTTGAAAGTTCCCGCATCCGGCTTCATATTTCCGTTGATAATCTCGAACAAAGCGGTCATGGCACGCGGATCGTGTGAAAGGAACACGATTTTATCCCCTTTCTCCACATTGAAGTTCACATCACGGAACAGCACCGTACCGTCTTCCAGCGTTTTCGTCAGTCCGGCTACTTCAAGAATCTGATTGCCCGGTTCGCGTTCGGGAGTGAAGATGATGCCCGGATACTTACGTGACGACGGTTTGATTTCTTCCACATTCAGCTTCTCCAGCATCTTCTTACGGCTGGTAGTCTGCTTGCTCTTCGCCACATTGGCGCTGAAACGGCGGATAAACTCTTCCAGTTCTTTCTTCTTCTCCTCGGCTTTAGCCTTCTGGTTCTGCTGCTGACGGAGAGCAAGCTGGCTGGACTCGTACCAGAAGCTGTAGTTTCCGGCAAAGAGGTTAATCTTTCCGTAGTCGATGTCCACGGTATGCGTACAAACGGAGTCGAGGAAGTGACGGTCGTGGCTCACTACCAGAACGGTATGTTCAAAATTGGCAAGATAGTCCTCCAGCCAGGTTACGGTTTCCATGTCCAAGTCATTGGTAGGCTCGTCCAGCAGCAGGTTATCCGGATTGCCATACAAAGCCTGCGCCAGCATGACACGTACTTTTTCCTTGTTGTTCAGCTCGCCCATCAGCACATAATGCTTGTCTTCCTTGATACCCAGTCCGCTCAATAAGGCGGCAGCATCGCTTTCCGCATTCCAACCGTCGAGTTCGGCGAATTTCTCTTCCAGTTCGGATACCTTCAGACCGTCTTCGTCCGTGAAGTCCTCTTTGGCATAGAGTTCTTCGCGCTGTTTCATGATGTCCCACAGCACGGTGTGCCCCATCATCACGGTATCCATCACCGTATAAGCATCCCACTTGAAGTGGTCCTGGCTCAATACGGACAGACGCTCGCCCGGTCCCAGCATGATAGACCCCGTTGTCGGGTCCAAATCGCCCGAAATAGTACGCAGGAAAGTAGACTTTCCGGCACCGTTGGCACCGATTATACCATAACAATTACCACTTGTAAACTTCAGGTTTACATCATTAAACAACACTCTTTTACCAAATTGAACCGATACGTTCGAGACTGTAATCATCTTTATATTTACTGTTTTATTATGTACTACTTACTATTTAATACCTATAACTCTGCAAATTGCGGGTACAAAGATACGAAATAATACGGTAAAACAGCTTACAACGAGTTAACTTATTGCATGATATGAAGTTAACCCGATACATACAACAAAGGTAACTGACTGCAACCTATCGAGTTAACTTACTGTCCGCACAAGGTTAGCGCTCTATTTATAGCACATTACGCTGTCAATCTGACATAAAAATATTACCTTTGCAGCGTTTTTGGCAAAAGCCGTCAATTTGGCAAAGTTTTTGCTATTAAAACCGTATCATATTAACTTAAACCCTTAACAACAATGAAAGCAAAATCATTTTACAAGAATAACAAGCATAACAATATGGACTCTAAAGAAAAAGAAAACATCAACGAAGAAGAGTTAAAAGCACAAGACGCTCAAGACGAAACTTGTGAAGAAACAACAGAGAAAGAAGAAGAAGTTGCCCTGACAGAGGAAGAAAAACTCACTCAGGAACTGCAAAAGGCCAACGCTGAGATTGAAGACCAGAAAGACAAGTACCTGCGTCTCTCTGCCGAGTTCGACAACTACCGTAAACGTACGATGAAAGAAAAGGCCGAACTCATCCTGAACGGCGGAGAAAAAAGCATCAGCAGCATCCTTCCTATCGTAGATGACTTTGAACGCGCCCTGAAAAACATGGAGACCGCCACCGATGTAGCTGCCGTAAAAGAAGGTGTGGAGCTTATCTACAACAAGTTTATGACAGTATTGGGTCAGAACGGTGTCAAAGTAATCGAAACCAAAGAACAGCCGCTTGACACAGACTACCACGAAGCCATTGCCGTAATCCCGGCTCCTGACGAAGCTTTGAAAGGTAAAATTCTGGACTGCGTACAAACCGGTTACACGCTAAACGACAAAGTAATCCGCCATGCCAAAGTAGTGGTTGGAGAATAACATACACAGTTATATGGAAAAAAGAGATTATTACGAAGTACTGGAAGTCGAAAAAACAGCATCGGTAGAAGAGATAAAGAAAGCCTATCGCAAGAAAGCCATCCAATATCACCCCGACAAAAACCCCGGTGACAAGGTAGCCGAGGAGAAGTTTAAAGAAGCGGCAGAAGCATACGATGTATTAAGCAATCCGGACAAGCGTGCCCGTTACGACCAATTCGGCCATGCCGGAATGGGTGGTGCCGCCGGTAACGGCGGACCGTTCGGCGGTTTCAGCGGCGGTATGTCCATGGACGACATATTCTCCATGTTCGGCGATATATTCGGTGGACACAGCGGTGGCTTTGGCGGCGGTTTCAGTGGTTTCGGCGGATTCGGCGGCGGTGGCGCGCAACAGCAACGCCGTTATCGCGGCTCGGACTTGCGCGTTAAGGTGAAGCTGAACCTCAAGGAGATTTCTACCGGAGTAGAGAAGAAATTCAAACTGAAAAAGTATGTACCCTGCAGCCACTGTCACGGAACCGGTGCAGAGGGAGACGGCGGCGCGGAAACCTGTCCTACCTGTAAAGGTAGCGGTACGGTAATCCGCAACCAGCAGACCATTCTCGGAACGATGCAGACACGCACCACCTGTCCTACCTGTGGCGGCGAAGGTAAAGTTATCAAGAATAAATGTAAGGAATGTGCCGGTGAAGGAATCGTCTACGGTGAAGAAGTTGTTACCGTAAACATCCCGAAAGGCGTAGCCGAAGGCATGCAGCTCTCCATGGGCGGCAAAGGTAATGCCGGCAAGCACAACGGCGTACCGGGCGACTTGCTGATTCTTGTAGAGGAAGAACAGGATAAGGAACTGATTCGTGACGAAAACGACTTGATTTATAACCTGTTGCTCAGCTTCCCGACAGCGGCATTGGGCGGTGCGGTAGAAATACCCACCATCGACGGTAAGGTGAAGGTGAAAATCGAATCGGGTACACAACCGGGAAAGGTTCTCCGCTTACGCGGCAAGGGTTTGCCTAATGTAAACGGATACGGTACCGGGGATTTACTGGTGAATGTCAGTGTATATGTACCTGAAACTCTGAATAAAGAGGAGAAAAAAGTCTTGGAAGAAATGGAAGGTTCGGATAATTTCAAGCCGAATACTTCTATTAAGGAGAAGATTTTTAAGAAGTTCAAGAGTTTGTTTGACTAAAGATTATACTTCTGGGTATAAAAAACAGACAATGCATATCAAAAGAAAGAGAATTATTTCTCTTTCTTTTGATTAAACAACCAGTTCATAAAATCAGGATAATTAAAGGCAGGATTCCAACTGTTATGATCACATCCTACGAACTCGATATATTCAACGCTGGCATCAATAGCCTTCAATGCTTTATAAGCTTCCCGGGAACCTTCAGGTGTTACAACAGAGTCTGTATCACCATGAAAAATACGGAACTTAATTTCTCTTAGTTCTTTTCCAATGCGGACAGGATTTACCGTGCCGCAAATAGGAACTGCAGCAGCAAAGATTTCAGGATAACGAATAACCATATCATAGGTTGCCATTCCACCCATAGAAAGCCCCATTATATAAACACGAAGTTTATCTACCTGTGGCATATCAAGAAAAGTGTCAAGCAAACTTTTCAACGTACGTATAGTAGTGGTGAGTTCCGGATTATCAGGCATCCCAAAAGGTTCTAAAGAATTCGGACGCATTTCATACCCCCAATAATTTTCTGCAGGACATTGAGGTAACAAAATAAAAGCCGGATACTTTTTTCGATTGACAGGATTAAGCCACATTTGCCCCCCATGCTTTAACTGCTTCCGATTATCATTACCTCGTTCACCTGCACCATGCAAGAATAGTACCAATGGATATTTTTCACCCGGCTTCTCCACTTCCGGACGCAACAAACAATATTGCAAAGAATCGCCCTGGGAAGACACATACACCTTTTGCTCATATTCTTTGTAAGAATCTTGCGCTGATACATTTATCAGGCATGACATCCATAACAATATTTGTATGCAAACTATTTTCTTCATATCTATACTAACCATCATTCAATCATTATTAAAATACTCATTATGCCCACTATATGCTTTATTTTTAAAATAATATTATACTCTCATTAAAAATAATAAGACGGGATAGTTTACAAATATACAACTATCCCGTCTTATTTTAATTAATAATACCCATTTTCTTAATATCCGGGATTCTGCTTAATAGAACCACCAGAGCGGTCAATTTCTGACTGCGGAATAGGAAACAATTCATTAACTCCTTTTTTAAATGCCGCGCCGCGCCCCTTTGCATAAGGATAATTGGCAAATGCGTTCATCGTCTCAATGTAACAATTCCAGCGTTTAAGATCATACAAACGGTTATATTCCATTGCCAACTCTACCCTGCGTTCATGCTTGACAGCTTCCAATAAATCATCATTTACAGTTACCATTTTCAAGTCTTTATCAGGAATAGTCAATACTCGAGAAACGGCTTCAGCATCTTCTCCACGCGAATCATTAGCGCGTTGACGAACTGCGTTGATACATTTTACTATAGTCTGTTTATCACCATTAGTTTGAATTAAAGCCTCTGCATACATCAGCAAAACATCGGCATAACGAATGATATTGAATGTCCAGGCATCATCACCAAACCCTAGTCCCCTTCTTGAAGCTACCAAAAAAGCTTTACGGCTATGATAACCTGTATTAGGATAAGTGGAGAAATCCAAAACTTCATCTTTCACCGTACCGGGGAATTTATCACCAGGCTGCACAATAGTAAACAACAAACGGGGATCCCCTTCTTCAAATTCATCAACCAAATTCTGAGTAGGCTGATCAAAACCATATGCACCAACAGAACCTCTCGGATTAGAATATACAGGTACAAAAGAACCGTAAACATTATTGGTAGGATCATCTCCTTGTATATTCGGTAAGATAGATTCACTCAGTAAATAATTCCCTTCCAGAAAAAGTGACTGGAAATTGGGAGCTAATTCACAACCTGATTCCACAACCTTTTTTGCAGCATCACGTGCATCTTCATAATAAGAAGCATCATCCTTGGCAAAATACATATATACCCGTGCTTGCATTGCCCATACGGCTTCCCTGGTGACACGTCCGATTTCCGACTCCGGCAATGAAACCCGACTAGGAAGATTCTCTTCCAATGCTGCATCGGCCAAATCGTTCATAATAAATTCTGCAGTCTCAGCCTCAGTAGCTCTTTGCAAGCTTTTACTGTCATTTACTGTTAATGAACGCTCTACCAAAGGTACACCGCCAAAAATTTTGCAGAGCTCGAAATAATAAAATGCGCGCAAAAATTTCACCTCTCCTATATATCTGGCTTTCACGTCTGCCGCAATCGGATAACCATCGGCATCTACCAAAGGTTTATTGGGGATATTTTCCAAACAAAGATTACATCTTGCAATAGCTTTATACATGCCTTCCCAAAGTGCAGCCAAATCCGCATTAGAAGCTAATGGACGACCGAAACTTAAATCAGCAGCACTAGGCCGGTCACTGGCATCCGAACCACCTTTTTCCGAATCGTCAGTAGCAATGTTATACAACATCATACGGGGTATCTCATAACCTATTGCATCCCCAAGCATATCATAACATTTAACAACTGTACTATACCCGGCATCAGGAGATAGGAAAAACTTATCTTCGGTCATAGTCCCCTTAGGAGTACTATCCAAGAAATCGGAACAAGAGCAGAATGAGATTGCTGCCAAAGATGCTATCAATAATTTTATCTTTTTCATTTTATATCAGAATTTAATATTTAAACCAACAGTCCATGTTCTCGCTTGGGGATAGAACCCTTGATCTATACCATTAAGAGTAGCATTACTGGAACCAATTTCAGGGTCAAGACCTGAATACTTGGTAAGAGTAAATAGATTTTGAGCACTTACATAAAGACGTAAGTAGCTAATACCTTTAATCTTCAATAAACGTTCACAAAAATTATAACCTAATTGCAAATTCTTCAGTCTGAGATAAGAACCATCTTCTACAAAATAATCAGAGATTTCGCTATTCTGTCCCTGTTCGGCAGATATTCTATGGTATTTATCCGTAGAACCTTCACCATTCCATGCACGATTCAGAAAACCTTCACGGGCATTCATCGTACCGGTTCCCGATTCAAAATCACGGAGAGTCATATTCAAAACATCATTTCCTTGTGACCCTTGAAAGAATACGTTAAAATCAAATCCTTTCCAAGTAGCGCCCAAGGATAAACCATACACAAAATCCGGCCAAGGGTCACCAATCTTAGTACGATCTTGTTCATCTAATACATCATCACTATTAAGGTCTTTGAATCGAATATCTCCCGGTTTGGCCGATTCTCTTTGCGCACTACCTTCCACTTGCTCCTCATTCTGGAAAATACCATTAGTAGCATATCCATAAAAATAACCTACCGGCTGTCCGACCTCTGTCTTGGTCAATACTGTTACATTATCAAATGCATGCCCATAGATTGCATCGCCATTACCCAATGAAGTGACTTCATTCTTATATGTAGAAATATTAGCAGAAGCAGTAAAGTTAAAATCACTCCAAGCCTTACGATAAGTTATACCAAACTCCCAACCGGTATTGCGCATCGAACCGACATTAGAATAAGGAAACATTGGGAAACCTAATGTTGTGGGCAACGGTTCCTGCATCAACATATTATCAATGTCTTTACGAAAATAATCAGCCACAATTTCAAGACTATTATTGAAAAGGAGCAAATCAAGTCCTAAGTCAAATTGTTTGGAAGTTTCCCATTCCATTACTGGATTTCCCACCGTAATCACTCCGGAACCGATAGAAGGAGTAGTTGGAGAACCGAAGCAATAGTAATCGTATATTGAACTTCCATATTGAGAATAATTAAGTCCGCCGGGAACATTTTGATTACCGATTAAACCATAACTGACGCGTAATTTAGCATCATCCAGCCAGCTATGTGCAGTCTTCATAAATGCTTCGCTGGAAAAGCGCCATGCAGCCGACACAGACGGGAAAGTACCCCACTTATGGCCATCAGCAAACTTTGAAGAACCGTCGCGGCGTAAATTTACCGCCAATAAATATTTACTATCATAATCCAAACTGGCACGACCGAAGAATGACAGCATTGAATTATCATAAGGATACCCCGACACTGAAGGATTGATAGTTCCGGCATTCAGAATAGCCATATCCTTATCGTTATTAATAATTCCCTGTATGGAAGCATTTACAATTGATACATACGTCTTCTCGGCAGAAGTACCTAACAAAGCTCCTACTTTGAATTTTCCGAAAGTCTGATCATAGGTCAATGTCTGTTCCCATACAAAATAATTATTTCTGGAATTATTTGCTATTACAGTATTTTCATCAGCTTTATCAAAAGCATTCAAGAAATACTTAGGTTGTAGTCCCTCCGTTGTTGAACGGGCAAGATCCATCCCAAAACGAGAATTAAACTTTAAGAAATTAAAAAGTCTCACTTCCAAATTCGCACCTGCTTTTACAAAAAGAGTTTCATAAGTGCTCTGGCGCATTCTTTCAATCTGTCCTACCGGGTTACGTTTGTTCGAGAACAAGAACCCTGCATATTGAGAATAAAGATTGTTGGGCTCATAACCATTGTAAATATCACCTAGGAAATCAGGAACATCGACCAAATTATTACGAAATACAGGAGTAATAGGATCCCCCCCCATAGCTGTATAAACAGTACCGGTAGCCATACCGCTTTCATCAACCAATTGGCGTTTTTCATCAATGATTCCCACATTTGCCGTCAAAGAAATACGATTCGATATTTTCATGTCAAAATTGTTTCGCCATGAAATGCGTTCATAACTGGAACCCTTCACAATACCATCTTGGTCAGTATAGGACAAACTGGAAAGAATTCCTACATTTTTACCTCCACCACTGATACTGATATTATGATTGTGCATAAAGGCAGCATCATTAGTGATATGTTTCCACCAGTCTGTTCCGTTTGGACCGGAATTTTTATTCACAAAGTTCAGTACAGCATCAATATTTTCCTGAGTAGAAAAAGCCGGAAGACGGTCTACTCCTGCATTATCGGCAGCCATATTTTTATAAGTAATATAATCGGCAGCATTAAGCATATAGGGACGTTTCCAAGGAGACTGCCAACCTACATATCCATCATAGGCCACCTCTGTCTTCTTCTCAAGACTACCGGACTTTGTAGTAACGATGATAATACCGTTTGAACCGCGAGAACCATAGATTGCTGCCACAGATGCATCCTTATGAACTGCAATGGATTCAATATCATTCGGATTTAAATAATCAATACCATCCTGCGGAAGTCCATCCACAATATAGAGCGGAGTGGTAGACCCTGTAATAGAACCAATACCACGAATATGAGCAACACTTCCAGCCCCCGGCGTACCACTACTGGAACTAACTGTCATACCAGGAACTTTACCCTGAAGTACATTATTAATATTACTTACCGGCATATCTTTTAAATCTTTTCCGCTAACTACTCCTACGGCACCTGTCAAATCCTTTTTAGCTACCGAACCGTAACCTATCACAACTACTCCATCCAATTCATAGGACATTTCTTTCATTATTACATTTAAACGTTGTCCTTGGGTAGCTTTCAAAGTCACAGTTTGATAACCTATCATACTTATAATCAATGTGACATTTTCAGAAGAAGAAAAAATAAATTCCCCATCAACATTGGTTATCACACCGTTTGTTGTTCCTTCCTGCATAACTGTAGCACCAATAATCGGTTCACCTTGAGTATCCACCACCCTACCGGTAATGTTTGAATTTTGTGCTGATATTACAGACGGGACGAGTAATAACAGAACAAAACACAAGGTCATGATCAAACTCTCACCTTTATTTTGTCTCAAATTTTTCATATGTAGTATCATTATATTAAATATTAGTTGATATGTGAATATTTACTATCCACTATCGGATTTTGTATTCTATCTATAGCCAAAAGCAGGCTACCAGCTTCTGCACTATACCACCTATCTTTCTGCTGCCCTTTAGAGTTATAAGAATAAATATGTTTAACGTAAGTTTCTACTCTTGTTACATCATTAATAGTAGCTGCAGCATAGGCTATAATAGTCCACGGGTAATCATCATAAGTCGTTCCACTCGCCCAACTTCCAAAATTTCTATTGAATTGTGTATATACCTTATTGGCAATCTCACTATCCGGTTCAATAACTTGGAACAAACCAGGATACAGTTGGCATACAGCATCAGCATAGAACTTACTTAAATCAGGGGTTCCTGTTCCGTTAGCTCCTTTATTCCAACGGAAAACAGTACCATTATACAACGCCTTTACAGACGCTGTATTCTGAGCAAGAAAAGTTGAAAAATCTACCGCATTATCTATTAACCCATTATCTTTCAGCCATAAAGCAGCTTTAAGTCCCATATTTACTTCACAATTATCCATTAAATATTTTACTGGATAATCAAGTTTAGCTATGCTTAGATAGTCATTATCATCCGAGGTAAAATCCGTCGGGATAGAAAAAGATTCAGTATCTATAGTATTTATCATAGCACTTGCTACCAAGGAAATATCATCTTTTTTCTCTTGCAACCAGTTTTTATTCTCCTCTGATAACTTTGCCAATTCCATTACAATCTCTAAAAAAGTAGCAGCATAAGAATCTACCGAATCATATGTGCCATGGGTTGTTTCTGTATCGCCATAATAATCATAAACAGAGCCTATTATTTCCGGTTGTCCTGTATGAGGATTGATATTAGTTCTATTAAGTTTATTCAAATACCAAGTAATGTATTTCTTCACCACTTCCACATTCTCCATTACCGGATTTTTCAACAATGCCATAACAGCAAAGTTGGAAAAATAAGGGCAAATCCGACTATTAGATTGCTCATTATCTTTAATCGCACCACTGGATATTTGCAAAGAACGAATATAAGCAAGCTGATTTTTTTTCACTATGTCATAAATACGAGTCATTTCACTCGTTTCATCCCCTTCTCCCCCATCCGAACCATCAGAATTATCTTCATCAGGATTTAAAACAGTGGGTGGCGGTGCAGTACTCGTATCACCACAAGCTGAAAATGTACTTAAAGAAAGAGTCGCAAACATCACGACCATTATATATGCTTTTTTCATATTATCAGTAATAAATATTATCGTTTATAAACCTCAAATTCATAGCACCAAAGTCCCCATTCTTTCATATATGCTGTAAAAACAGCTTTCACATAACGAGTTTTTATACTATTGAATGCTATATTATGTATAACTACTTCTCCAGCCTGAGCTGTCGGGTTATAATTTTCTGAAGCACATTCTGTATAATTAATTCCATCAGAAGAAACTAAGACTTTTGTTTTGATACTGTGATTATTATACCCCCAATAAATATCAATATTATTGATGGTATATTCTTGTTCTAAATCTATTACCAGAGAATGTTCCGCTGTGTTAACATCATTAGTAGCCCACTTAGAAATAGTAGTATTGCCATCTACTGCTTCTTGCGGAACCGGATAAAGCGTAGAAGAAACTGTAATAGGTTTATTCAAAGCCAGGTTTGTATTCATCGGAGTTGTATCCTCCGGCACTGTAGGAGTATCACCACTGCCATCCTTCCGCTTATAAACTTCAAGCTCACAAATAGTCATCGCCCATGGTGAATTACATCCTTTTAGGATACCTTTTATATAACGAGCCCTCACTAAATTACCGAGTTTAATATCTTGTTTACCTACATTGAAAACTCCAACAGGTTCGATATTATTGGTAGTCCAGTCCGTTGTATGTGAAATTGTAGTATAGTTATCACCATTTTCCGAAATAAGGAGTTCATAGTCTGTAGCATAAGCTCCCATATCCCAAGCAGTAATAATATTATTAAAACTCATTACATCACCAAGATCAACGATAAACCAACCTTCAGCCATAGGGCTTGCTCCAGCATCAATTACCTGCCAAGCATTTTCATATTTGCCATTTGTTATATGAAAGTTAGCAGCTTCATTAGTGGATACCGTTACACTTCTACTTACAGCAATATTTTCATCATACGGAGTATCATCCTCTCCACTAGTAGCATTTCTCTTATAAACTTCAACCTCACAAACTGTCATCGCCCACGGTGAATTACATGCTTTTACAATACCTTTTACATAACGGGCTTTTACAGCTGAAGTAAGTGTGATATCTTGTTTTCCAACAGTAAAAATACCTGATACTTCAGTATTTGCAGTAGTCCAATCTGTCGTGTGAGAAACTGAAGTGTATTGCTCCCCATCCTCTGAAACCAAAAGTTCATAATCAGTAGCATAAGCTCCCATATCCCAAGCTGTGACAATATTATCGAAAGTATATACATCTCCAAGGTCTATAATAAACCAACCTTCGGCCGCAGGAGTTGCTCCGTCAACTACTTGCCAAGCATTTTCATATTTACCATTTGTTATATGGAAATTAGCCGCCTCATTAATGGATACCGTTACACCCTTGCCTTCCGCCAAATTGACATCCAATGGTGTATCATCCGCAGCCTCTTTAATAAACGTAAATTTCTCTTTTGAAGCACGCGTACCTTTCTCATTAGTTACCGATATAGGACCTGTCGTAGTTTTCTCACTAACTATGGCTTTGATAGTGGTATCATCAATAATCTCGAAACTTTCAGCTTTTTTACCATCAAAAGCCACATCGGTAGCAGTAGAGAAATTAACGCCGACTATAGTAACCTCAGTACCCGCCTTACCTTCAATGGGTTCAAACGAAAGCACCTTTGGCAATTTGGATACCGTAAATGGTGAATTGTCAAACGGATTAGCTCCGTAATCATCTGAACATGACGATAATATCATGTACGACAAACATAGGCAAAGAATAGAAATTCTTTTAATAATTTTCATAATATAAAATTTAATTATACAAAAGGTTTTATTTATTGTTTCTGCGCATCCGCTTCACATCATTCATATACTTCTGATATTGCTGATATAACTTAATAGTGCGCTTCTCACCTATTCTACGAGACATCTTAGGGTCATTAAATACCCCCGGATACTGATAGCAAAGTACCTTTTCAAAATTATCAAGCAATGTCAGATCATGAATGATTTCTTCTATGGGACGCGGATATAGAGAATTGTCCGGATTAAATAAAAATGCCTCAAGATCAAACCACAAATGTGCCCCTGCATCGTCACAGAAATTCTGCAATATATCAGCAGCCTCTTTTCCTGTTAAATCTCCTTTGGGCATACGTGCAAAGCCAAACGGACATAAAATATCAAGATTCTGCAGTAAAGCGGGATATGCATCTGCCCCATCCAATACTCCCATACTGTTTGTTGCAAGCATAATAGGTTTTTCTGGTGCAAACTTTTTGATATACTTTTTGAATTCACGGAAGAAATCACAAATTTCCTTTTTTCTCACTAACTGCATTTCATAGGTCTGCTCCGAATTATAAAGGTTTCCGGCACATTCTTCTGAAATATAAAAACTATAAAAAGAAGGATGACTTCCATATTTATTCCACAATTCTTTGGCCACTTGTTTGTGCCATTCAAGAGATTCCGCAGAAAAATCGAACCATGCAAACATTCCCACACCCATCATAACCGACATCCCCAGTTTATCAGCCTCACTAAGAATAGCCTCCAACGGATCATGCGCCATAATAGGTACCCTATCCGGATAAAGTTCTGACGGATAAAAAGCCTTACCCGGATAATTGTCAACGTTCATTTTATGTTGTCCCACATATTCTTGATTACGAAATACTTCCTGAATTACAATGACATCCATACCAATATTGTGCATAGACCGCACCATTTCATGCCATTGGGCATCTGTCATCTGTTTTATATCAGCGTTCCAATGTTTTCCTTCTATTTCACTCCAATGGTAGATACCTGCCCAAGCCCCGTCAATAAGACGGGTAGAACGAATATCAGACTCTATTACTTCAAATTTCTTAGTAACTTCATAACTCTGTTTTCCATCTTCTACTCTCAGGATAATACGATTATTTCCCACTTTATCGGTAGTATTCAATACATATTTAATACTATGTGATGCTCCTATGGGCAGTGTTATTGTAGAATAGTGTAGTAAAGACTGCTGTTCCACATTATTCAAGTAAATAGAAATTTTAAAGTCTTGTTGTTCTGTTCCTTGATTCACTATACCTGCACGAATATCCAAATCAACCTTATTGGTAATGGTACCCGGTGGAATTAAAGTTAGCCCTACTCTATTATCTCCACCATAGACTGTAGAAGCAACAATCATGATAAAACACAAGGTCAAAAATATTTTTCTCTTCATGGTATTATTTTTATTAATTATTCATACTCAAATCCTCTAATATTTGCCAGCATTGATACATCCCTCTTGGTACATGAAAACAGCCTTTCCATTTACCGCCTTTCAAAGGTAACAATACCTCACCACGACGATTCAAATATCCATACCACTCCGGATATTCCGTATCTTTAAAATGACTCCAAGTATAGTCATGCACTTTCTTAAACCATTCAAGACATTTCTTATCACCAGTTAACTGATAGCCTTTAATCATGGAAATCAATGTTTCAATATGTACCCACCACAATTTTTGATCCCATTCCAACTGCTGAAGCGGATATCCTTTACGGTCCATGAAATAGAACAAACCACCATATTCTTTATCCCATCCATACTCTGCCATAGTTAAAGTGATATTCTTAGCTTTCTCTATCAATTCCGGACGATTTAAACGCCTACCTAAATCCATAATAAACCACATAGCCTCAATATCATGACCGGGAGTAACTTGACGTCCTTCGAATGAATCAGATAATTCACCATTTTCAAGTACATTTTCTACAATAATACCTCCCAATTCCGGACGATAAAATACTTCCATTACTTCATGAATACAAGTATCAATAGTATTCAATAGAATTTTTTCATCTAATAAATGTTCTATTTCCAATGCCAGATTACAAAGAATCATAGGTAAAGCAAAACCCTTTAGATTACGTGTACCAGGATGTAACTTATTCCATTTTCCTTTAGGGTTATTTACTTTAGAAAGAATAATATCAAAAGTTTTTTTGGCAATATCAGCATATTCCTGCTTACCGGTCGCCAGACTAAGCTGCCCGAAAGCCATCGTAGCAAACGTATACGAAAAGATATTATACGGTTCCACCAATGGATTTCCCTGACGATCCAAAGAAAAATACCAATTATAATTGCCGTCATGGCCATACTTCTTCAAAAACTCACCGCCTTGAATAGCACAGTCCAACCACTCCTGTTTCTTCTCCACTTTATTATATAACATAGAGAACAACCAAACTTCGCGCCCTTGCAACCATATGAATTTATCAGTATCAAATACATCACCATTACGGTTCAAACATGTATAATAACCTCCAAATTCAAGATCCTGAGAATGATTCAACCAAAAAGGCAAAACATTCTCTAACAGCTCATTTTTATAAAGCTTTGCTAATTCTTTAAAATCCATAATTTATCATTTAATTATAAGGTCGATTATTTTTCATCCAATATCTTTCTATCTCTTCCAAAGATTTACCGGTAGTCTCCGGAATTAATTTCCATACAATTAGAATATAAGGTACGCACATGATTGCAAATAGTAAGAAGGTTCCTGCAGGAGTCAGATTTTGAAGCATCCAGGGGGTTAACTGGCCTACAAGATAAGTACCTATCCACAATGCAAATCCAGCGATGGACATTGCCATTCCACGGACACGTGTAGGATACATTTCTGAAAGCAAAACGAAAATGACCGCACAGATAGAAATGGCACAGCAAAAAACATAGAATAAGAAAAAGATTAATAAGAATATATTTGGCAAATTAAAAGTCGTTGAGAAACGGAAATAAAAACCTATCAATAATAAAGAAATAACCATACCGGAAACTCCATAATATACAAGTTTCTTACGTCCTATTTTATCTATAATAAAGACAGCAATTACCGTAGTTACTGCGTTTACAATTCCAACTAATACCTGACTGAACAAAGCATCTCCACCAGACAAACCTGCTTGTTCAAAAATAGAAGGGCCATAATAAAGAACAGCATTTACTCCCATAAACTGTCCCAAGATGGCAATACTTGCACCTATCAAAACTGCTTTAAAAATCTCTGGTTGTAATAAAAATCTCCAATCGGATTTAGCCTCAGACCGAACAACGGATTGGGTTTCGTACAATTGTTCTCCAGCTTCCGCTTCTGAAAGATATATTTTCCGGAAAATCATTCCGGCTGAAACGTCACGGCCTTTTAAAACCAACCAACGGGGACTTTCCGGAATAAAAAAGATAATTATAAAAAATAGTATAGACGGAATACTTGAAAATCCTAACATACCACGCCAAACTTCACTAACCATAATCTTATTCATCCAATCAGCACTCAAAACCACCCCACTTTGAGAAAAATGCAACAATTGATAATTGGCTAAATAAGCACCTAAAAAACCAATTGTTACAGCCAACTGATACAGAGAAACCAACCGACCCCGATATTGAGCAATGGAGACCTCGGATATATAAAGAGGAGAAACGACAGATACTATACCTATCCCCACCCCTCCCAATATCCGTGCAAAAACCAGTTGGTCAAAAGTCAGAGTAAATGCACAACCAATACCTGATACAGAAAAGAAAATAGCAGCAACCAACATAGTCACTTTACGTCCCCATTTATCACTCAATTTTCCTGCAAACAAAACTCCGACAATAGACCCTACTAAAGCACAGCCAACAAACCATCCTACCTGAATTTCCTCTAACTGAAATTGAGAGGTAACCTGAGATACAGTACCGGAAATAACAGCGGCATCGTATCCGAAAAGGAAACCACCTAATGCAGCCACAACAGAGAGAAAAATTAAATAAGGGAAATTAATATTTGATTTCATACCTATTATTTTAAAAAGACTATTAATTATATAATTATATACAAGCAATCTCACATCTATTGTAGAAGAATCTCACTGCCAATAAATTCAATTTTAAATCTATTTTTTGTTTACCTGACAGACTAAAGAAAAGATAAACTGCAGATTTATAGAATTCTAAGCAAAGTGTAGCAAATGTAAAACAGATGATCCACTTCTTGTGCAGAAAACTATTTTGTTTGTTTGTTTTCATATTCATTTGAGGTCTTTCTTAGTATTATTTCGTTTTATTCGCAACAAATATATAATCTTTTTATTAATATCACAAACAATTACTAAATATTTTTATTATATACACCAAATAAATGTATTTTATTTAATTTATATGAATAAAATACGCATATAAATAAAGAAATAGAAGCTTTAATTTTATGAATCAACCTAAAAACTATATATACATTTATTAATTCAATACAATTAAGCAATAATTAAAAGTATATATACGATATATTAACTAAATAATTTAGTATATTTGTCAAATCTAATAAAAGTAAAGATTAATATGACACAGGAATTACTCAAAGAAATAGAAATGGGGAGTAAAAATGCTCTCATAAAAAAAAGAATAATCACTCATTATATATATAATGGTAGTTCTACTATCACTGATTTATCTAAAGAACTGGATTTAAGTGTTCCAACGATAACCAAGTTCATCTATGAAATGTGCGAAGACGGTTATATTAATGATTACGGAAAATTAGAAACTACTGGCGGGCGGCACCCAAGTCTTTATGGTTTAAATCCTGAATCCGGTTATTTTATAGGAGTAGATATAAAAAAGTTCTCTATCAATATAGGACTTATCAATTTCAAAGGGGATATGATAGAATTAAAAATGAATATTCCCTATAAGTTTGAAAACACATCTGAAGCTCTGGAAGAACTATGCAAACTCATTAGTAACTTTATTAAAAAGACCGGCATCAACACTGAAAAAATAATGAATATTTGCATCAATATTTCAGGGCGGGTCAATCCGGATTCCGGATACAGCTTCAGTATGTTTAATTTCTCTGAACGGCCATTAGCAGAGATACTAACCGAAAAAATAGGGCATCCGGTTTGCATAGACAACGACACCCGAGCTATGACGTACGGAGAATACATGCAAGGTTGCGTAACAGGAGAGAAGAACATTATTTTCGTAAATATAAGCTGGGGACTGGGTATCGGAATAATTATAGACGGTAAAATATATACTGGAAAATCAGGATTCTCCGGCGAGTTCGGACATATTAATGTATTTGAAAATGAAATACTCTGCCATTGCGGTAAAAAAGGGTGTTTGGAAACGGAAGCATCCGGTTCAGCTCTGCACCGCATTTTATTAGAGCGCATAAACAGCGGAGAAAACTCCATCCTATCCAACCGAATTAATATAAAAGGAGACGCGCTTACATTGGATGAAATAATAGGCGCCGTAAACAAAGAAGATTTACTATGTATTGAGATTGTAGAAGAAATCGGGCAAAAATTAGGTAAACAAATCGCAGGATTAATCAATATATTCAATCCTGAGCTTGTAATTATCGGAGGAACATTATCGTTAACAGATGATTATATAGCCCAACCTATAAAAACAGCCATAAGAAAATACTCTCTGAATTTAGTCAACCAGGATTCAGCTATCATGCTTTCAAAATTAAGAGATAAAGCCGGTATTATAGGCGCTTGCATGCTGGCAAGAAGCCGAATGTTCGAATGCTAAAGCAACTATATATTAATAGTAAATAGCATAAAATAAGAAGATGTGTCGTAATGAAACCAGACTTCTTCCAAAGCGTCATGTCTTGACGCTCCGAAAGTATACCCTCATTGAATGCCTTGCACAAGATGTGCTCAATGAAAAATCTTCCATCTATCTGTATATTGTTGACTTTCGCACCGAACTCAGCGTACTTTGTTTCCTTACCTCTTACGATAGGACGTATATAATGCCGGTCAATACTAACAATACAGTCACTGACTTTCCTGAATTCAAACATTTCCTTTTCTTGTACAAGAACCTTCCTGACTATGGAAAGTTGTTTCTGACAATCCTGGGTATATCGGAGTAAAGCACCGCACTCCCTATGGATCTCATCCTTTTGACTGATGAGCTTTTCAAGAAACTTGAGCATACACAGTGCTTGAGCATCCTTATCTTTGAAGCCTTCCTTTTTCGTTTCTTGCAGTAAGACAGATAGGACGCTGCTACATCCGTATATTTGTTACGTGGACGCCTTATGACCAAATCACTGCAATGCCGGCAGATATGCTTGAGAGGCATTCGAGGCTTTCCCAAAGGAGCTTCATGTCCGTAGAAAAACGCATGTGACTTTCATAACATGTAGCATCAGTCACACACGTGAAAGTTCTCAAGATAAGGTTCCCAGTGTGAGGCAAGCACTTTCTGAAGGGAATAAATGTCAAGAAGGGATACTATTTCATTACGGATAATACTGACTATCTTGTAGTTAGTCACAGGACTGGATGGAACTATCATAACTCCGCAGAACATCTGATAGTGTATGTTTCCGTTAAGATGTTCTACCAACTGTCTGCCGGAGAATCCGGTGTAGGCTTTCTGGACCATAAGACCGATTTTTACACAAGGACTGAAAATGCCCTTGCGTCCCAGACGATGTTCCGATAGACCTACTTCTTTTGCTATACGCTCAAACAGAAACACAGAGTAAAGTCTGCCAAGCTCACTCTCATGAAAACTCTTGCGATATTTCTCCTGAATATCAAATTCTGTAAAGCCCAAAGTAGGGTGGATTTCTGAAATATTTTGTATCTTAACCATATCTTAGTTTTGGATATCTCCCCCGTTTTGGCTATCAAATCTTATTTGCATAGGAATACCTAAAGATACAAAAAAGTTAACTAATTCTCAATACTGTAAGTATAAATTAGTTGGCTAATTTCATTCTATTTATACTGAATGTCCCTAAATAGAAACAGGATTCGATTGTAAGTATCTTCTTATATCTAGATTCTATTTTCAAAAATAAGCATAAGTTGGTTCATAATCAAGCCCCAGTTGAAAAGAGCAAACTCATATAACTTTCCACACCCTCCTCATACAAAGAACAGAAGTCTGTTTTTCTTCTCTGCAAGCAACAAGATGCCGTGCTATTTCAACAAACGCACAAACCTTGCCGGCAACTCTGCTTTATCGGCGCAAACAAACAGTTTCTGACCCTCAGCGTCCAGTAAGAAAGATACACCACCCTGCGAAGCAATAAAAAGCTCCACACCCGCCGCTTCTTCTACAAAAACACAGTCGGGGAACAGAGGTGCAAACACTTCTTTGGTCTGTCCTTTCCACTTCTTGAATACGATTTGCATAGGACAAAATGCCATATATCCTGCTGCATGCAGGCGCTGCACTAATTTACGCTCCGACTTTGGCGCCGTATACAGAACACACCAACGACTCATATCATTATTAGCCATCATATTGCTTTGTTTGCTTTTCTCCAATCTTTAAATAAATCCTTCACAAATAATATCCAGCCAACACATCCCACTCCTGCCAAGAATACAAAACCTATAAGAATCATAATCTTATTCGGCTTGGCGGCACGCAAAGGAACCGTAGCCGGTTGCACAACCGTATATACCGGAGTAATCTCCTGCACTTTGGCTCTTGCCATCTGCAATTGTCCGGAAACCTGGGTATAAACAGTATAAGCCAGCTCAACTTCGTTTTTTAAACGTTCCTGCTCGGCACGATAGCTTAACAGAACCACATTCTGGTTGGCATCTGCAAAAGTAGCATATTTTTTCTGAGCTTTCTCATAATCCGCCTTTGCTTCTTTATATAATTTCTCTGTAAAAGCTAAATCATGACGGGCTTTATTGGTACGGTAATTTGTGATATAATTCTGCAAACAATGCATCACGGTATCAGTTAACGAAGCCGAAATCAAAGGGTCCTGCATAGTAACCTCCAAAGTTGTAACCCCTGTTTTTTTATCAATCGTAACCAAGATACGCTTACTCAAAGCATCCGCCACCTTCGCCTCATCCAATGTCAGGTGGAACGGATCGATTTTTCCTTCCTTCTTCTCCGGTTTATCCTTGAATAAAGACAAGGTCCAACCCAAAGCCTTGAATGGCGCAGACATTACAGCACCCATCCATGACGAACGCTGGTATTTATCCAGATAAGCATATAAGGTCGTATCTATTTTGCCTTTCTGGTCTTTGACCCTTACATCAAACAACTCCAGCAGAAAAGGAGTTGACTTAACGATATCGGGATACAGTTCGGGCGACAGGGCATCTTCTCCGACAGAACCCCCTAAGTTGATGCCAGCCATAGCAGCCAATGCCCCCATACTCCCGGCATTCACTTTACTTGCACTTTCGGGAGCCAATGTCACTTCCGTAGAATACTCTTTAGGAATGCTGAATCCTACAATCAAGCCAATCACTGCCGCAATACCGCATACCTTATAAAGCATTTTACGATCGGCCCACACTTTCTGAGCCAACTCAATCAAATCTATTTCCTGTTCCTCCAGTTTTTGCGGAGCCTTTTGTATTTTACTTTCGTCCATTGTCCTTATCACTTAAAGAGATTAACCAAAGTAGCAATCATTGTGCCTAAAGTGGCAATAGAAGTACCCATACCTACCATTTCGGCCACGCTCATACGCTTACTCGGATCCTTAGTCGGGATGATAATCTCACACCCGGGCTCGATTGCCGTCTTACTACCGGAGCGTATGCGGGATACAGTACCATTCATATAAACCACAAAAGCACTGCGCTTCTTGGCATTCGAAGCATATCCGCCCGCCTGATTGATGTAGTAACGGCTGTTCTCTCCCTCTTTGTACAGTACGGTATTAGGATACATCACGGCACCGTTGATTTTCACTGTGCTTACATATTCAGGAATAAACAATACATCCCCCTCGCGCAACACCATATCATAATCAGAACCCGGATTTTTCAAAGCCTCATCCAGATGAATACCTACCGTATATACATATAAAGTAGTTGAATCTGCACCGACCTTTATAGCCATGCGGGTGGCATCTTCCTTTCTGCGAAGCTCTTCCTCCGACATTTTACGGATAAGACGGGCTCCTCTTACATAAGCATCGGATGTAACACCACCGGCTTTAGCGACCAGGTCGCTCAAACGTTCATTCTTCTTGGACAACGCGTAAGTACCGGTAAACAATGCCTCTCCTATTATCCCCACATTTTTCTGCTTGCGATAAGCAGGGCTTTTACGGACATACACTTCATCAAAAGGCTCCAAATAAAAATTCTCGCTCCCCGCTCCTATCAGCAAGCCGTCTTTCAGGTCAAAGGTAAATGTCTGGCCTACAATATTACTGTCGTCCGTGCTTTTGGGAGATTTAATACGGCGCGATACATCTATTTTCGTTGTAGAAGCCGCTTCAAGCAAGCCACCCGATTCCAAGACCAAATCCTCGATGGTCATCTTGTCGGCATAAAGATAAGTACCCGGATCAGCAACCTCACCATGGATAGTCACCGTAGGCTCTTCTTTCAGATCCTGAATGCTGGGAATATAAAGTATATCATTCTTTTGCAAAGGAATGTCCGCAACCACACCTTTCAACAAGCCTTTCAAATCTATGGAAATAACCTCGCGCGTCAAATCCTCATGTTCACGATTGATTACGGCACGATTTAGGAAAGCATCTCCACGTACACCTTCCGCTTTCTTTATCAACTGTTTCACAGTATTCACCTCTCCGCTCAGCTGATACAAGCCCTCACGGTAAACAGCACCGCGAATCTCTACACGATTCTCGAAACGGTTGAGAACGGAATCTACCGTAAGCATATCACCATCTTCCAAGCGGAATACCGAATAATCCATTTCGTCCACATTGAAAATCTGATGCTCGCGTCCGCTCTTGCGTACAAGACGGATGGCTTTTTTATATGCATCGCCCGTAAAGCCGCCGGCATATCTCAGCAACGTACCGATTGTTTCCGTAGGCTTCATTTCATAATACATAGGACGCTTTACCTTACCCAATATCTGCACCAGGGTCTGATAAGGATTGACAAGAATCACATCACCGTCCTGAAGACGGATATCATCCTTCAGCCGACCTTCCATGATAAAATCGTAGATGTCCAAATCTGCAACCGTCTTTCCGTCGCGTATAACTTTTATGCTTCGAAGACTACCGATTTTATTTACTCCGCCTGCCCAATACAAGGCATGGAAAACTGAAGCGAATGAAGAGAGGGTGTAAGTACCCGGTACGACAACTTCACCCATAACATTCACCTGAATGGAACGGATTTCGCCTAACGTCAAATTTATTTGCGTATTGGGAGTTTCTCCCGCAACACCGGCATATATCTTGGCAAATTCGCGTTTCAAATAATCATTGGCTTCCTCTACGGTCTTTCCACTCAGATAAACCGGTCCTAACTTTGCGATTTGCACAGTACCCTCCGGCGAGATTTTTTCGCGAATCGTAGTCTGGGAAGCTCCCCAAACATCAATAATAACTTCATCGCCCGCCCCCAAACGATAATTGTCGGGTGTTGCCACATTTATATTGGGTTCAAAAGTCAGATATTCGTTATCGAAAATATTATGTCCGAAAATCTGTTGTGTAAAAGCGTCTTCCGCGCTTTTAGGACCATTATAACCATAACCCGGCTGTCCACTGTTATTCACCCCCGTTCCATATCCATTGCGTTGCTGGGCCGATTTCGCCCGCAGCCCTTTAATACTTTGCTTTTGGGAACCGAGATTATCCAAGCCGGATTCATCCTGAGAGATATTCTTGTTTTTGTTCTCGTAAGTTTTCTGCGTACGTAAACGGGAGTTTGCTTCTCCCATGAAATTGGCATTTTCCTCAGAGCTTCCGTCCGATTTGCCTGAATATTTAGACTGTATTCTCTGGATTTGTTCTTTTGTGACTCCTTTCTTCATCAATTCAACCAACATCTCCTGTTGTGTCTTCCCCTGACTCTGAGCCTCTTGCACGTACAGAATGACTTGTTCATCCGTCATTTGTTGGGCAAATACCACACTTGATACCGTAAATACCAACAAACACAATAGTATAAATTTACGCATAAGTAAGATCTTTGATTAATCTTTTAGTTATCTAGTAATGTTTTTAATTGGGGACAAAGGTAATACATTATTTTCATAATATACATTTATTTCCTTTTGAAGTTTTGGAAAAAGAATTAATTCCTGGCTTCAATATAACCGGTATTTTGCCACAAACTCCACTTATACCAAACAGTACTTTTCCAATCACCCAATAGAGTTAAACGTCTTTACCATACGGTTTTATCCATAATATCTCCGATAAATACACAAATATAGAAAAAATGCCAGACAGAAATATTTCTAAAAAATCAGGCAATTCTTTTTGCAAATTCAAATAAAGATGTACCTTTGCACCTCGTAATCGAAAACCCATTGCCGCTATAGCTCAGTTGGTAGAGCAACGCATTCGTAACGCGTAGGTCGCCAGTTCAAGTCTGGCTAGCGGCTCTCCTAAAAAACGCTGATTGTCAAATAAATAATCAGCGTTTTTCCCTTTTTAAAGCCGTCGTGCGAATAAAAAAATTATTTTTCTCATTCCCTCTATTCCCCACATATCATAATAGAACAGATGGCATTTACCTGCAAAAGGAGTGGCTAACTGAAGCAGATAGCTTTTTATATACTCACAAACATATTTCAAAGCAGACTTATCTCTTTAATTATCCGACAGTTCAAAAAAAACTCCACTGTGTAGAACGTATCAATAAGCAGGGCATTTTACTCATGTATGATACTCAAAAATATTTTCGTAATTTGCCAAACACAATATTTATTTCTACATTTGAATTTTAACTAATTACACAATATCACCAAAATGTAAGTATATGAGAAAATTATTATTCGCCATGTTGGCATGTACAATTACACTTGCCTTTGCATCGTGCAGAGAAAAAAAGGCTAAAGACAAGGTTAAAGACCGTGTAGAAAATGTAAAGGAATCTGTTGAGGAAGCCCTCGAAGAGGCGCAGGACCAGATTGAAGAGGGAGCGGATGAGGTAAAGAAGGCTTTGGATGAAGCCGGCGATGAAATTGAAAAAGCCAAAGAAAAACTGGAATAGAAGTTGCCGGAAAACTGTCCAAATATTCGCACAGTAAGGAACAGAACTCCATTTAACTTAGAAACATTATGAAAAAGATTAATTTGCTACTGCTGTTTCTCCTGCTTGCATGCGCTTTGCCTGCCCAGGATGGCATTTCCGTCTTTATCGGCAGAGCTAACCGCTACGCATCTGTGGAACTCTCTGATTACAGAAAGCGCCTATGCCTGGAATATAATATTTCAAACCATTCCTTAGACGATTACTACAGACGCTGTGGCAATGACTGGGGAAATGTGGGAATTGCACTTGAGATAGCCAGAACTTCAGGAAAAAAAATGCGTGATGTATGCGACTATTACAAGCGGTATCATCGTTACGGATGGAACCGTATCCTTGTGGAGATTGGCATAAAGCCGGGAAGTATGTATTATAACCCTTTCTATAACAGAGTCCATCACCACAGTGACTGCTGGCATGAATACTATAATTCATACTGTGAACGCCATGACAAATTCCACCATAAGAAACACAAATACAAAAAGCCGAAAAAACACCACAAGAGACATTGTCGACACTACGACGATGACGATGATGATGACGACGATGACGATTAATCGGGGTTTGAAATCCAAGTGCTGAAACACCCGAAGAGAATGTGTGTGTGCCAAAACTAAAATCCGCTTACTATTTGTTTTTTTAGGCACGGATTACGCGGAAAACACGGATTTCACAGATTTTCTTTATTCTTTTTCTGTGAAATCCGTGTTTTCCGTATCTAAAAGAAATCGTCAAGTATATATTGACACATCCCCCTCTTCCTGTCATGAATAAAACAAGGGAAGCATTCTCTTTATTCCCAAATCTTGCTAACTTTGCCCGACTCAAAAACAATCAAGATTATGATGGAAAAAAAGAAAAAAAGAATCCTTTTCGGAGCACTGGCGGTTATTCTTTTCATAGGCATTGCAAGTGCGGGTACAATGTATTACTACCTGTTCACTCCGCAATTTCATCCGCAAAAGACAGTTTATATCTACATCGACCGCGACGATACGACAGACTCCATATACAATAAGATAAAAGCACAAGGAAAGCCCAAGAGTTTCAACGGTTTCAAATGGATGTCCCAATGGCGCGATTACTCCGGTAACATCCACACCGGACGCTATGCGATACGTCCCGGCGAGAACGTTTACCATGTATTCAACCGTTTCTACAGAGGATACCAAGCCCCCATGAACCTGACCATCGGAAGCGTACGCACTTTGGACAGGCTGGCGCGTAACGTAGGGAAACAACTGATGATTGATTCCGCCGAAATAGCCGGAGTGATAAATGACTCTCTGCTCCAGCAACGGCTGGGATACAGCAAAGCGACAATAGCCTGCCTTTTCATACCCGAAACCTACCAGGTATATTGGAACATGAGCGTAGAGGATTTCCTCGAACGGATGCAGAAAGAACATCAGAAGTTCTGGAATCGGGAACGGCTCAATAAAGCGAAAGCCATCGGCATGACACAGGAGGAGGTATGCACCCTCGCTTCCATCGTTGAAGAGGAAACAAACAACAACCAGGAAAAGCCCATGATTGCCGGCCTGTACATCAACCGTATCCACGCCGACATGCCGCTGCAAGCCGACCCTACCATCAAGTTTGCCCTGCAAGACTTCAGCCTGCGCCGTATTGCCAATGCACACCTCACCATCGATTCGCCCTACAACACCTACCGCAACCTCGGCCTGCCCCCCGGCCCTATCCGCATTCCCACCCCCATAGGTATAGACGCAGTCCTGAATTACACCAGACACAATTACATTTATATGTGTGCCAAAGAAGATTTTTCAGGAACCCATAATTTTGCAGCCAACTACGCCGAACACATGAAAAATGCCAGAAAGTATTGGAAGGCATTAAACGAAAGAAAGATTTTCAACTAATATCATAATAAAACAAAAGCAAAAAGCTATATTTGCGATTGTTACTAAAACCATGATTAACACTTAAACACTAAAAAATGAGCAAACAACTCTTACTTGGCGATGAAGCCATTGCACAGGCTGCATTAGACGCCGGCCTATCCGGTGTGTACGCCTACCCGGGTACTCCTTCGACGGAGATTACCGAATATATCCAGACAGCAGCGATTACTGCCGAAAAAGGTATCCACAACCGCTGGTGTTCCAACGAGAAAACTGCCATGGAAGCAGCTTTGGGAATGTCGTTCGCAGGAAAACGTTCACTGGTCTGCATGAAACATGTAGGCATGAATGTGGCTGCCGACTGTTTTATCAACTCCGCCGTGACCGGCGTTAAAGGCGGCATCATTGTCGTTGCAGCCGACGACCCCAGCATGCATTCGTCACAAAACGAACAAGACAGCCGCTTCTACGGTGACTTTGCATTGATTCCGATGTACGAACCGAGCAACCAGCAAGAAGCCTACGACATGGTTTACAACGGATTTGCCTTTTCCGAACAAACCGGCGAACCGCTGCTGATGCGTATGGTCACCCGGCTGGCGCATTCCCGTTCCGGTGTAGAACGCAAGGCGCAACAGCCCCAGAACGGGGTTTCTTTCAGTGACGATCCGCGCCAGTTCATCCTGCTCCCCGGCAACGCCCGCAAACGCTACAAACTTCTGTTGCAGCATCAGGACGATTTTGTCAAAGCCTCGGAAAACTCACCTTATAACAAGTACATAGACGGTCCCAACAAAAAACTGGGCATCATCGCCTGCGGCATCGGTTATAACTACCTTATGGAGAACTATCCCGAAGGCTGCGAATTTCCGGTATTGAAAATCGGCCAGTACCCGCTTCCCAAGAAACAACTGATGCAGCTTGTAGAAGCCTGCGACGAAATACTCGTACTGGAAGACGGACAACCGTTTGTAGAAAAACAACTGAAAGGTTGCCTCGGCATCGGCGTAAAAGTCAAAGGACGCCTGGACGGCACACTGTCGCAGGACGGAGAATTGAATCCGGACAGCGTAGCACGCGCCGTAGGCAAAGAGAACAAAGCGGAATTCGCTGTTCCTTCACTCGTCGAAATGCGCCCGCCAGCCTTGTGCGAAGGTTGCGGACACCGCGATATGTACACCGTGCTGACCGAAGTGCTCCGGGCAGAATACCCCAGCCACAAGGTATTCAGCGACATCGGCTGCTACACCTTAGGAGCTAACGCTCCTTTCAACGCAATTGACTCCTGCGTAGACATGGGAGCCTCCATTACAATGGCAAAAGGCGCCTCGGATGCCGGAGTCCATCCTGCGGTTGCCGTTATCGGCGACTCCACCTTCACCCACTCCGGCATGACAGGCCTGTTAGACTGCGTAAACGAAAACGCCAACGTCACCATCGTCATCTCCGACAACGAAACCACAGCCATGACCGGCGGACAGGATTCAGCCGGAACCGGCCGTCTCGAAGCTATCTGTGCAGGTATCGGCGTAGCGCCCGAACATATCCGCGTAGTAGTTCCATTGAAGAAGAACTACGAGGAAATGAGGCAGATAATCCGCGAAGAAATCGAATACCGTGGAGTATCCGTCATTATTCCCCGCAGAGAATGTATTCAAACTTTAGCACGTAAGAAACGAAACAAGTAAAGCCATGAAAAAAGACATTATACTTTCCGGCGTAGGCGGACAAGGCATCCTCTCTATCGCTACCGTAATCGGGCAGGCAGCCCTTAAAGACGGATTACACATGAAACAGGCCGAAGTACACGGAATGAGCCAGCGAGGCGGAGACGTACAGTCCAACCTCCGCATCAGCGACCGGCCTATCGCTTCCGACCTCATCCCTACAGGTAAATGCGACCTTATCATATCGCTGGAGCCCATGGAAGCGCTGCGCTATCTTCCCTACCTCAGTCCCGAAGGCTGGCTGGTAACGAACGAAGCCCCTTTCATCAATATCCCCCACTATCCTGCCGAAGAAGCTCTCAAAGCCGAACTTGACAAGCTTCCTCACAAGATTGTACTGAACGTAAACGAAGTAGCCAAAGAAGTGGGCTCTCCACGCGTTGCCAACATCGTGTTGCTGGGAGCTACCATTCCGTTCCTCGGCATTGATTATCAGAAGGTACAAGACAGCATCCGCGACATTTTCCTGCGTAAAGGCGAAGCCATCGTAGAGTTGAACCTCAAGGCCTTGGTTGCCGGTAAGGAAATTGCAGAAAACCTGATGTAAATCAAAATACCAATAACCATGAATGACAAATACTGGGAAGAAAAGATAGAAACCATGCCGCGTGAGGAGTTGCACAAACTGCAACTCCGGCGGCTTAGGAAGACAATCGGCATTGCAGCAAATTCCCCCTATTACAAACAAGTTTTTCAAAAGCACGGCATTACGGCAGACAGCATCCGGTCGATAGAAGACATCCGGAAAATCCCGTTTACCACCAAGGCGGACATGCGCGCCAACTACCCTTTCGGACTTGTGGCCGGCAATATGCACGAAGACGGTGTACGCATCCACTCTTCCAGCGGAACCACGGGAACGCCCACCGTCATCGTCCACTCCCGGCACGATCTGGAGTCCTGGGCCAATCTTGTAGCACGTTGCCTATACGCAGTAGGCATACGAAAGACCGATGTTTTTCAAAACAGTTCCGGCTATGGTATGTTCACCGGAGGATTAGGTTTCCAATACGGAGCCGAGCGCCTGGGCGCACTGACCGTACCCGCCGCTGCCGGTAACAGCAAACGGCAAATCAAGTTCATCACGGACTTCAGAACCACCGCCTTGCATGCCATTCCCAGTTATGCCATACGCCTGGCGGAAGTATTTCAGGAAGAAGGTATCGACCCGGCATCGACTACTCTGAAAACCCTCGTCATCGGAGCCGAACCTCATACGGACGAACAGCGCAGGAAGATTGAGCGGATACTGGGTGTCAAAGCCTACAACAGTTTCGGCATGACCGAAATGAACGGTCCCGGCGTTGCCTTTGAGTGTACCAAGCAAAACGGCATGCACCTTTGGGAAGATTGCTATCTGGTTGAAATCATCAATCCGGAAACCGGCGAACCGGTTCCCGACGGTGAGATTGGAGAACTGGTCCTGACTACCCTCGACCGTGAAATGATGCCGTTGATACGCTACCGCACACGCGACCTTACCCGCATACTTCCGGATACATGTCCCTGCGGACGTACGCATCTGCGCATCGACCGCATCAAGGGCCGCAGCGACGATATGTTTATAATCAAGGGTGTCAACATCTTCCCCATGCAGGTGGAAAAGGTATTGGTGCAATTCCCCGAATTGGGCAGCAACTACCTCATTACTCTGGAAACCATCAGCAATCAAGATGAAATGATTGTGGAAGTAGAGCTCAGCGACTTATCCACCGACAACTATATAGAACTGGAGAAAGTACGCAAAGCTATTTCCCGCCGACTGAAAGATGAAATCCTTGTCACTCCTAAAGTGAAGCTGGTCAAGAAAGGCTCCCTGCCTCAAAGCGAAGGCAAAGCCGTCAGGATAAAAGACTTGCGGGATAACAAATAATATTCTACCGGTATGTCCAGTTCCAACCGTTAGTGAAGCCGTGCCATACCGGTAAATATCCCTGCATTATACTCCCGAAACTTCCGGAATTTACTTCCCAAACACCGGGCATTCCAACCTAAAACTTCAGGCATTTCGGGAGTAAACACCTGGAGTTAAACGAGCAAAAGCCTGGACTTTTCCCCCTCACTGCAACCAATCCGATTTTACTGAACTCTCTGATCTTCAAGAAGCAAAACCGTAAAATAACGGCAAAAGAAAAAGGAACGGTAGTCAACCAAGATTACCGTTCCTCTTTTATAGAAAGCCGCACCGATGATGTGATGAAACTCCGTATGACATGATTTGAGTGCTCGTCCTCTTTGTAATCCACCGACTCAAGAGTTACCCCAAAGGGCGTGGCCCGCCATTGAGAACTGAAGCTTGTCTCGGTATTTCATTAGAATTGATGAGTTTCCCGATCCAATCAATGCGGCTATTTTTTCTACTTCAAAGGTAGTGAGTTTCTACGAAAGAAACAAGAAAAACAAGAAAATTGTTTGCCTGCATCTGATGTTTTCACATTTCCACAATACTGCCAAAAACAAAAAGCGCCGATTACGTATTCGTAATCAGCGCCTTGCAGGTTTATTCTTTTACCCCGGCTTATGCAGCTTTTGCTTTAGCTACAATGGCCTTGAAAGCTTCCGGATGATTCATTGCTAAATCAGCCAAAACCTTACGGTTGATTTCGATACCAGCTTTGTGCAGAGCACCCATCAGTTTGGAATAAGACATACCTTCCAGACGTGCAGCAGCGTTGATACGTTGAATCCACAAAGCGCGGAAGTTTCTTTTCTTATTCTTACGGTCACGGAACGCATAAGTCAAACCTTTTTCCCAAGTATTCTTGGCAACGGTCCAAACGTTCTTTCTTGCAC
>OGMX01000051.1_pt1 | contig 98621 bp, 118 predicted proteins | sample 1573351 | NCBI WGS metagenome assembly OGMX01 (sample SAMEA2581926, study PRJEB24529) | metagenome | biome: Human gut stool | place: China | collected 2011 | reverse complement strand
TGACGGGTCTGCGGTGATAAAACACCGGCATAGTCCTGCACGTAGATGCCGGAGGACACGCTTGGCTTAGGTGGTACCTGGATCGCCGCTTCTGCCCCGACGGCAAAGACCGCCTGGATCAGAAGCATCAAAAGGACGAGCCAACGTTTCATAATCAGTGAGCTCCGTTATCGGTTAAAATTGTACTTGCGGAACAGTTTTTGCGCTTTCGTCTGCTTTAAAGTAATCACGGGCGTCAAAACCGAACATACCGGCATAAAGAACAGTCGGGAAGGATTTGATCTTGGCGTTGAAGCCCTGAACTGCGCCGTTGTAATCCATACGGGCTACGGCAATGCGGTTTTCCGTACCGGCCAGCTCGTCCTGCAGCTGCAGGAAGTTGGTGTTGGCTTTCAGGTCAGGATAGTTTTCTGCGATCATCAGCAGGCGGGAAAGAGCGCTGCTCAATTCGCCGTTGGCCTGGCTGGTTTCGGCAACCGTCTTGGCGCCGCCTAATTTAGCGCGAGCATCGGATACAGCTTTAAAAACGTCGCTTTCGTGGGCAGCATAGCCTTTAACGGTATTGACCAGATTGGGGATCAGGTCGTTACGGCGCTGGAGCTGGTTTTCGACCTGCGACCATTTGCCGTTGACATTTTCATTCATGGAAACAAGGCTGTTGTAGCCGCTCATAATAATGCCGGCGAAAATAACAACGACGGCGATAATAATCATTAAAGTTTTGTTCATTTTTTATTCTACCTCCAAAGATTTTTTTACTTAATGCTTATCTTCCATTGTAACTAAAGCGGGGGCTGCTGTCAAATGGAGCAGCGCCTGAAAATGTAAAATATCTGTGTTATTATGTATTTGTTTTATAATATTGCTGTGGGCTTAATTAAAGCAGAGCGTTCGCCAGCAGATTCCTTGTGATATAATGTTGTTAGAAGATTATAAAGAAGGCGGTGTCGACGTGGGTGCACTTGACGGTATCAGGATTCTGGATTTGTCGCGGCTTTTGCCGGGACCGTATTGCAGTATGCTTTTGGCGGACTTCGGAGCGGAAGAAAAAAAAATCGAAGACCCGGGGCGCGGCATTTATTCGCGCAGCTTCCCGCCATTTCAAAACGGGTTCGGGTACTGGCATTTGCAGCTGAACCGCAATAAAAAAAGCGTTGTACTGGATTTAAAAAGTGACGCCGGCAGAGCGGCCTTTTTAAAATTGGCGCAGACGGCGGACGTAGTCTTGGAAAGCTATCGGCCCGGCGTTTTAAAGCGTTTAGGTATTGATTATGAGACCGTGAGCAGGCTGAATCCGAAAATAGTTTATTGCGCGATCACAGGCTATGGCAAGCGGGGACCATTGGTCGACCAGGCTGACCACGATATCGGCTATGTGAGCCTGGCGGGCATCACGTCGATGAGCGGCGAACCAGGAGGCAGGCCGGCGATACCTGGTATTCTGATGGCGGATATGAATGCGGCGCTGATGGCGGGCATGAGTATCCTGATGGCTGTGCGCCATGCTGAGCAGACCGGGACCGGACAGGAAATAGACATCTCGCTGTATAATACGGCGCTGACCCTGATGCCGGGCGCTGCCAGTTTATATTTCGGCAGCGGTTTCGTTGCCGAACGCGGCAATAACTGGCTGACCGGTGCATATGCCAACTATAATATTTACGAAACGCGGGACGGCCGTTATGTTTCGGTAGGGTGCCTGGAGAAAAAATTCTGGAGCAACCTTTGCCTGGCCTTAGACCGCGCCGACTTTATCGATGCTCTGGACGATGAATCGCAGCATGAGCGCATTAAGGACGAGCTGACCGAGATTTTCAGGACTAAAACCATGCAGGAGTGGACGGCTTGTTTGGAGGGGAAGGACACCTGCGTAACGCCGGTACTGAATTTTGACGAAGCTTTGGCTGCGGAGCAGACCCGTGCTAATGCAATGGTGCTGACGGTCGAAGACGAAGAGATCGGTACTTATAAGCAGCTGGGCTTTGCCATGAAAATGTCGGCAACGCCGGGAACGCTGCAGAAACGTGCTCCCAGACTGGGTGAGGATACGGAAGCAGTTCTGCGCGGCTGCGGTTTGAGCGAGGCTGAGCTGGACCTGCTGACAAAAGAATAAAGGCAGAAAGACTAATTTTTTATTTATGAAGGATTTATGTTATATATAATATGTTATAATATTATATATATAACATTTTTTTTGCTTAAAAATATCATTCGCTATGTAATAACATAGTGGCTTTTATTTTTGTTCACCAAAAGACAGTCTTTGTAATTATTTTGGTGCCATGATCAAAGCGGAGCGGGGATCAGACTTCGTATATGTATGGCAGTCAGGTCACTAAGGAGCTGAGCTAAAATGCCCTGGAAAAGGTCTTTAAACAGTTTGGCAATGCTGATGCTTATGAGCAGCAGCATTGCCAACGCGCAAAGTGCCGACAGTTTTAAAACAGCTGAATATAATGAGATAGGCTATAATGTGCTGGATGCAGTGAATGCGGCGTCGGCTTATGCCAATGGCTATACAGGGAAAGGCGTTATTGTGGGTGTCTGTGATGATCCTATTAATTTTTTGGTTCCTGAATTTGATTTAAAACAAAATTCTGAGATGATCAATGTTGCTGGTGCCGGAGTATATAATTGGGCGAATTTTACTCATGGTACTCATGTGGCTGGTGTCGTGGCCGCATCTAAAAACGGCCTGGGTATGCATGGCATTGCTTTTGATGCCGAGATCAAGGGCTCTACTGCCGGTAGGATTTATTACAGTGACGGTTCGTTTGAGAGCCGCAAGGACCTTTATGCTTATTATGTGCAGCATCCGGAAATCAAGGTTATCAATAATTCCTGGGGAACTGGGTGCTATTTGACGAACATCGATGATAATCAGGCTTATGAGCTGGTGCAGAGTGGCGTTCTTACTCCTACAGGCAACCCGGAATGGCAGGATTATCTTTATAATAATACCATACAGTTCAGAGAAGCGGTTGCCCATGATAAGCTTTTAGTATGGGCTGCTGGCAACAACGGTCACACTATGGCGAGTATAGAAAATACCAGCCCTGTTTTTGACCGAAGCCTGAGCAACAATTTTATTACTGTTACCGCAGGCGATGCTGCGGCGCTGCACCGTAATAAGACGGGCGGTTTTGACGCAGACTGCAACGCTATCGCAATTTTCTCTGATCTGGCTCAATATAGAGAGGACTGTGTTTTAAACGCACCGGGTGTTGCGATTGTTTCCGCTAATGCTGACTTTGCGGCTGCTGGTCAAATGGATGTGATTAGGTATGGTACGTCTCAGGCCGCTCCGCTGGTAACAGGTGTGGGCGCTTTAGTCCAGCAGGCGTTTCCCTATCTTGGCGGCAAACAGATAGGGGATGTGCTGTTGAGCACGGCAAATAATCAGATTGTGGCGACGGATGGTTTTTTCATAAATGTACAGGAGGATCCAGGAGAAGGAGATAATAAGTCAGAGCTCAAAATAAATATTTTTGTTCCTCCTGGTGGAGCCGCGCTGGATATTGAGAAAGCATTCGAGAAGGCCTACGCAGAAAACGAAGATCTTTTTTGGGGATTTTATGGTATAAAACTATCAGATGATAAAACAAATGGTAAAAAAAGCTGCACAGTGAACTGGATGCAAATGTGGAAATTGATGTTTTTGAAAATGTACCGGTGGAGGCATTGTTTGGACAGGGCATAGTTGATGCCGGGAAAGCTGTTGGAGGACTTGGGGCGATCAATGTCAGGCGGCTGAGTGCCGGCGATATCAGCGATGCTTATACGGTACGTGGAAAAGCTGAAAAGCAGGCCTTATACAGCGTGGATACTCAGGGCTATGATTCTGTCTGGAGTAATGATATCAAAGAAATACGCGCAGGTTATATTGCCGCTGATCCGCTCGGTTCAGGAAAAGCTGCTGATTCAACAGGAGCTGACAGCGATGTCAAAGATCTGTACGATCGCTGGCTGTACTATCAAACCAACTGGCTGGAAAATCCCAAAGGTGTTAAAGACAATAACAGTTATATGGTTGAGCGATATATCACAGATTTCAACAAGCAAATTGCAGACACCGGACTGGTAGGATTGCACGCCGGGCTGATAAAACAGGGGGAGGGTATTCTGAATCTGACCGGCAACAATACCTATCAGGGCAGTTCTATCGCAGTACAGGGCACGCTGCAAATAGACGGCTCTGTGGCCGGCGATGCTTATAGTACAGGCAGTGGTACGATTACAGGCAAAGGCACGGTCAATGGCAGCTTGTATAACGATGGCAGAGTGCAGGCCGGCAGTTATGGAAGCATCGAAAATATGCAGGTTAGGGGCGGCTTCAACGGCAGTGGTACGATATTGCTCAATACAGACGGTAAAAAATATAATTGTCTTAATGTAGACGGCGATGCCCATATCGACCGGATGGAGGTTAAAGCGTCTAATAGTGCTGCCCCCAGAGTCAGCGGCGTATTTATTACTGCGAATAGCATAGTTTCAGGGAGCAGTACAGAACATGAGTTTTCCGGGATGCTGGATGCCCAAATAGTGATCGATAATCAGGCTGGTAAACTTACGACTTCTGTCAGTAATAATACCGGCGGCAACAGCGCTACCTTTGCTGCTTTGAATAATATGTATTTTTCGCTGGATAGTGACCGGCAAAAACAGATGTACAGGCTGTATGCCCTGGATAAAACTAATGCTGCAGCCGCTTTTTCGCAAATAGAAAATGGGATGCTGCTGGATCTGGCCCATGATGCCATGAAAAACGGCTCTGTAATGAGAGCGGTATATGAGCAGCCGGCACTGGCGCGGCAGGACGGATTGTGGATGCTGAATAACAAGCGCTGGGGACGCATTGGCGGCGTAAATGGGCACGGCTATAATCTGACCATTGGCAAGGATTTTCTTTCCGATGAACATGGATATTATGGTCTGTTGTTTGATTACGGCAGCAATACTGTCAGCGGAGCTGCGGGAAGCGGCGAATATGACAGTTATTCATTGGGTTTATATGCTGGAAATAAAAACAAACCCGGAAGTATAACAGGCTTTGTCAGCTATGGTTTACAGGCCAATAAGGGTACCGCTTATCTGCCGGTACTGGGGCAGACCGCTGAAAGCGACTATGACAGTAAAACGTTGGGGATAGGCGTTGAGTATGCCTATGATCTGGATTATGGAAAGCCGGAAGAATTGTGGCATGTCAGTCCTTATGCCAGGCTCAATTTTAACCATTATAGGCAGAAGGCCTTTAGAGAGCATGGTGCAGGTGTTTTTGACCGCAGTTTTGGCAGTTATAGTGATAATTATGCCGAAGGGGAGCTGGGCTTATCCTTTGACCGCAGTGAGGGTACGGGCGGTTATGGCATTCGCCTGGGTTATAAGCGTATCCTGACTGGCGAGCGGCAGCTTATGGAAGTCTGCTTTGCTGAAGATGAATGCGGGTCCCTGCTGCCGGTACGCAGTTGGGGAGAGGGCAGGAACCATTTTGTGGCGGCGGCTTATGTCAGGCATGATTTCAGCCGAAAATGGTCGGCTGGCGGCAGCCTTAGCGGGGACTGGTCTAATGGTGGACGGGAGATCGGGGCCCGGCTTGACTTGGCTTATCATTTTTGATTTCTTAATAATAAAAAAGATAAAGCCACTGTCACACTTATCACAGTGCGGCAGTGGCTTTGTTGCGTGAGCAATCGGCACATTTACAGTGCATTTTGGGGGGGATGGCTCAGCGAACTTGGTATTTAAGTTCTTTTTCCATCAGAGCGCCGTTTTCAGGGTTGAATTTCATTTCGCCGCGTAATTCGGGGGTATAGAATTTCAACTCATATTCATAAAGGCCGTCGTCGCTGTCAAGTTTTACTTTAGTGAAGGTTGCGTTGGGGAATTCTTTGCGAACGAGATCCTGGACATCAGCGGCAGATAGTACGACTCTGGGGCTGCCGAGAACTGTTTGGGCATCCATTTTGAATTCTTTTACAGCGCCGCCGTTTTTGAGCACTTCAACTTCATATTCGGTGTTGGTAGCGTTGTCGTAGAATTTTACTTCGTAATAAGCTGCGTATTTGTGGCTTTCGTCTTTGGTTACCAGATGAGTGCTGCCGGCAGGTACCCATTGTGCAGCGATGCTGCGTGCCTGATCGGCGTTGATGAACTCAGCGGCAAAAGCGGTTGCTGTGATTGCTAATGTACAGATTGCGGCGGCGATGATCGCCAGGATTTTTCTAGTCATGTTTTTTACCTCCTTGCGCCGTTTTCTTTATTCGGCGTTTTCTTTGTCTTTATTATAACGCGGAAAGATTAAAAGAAGATTAAAAGAAAATTTAATAAAAATTTATTTTAAAAACTTATTCGTTAATTTGCTTTTTTATTGTAAAATTCTAGTAGAAGGCTTATTGAAAAATAGGAAAGACAAGGTCTTTTTATGAAAGAAAATAAAAACTGGAAAAAACAGATCGCCTTATTCCTGATCAGCCAGAATCTGTCGATGTTCGGTTCGTCAGTAGTGGGCTTTTCGATCGTCTGGTATATTACCGTAACGACTGAGTCCGGATTCTGGATAACGCTGTCGACGTTGGCAACGCTGATTCCTCAGGTGCTGGTTTCATTGTGGGCGGGAGTATTTGCGGACAGATATAATAAAAAGACGATCATCATGCTGGCGGACGGTTTTACTGCTTTGGCGACACTGCTGGCTTTTGTGGCTTTTCATTATGGTTTTGCAAATTTAAGCTTTTTGATCTTTATCGCCTGTCTGCGTTCTGTCGGCGGCGGGTTTCAGGCTCCGGCAGTCAACGCGCTTTATCCGGAGATCGTGCCGCGGGAGCATCTGCTCCGGATAAACGGTATCAACCAGATGGCGAATAATGTGCTGCTGTTGCTTTCTCCGGCAGCCGGCGGAGCTATTTTGGGTATGTTTGGGATGCAGTGGACTTTTTTAGTAGATCTGCTGACGGCAGTTATTGCCATTGCCATCATGTTCAGGCTGAAAATAGTAACAAGAGCAGCGGACAGATCTGATAGTTCGGTACTGAAGGAACTGAGGGAAGGTGTACGTTACACCTGGTCACAGCCGCTGTTAAGAGTAATGCTGGTCTGCTATGCGGTAACTTTTATTCTGATCACTCCGGCGGCTTTTTTGTCACCACTGATGGTAGTAAGGAGCTTCGGCAGTGAAGTTTGGAAACTGACAGCCAATGAAATGCTGTGGTCGCTGGGCGCTCTTTTGGGCGGCGCGTTTGTCGCCTGGAAAGGCGAGTTCAAAAACAAGATTACGATGATAGCGGTCTCGTTGGCAGTGTTTGGCTGCACCTTTGCGCTGATGGGACTGTCGCGGGTCTTTTGGGTGTATCTGATCTTTGATTGTATCTGCGGGATGTTTGTACCGGTACTGATAGCGTCTGAGACGGTTTTGATCCAGACTAATACGGAAAAGGGTTATATGGGGCGTGTTTTTGCATTGCTGCAGTTTGTTTCGCAGGGGATGATGCCGATTGCTATTCTTGGCTTCGGACCGCTGAGCGATCTTGTCATGATCGGCTGCGGCCTGCTGCTGATATATTGGAGCCTGTATTTTAAAAAGGCGGCTGGCCGGGCGCTGTGCAGTATTTGACTGCTGGCAGGGAAACAGCCTTAGGCTTGTGCTATAATAAAAATAATTGAGGAGGTTGCGGCTATGAGACTTTTATTTGTGGAAGATGAGCCTGACCTGCGTGAGGTGCTGAAAAAGCAGCTGCAGGGAAGCGGTTATAGCGTCGATGCCTGCGGCGATGGTCTGGAAGCTCTTGATTATTTACAGCTTACAGCCTATGATGCCGTCATTTTAGATATTATGCTGCCCGGAGTCGATGGGCTGTCGGTACTGAAAAAAATGCGTACTGCCGGCGATAAAACGCCGGTATTGCTGCTGACGGCGCGGGGCAGTGTTGAAGACCGCGTCGCTGGTCTTGATCTGGGGGCTGATGATTATTTAGTCAAACCATTTGCTTTTGACGAGTTGGTGGCGCGTTTACGGGTGCTGCTGCGCCGCAGCAATGGACAGGTGTCGAACGTGCTGCAGTGCGGTGGTCTGGAAATGGATCTGAACAGCCGCCGCGTCAGCAGAGACGGGCGCGAATTGCAGCTTTCCGCTAAAGAATTTGCTGTTCTGGAGTATTTACTGCGCAATCAGGGCGTAGTCTTAGCACGCGAAACAATCGAAAACCATGTTTGGGACTATGATTTTGAGGGCGGTTCCAATGTAGTCGACGTATATATCCGCTATCTGCGGAAAAAAGTAGATGACGGGTTTGAGAAAAAACTGATCCAGACAGTGCGCGGCGCCGGCTATGTGCTGAAGGAGACTTTATGAAAAAGCTGTCGGTTAAAATGAAAATAACCCTGTGGTATACAGGGTTGATCGTGATAATTTTGAGTGCTATTTTTACGGCTGTTTTGCTGGCAACAGACAAGGTGTTGCTGTTGGGTGTACAGAACAAGCTGGAAGAAGAGGTCTATGATTTTGCCGAAGAACTGAAGGTCGACAGCAATGGCCGTCTGCGTCTGGAGAAACTGGATTTTTTAAAGGACGGGGTCAGGCTTGCTGTATATCACGAGAATGGTCAGATGATCACGGGCCTTGTGGCCAGCGGTCTGCCGGAAACACCCTTTGCAGACGAGCTGCTGCAGAAGGCTGGAAGTGACCAGCAAAACTGGTTTGTATATGACTTTTATTTTAAACCGCGTCATGCTGATAATTTTTACTGGGTACGTGGAACGGTACCGCTCAGTTCTGCATATGCGGAACGGGATAAGATTTTGCGGCAGTGCGCATTGTTTTTTCCGCTGCTGATCCTACTGGCTGCCCTGGGCGGCTACTGGATCACTAAAAAGGCTTTTCGTCCGGTAACACGGATCACGGAAGCAGCCGCGCAGATCAGCAGCGGCAGTGATCTGTCCAAAAGGATCGAACTGGAAGGTGCTGATGATGAGATCGATACGCTGGCGAAAACCTTTGACGGGATGTTTGCCAGACTTGAGGATGCTTTTGAAGCCGAGCGGCAGTTTACCGACGATGCTTCCCACGAATTGCGAACACCGACCTCGGTGATTATCGCGCAGGCTGAATGTGGTTTACAGTCGCCTGATCTGGAAAGTAAGCAGCAGGCACTGCAGGGAGTGCTGCAGCAGGCCGGGAAAATGTCGAAGCTGGTCAATCAGCTGTTGCAGCTGTCTCGGGCGGACAGGCATAAAGAAAGCCTGCATTTGGAAGAATTTGATTTAAGCGAACTGACCGAGATGGTGGCAGAGGAAGTCCATGGTCTGGCAGAATCCAAAGCGGTCACGCTGACGGCAGAGATCGAACCGGGAATCTTAGTTAAAGCTGATCAGACTCTGATGATGCGTATCTGGCTTAACCTGCTGACTAATGCGGTCAAGTATGGCAGGCAGCAGGGGCAGATCTGGCTTACTTTAAAGAGTGACGGTAAAAATGCGGTCGGTACTGTTCGCGATGATGGCATTGGGATCAGCGCAGCCGAGCTGCCAAAAATCTGGAAACGTTTTTACAGAGTCAATACCGCCCGCAGCAGTGGTGACGACAGCGGCACCGGTTTAGGGCTGGCGATGGTGAAATGGATGGTCGAAAGTCATGGAGGAACAGTAAGCGCTGTCAGTACCTTAGGGGCAGGCAGTACTTTCAGCTTTACGATCCCGCTGCGGCCTTCGTAAAATAAATAGGGAAACAAAAAAGCTCACTTCGCAAGAAGTGAGCTTTAATTTCTGGTGGCCCCGGCAGGATTCGAACCTGCGACCTTTTGATTCGTAGTCAAACGCTCTATCCAACTGAGCTACGGAGTCATTGAGATTGCCTAAATCTTTAGGCAACGATGATATTATATCTGATTGCAGTGCTGTTGTCAACAACTTTTGTTAAATTTACTGACACCATTTTTGCAGGATGCTATGAAACTGCTCTAAATCGATCGGTTTACTGAGATGTTCATTCATTCCTGCCTGCAAGGTGGCGGCAATATCTTCAGGAAAAGCGTTGGCCGTCATCGCGACGATAGGCACAGTTTGGGCATCTTTAACAGGCAGGGCGCGGATCGCTTTAGCCGCTTCCAGGCCATTCATAACGGGCATTTGGATATCCATCAATATCAGGGCATAGGTCCCGGGAGGTGCGGCTTTAAATTTATCCAGCCCTTCCAGACCGTTTTTGGCGGTGGTGATATTCAGTCCGGCATATTTTAATAGTTCTACAGCTATTTCCAGATTAAGTTCATTGTCTTCAACAAGGAGGACTTGTTTGCCACGGCAGCTTATTTCCTGCAGACTGTCGATGCCGGCGGCAGGCGCTGAAGCCTTGCTGCTGGGTATTTGCTGGTGCGGGCGCAGGTAAACCGTAGCCTTAAAGGCTGAGCCTTTGCCTAAGGTGCTTTGGACATCGATTGTGCCGTTCATCATACGGGCGATGTTGAGGGCGATGGTCATTCCCAGCCCTGTACCTTCTATTTCGCTGGTTCGCGAATCGGACGCACGGGCGAACGGTTCAAAAATTTTGGCGGCGAATTCAGAGTCCATACCGATGCCGTTATCTGTAATAATAAATTCGTAGCCAATAGTATCGTGGAGCCGGGAGTGTGTTTCGCGTACCTCTAAAGAAATACTGCCATATGGAGGCGTATATTTGATGGCATTGGCTAAGATATTGAGCAGCAGCTGTTTCAAGCGCAGCTTATCGCCCAGAACATTATCGCGCAGTTCCGGTGCCTTAGTCAGAGTGAAATGATGTTTTTTCACTAAAAGCTGCGGATTGATCAAATCAAGCAATTCCTGCAGCATTGCACTGATAGAAAAATCTTCCTCCAGAAGATTGAGCTTGCCACTTTCGATTTTAGCCATATCAAGCACTTCGTTGATCAGGTTCAAAAGATGATTGCTGGCAGTAGTTATTTTGGCAAGACAATCCTGGATACGGTCTTTGTCGTCCAGATATTTACCGGCAATGGCAGTCATCCCCATAATGGCGTTCATTGGGGTACGGATATCATGGCTCATACGCGAAAGAAATTCATTTTTAGCCATATTGGCAGCTTTAGCGGCGTCAAAGGCCTCCTGTAAAGCCTGCTGTTCCCGCAGTTCTTTCAATTTATCCTCGTGGATATCGCGCAGGGTAAGAATAATCTGATGATAACCGTCACTTTGAGCCAGCAAGGTCGAATTAAAGGCGGTCCAGCGATATTCGGAACCAAAAAGGCGGCTGCGGCATTCCAGGGCAAAATCGATATGACGGTCCTTTTTTTGCCTGCGCAGACCGGACAGAGAGAAATGTTCTAAAATCTTGGCGCTGTCATCAGGATGAAAATGGCTGCGTACCAGCGGTTCGATATCATACAGGCCGTTGGTACTGTAGCTTGTAAAAACAGCGCACTCTGTTTCCGGCAGGCGCAGAGGGATACCGGAACCGTCTTCAAGATTAACAAGATAGATGAAATAGTAATTAGAGTTGATGCTTGAAAGCAGGTCATAATACTGCTGTTTGGTGCGGCGTTCGTGATTCAGCTCGCTTTGGCGGGCTTCTTCATCTTTTGTTATATCCAGATAAATACTGTTGATGATCGTATTGCCCTCAGGAGTTTTTGTTTTACGGCCGCTGTCCATGACCCATTTCAGGCTGCCGTCTTTACAGGGCACGCGGTATTTTGTCGAGTAAGTAGGATTTCCGTCCTTAAAACATTCGTTGCAGTCAGCCAAAGCCCTGGGCAGATCCGGTGGATAGACCATTCCCATAGCGTTGTTGCCGGTAAATTTTTTAAATTCTTCCATAGTATAACCAAACATACCAGGCAGCTCTTCGCTGATATAGGCATAAGAATAGGTATCGTCGTCATTGCTGGATTTGACGCCGCCGTTGACAGAATGCAGTACGACTTCCATTTGCTGCTGCTTTTGCTGCAGTTGTTCTTTGGCTTTGTTAAGCTCTGCTTCCATATATTTATAAGTCTGCGAGCCTACCTGAAAAGGAAAGTTTTCTGTACCCTGCAATTCCTGATAGGGATGGGAAAGATTGATGTAGACATAGCTGAAATCACTGCCCAGATCGCGTATGACGATCGTTGACCGCTGATGTGTCTGAACGAGCAGCTGCTGATCCTCGTCGGAGGTAAGATAATGACGCCCTTGGGCAAGATAGAGGCCTTGTGCCAGCGGGAGGATAGTCCATTCTTCATTCAATAATTCACAGGCGGGAATCTGCCCTTCCAGTGAAAGAATAAAATCTTTTGCTGTCTGTGGTGTATCATAATAATTGTGCTCAGCGGCACCGATGCCGATTAGCTGCGGGTCGAGATGAGCGAGGATAAAGGGAATGTCCTGCTGACAAAGCAGCTTAAAGATATATTGGTGTGCAAAATTTTTTATTGCTGTAAGTTTTTCCTGAGGTATATTCAACATAATGCCCTCCGCTTATTTACGGTCCAGTCTTTAGGATAAAATAGATATTTAATTTTATTATAGCATTATTTTCAAGCTTTAATATTAAAAATATTAAAGAAAAGCAAAAATGGGAGCGGGAAAGTTGCTGGTATCGGACAGGCATGTCGGTGCCCGCGGGCAATAAAAAAACGCATTCCGGAAAGGAATGCGTCAATGGCAATGGTGGCCCCGGCAGGATTCGAACCTGCGACCTTTTGATTCGTAGGCAAGGGTTTTAAAATAAAATCTTGCGTAAAAAATGCCCTGTAAGCGCATAAATGCAGCGATTACGGTATTTTATGTGATCTGTTGTCTGAGCGTAGTAATACCGAAATTTTGGCTAAAAAGACAGTATTTTGGGGTATAAGTTCCCCAACTGTTCCCCATAATTACAGAAGCACCGTTTATCAAAACGGTGCTTTCTTTCTAAGCAATATTATAAATGTTGGCGGCTGTTTTGGCAATCTCTAAAACTTTGTCCTGCCGGCGCAGGGCATATTTGTTGGTTGTTTCTAAACGGCTGTGACCTACTACAGCAGCAATGTCTGCTGCAGCATAACCTTGAATAAACATTTCTGTTATAAAGCTGTGGCGCAGATAGTGGAAGCTGCGGTAACGCACGTTAGCATGCTTTAAAATCATCTTCCATGCTCTTTGCATATTACGGACGCTGATAGGCGTTCCGTTGGCTGTGCAGAATAAATATTTACTATCTACAGTGCACGCTGCCAAGTAGTCTTGCAGGATTTTACCTATACCGGCATCAAAATATTGTATCCTAACAGAAGCTTTGGTTTTGGTTTTTCCCACATAGGTTCGGCCGTTGATATCAGCTTTTACTGCATCTTTTATTTTGCAGTAATTTTTTTCAAAGTTTAATGTACTGCGCTCGATTCCCAAAATTTCACCTATACGTGCGCCTATAACACTTTCAAGTGAACAGAGGGCATAATAGCGTAAAAATTTAGGCGTGTTTTTTAATTTAGTGATAATAAGTTTTATTTCTTCCGGTGTAAACGGTTCATCGTATTCCGGTTCATACTCCGGAACAATGGCTATATCCATAGGATTTTCAAGAATAAGGTTATTTTTCCTTGCCGCTCCAAATAGGATTTTTAAGAATTTATATACCTTTGATTTATTGGAAGCGGACAGATCAGCTTCTGCAATAAAGGCATTGATATCTTCAGGCGTGATTTTATTCATTACTTCGTTTGCTAGCGGATAAAGCTTTGAAGCCAGGTAGGTGTAATAATTAACAGTGCTTTCAGCTATTTTAGGATTGGCAGCCTTATTTTTTATGAAGGCAAAGGCAAAATCCTGCAAAGTAGTATCATAGCTGTAGAGCGGGTTTAAACTGCTGTATACAAGGCGCATTTTATTGAGCCAGTTGATTACTTCTACTTTATCAACATGCCTGAATTTATGCGGTTTGCCGTTAGTATCGCGCAGTGTGCCGCACCATTTTTGGCGTTCCTTGTCCCATGATAGACCGCCTTCACCGTTTGATCGTCTTTTTTTCATTTAAAAAACCAGCCTTTCTTTAAAATTGTGTATAAAGTAGTAAAGGCTGGTTGCAATATGTTATAATATTAGCGTAATCAGCCTTGCTTTTAACGGGGTGGGGTTATTACACAGCCGTTCGGTGCGCCAACACCGGGCGGCTTTTATTATTTTTTAGGCGCTTGTTTGAGATTAAGATTTATGATATGTTCAGTAGGTTTTAATGAATTGAGTGAAATGATAGTATAATTATCATTAAAAATAGGTTTTAAGATATTTTTGGTATCTTCAATTTCTTGAGACGTAATGAATGTTTTTTGATCTAGAGAACAAAATGGAGCAATCAAAAACAACGTAGTAAAACAAAAATGGAAGCTAACTATTAAAAAAGGTAAATTGAAATTATCATTATTTCTTATGTACAATTCTAGTGACGGTTCAAGACTTGAAGGGGAAAAGTCATTCTTTCTGAATCCTAAAGGTAGTTCTGTAGATTGTTTTTGTCCGAGTAACCATTTAATAGTTTCTGAAAAATAAGATAAATATTGTGATGGTAGAAAATTTATACCCATTTTTATTATTGATTTATATATGTTTTGTTCTACTATATTTTTTGTTGATAAAGGAATGCTTAGGTTATTGATATCTATTGAGTCAGTTTCAGATACTGTTTTATTTACTATATATATCATATTATTACTACTTGATTCATCAGTAGGAATATTAACTATATTTCTATTGGAGAGTATATTGTTATTATCAAAATATATTTTTAATGTACCTTCTTTACCTTTAGTTTGAGAAAATACTCTGAAAAAATTAAAATATTTTATTAAATGAGTTTCTATATTTTCTCCAAAAAAGTGGTTGCAGTTGTCACATTCTTCGTTACAAATAAATTTTTTATTGCCAAATGCTTCTGGTATTATATGGGCTTTGTTAGAAAATTTTACTCCGTCTTCCATTGTTTTACCACAAAATCTACATTTTCTTTTATTTCTATCAGATTCACCTATTTTACCTTTGCCATCACTATCATAAAGAGTATAATTTTGTAATATAGTACCAAATGAAGATAGAAAAGGATTTAATTTAAGTAAAGCATTATCTAAACATTTACTAAAAACATTACTTTTACTTGAATTATATTCTTTTAAAGACAGGGACAGCAAATCTTCTACTACGCTGATATAATTTTTTGGAATTTGATCATGAGCATTTATAAAAGCTATAATGACATATTCAGGTTCTGCTAGAGGGCGTATATATTCATAATAAAATTTTTTTATATATGGAGATATGCCATTGGAACTGTTTGATATGTATCCTTGAAATTTATTTTTAAAATTTTTATTTATATTAAAAATTACTATTTCCCAATTAATGCCTGATAGTTTAACATTATAACTTTCTGGAGTATCATCACAAAACTCTGATAAAAATTTTAAAAAAATAAAATCAGTATTTATATGAACACTACCTTCAGCTTGGCGTATAAAAATAAATTCTGGCATGATTAACTCCTTCTAAATATATTGATAGTGGCTTCAATAAGTTGTTCTTAAATAGATTTTTATTAGAATTATTGACTTATAGTTTCATTAATTTATTCTTTATATACTCCCATTTTTATCATTTGGTCAATAAAGATAATTTTTTGATTAATATTAGTAAACCCGTTTAAGCCGATAAGGTAGCTTTCACGCATTTTCTCTGCTTTGCACCAATCTTCAAATTTTTTTATTTTTCCCAGTGCTACAGAATTAGTTTTCTGATCAGCAGCTACTACTGCTTCAAAGTTACCAGTGAAACGATTGACTTCTTTTTCGTATGCAGCAGGGTTGGCATACTTGTTGATTGATTCATTTAATTTACAGGCATCACGAAAACAGCCGCGAACTGCATTTTTTACATTTTTACGTGGATCAGTTTGTGCTGCAAAAATATCTCTACCGATAGCAAATGTTCCTGCACCATAAGCTTGAACACCATAATCTATCCAGGCAAAAGAGTTGTTGTTGCTTGCTGGTAAAGCCTCGACTAAGTGTACGTTTACTGTCTGAGAAACACCAGCTGATTTTGCGCCAAAAGCATTTTGATAGTAGTCAACATTAGAACCTTGCCCTTCCAAGTCTATTGTAACTATAAGCGGAATTTGGTTTGGTTTAATTAGAGCCTGATAGCCGTCTGGCAACATTTTTTCTTCAGGGGATTTTCTAACTTCTTGTACGATAAATCTTTTGCTGTAGTGATTTTTTAGTTCCTTTTCTAATTCCGCAGCACCAGCAACTATATCTTCATCAGCGTTCTGACATTGAAGAATAGTGTCAGGAACACGATAAAAGAGAACTACTTTTTTTGTTGGTTCTGGTATTGTTGCGGCATAAACAGTGTTAAATGCAAGCATAATAAAGCAGAATAAAAGAAACAGTTTTTTCATCACTAAACACTCTCCCCGGGACTATAATATTTATTTAATCGTCATTATGACGATCAGAACTGAAATCAACGAATATTACCCGACCTTGTTTGCGAACGGGTCTTCGCCGTTTTCCGTTGTTTCATCTTTTTTATTTACTTGAATAAAATAGTCGATATTATTCTCTACCGCTCCTTGCTGTTCTGCAGTAAGTTGGCGGTATTTTTTTATTAAAATAGATTCTTTTGTTGAATAATCTTTGGTTTGTTCATTTAAGAAATAATCTAATACATTAGAAATTTGATAAATGGCGCATAGAATTAGAAATGTGTCTGCGTCTGGTTGTCTATAATTGTTTTCCCAACCATATAAAGTTTTTTCTGATATTGAAATATTATAGCTCTTTAGAGAATCTACAACTTGTTTGACAGACAGATTCAATTCTTTTCTTTTCAATTTTAAAAGAGTTCCTATATCCATATTACCCTCCTTGTTGAAATTATAATAACACTTAAATTCCCCGAAGTAAAGAAAAAAATCTTCAAAAAGAAGAAAAAAGACTGCTGAGATAGTTGACTTTCTACGAAAGGAAGATTACAATAAAATAAAAATCTTCAAAATGAAGAAAGGAAGGGGCGGTATTATGGATGTCACACAAAAAATTTATAACATTATAAAAGAAAGACATATTCCGGTAAAAGCAGTATGTGAAGGTGCAAATTTACCGTTGAAAGTTATGTATTCTACTTTAAAAGAAAATGGTAAAAGAAAGTTGAGAGCAGATGAATTTTTGAAAATATGCAAATTTTTAAAAATAAATCCTATGAGCTTACGTGACGATAAAGATGAAAAAGCAGCAAAGGGGGCATAGATGTGGAACTACTTATCAAAAACGACGAAAAAAACCACCACAAGATAATAATTTATTGTGATGGTTGGAGTGTTGGATATATTAAAACAATTAACAATTGTAGACAGCATGAATGGTTAGATTTTGATGATCCTACATTATCTGTATTTTTATTGAGCTGTGTTTTTTCGTTTATCGCTGTTATTATATCCTTTTTTTGAGACTAGTATTTCTTCATATCCTTTAAGATTGTAAAAAAATTCATGAGCTTTATATATCTTGCGGTTGGTATCTGAAAACAAACTTCTGTGGAACCATGATGTATCGGTAACTTTCATAGATACAACTATACCGTCATCGATAGCAACATATTTGTTGGCAAATATAAGAACGTCAATAGATGTATACGATCCCGCATTTAATTCTCCAAATTTTCTTGCTGGAAGTTTTATGAAAAAATTCTCTAAATTTTCCAAACCAAAAGCTGTTATAAAAAGTGGGTTGTTTTGTACTTCTGGCAAGGTGCTACGCTGAGTTGCTATAAAGTGATTTTCATTTGTTTTGGGATTAAACGCCCTAAGATCAAAGAAGGCCATGTTTACATTGCTTGGATTTACTATATTTACAGAAGTATAGAAAGCAACTTTTGCAGAAGTCGGATATGGTTCTCCATTAAAAAAGATATCTGTTTTAGGGTTTAAAACATAACAATTTTCTTGCCATGTTACAGTTAATCTTTTCCGTTGGCGGTATAAAGTTAAAAAAGAAATCAGCAAAGAAAATATGGAAATGTAAATGGCATAAGATTCCAATAAAATCACGCCTTTCAAAAATGTTTTCTTAAATATTATATCATTATAAAGCTAAAACGAAATAAAGCAAATGAAAAATCAGCAAAGGTGGCATAGACGTGCAGGAAAATGAAAAGTTTGAAAAAGAAGATGCCAAACTTGCAGAGGAAATGCAAGCTTGGCTGCCGGAGGAAAAATATATTCTTTTGGAACGTCGTATTTTGATTACATTTTTGCGAGTAAATGCCAGGATAAATGCGGTTGAGAAACCTTCGATATGGATCAGAGGTTTAGAGTGTTTGGGAATGTCTTTATCAGCTGGCGTTATAGGTACAGCTGTTGTAGTTGCTATAACAAGAATTTAACAATAACAGCTGATAGAACAGATGCTACAACAGCCGTAATAAAACTATCTCTAAGATATTTACGATGTTCGTGCTGTTTATTTTTTTCGGAAATTTGAAGATTGTATTGATAATTATTTAATGTCAGCGAACCTAAACTGGTAAGTTTTAATTTATAATCATTCGACAATGAATTTTCGTGGATAATATCTAAATACCTTGTTTTGTCTGGTGGCAAATTATAAATGTTAGGAGTTGGTAAAGTTAAACGCATTATACAAATTTCTATGTCAGATGCTGTTTCAAAATGTTTGATTATTTCAGACTTTCGGGTAATGCCTTTTTGACTAACGAATTCTAATATTTGATATTCAAGTGATGTTAATTGCATGGTTGAAACACCTCATTTAGATTGTAACATATTATTTTAATAATTATAAGAAGATAGGAGCTGACGATGGATATATGAAAAAAGTTCAGGATACGCATTTAAACATTGGCGGGCTAAATTGGCCTGTACTTATCAATGTAGAGCAGGTTTGCCGGGGGATGGTCGATTTGAGAAATAACATAGAATTGGGGCTGAGATGCGTATTTGATTGCATTAAAGCGATCAATCGCAGAATAAAAGTGCGGAAGCGTGTCAGCTGCTGTTTTAGGATCACAGAAAGGTCTGAACGTAAAAATGTAAAATGCTGGAATAAAAGAAGTTCCGGCTGGTGCTGAAAGGTGGTGCAGTAAATGCAGCGTATGAGTTTGAGCAAGTTTTGTAAAATTTATGGCGCAAGTTATTATGATATGTTGAATTATTGCCAGCGTGGCTTGTTGCCGCATAGTGGAGGCGGTAAACGCGGATGCCCGATCAGAGTTTGGGATGAAGATGTTATTGCTTTTTTGCGCGATCAGGATCAGCGACAGGCTGAGCTGAAGGCTGCCAGTATGAAAAACATGCAGCAGGCTGCAAATATAATCAGTTTTCGCAAAAATAAACCTAGTGATGAAAATCGGTTTAAAAGCGATATTCTTGATCTTAAAAGTGAAACTAAAAAGCTTTTGGCAAAGCGTAGAGCTGCTGCACAATAGGGAGGGATGTAAATGAATAATGAAAAAGAAAAGAACGTATAGTGTTGACGCACTATACGTTCAAGGGTAGATGTAACTTAGCAGTCCGCATCTACCCATTATTTTATCATAGTGGGGTGATATTGTGAAATACTTTTTAGCTGTTTTAGTGCTGGCCTGCTGCTTGTGGTATTCGTTTTTTATGGATGAACCTAAGCAAACCGTTGCTGTAACTGTAACGGTGCGGGCAGGAGATACTTTGGAAGAAATAATTTACGATTTAAAAGAAGCGTATGACGATCAGCGCGACTGGCGGGAAATTTGCGCTCAGGCTGAAAGGGATAATGCTTTTGGCCGCTATATTCTGCCGGGTGAACATATTATTTTTAATATGGAGGTCACGGGAAAATGAAACCTGAATGCAATAACTGCCGGTGGAAAAATAAACGGTATCCGGGTGTTTATCCGTGCTGTGACTGCATTGGACTTAATACTTTGGCAAGCTATAATTTCTTTTGCTTTCCCGATCAGCTTAATATGTTCGGAGTTGCCGAGCTTTGCCATTGCCGGAGCTGTGGGCGGCGTGTGCATATGGAATTTGGCAGTCGTGGCTATAAGTATATTCGCTGCAAATGTGGAAACACCATGCAGGCAAAAGTAACTGTAGAAGAAATGATTCGCCGCTGGAATAATCGTATGCCTGCCCGGACTAAGATGTGGAGGACGAATAAATATGAAAGATAAGCGCTTCTGCTGTCGTTGTGAAGAAGTGTTGGTGAATGGTTTTTATTTTCATAACAGTGAAGTTGGTATTTGTAATAGATGCGTAACGGATTTAGCTATTCAGCTGATTAAAAATGAAGATAAGGAAGTCATAAATGCTTTGAGTAAACATATAGGCAGTGAAAAGGAAGGATGAATTTTATGGAATTGTATAAAGCACTGGAAACAATTAAAAATGAATGCACAAAACACACCGAATGTGTGGATTGTCCTTTGGGATTGGGACATAGCTGTTGTGGCATTAATACAAATGGATTTCCGGAAAATTGGAATTTACAAAAGCCTGTTAATAAGTTATTTGCGGTAGAAACAATACATGCGGAAGAACGGTGATAGATATGGAAAATAATATTTTGAATAAAGAAAAGGTTGCTGAGCTGATAGAACTTTTGACATGCAAACGGTACTACTCTGAATGTTTGGAAAGCGTGACTGAACTTAAAGAAAGAATACAGTATGGCGCTACTTCTATTGAAATGCGCTTTCACTATTTTAATAAAGAAAATGGTAGGGCTGTTAATGATGGTATTAATTTTTGTAGCGATCTTAGTGAAAATAAACTGGAAGTTGCAAACATGCTTTCTCAACATATCCTTTCTGATATGGAAGCTGATTTGGAACTTCAAATTAGACGGCTGGAATCCTGTTTATGGGATAAATTTAGATATACAGAGGATGCGGTGCCGGAGAAAAGTGTTAAATAGAATATAGCTAAATAAAAAATATAAGGTGATGCTATGGCTGTTGAAATTTATGTTAGTTCTGAGGAACTCAAAAAAACTTTGGAATATGTTGCGCTGATCGGTGGCAATATGGCTTCCGGCAAAAAGCAGGATGATGATCTAAAACAAATGGCCGGCGCTTTGCGTATTGTAGCAGTAAGCCCACATGAAGATAATAATTATATGCTTATGTTCTGCCGGGCAGGAGCTGCAGAGCAGCTGACGTACAGAATGGAAGGAATAAGCAACGGCTGCGGTCAATCAGCTGATATTTGTGTTGAATGTAAACGCTTTTTGGCTTTGGCAAAAACTTTTACAGGTGATGTAAGGCTTATTTTTGCTGAAAAAGAGCTGCAGATCGTTGTAGAGAGCAGTCAATATAATTTAACGATACTATCAGCCCGCCTGCCTGAATTGAAGATACCTGAAGGCGGCGTGTGCCTTTCTACAGGATTTTTACAGGAAGCAATGAAGCATTGCAGTGCTGCTATTGCCAAAGACGCTGTTGGTGTAAGGGGCGGGATAGAAATAAATATTGCGGACGATGGCAGTGCCGTCTGCTGGAGTGCGCAAAATTCCTGTGTTGCAAAGTATGTAGTGCCGCCTGCATGTTGCAATCAGGCTGTTAAATTGATCTTGCTGCCCTTGAATATCCAGCACATTGCGGAACTGGCTGAATTGGGTGAAGTTCGATTGGTCAGCAGTGCGCAGGGTATTTTTGTTACTGCGCCGCGCTTTGATTATATGTGCCAGTCCGTAAGCGGCAGCTTTCCTGACTGTAAAAAGGTGGCTGCGGGCAACAGCGAAACTAAGTGTATAACTATTAATAAAAGCAAGTTGCTGGCAGCTATTTCAAGAGCTTCAGTTATTGTTGGCGATGAAATAGGCAGTAAGATAAAAATTTGCAGTGACGCAGAGCGGCTATATATCGAAGCTGTCAGCATCGCTGGGACTGGTATTGAAAGTATTGATTTGGATGCCGTTGAAGGCCAGGACGAAGATACAAATTATTTTTCGGCTGGCAGGCTGTACAGGCTGATATATAACTGCCGCGGTGATAGCGTTACTATTGGCAGTAATGGCAAGTATAAGCCGATTTTTGTGCGTGCTACAGGTAGCGATAGTTTTTATATAGTTGCATCCATGAAAGGTTAAAGGCTATGAGTGGATGGATAAAATTGCATCGTAAATTGCTGAAAAGCCGTGCGTGGTGTGGTGCGGATGCAGAAGGCAAGGTAATACTGATTACATTGCTGTTAACTGCCTGCCATAGTGTCACGCACTGGCAGATAACAACAGATAAAAACGCTGTGCTGAATCCGGGTGAATTGTTTATCAGCTACCGCCGCTTTGCTAAAAGCTGTGGCGTATCTTTAAAAAAGCTTACAAGTGAATTTAACCGTCTTGCCGTAGTCGGTTTTTTAGAATGCAGAAGTAAGCGTGAAGGTACGATCGTGCGTATCAAAAACTGGGAATGCTATCAGCTGGCGGATACACCTTTGGATACACTTTTGGGAACAGATTTGGAGACACTTGCGAATGCCGATACTGCAAGGGCTTCCAGTGAAAATATTGCCGCTGCGGAAACACCAAAGGGAACAGCTTTGGGCACATCTTTGGCTACACATAACAAGAATTATATATTATTAAAAAATAAATTAAACAACACTGACACGAACAAGAAGCTGCGCAGTGTTGCATCGGAACCTGAATTTGTGTCAGCTTTGCAGGAATACAATGCTGCTTTTACAAGTGCAAAACACAGGCTTGATGGCGATGAAATACAAATGCTGCAAGCTTTTGCTGTTAGTGCTAAAGTAGTATGGGTATTGCAGGCTGTAAGAGAGCTAAAAGCAGCTAACAGGGGTAAAGTGATTCGTAATCCGAAGAATTATCTTTTTGGCATACTTGGTAACTGGCTTACAGATGGTTTGCCAAATGACAATAAAGCTGCACAGCAGTCGCTGGATGATTTTTACAGACAGGAGGGCATAACGTGAATGTTATAACAAAGCAAAATGTTTTAAAAGCGTTTTACCAGTTTGATAAGAAAAAGATGCCGATCATGGAAATAAACGGTAAACTTTCTGCCAGCATGGATATTGCCATGCGCAAAAGGCTGTGTGATGAATGGCTGGTTGCGTTCCGTACTGTTGATGCCGTTGTATTCGATAAAGCAGCTGAGCTTGCCCTTGCTTCCTGTAAAAAATATCCTGATGAACTTGAAATGTGGGATTTTATCAATCAGGCTGCAGAGCAGGGGAATAATGAACCAGTGCAGATAGAACCATTACTTCCAACGCCGCCCGCTCCGAAAAAAGTACCGGAATATGTTCAAAAACCTCAACGGATTGCAAAAATAATAGAGTTGGCAAAAGCAGGCAGGTTTGCAGAAGCGGCGCAGTATTTCAAAACTTCTATCGAAGAAGATGAAATAATTTGCTATGCTAAAGAACATTGGCCGGAAGCAGAATCTGAATGGATCGAGAAAAATAAAGACGAACTTAAAGAACTGGTTGAACAGGAGCATATATGCGGAAAATGTATGTGTTTGAAAAGGTGCAGGACGAACGGCTACAGGCGTGTTGGCTCAATAGATAAATATACAGGTTTTCTGATTTTAAAGATGGAAATTTGCTCGATGAAAAGGATGGCAAAAAATGCAGGCATACAGAATTAATGGGGCGCTGGTGAAAGTGGAACGGTGTGCAGCTGAAATGTATATTGTCAGAAATATTCCGGGAGTTTTTGATAATCAGGTTGCTATTGGCGCGATCGTCCATAAAGAGTTAGCGCAAAAGTTTTTAGACAGCTACGCCGTGAAAAGCAGTGATAAAACATTGGACATCTTGGATGTTGACTTTGAAGAAAAACTTTCTGAAGGAATACGGTATTGCCGTGGTTGCGTATACTGGAACGGAAAAGGATGTGAAGCAGGTGATAAAGGCGCGTGATGAAGAAAAAAGGATGGCTGTACAGAAACTGGAAGAATATGCTTTGAACCGTGAAGCGCTTAAAGGTCTGCGCAGTAAGCTGAAAAGATTGGCAGACGCCGGTAAACCTGCTGTTGCTTCTGTTGCATCCTATGATGCGGCAGCTACCAGCACAACACCTTATCATCCTGGCATGATGAATATTGCTGAAGAATGTCAAAGGATACTTTTGAAAATAGCAGACAGGCAGGCTGAAATATTAATTATTGAAGATGCGCTGCAAATAATCAATAAAGGAATAAACTGTGAGCATTACAGCGATATTTTGATAATGCGCCATGTAGACGGCTATAGTATGGAGCGCATCACGGAGAAGCTGGGATACAGTTCAAGGCAGGCTATTTATAACCAGTACAATAAAGCTTTATCTAAATTTGCTAAGGCTTTGGAATGGACAAAATGAGGACAGATTTTTGCTTTTACCTGTGGTAATATGGTAGTGATAAGAAATGTAAAAACGTATTCGGCACTTGCAATGTTATATTGCAGGTGCTTTTTTATGCGTGAAATGAGGTGACAGCTTGCCAAACAGAATAAAGCGTGAATGCCGTAAGCTTGGCTGTCTTAGCCTGACGGATAATGCAAACGGTTATTGTGATAAGCACCAGCAGGAAAAATTCATGCGCTATGACCGTTATCGTAAAAGTGCTGCTCAGCGTGGCTATAATGCGCGTTGGCAAAGATACAGAAAAATATTTTTGCAGAAACATCCGATTTGTGCAAATTGCCGCAATGCGCCTGCGAGTGTAGTGGATCATATCAAGCCGCATAAAGGCGATTATGATTTATTTTGGGATGAAGCTAATCATCAGGCCTTGTGTAAACGCTGCCATGATATTAAAACTGCTACTGAGGACGGCGGCTTTGGTAATGATATTTTGAAAAAATAAAAAAATATTTTTTCTTAAAATTTTTACTCAGGGTAATCCCTTACGAGGGGTAGGGGGGTGCAATTCCCTGCAGCTTTTCACATCATACCGCACCGTACTCGAACTTTTGAAAAGTTCCCCTATCATATATTTTTTTGCAAATATTGATTGAAGGAGGTGATATTTATGCCGACACCGGCTCAAAGTGCTAAGGTTATGCTTTTTAACCGTGGCAATAAAACTGGTAAACATTATACAAAAACAGAAATTGAGAAACGGCAAAACGCAGAAGAAAAAATCAAGCGTGCTGAAGTAGTATTGAAAACACCTGCGTTTTTAAAAGAAAAGTCGTGTGCTGCGGCTTTGAAAATTTGGAAGGAAATTATCAAGGAAGGGAAAGAGATAGAGCTGTTTGACAATGTTGATGCACGCATATTGGCGAACTTCTGCCGCTATCAGGCTTTGTTTGAAGATGAAGCTGTGAAGATGTTCCCTGATAAAAAGAAATTAGATATGTATGGTAAGCAGGCTTTAAGCTATGCTGAAAAGCTTGGACTTACGCCAACTGCCCGCGCCCGCCTTGTTGTCAAACGTGCTAATGCTTTAAATGACGATGATGAACAGGATTCAATGATGGCATGACATGTTATGATGATTTATTTGTGACTGAGCGCTATGCGCGCGAGGTAGTTGACGGACTGCGCCTTGTATGTAAGCGGGAACGGCAGGCTTGTCAGCGGCATCTTGATGATCTGGAAAGGCAGGGTACAGATAGCTTTCCTTATGTTTTTGATGAAAGCAGGGCAAACAGGATTTTTGACTGGTTTGAAAAATACTGTGTGCATGTGCGTGGCGTATATTCCGGGCAGCATATCCAGCTGCTGCCTTTTCAGTATTTCGACTTGGGCTGTGTTTTTGGCTGGGTACATAGAGAAACCGGCGCACGGCGGTTTACTAAAGCTTTTAATTTCCGCGCCCGTGGCAATGTCAAAAGCACTGAAATGTCAGGCGTTGCTTTATACGGCATGTGTGCTGACGCGATCTATCCGCCGGGCAAGCCTGAACTGCGGCGCTTTGAAATGGCACCGGAGGTTGAATGCGCGGCCGTGGACAGGGAACAGGCAAGACGTGTTTGGGGTGATGCCTGTTCTATGGGTGAAGCTTCTGTAGAAATCAGTCAGAAGCTTATTATCAAGCGTACGCGGGTAGAGCATAAAACGCGTAAAGGCTGGATGCGGGCTTTGAGCAAACAGACGAAAAACAAGGATTCCGGTGCGCCGTGTATGGTTATAATTGACGAATATCATGCGCATCCGTCCTCCGAGATCGTTGACGTGCTGAAATCCGGCTTCGGCAAACGGCTGCAGTCTTTGCTGTTTATCATTTCTACGGCTGGTAAAGATGCAGAAAACAATCCCTGTAAGGCAGAATATGACCTGTGTTGCAAAATCTTAGATGGCGACACTGATGAGCCTATTGATGATTATTTCTGCATGATACGCGAACTGGATGATGGCGACGATCCTTATGATGTCAACGCTTTAGTCAAAGCGAATCCTGTGCTGCAGCATGAAACTGAATACAGCAAGTATTTGCTGAAGGAAATCGTAAGCGAGGGACGTGAAGCATTTGTAAGTAACGACCCGAAAAAGCTGCGCGAATATCTGACTAAACGCTGTAATTTGTGGCAGGACAGCAGTGAATTGAAATATATGGATGGCCTGATGCCTAAGTGGAAAACACTGAAGGTGACCCGTGATGAACTATATAAAATTATCAGCGGCAAGCGCTGCATAGTTGGTTATGACCTTTCAAAGCGCATTGATCTGACAGCTGCGACTTTTATTATTCCGCTTGATGAAAAGCGTGTAGCAGTAGTTTCGCATGGCTTTATACCTGAAGAAGCGGTAAAACGACATGAACAGACTGACCGCATAGCCTACAGGGAATATGCCCAGCGTGGCTACTGCACCATAACAGAGGGCGCAGCTGTTGATTATGATGTGATGAAGGTATGGGTAAAGTGCTTTGCTAATGAGCTGGATTTAGATGTTGTAGAACATTGCTTCGATGGCTGGAACGCTTCTTACTTCATGCAGAAGCTGGAAGAAGAAGGGGAAACAGTTATTGAAGTGCGGCAGGGTATTCCGACTTTGAGCGAACCTACCAAAGAATTCAGGCTGAAAGTAGTGGAGAGCAATATTATCCATGAAGGCAATGAGCTGTTTGACTGGTGTTTGCGTAATGCGTATGCCTACACTGACAGCAATGAAAATATCAAATTGAGTAAGAAAAATAAAGATGATACGCAGCGTATTGACTTGGTTGCTGCCGGCATAAATGCTATGGCGCGCTTGCCTGCATTTTATGAAGAATACGGCGGCACTGGCGGCAGTTCCGGAGTTCGTTTTTTGTGAGGTGATGAAATGGAAAAAGAAGATAAGGCTATTGTCATACTGGTGCTTTTGGGTATGCTGCTTGTCGTGACCGGTATTGCACTGATCAGTATACCGGCTGCTTTAATTGTTGCCGGCGTGCTGTTGGTTGCTGTGGCAGCCAATATTGCCAGGCGAAAAGTAGAACAAACAAAAAAATGAACGGCTGTTTCCTTGTGGGAATGGCTGTTTTTATTTTACCTGAAGGGAGGTGAAATAAAAGATGAGTGATACGATACGCAGCCCGGCAGGCCTGCTGGTGGGGGCTTTCAAAAATCTCTTTGCGCCGGGTGCCGCAAAGAGTGCAACTGTAAGCAGCCAGTTTCGCCTTACACCGGGAATGATGCTGAACGGAGTGCAGCTTAATAATGTGACTGCCATGCAGTATAGCGCAGTATGGGCTTGCATCCATGTGCTGGCTGAAACATTTGCCAGTTGTAAATGCTATTTGTATCAGAAGATGCCTGATGGCAGCAGGCGCAGGGCTGTTGAAAATCCGCTGTATGATGTGCTGACATATGTTGCTGCACCGAATATGCCGGCTTATTATCTGCGTGAAACTATGCAGTATCATGTGCTGAGCGGGGGTAATGCCTATGCTGAAAAAGTATTGGATAGCAAGGGAGAAGTTACGCAGCTGAACATGCTGCTGCCTGTGAATGTGCTGCCGGCACAGGACTATAACACCGGCGAGATTTATTACAATGTCAATGACCGCGGCAAGCTGTATAAACTGCCGGCAGAAAAAATACTGCATATTCCGGGGCTTGGGTATAACGGTGTTATCGGTTATAGCCCGCTGGCAATGGCGCGGCGCGCTATCAGCTTAGGTATGAGCAGTGAAGAACTTGGCAATAAATTTTTTGAAAATGGCGCATTGGCAACTGGTGTTTTGGAAACTGACAAGCCTTTGAAAGAAGATGCCTGGCAGCGGTTGAAAGAACAGTTTAGGGCGCGTTATGAAGGAAGAAGCAATGCTGGTTCTACGATGATATTAGAAGGCGGTATGAAATTCAACCGCATTTCTGTAAATCCTGAAGAAGCGCAGTTTTTGGAAACACGCAAATACCAGACGGAGGAAATTGCCCGCTTCTACCGTGTGCCGCTGCATCTTATTCAGAATTTGGAAAAGTCAACGTATTCCAATATAGAGCAGCAGACGATTGACTTTTATCAGAACACAATGCTGCCGTGGTTTGTGCGCTGGGAACAGTTTATGAACATGCGTTGTTTAACGCGCCAGCAGCGGCAGGAAGGTTATTACTGTGAATTTGATATGCTTTCCATGCTGCGTGGTGATAATCAAAGCCGTGCTAACATGCTGCACCTTATGCGGCAGGATGGCATTATCAATGCCGATGAATGGCGTGAGCGCGAGAACATGAATCCGCTTCCTGACGGGCAAGGTAAAACAGTATTTATTAATGGCAATATGCTTCCTGTTGAGGAAGCTGCCAAAAAGAAGGGGGCGAATAAAAAATGAGCATGGAATTGAAAGCCTGCCGTGAAGCGTTGAAAAGTGGTAATAAACCTGCTGCGGATGATCTTCTGTGCGTCAAAGCGTTTTCGATGGAGCAGGTTAAGGCTATCGAAGAAAAAGACGGCCGGATTATCTGTGATTTTATATTATCTAATGGAGCTGTGGACAGAGATTTTGACACCGTAAATCCTGACGGCTGGGAGCTGGAAAACTTCCGTAAAAATCCTGTTGTATTGTGGATGCACGATATGTGGGAGCTGCCTGTGGCTAAGTCTTTGTTGGAAAAAGTAGAGGACGGAGAGCTTATTGGCCGGGCTGAGTTTACAAGTAGGGATGAAAATGATTATGGTTATATGGTTGGGCAAATGTATAAGTTGGGCTTTTTGCATGCGGTCAGCTGCCGTTTTCGTGGTATCGAATGGGAATGGACAGAGGACGTGAACCGGCCTTATGGGGTTGACTTTGTGAAACAGGAGTTGCTTGAATACAGCTGCGTTACTATTCCGGCTAATCCTGATGCTTTGCTGAAAGCAAAAGCTGCCGGTGTTGATGTAAGCCCTGCTGTACAGATGGCTGAAAATGTTTTAAGCAAGAACAGTTTTGACGCGCTGGCTAAAAGCATTGCTGAACGTGTTTATGCTGCTGTCAGTAAGAAAATGACTGTGGTTGATCTGCATGATGACCGGCTGGCACAGGAAAAAATGAAAGCAATGCAGATGCGGTTAAATTTGAACAAAAATAAAGGGGGACTAAACTAATGAACATGCAAGAGTTATTACAAAAACGTGCTAAAGCTATCAAGGCACAGGAAGAAATCATGTCTAAAGCAGCGGGTGGTTTGACTGCTGAAATGGAAAAGAATTTTGAAATTTTGCAGCAGGAAATTTCTGAATGTGACAGGCAGATAAAAATGCTGGAACAGGTTGATGAAAATACAAAGAAAAATTATGGCGGCAGCGTTTTTGGAAATGGTGGCCCGGCTGTACATATTGACCCGGTCAAGGATGGGGCTAAAGATAACGGCGGCTTTAAAAGTTTGGGTGAAGTGCTGCACGCTATTAAATATGGCGATAAAAAAGGCCGCTTGGAAAATCTTAAAGCACAAAATACTGCTGATGGCGCAAGCGGTGGTTATTTGATTCCTGAACAATTTTCGGATGAGCTTTTAATGGTTGGGGAAAAACGCAGCCTGATCCGTCCGTTTGCTTTGGTAATCCCGGCAGGAGAATATCCGGACGCACCGATCAATATGCCTGCATTGGATTATACTGCTGGCAATGAAGGCGGTGTGACTGTTAAATGGATCGAAGAAGGTGAGGAGAAGCCTGAAAGCAATGCAAGCTTTAGAAATGTTGAGCTGAAGCCTAAAGAAGTTGCCGGCTTTATTACTGTTACAGATACGTTACTGCGTAATGCGCCTGCTTCGTCTACTATTTTTGGGCAGCTTTTGAGTAATGCTATCGTACGTGCAGAAGACAGAGCTTTTATCAATGGTAATGGAATGGGCAAACCGCTTGGGTTTGCTACTAACGGTAATGGTGGCAAGCTGGTTGTACAAAGGGAAACTGCGGGTAAAGTTACGACTAATGATGTGGCCAATATGATGGCAGCGTTTCCGCCTGAAGATATTCCTGATTCTATTTTTCTTGCCAGCAGCACCATTTTGGCAGATTTGATTAAATTGCAGGACGCTTCCGGCAGATTTGTTTTTGTGCAGGGTGATCTGACTAAGGGTATTCCTACAACATTAATGGGGATGCCTCTTTTCCTGACTGGCATGAACGCTTCTCGTGGTAATACAGGTGACTTGCAGCTGGTCAATCTGAAAAAATATTTGATTAAAGATGGCAGCGGTATTTATATCAGCATGTCTGAACATGTCAAATTTACCAGTAATCAAACGGTTATCAAAGCCTTCCGCAATGTGGACGGCAAGCCGTGGGTAAATGCTCCGTATATGCTTGACAGCGGTGTACAGGTCAGCCCTTATGTATTGCTTGGTGGTACTACTGCGGCAACTACGCCGATCAGTGACTTGACAGCTGCAGCTACCGGCAGCAATGTAAAATTGACTTTTACTGCTGCTAAAAATGCTAATTCCGTTAATATCATGCGCAGTGATGATGGCGTAACTTATCAGCGCATTAATGTGAATGCTGTTTCGGTCGATGCGGCTGAGTACACGGACACTAATTTGGCAAACGGAACTTACGGCTATAAAGTAGTTGTAACCGGTGGCGATAATGCCGGTGTGTCTAATGTTGCAACTGCTACTGTAACCGGCACAGCTGCTGCAAACAAAACTGCTTCTGCACCTAAAGAATAATCATGCGGTTAAAAGTGATTGTTCCGCCTGCAAGTGAGCCGGTAAGCCTTCAGGAGATGTGTGCCTATTTACGGCTTGACTGTGATGAAGAACAATCTTTGATAGGGCAGCTTATAAAAGCTGCCCGTCAATATTGTGAGGATTTTCAGCACAGGGCGTATTTAAGGCAAACGCTGGAATTGGTTGACAGGCCAATGAATAATATTTTAGAACTTCCGCGTAGTGAAAATCTGCATGAAGTTTTAAGCGTGAGTAATGCAACTTTGAATAATGTTGGATATACCGTTGTTCAGGATTTGTTGGCACGACTTTGTTTTACTGCTGAAAAAAATAATGTGACTGTCAGGTATGTAACTGGCGTAGAAGATGCTGCCGGTGTGGATGAACAGGTAAAGCTTGCAATCAGGATGCTTGTTGCGCACTGGTTTGAAAATCGTACTGCTGTAAGTTTTGGCAATACGATACCGCGTGAAGTTCCTTTGGCGGTGAAAGCATTATTGGAACCGGGGAGGATCATAACATTATGAATCCAGGAATGTTGAAGCACAGGATCGCTTTTTTACAGAAATCCGAAACAGTGCGTGACGAATTGGGCGGTAAGATGCCAGCAATGTATTCTGAAGCTTTTAAACTGTGGGCAGCTAAAAGTGAACGTCCTGCTTCAAGGCGCGAGCTGATGGGAGAGCATGTAAATTATGTGCCTGTGTTTTTTACAGTTCGCAGGTGCAGCGGCGCGAAAATGCCTGATGTAACCATGCGCATTCGGTGTAAAAATCTGATATATGAACTGCTGAATATTTCTGATCTGGATAACGGTTATCTGGAAATTGAAACAAAGCTGGTAAAACCATTATGAGCAGAAGCATGCGCATGTCTGTTGAAGTCGAGGGACTGGACGAAGCCCTGCGGCGCTTGAAAGCGTATGATACAAAGTCAACCGAAAAAATTTCAGAAGCTATCCGGCTTGGCGGACAAAATATAGGTAAAGAAGCACGCAGCCGTGTACCGCGCAGAAGCGGCAAACTGCGTAAAAGTATACGCACAAGGTTCGACAGTACGGCTATAACATCTACTGTCCGCACTAATGTGCCATACGCGCATCTTGTAGAATTTGGTGCAGCAGCTGCTACAGTACGGCCGCGCAGCAGAGCAAGAAAAGGCGGAAAACCTAAACTGGCTTTGCGGATTGATGGCAGAGGTTTCAGGCGTTTTGTGCATAAAAGCAGTAAGCCGGGAAAAGGTGTAGTCCATATTCCGGCACGGCCTGCACGTCCCTATATGACACCTGCTTATCAGAGCGGCAAGCCGAAGATCGAAAATGATATAAAAAAAATGTTAAGGGAGATGCCTAAATGATTAGAAATGTGCCTTTAACAGCTGTGCAGGCCGCTGTATATAAAGCGTTGAGCAGTAATATACGCGGCTATAATGTCTATGACGACAGCACGCCTTTTGAAGATGGAGAACTTGTAGACAGCAGGTATTTGGTTATTGGCGAAACTACAGGTAAGCCGTCAAGTGCTAAGCGTGATTGCCCTGTTTGGGAAGTTACGGTGAATATCAATGCTTTCAGTAATTATCATGGAAAAAAAGAACTGGATGAAATGCTTGACGATATTGTACAGGTTTTGACCGGTTCTGCTGAGCTGGAGCAGATTGAGATTGCCGGTTACTATTTTCATGGTTTGGAGATTGATATGGTGGAAGCCTTCAAGGAAGAATATGAAGATGGGACTGTCTGGCAGCATGGAGTGGTGCGCGTCATAGTAAAAGTTGAACAAAAAGAAATGTAGGAGGTAGAAAAGAATGAATGAAATTATCAAAGCGGCTAATTTCCCTATGCAGCCAAACAAAAGTCAAACGCTGGCTGGTAAAAGCCTGCTGTTGTTTTTGAACTATGGTGAAGGTGCTACTGTTGAAAATCCTAAATGGGGTTTAGTCGGCGGACAGCGTAATTCGCCGCTTTCCATGAGCGGGGACGAAATCGACGGCAGCGACAAAGCAAGCGGCGGCTGGGGTGAAAGCCTGCAAGGGACTAAAAGCTGGAGTATTGAGCAGGAAGGCGTTTATAAAGTGAATAATGAAATGCTGGATGCTTTGAGATATGCCTTCGTCAATGATATTGCAGTGCATATCATGCGCCTTGATAAATATGGTAATGCTGTAAAAGGTTTTGCGAATATCACGGAATTCAGTGACGACAATCCGCATGATGATGTTGCTACTGTTACCATGACGCTTAGCGGCATCGGAAAACCTGAATTTGTTACTAATGAGCCTGACCCGCGCAACACAGCAAATGCGATCTCTGACCTTGCTGCTACATCTGAAAGTGCAGGGACAGTGAACCTGACCTTTGCTGCACCTACTGGTGCTGCTGCTGTTGTTTTACAGCAGAGTGAAGATGGAACTGAATTTACAGATACGGATGTAGCGATTGAAAACACTGCGACCAGCGCAGAAGTAAGCGGGGTAAAAGCCGGCAAGGCGTACTTTCGTTTAAAGGTAAATGGCGGCGACAAGAACGGTTATAGCAACATTGCTACTGTGACAGTATCTTGAATGCTGCCGAATAATAAGAAATATCAAAATAATAATTAAAGCAGGGCTTTGAAGGCCCTGCTTTTTCTATACCAAAGGAGCGATGAAAATGAGCTTGGACAGAAGTGTGACGATCAATTTAGGCGGCAAAGAAAGAAAAATCAAGTTTAATGCTTTAGGGGTAAGCCAGCTTGAAAGGATGCTGGATGACCACAATGTTTACAAAATGGTGAACGGCGGCGTTATTGCTTTAGGTGATTTGGCAAAATGCCTGTATGTTGGCTTGGCTGCGTATGACAAAAAAGTGACTATCCAACAGGTTTATAACTGGATGGATGAGTGGCTGCTGGATAACAGCAGTGAAAGTTTGCAGACACTTGTTATCATTGCCTTGAGCAAAGCGGGTGTTTTTGGGTTTGCCAGGAAGGTGCTGGAAACTGAAAATAATACGCTGGAAATTGAAGCGCCGCCTGATGATGAAGAAGTGGGGAAGTAACAAAAAGCTTTACAGAATTGCTGGATGAACTTTTGCCGTGGTGTTATGGTGAATTGAATTTAAAGCCGTGGGAAGTAGAACGGTTGTGCCTTGCAGATATTTTTTTGATGTTGGACGGATGGCAGCGCAGATATGACCATTTAGAAGATATTGTTATCAGCTGGATCACATACCCAAATGTTTGCATAGCTTCAGGTAAAAAGAAGCGTCCGGAACTGAAAAGCTTTTTTGCACACAGGAAAAAGCGTAATTCCTCTAAGGAACAATCTGAAATAGCGCAGGATCTTTTTGAAGAATTTGGATATGAATAGGAGGTGAAATGATGGCAGAAGTAGCACGTTTACAAGTAGTTATTGGCGCACGGATAAATGAATTTAATAAAGAAATGGGTGCGCTGCAGAAAAACGTTAAACGCACCTTTGCCAGTGATAACTTAGGCATAAATAAAGGCGCGTTAGGTGTTATTGCCGGTGTAGGTGTAGCTTTGGGGGCTTTGGGGCTTGCTTCAGTAAAAGCTGCCGGGCAAATGGAGCAGACACGGATTGCTTTTACTACACTTTTGAAAGATGGTGAGAAGGCAAAAAGCTTTTTAAGTGAACTTGAAAAATTTGCGGCCAGTACGCCATTTGAATTACCGGGCGTTTTGGATGCTTCTAAAAGGCTTCTTGCTTTCGGATTCAGTGCGGAACAGGTAATTCCGATATTGACTGCTGTAGGTGACAGCGCAGCGGCATTGGGTATAGGTGAAGAAGGCATTCAGCGTTTGACTTTGGCAATAGGTCAGATGCAGGCCAAAGGCAAAGTCAGCGCAGAAGAAATGCTACAACTTGCTGAAGCCGGTGTTCCGGCATGGGAAATGCTGGCTAATAAAATTGGCACTGATATACCTACGGCTATGGATAAAGCCAGCAAAGGGCAAATATCTGCGGCAGAAGGTATTCAGGCTGTTATCAGCGGCATGAACAGTAAGTTTGGTGGCATGATGGAACAGCAGGCGCAAACTGTTAATGGTATTATGAGCAACATTCAGGACAGTGTTACTCAAAGCATGGTTGTCATTGGTGATGAAATCATTGAAGCTTTTGACATCAAACCAAAGCTTAAAGGTGCGCAGGATGCATTAGGGGAATTCACTGAAAAAGTAAAAAGTATAGGACTTGCTGATGCTATCCGTGAAATACCGTCAGGTTTTGCTGGTTCAATGGCAGTGATTGCAGGTGCTGCTTTAGGTGTTGCCATACCGGCCATAGTCGCACTTGTTGGTACTATGGGAACGCTTGCCGTCGGCGCAGGGATAATTTCTGCGCCGGTGATTGCATTGGGTGCTGTCGTTGGTGGTGTGGCTTATGCTATGTTTGAAAATTGGGATTGGTTATCAGAACAATGGGATATGCTTTGTAATGCAATGAGCCTTGCTACAGGAAGAATGGGAGCATATATACAGAAAGTTTTGGGCGGTATCATTTATTATGCTGGTGTAGCTTCTTCGGCTATAACAAAGGCTGTAGGCGGGACGCCTGAGATAAGTGCTGAAATGACTGAACACGGTAAAAGTCTTTTAATGGCTTCTGATGTAAAACTTGCCGAAATGGATGCACAGCAAATGATGTTCAGTTATCGCCCGGATATAGAGCCTGTAAAGAATGATAATAAACCGGTGTTTCAAAATGCTGATGTAAACAACTTGGGTATAGGAGGCAACACTGCAGCGGGTATTGGAAAAAGTGGCAGTAAAGCGGCTGGTATCGACAAAATAAGCCGTGAAATCGACAGGGTAAATGAAAAACTTAATGCTGCCAAAGAAAAAACTCTGGATATGCAGCGTGATTTTAATAACTTCACAATGGATATTAAAATTGGCGGATTAAGTGAATTCGATCAGGTATATGCCAATATTGTAAAAGAACGGGATCAGCGTATAGCTGCCGTTGATGAATGGAAAAATAAATTTGCTAATGCCGCAACTGAAGCTCAGCAGTTATATGAACGTGCCATGAAAACCGGTGATGATACTGTTATCGCCAATGCGTTAGCAATGCTTGAACAAAGAAAGGCTGCGCAGGTTACTGCAGAGCAGGAAGCTGCAGCATCCCAAATTCAGATCAACAAAGACATGAATGAACAGCTGATGTCACAGGCTACGTTGCTGCAGGCTTTTAAGGCTGATTTGGATGAAATGCAAAAGCAGGGCGAACTGGAACGGTATATTGCTTATTTGGATGAAGAAAAGGCTGCCTTTTTACAAAATCAGGCTGAAAAGCAGGAATTGATGCAGCAGTATTATGACTGGCGGCTTGAAGCGGAACAGTCATATGCAAGTTTTGCACTGGAAGCAGCTAACACTTTAAAGGATGGGCTGGCACAAGGATTTGCTAATGCTATTGTTGATGGGCAGAATTTGGGAAAAACTTTGCAGAATTTGGGCAAAGAAATTGTGAAAATGTTTATTCAATGGCAGGTACAAAGAATGGCTGCCGCTGCTCTTAGCAAAATGATGATGGGACAGGAAACTGCTGCCGTAACAGCACAGGGTGCAGCAATGGCAGCAGCTCTTGCGCCTGCGGCATGGGCAAAACTTGTTGTAGAGCCGGGGGCGGCTGGTATTGCGACTGGTCTTTTGACTGCCGGATTAAGTGCTGCTGCAGGTGCTGGCGCAGCAAGTAATGCTATAACAAGTTTTGGTAGTGGAAAAGAATCTTTGGGAAATTTTAATTTTGGTGAATCTGGATTAGGAGAAAGAAAATTTGCTGCCGGTGGCGTTGTTACTGCGCCTACTCATGCTTTGATTGGCGAAAAATCTTATCCTGAAGCGGTACTGCCTCTGCGCAGCAGCGTATTGCAAAAGATCACCAGCTTTTTGTTTGATGGTGTGGACTTTGGAGCTTCTTCAGGTGATGGTGCCAATGTTGAAATAATTAATTATGGTGATATTAATACCGGTGCTGATTACGATACCTTTATGGAGGACATTCAATATTCTTTGGCTATGGGTGTGCGGGGGTGATAAAGTGACGATCATAAGACGTGAATATTTTCCTGTACGTAAGCAGGTAAAGCCTACAGAACAGCTTATTATCAATGGAACTGCCCTGCCATATGCCTACAGCTTTGACGGTGCTGCTGATATCACTGTGCGCGCTAAAAGCGAAAAGCGCGGCTACAGTCACGGCAGCACTATTTCAGGTGATGGCTTTATTGACGGTAAAAAAATTACTTTAGGCTTTGTTATTGAAGGCAGTACACCAGCTGAACACGATGCCAAGCTTAACGATCTGTATCAGCTGATGTATCAGCGTGATTATCAGCTGCAATCAGGCAGCGGGCGTGGGTACTATAATATTGCCTGCATGGCCAGCACTAAAGAAAAATGGGTGGACAGTTTCAAAGGGACTAAAGGTGAGGTTGATATAACGCTGCTTTTAACTGACCCGTTCCGCTATGACAGCGCTGAATCTGAACTGGTTACAGAATTTGCAACAGCTGCTAAAGATTCCCAAATTGTTATCAGCAATGGCGGTAGCGTTGAAACGCCGCTGACCATTGAATTAATACCGCTTACAACGATGAATGACGTAACTATCACGCATGTTGAAAGCGGGTATAGTATGCGCGTAGCGGATACGCTTTTGACTAAACCGGCAACGCTTATTGTTGATACTAAAGCCGGAACTGTACGCCGTGGAACATATAATGCTATTAACGCTTTCAGTGGTCAGTTTCTGACCGCCAAACCGGGTGAAAATACTTATTTGTTTAATGGTGCTGCCGGTACAGTAAAAATCCGCTGGCGTAACAGGTGGCTGGCATGAATATGCGTTTTGGCAATAAACTTTTTGGACGTTATATTTGGGCAGCGTCTGTAAAAAAGCAAAGCGGGCCAGGGCCGGGGCCTGACCCTTCGGAAGTAAAATATATACCTGATTACGTTCAGGTTATTTTTTATAACAAGGAGGGTACTAAAACAGCGATTTTTTCAAAGGATACTGAAAATAATCCGTTTAATAAAATCGAGTTTGAAAATATTAAAACAGGCTGCGGCAGCGCAACGCTCAATTTCAAACAGTTTCCAAGTTTTGCAGAAATAAGCTATGGACAGCGGATTGATATTTATTTGTTTGCAGATAAGCGGCCGTGGTACAGCGGGCATGTTTTAACGCGTCCTGACAGCGGCGGTACTGGAACAGATTATAAAATAACCTGTTATGGCTATTTTGATAAGCTGGAAAAGGTGCTTATTTTTGGCACTTATGAGAATCAGGAGATTGCTGATATTGTGCGTAATATTTGTCGGCAGGTTGAAGCTAAGACTGGTATTGTTTATAACGACAACAAAATATATGACGTTGGCTATGATATTAAGAAAATCGTTTTTGACGGTGTGAGTGCTAAGGAAGCACTGGAACAGCTTTCAGAGTTTGCAACAGATTTTGTTTATGGCGTTGATGAATACCGGGAATTTTTCTTCAGGCCACGTGTTGATGAGATCAATGAAGAAGCACGCTTTTGGGTAGGGCAGCATATGGACGGATTTGAACCGACACAAAGCATTGATAAGATCGTAAATTACGCGCGTATCAAAGGTGCGGCCATTGACGGTGAGGGTGAGAGCTGGTTGGCTACTGTAGAGGATAAAGAAAGCCAAGACTTATACGGCGTATCTGAAGAAGTTTGGACGCTGCCAACCGCTTATACTGCTGCTGATGCTGAGCGCTGGGGACAGTCTGAATTAGCAAAATACAAGAATCCTGTTCTTTCTGCTAAAGCAACAGGTGTTAAGCTGAAATATCCTAAGCCGGATGGTGTTTTTTGGGTACGGCGTTTATCTACAGATGGGCAGGCGCTTATAACTGACAAGGAAGGTAAAGAACGTAAGTATCCAATAACCAAGTTAAAATATACGATCAGCGGTGAAAAGGGTATTGATTTTTCTATGGAGTTGGGCGAGCCTCCGTATCCGCCTACGGCAAAGTATTTGCTGGATATTGAGCGGAATGCCCGCAATAATGAACTTTTACAGCAGGCTGCTAATACGCAGCTTGTCAAATAATATGAAAAGGATGTGATGATATGGCAGCTCCAAGTAATATACGGATAAATCCGTTTATAGGTGATGGAGGGACTACGAACTATGTAGATTTTACAGAAGTGCATATAATTCCGGCTGTTAGTCCGTTTGTAGTGCGGCTAAATGAAGTCCCGCAGAAGAAAGACCCTAGCAATATGAAGGTTGTTTATGTGGATGAAACAACAGGTGCGCCGACAACAACGGTTTTGACTGAAGTTGCGGCAACACCGGGAGCGGGCGAATTCCGGCCGGACTATTCTACTAATGCCGATGGTGATGAAGATTGGAACACCGGCTTGATTGAGTTTTCCGGCGCAGATGCAGGTAAAAGTATTCAGGTAAGTTATACCGGAATGGGAACGCTTGCGGGTGTGAAGAATAATCGCTTTCCGTCATGGTGGCTTGATCGTGGTGACGGCAGTGATGGCGATTTTAGACCTACTGGAAATACCACGATTAGCGGACTAAAACAGTATCGGAGCGTGTTTATTCCTGCTGGCGTGACGGTAAATATTAATAGGTTTGTTAAGATTAAATGCCAAGGTGCATTTATAAATTTGGGCACGATAACAGTAAATAATAGGGTTACTTCTGGTGGTAGTAGTGATTCTGTAGGCCAATCAGGAACTTGTTCTGTGGGGGGCGCTGGTGGTTCTGGATATAGAGGTAACGGCGGTGCTGCTGGTGGGGCTTTATTAGGAAATTTAGATATAAGTCAAGATATTACATATTATGGTGCTGCTGGTGGAGGTGGTGGTCAGGGTGGATACATAAACGAATATGGCAGTTATGGTGGAGTTGGAGGAGCTGGTGGTGGTAGTATTTGTATTTTGGCTAATTCAGTACGTATAACTGGAAATATATCTGCTACAGGGGCTGCAGGAGGGAGTAGCTCTAACGCCACTTATCGAGGAGGTGGGGGAGGCGGTGGAGGAGGGGGCTGTATTATTATAGTGGCTAATTCAATTAAAAATAGTGGAACTTTATCGGTTGCTGGAGGTGCTGGAGGTGCGGGAAACCAATCGGGAGCCACAGGTGGCTCAGGAATTCTCGCACTTAAAGAATTGGGGGTGATGTGATTATGATTTGTATTCTTGATGAAAATAATCAAATTATAAATATAGTAAACACCGATATTATAACCGCTGATAACGAACGTCAACACTATCCGTGGAATCAACTATGGAAACAATATACAGATATTGAGCCGTTTGATTATGCTAAAAACAGATACATAAACGCAGCGGGAGCTGAATTTGCTAATCGTCGTGATGAAGTGCGTTGGATTGAAATTGCTGGTGCTACTTATGGCTTTGATTGTGCGCCTGAAGATATAACTAACTTTATGGCTGCGTATACGCCGCTTATGGTAAATCAAGATGGAGAAACCGGCTATAAGGTTTGGTTAGACAAAGATAAAAAAGGCCTTGTTATGCTCAACTATGCTAGCATGAAAAAAGCGTATGATACTGTTCGCAGTAGCCAACTGGCTGATTATGTTTGGTATGAAGATATAAAAGCAAAGCTGATTGCTGTTACTGAAGTAGAAGGAAAAGAAAAGCTGGAAGAAGTTTTTCCGATAGGAGGCTGAATAATGGATTTGCAAACTGTGCTTAATGCTATGACACATGCTGGTAATAAAATTTTTGAATTATTTAGCTTTAAAATTTTAATGGCAGCAGTTTTAACATTGTTTTTGCACAAACATTTTATTTTGTTTATGGGATTTATTCTTTTGGTTTTTGTTGATTGTATAACCAAATGGGTTGCTATAAGTTATGAATTTTTAAAAGAAAAAGGTGTTGAAAATCCTTCTATTCTTGCATGTATAAAAGGTACCAAAAATGCACGAAAAGCAGGGCGAATAAATAGCAGCACAATGAAAGAACGTGGATTAGGAAAGATTGCAATTTATGTTATATGTGCTTTTGTTGCTGGCGTTGGAGATTTAATGATGCACATATTGAATACGCCTACATGGATGGTAAGTCTTGTTATTGGTTATATGGTAGTTACTGAAGTATTATCGGTAATTGAAAATTTAAGTGATGCAGGTGTTGATGTTTTGGATAAGCTTATCGGAAAACTGAAAGGACGGTTATGAAAATGTTAAAAGGCATTGATGTATCTGAAAACAATGGTTATGTAGATTGGAATGCAGTAAAAGCTGCTGGTATGGATTTTGCCATTATTCGGCTTGGTTTTGGAAATAGGCATTTGGATACTAATTTTTATGAAAATGTAAATGGAGCGTTGGCGGTTGGCCTGAAAATTGGCGTATATTATTATAGCTATGCTTTGGATGAACCAGCGGCAAGATCAGAAGCTAGATATATGATATCTGTTTTAAAAGATGCGGGGCTGACAAAAGATAAGATTGAAATGGGACTATGGTTTGATATGGAAGACGCAGACGGTTATAAGTCTGGAAATGGTATGCCTACGAATCAAACTATCACAAATATGTGCAGTGATTTTATTGTTACATGCAATGAAGCTGGATATAGCTGTGGTATTTATGCTAATTTAGATTGGTTGGAAAACAAAATTTATACAGATCAGCTGGCAGATTATGTGCCTTATTGGGTAGCTCAATGGGGACGCAGCTGTGATTGGCCTAATGCTACAATGTGGCAGTTTACTGATAGCTACGACATAAATGGTAAGCTTTTTGATGGCAATTATTTGTTATAAAAATTGATAAAGGGCATCGTTAAGATGCCCTTTATTTTTATGGAGGTACATTTGTGGAAAAGAAATATAAAGTTATTGTATTACTGTTATGCGTGGCTGCTTTTATTCTCGGTGGGCATGTACGTGGATGGTTGCACACCTGCCCAGTTGCAGAGCCGGAGATAAAGACAGAAGTAAAATATAAAACTGATACTAAAACAGAGATTGTTTATGTGCCTAAGTATATCTACCAAGACGGCAGCACAGAAAAAACAGATGTTGATGTAAATGTTGGTAAGCAGGAGCTGGCAGTGAAAGTAAATGGCAAAGATTTTGAAATAAAAAAGGCTGATGATGAAAAGTATATTTTTGATAAATATAAGCTACAGTTGAATCAAACAAGCCGAACTGATCTGAATATTACAGTACCGGTAATAGATAAAACTAAGAGATGGGAAATTGGCATAGGTGCTTCTAAAGAAGGTGCTGTTGGTATGATTGGTTTTCCTGTTAAAAATAACATTGGTGGGTGGATAGCAGGGCGTCAAGGTAATGTGATGGCTGGAATAACAGTTAAAATATGAAGATGATTCTGTAATATTGTTCCATGTTATAATAAAAAAGAAATTATTGATTTGGAGGTGCTTGATGGAACAAAATTTTGAGTTTAATGACATTGAAAAAGAAATTTGTTTGTTATTAGCTTCTACTCAGATTTTTGATAGAATTGTTAATCATTCTACTTTATGCATAACAATCAACAATGGTGTAGGAACAATATTGCCCAAAAATATGGAAAGTCTTAAATATTTTTTTGCTCACACCATTGATTTCTTTTCCGCTGCCGGGAATATTTTGAATAGCAATCGTAATAGAAAATCGTGTTTTGATTTGCTTCTTGAAATGGGTATTGATAGTAAATTATGTAATTGTAAATTGGAAAACTTGTGTGTTTCATTGAACCTATTAAAAGAGTGGTATCATGAAGAAATTATATATGAAGATTTTTATTTTGCTTCATTTGACTTGGAAGTTGATCTAAAAATAAAAAGAAGTGATGTTATATATATTTGTGCTAATTTTTCAAAACATAATTTTACAAATGTTGATGAATTGACAGATATCAGGAATTTAATTGTAACAATATCAGATTTTTATAATTATTTTGTTGATGAAGGCGCTCATATTGATAGATACTTATATTGTTTAGCGTATTATTTTAATAGAATAAGATTAGATATAAAAGATTGTTTACGTCCTATATATCATAAAAATTTGGAATATATAGGTTCTAATGAAGGATTCAATGAATATAAATACAAAAGAATAGAAGGTATTTCGGATTTTGGGTTTGGGTTATTTTGGGATTTAATGAATTGGGTTAGAAGTAGAAATATATGTGAACGCTTCGAAATAATGGAGTGCTGGAAAAATAAATAATTGTGAAAAAGCCTTTCAGTACAAATAAATTGTATTGAAAGGCTTTTATATGGCATCTTGATATTTTTCCCCAAATATTCCCCGTATCAAATTGACATCTATTCCCCAGAAAATAAAAAACACCGCAAATTATTGCGGTGTCTACATTCTAATGGTGGCCCCGGCAGGATTCGAACCTGCGACCTTTTGATTCGTAGTCAAACGCTCTATCCAACTGAGCTACGGAGTCATTGAAGCTGCTTGGATTACTAAGCAACGATATTATTATATATGATTCTGGAAAAATGTCAACTGCTTTTTTAAATATTGTCAGAGGCGTTTATCAGGGGCGCAGGCCTTTAAAAGCAACGCGCAGCCTTTTTTGCAGACTGCTTTCTGAGGAAACGTCAATAAGTTTTAGTTTATCCATCAGCGGTTCGTTTTTATGCTGCTGTAAGATATTATTTTTGATAATTATCGGCTGGATCAGTATACTCTGCAAAGTCATGTAGATTTCATAACTGTTCATATCGCTGCAGATATCGCCTTCACGCTGGGCCTGTTCGATAAGTGTGCGGACGAAGATAAAATGCTGGACGCGGTAGTTTGTGAAATAGGAGGCAGCTTTGCTGTGATATAAGGCTTCAGTCAGAAAGTTTGCCGTATTGAAGTTTTCGATAAAATATTTTGTCATACGGTAGAAGATCTGCTGCAGCTGGATAGCGGCTTTGGCATCCTTTTCAGGATAATCCTGCAATTTGGAAAGATAATCTTCGTAAATTTTTTGAAAAAGGACTTTCATATATTCTTCTTTAAAACCAAAGTAGTAAACAAACATACCCTGGTTAACGTTTGCTAAAGTACAAATAGCGCGTACAGTCGGGTCGTAATTACCCTGAGCAATTAATTCTATGCCCGCCTTAATTAAGGCCTGATCTGTGTTGCGTGATTTCCTGCCGATGATAATCATCTCCCTTAGGTTCTAATATTCACAAATAAATTGTTAAAATTAATAATTATAATCAAAGACACAGTAAAACAAACACAATTAATTATATCACTGTATAAATTATTGTGCAAGGATTCTTTTATATGAAAAAGCAATAGGTGTTGCCTATAAAAACAAATGTGCATATTATATTCCTGTATAGCAGTTTTGTGTGAAATTGTGTAAGTTCTGCTTGACTTTAATGTAAACTTTGCGTACAATAAAGTTACTCTTTGGCCGTCCACAATAGCGGGCGTTTTTTATTGCCAAAAAATCGGGAGGGGTATTTTTATGTCAGTTTCTTTAGCGATACTGATACTTTACATCATAGCATTGTTTGGTATCAGTTGGTTTGCTAAAAAGCGCAGCGAAGGCAATGCGGAAAATTATGCGCTGGCAGGCCGCAGATTATCGGCGCCGCTTATCGCGGTCACGATCATCGGTCTGGCTGTTGGCGGGGCTTCGACGATCGGTGTTTCAGAGCATGCTTTCAGGGTCGGTTTATCTGCCGGCTGGTATACTATTGCCTGGGCAATAGGCGCTATCGTGATGGGTATTTTTATGGCGAAGAAATACCGCGAGCAAAACATCACTACTATTTCTGAACTTATCGAACGACATCATGGCACGAATGCCGTTATTTTGGGCGTGTTCTGCCAGATCGTTATCCAATTGGTAATTATTTCACTGCAATATATCGCCGGCGGCAGTATCCTGCATGCTATCATGCCAGAGGTTTTTGATTTTAAAACAGGCATGCTGGTCAGCGCGATTACTTTTATCAGTATCACCTTTATCGGCGGTATGTGGTCGGCTTCATTGACAAATGTTCTAAACATTATTTTGATTTATTTTGGGATCGTGGTAGCTACCTTTATCCAGCTGGATAAGGTTGGCGGCATTGATACTCTGGCCAAGACACTGCCCGCTAACGTCCCTTGGTTCAGCTTTACCGAAGGGGTTGGGCTGAAAACGATTGCCAGCTGGGTAATTACTTTGGTTACAGTGAATTTGTCGCTGCAGAGTATTCTGCAGATTTCACTGGGGGCTAAAGATGCCGCTACTGCAAGAAAAGGCTTTGTCTGGGGCGGTATTATCATGCTTCCGGTAGGCGTTTTGGCGGCACTGCTGGGTATTTGTGCCAAATCCATGTATCCTGACGCTCAGGCAGCTTTGGCTTTGCCGCAGGTCATTGTCGGGCTGCAGCCTGTACTGGCGGGCGTTACTCTGGCTGCTTTGTGGGCGGCCGATGTTTCAACTGCCTGTAACCTGCTGCTTTCAGCGGGTACTCTGTTTTCCAACGATATTTATAAACGTTTTATCAACCCTAAATGTTCAGATGCCAAGCAGCTGACGATGATGCGTCTGTGCATTGTGATCTCCGGCGTACTGACGCTGGGTATGGCGATGGGTGTTTCCAGCATTTTGGGAACGATCATGATTGGTCTCAGCCTGACGGCTGCTTTCAGTGTTATTGTTATTGTGGCGTTGTTTTTCCCGCAGTACAGCTGTAAGGCTGCCGGTTTCTGGACACTGCTGGTCGGTTTTATCATGCTGGTATTGTGGCAGTTTGTACCGGCAGTACGTATTTTCCCGAATGTTATTTATATGGAATGGTTTGCCTGCATTTTGACTTACGCCGTTGTAGCTGTGCTGCAGCCGGGTAAAAAGCTTGCGGCAGATACAGCCGAATAATTTTTTAAAAAAGGACGCTGCGGCGTCCTTTTTTTTTTGCAGGATTTATCGCAAATTCAGCTAATTTTAATATGGGTATAGTATAAGTTGCCAGAGAGGTGAACGCAATGAAAATACTGTTAGCTGAAGATGATAAAAATCTGGGACGACTACTGCAGAATCTGCTGAAAAAGGAAAATATCAAAACTGACTGGGTGGAAGACGGCGAGGCTGCTTATGAGCAGTGTTATCGTGACGGCTATGATGTTTTGATTTTGGATTGGATGATGCCGAAGCTTGATGGCATAGCTTTGTGTAAACGTCTGCGTGCAGAAGAATACCAGGGCAAAATTTTGCTGCTGACAGCTCGTGACAGTGTGGAAGATAAGGTGGCCGGCCTTAACGAAGGCGCCGATGATTATTTGGTCAAGCCGTTTGAAATGGCCGAGCTGTTGGCCAGGCTGCATGCCTTGGTGCGCCGTCAGGGCAGCTACAAGCAGGAGGATTATGTCTGTAAAGGTGTTACCTTAGCCGTTAAAGACTATACTGTAGGCTATAAAAACAAGAAGATACAGCTGCGCCCACGTGAGTTTAAGCTGATGGAACTGTTATTGATCAATGCAGGGCAGATTTTGCCGAGGGAGCTGCTTTTGGAACGTGTCTGGGGTATAGACGGCGATGTTACCGAAAATAATCTGGATGTGCATATCCGTTCGCTGCGATTGAAATTGGCGTCTATCGGAGCAGAAAGCCTGATCAAGACTGTTCGTGGTGTCGGTTATATGTTAGAGGTAGAGGATGTTTGATAAATTACGTTTAAAGCTCACCATTATTTATACAGGTATTTTTTCCCTGCTAGTAGTAATGATCGTTACAGGCTGCATTATTCTGTTGGGTCATTCTGTGCTGACGCATGAAAAGCAGGAGATGCGCGAACTGATCATCCATGAAGGTGAGGAGTTTGTAGCAAGCGGTGAATTGCCGGTGTCCAAGCACTCTATTGAAGTCGGCAGGGAATTGGCTTATATGCTGCAGCCGGGTTCGGATGTGCTGCTGCACGATCAGGTCAGCGGCAGTCCCGTTGGTCAACAATTACTGGCACTGCGCAGTGAGTGGCCGCAGCATGACAGAAAAGTAAAATGGGTAACTTTGCGCGATGCAAATGACCGGCTGTGGATCTACCTTATTGGGAGGGATCAGATACTGGACGGAAATGCCAGTGTTGCAACTTTATATATGTTTAAGGATTTGAGCGACTATTATTATGAAGAAAAGGGCGAGATCCTCTGGCTTGTTCTGATGAGCCTGTTTTTTATCTGCTGCGGAGCCGGCGTCGGTTATTACCTGGCAGGGCGTAGTATTAAGCCGATCAGGGAAATGTTTAAACGTCAGCGTGAATTTGTTGCCGATGCTTCACATGAACTGCGGACTCCGCTTACAGTAATGGGGATAGCCGCAGAGGGTATGGAAGGGGATACGGACAGTAATTTTAGTGAATTTACTGTCGATACTCTGAAAACAATGCGCATAGAAATAAAACGGATGAATAATCTGGTTGCAGCGTTGCTGTCACTGGCCCGCAATGACGCTGGCGCCGGTGATCTTAAACTGGAGCAGGTCAATTTTAACGTGCTGTTTGAGCAGACACTTGGTACTTTAAGTATGCTGGCAGAACAGAAGGGCTTAAAGCTGGAGCAGCGGCTGGCACAGGAACGTTTGATCATTTGGGGCGACCGGATGCGTTTGGAACAGCTGCTGACGATTTTAGTTGATAATGCTATCAAGTATTCGGCTAGAGGGACGGTCACAGTCAGTGCACTGCGGCAAAACCGCCAGCTTGTTATCAAGGTCGAGGATGAAGGCATTGGCATTGATACCCAAGATATCGAGCGGATTTTTGAAAGATTTTACCGGGTCGATAAAGCAAGGACGCGTGCTGAAGGCGGTTTTGGCTTAGGATTGCCGATTGCCAAGCTGATCGTTGAGCAGCATCATGGGACGATTGAAGTTGAGAGTAAAAAAAATGGCGGCAGCAGCTTTATTGTCAAGCTGCCATTAACGGTACAATATTAAAAATAACAACTCCTTGTTTCAGGTTATTTTCAGCCGCATTTTTTATGATAAGGCTGAAATAAAGGCAAGGAGTTGTTTTTTATGAGCAGGAAAAGTTGGACTGTTTTTTGGCTGGCTGCATTATTGCTATTATTTGTGTTTAACGGATCTTTACTGATCACAGACTCGGTAGAGTCAAATTACGCGCTGACCGCTAAGGAGATGGTGGTATCGGGAGACTGGCTGTCGCCGCAGATTTACGGACAATATTGGTTTGATAAACCGGTGTTTTTTTACTGGCTGACGGCATTGGGGGTCAAAATATTCGGCTTTACCGAATTCGCTGCCCGTTTCTTTCCGTCCTGTTTTGGTTTGGCAGGTCTGGGGCTGCTTATCTGGGGCGCAAAAAAACTTTTTGATGATAAAACTGCTTTTTACAGTGGTTTAGTGCTTTTAACATCAGTTGAATTTTTCCTGATCAGCAAATCAGTCATCACTGATGCGATCTTATTTTTCTTTTTCAGCGCGGTCTTGCTTTTCTTTTATTTGGGCTACAGTACGCCGCAGAAAAAGTATTATTACGTGATGTATGCCGGCGCCGCTTTGGCAACGCTGACCAAAGGGCCAATCGGTTTTTTGCTGCCGGGGCTTATCATATTTCTGTTTCTGGCTGTTACTAAAAGCTGGCAGGAATTGAAACAAATGAAGCTCTGCAGCGGTACTTTGCTGTTTCTGATCATAGGGCTGCCTTGGTATCTGGCCATGATCAGTTTACATGGCGATGCTTTTACAAAAACTTTTTTGGGAACGCATAACTTGCTGCGGGCTACTGTTTCCGAACACCCCCGTGACAATGTCATTTATTATTATACTCTTGTAAATATTCTGGCTTTGTTTCCCTGGAGCGGGTTTCTGCCGCAGTGTCTGTGGCAGAAATTCAGAAAACAGGGAAGCTGGCAGCGGCCTGATGATTTAACTGTGTTTCTGTTGCTCTGGGCGGCTATAGTGTTTGTTTTTTTTCAGAATATGGCTACAAAGTATATCACTTATACATACCCGCTTTTGTTTCCGGCAGCGTTACTGTTAGGCCGTTACTTGGCGGTCAAAGGTTCCAGAGTGTTCAGCCGCGGCTATTTGCTGTTCCACGGATTATTTTACGCTGTTTTAGCCGGAGCAGTTTATTGGTGTCGTTTTAAGGGCATAGCTCCGGTACAGGATGAATTTTTAGTGTTGCTGACAGCACTGGCAGGCCTTGGGCTGGTGTATGCTGTTAAAAGCTGTAATAAAAAATATCTGACGGCAGCTGTTGCCGCAATGGCTCTGTTTTTCAATCTGGCGCTGATTCCCACGGTGGCAGTGCCGTTGAGCGGCCTGCGTTCAGGCAAGCAGCTGGCACTGCAGCTGCAGAACAAGTATCCTGAGAAGGCTGAAATCGGATTGTATGGCGAATATCCGACATCAGCGGTATTTTATTCCGGGAAGAAACTGGTAAAATTATTGCCGCAGGACGAGATCGAAGGCTTCAAACCTAAAGCCTTCAGCTGGAGCAGTAAAAACGTTATGCCCTATGCCGAGCTGAAAAGCTATGCAGGGGTAAAAGATAACGTGGTCGTTGTGCAGAGAAAAGCCTTACAGGGCTTTATGGACAATGCCGATACCTATTTGCTGCTGGCCGGAGAAAATAAAGGCTGGTATATTGTGCAGGGATAGAATATTTTGTACTCTGGCTGAGGCCAGAGTATTTTTTTGTAAAAAAATTACCGCTACGGCAGGGAAAAGAGTTTTTGTGGCTAATATAGTATTTAGTGGAATTATAAGCATTTCCGAAAAGAAGGTGCGGATTATGTCAAAAAAAGCAAATCAAAAAGCAAAGTTGCTGTATCTGCAGCAGATTCTGCTTGAAGAAACTGACGAAAAGCATGTACTTACAGTACAGCAGCTGATCGAAAGATTGGCAGAGCTGGAAATACCTGCCGAACGGAAAAGCTTGTATGACGATATCGCTACACTGCAGGCTTTTGGCTTGGATGTTATTGCTACACGCAGCAGAGCCAATATTTATAGAATTGGCAGCAGGCTTTTTACGCTGTCTGAGCTGCAGCTGCTGGCAGAAGCAGTGGTTAAATCTTCTGCTATTACCCAAAATAAGGCCCAGAAGCTGGTAGACAAGCTGGCTCGGTTAGCCAGCAGGTATCAGGCCGAAACATTGAGAGAAAACTTGAAAGCACAGAAATATGATGATGCTGAGTTGTTATGTCCCGTTGAATTACGCTGCAGTAACGAAATAGTGCCGGTCGTGCTGGAATATCTGGCTGACAGTAAAGTGAAAAAAAGTAAGGAAGAAACAAGTGTCATCGAAGGTACTGCCGTTGTTGACCAGGCTTTTTACGGCTGGATGTTCGGCTTTGGAAATAAAGTTAAAGTGACGGAGCCTGCAAATGTCAAAAAAGATTTTGTCAAATATTGTAAAAAAGTTCTGAATCAATACAAATAATCTAGGAGTGTATTATGCAAGCAATAAAATTCCCTGTTCCCAATAGAAGTGAATATATCCCTTCCCCCTACGAACCGGATGCTGACGGTGTGCTTGATATCGGTTATTACAAAGGCTCGATCATTGGCGGCAGGCCCTACGTCTTGGAATGCTGGCAGATGGACGAGCTGGTAGTAGCGACAGTCTTTTTTTCAGACGAGGGGCTGGATGCCTATAGTCGTGAGGATTTGGTTCTGCTTTTGGAATTGGAAGATATCATTAAATTTATTGGCGGGAAGCGGTTGTTTCAGTGTACGCATACTGAGGATGATGCTGGAATGCCTATGTGGGCTGTTAACATTACTCTGCAGAATGCCAAGGGTAAATATGCAGAGGTTCTGTGTCCTTTACGCAGATATAGATAAATCAGTATCAGGGGAGGTATGAAAATGGTGAATTGCAACGAAGCCAACTGTACCTGTAAAATGGTGAACTGTGTGCGTCATGGCAAGTGCTGCGAGTGTATCAATCATCATCGTGAAAAAGGATCTTTGGTAGCCTGTATGAAAGCCGTTGCTGAAGCCGTAAAAAAATAAAGTCGTGCTATACGGCACGACTTTATTTTCAGTGTTCTGCGGACAAAGAGAAAACCGTTCGCTGGGGATGGTAGCGAACGGTTTCTCCATAGGAAAGCTGTTTATGATGAATTTGATGGGAAGGGTGTAGCAAGTTCATCACTTGCTATGCTTTAAGTATACAACAGACATTTGACAGAAAAAGGGCAAACCTTTGAACAGTTTGTGAAATGTAAAAATGACCGGAGGAAGCGGCAAATGAATGATTTTGTAGCAAGTTTTTTTAAGTTTCAGGAGCGTAAAACCACTTGGCAGCGTGAGACGATCGGAGGAATTACGTCCTTTGTGACGATGGCGTATATCATTTTCGTCAATCCGCAGATCATGGCTGCTGCCGGTATGGATAAAGGTACGGTAATGCTGGCCACCTGCCTGGCTGCGGCTGCAGGTACACTGCTGATGGCCTTATACGCCAATGCTCCTTTTGGGTTGGCTCCGGGAATGGGGATTAATGCCTTCTTTGCCTATACTTTATGCGGGGCCATGGGTTATACCTGGGAGCAGGGCTTGGGAGCGGTACTGCTGTCAGGTATTATTTTTGTTGTGGTTTCTGTTACCGGACTGCGCAGCAGGATCATTTCGGAAATACCGATGCATTTGAAAAAAGCGATCGGCATCGGTATAGGGATGTTCATTTTGTACATCGGTTTAAAAAATGCGTCCTTGCTTAGCTTTTCAGCCAATCCGGGAAGTTTTATCCCGTTGGGTGACAGCATGAAACTGGACAGCAGTATCATTCCTGCGCTGACTTTTGCCAATGATTCAGCGAAGCTGGCATTGGTAGGTATTTTTCTGAATATCGGTTTTTTACTGCGCGGGACAAGAGGCGGGATGCTGCTCAGTATTATTATTACTTCGATATTGGGTTGTTATCTGCAATTTTTCAGCGGCTGGCAGTTGGGGCTGCATCTGCCAGGTTCGATGCCTGTTGGTGATTTGAGTGAAACTTTTGGCAAGTGCCTGAGCGGTTTTGTGCAGCTGTTTGATATTTCTAAGGGAGTCGGAGTTATGATTTTTTCATTGTTTTCAGTGATGATCACAATGACGATCGCCGATATGTTTGACACGATCGGTACTGTGCTGGCGACTGCTTCAAGGGCTAATCTTGTTGATGAGGATGGCAATATCATCAATGGCGAACGGATTTTATTGGCAGATGCGACTGCTACCGTGATGGGAGCCTTTTTTGGAACATCGACGGTAACGACTTATGTCGAGTCTAGCACAGGTGTGGCGGCAGGCGCCAGGACAGGCTTTGCTTCTGTTGTAACGGCATTATTATTTCTGCTGAGCGTATCTCTGGCGCCGCTGCTGGGTATGGTGCCTGCTGCGGCTACTGCTCCGGTGCTGATCATGGTCGGTATTATGATGGCATCGGATATTGGCGATATTGACTGGCGGAATCTGGAAGTTGCCGTGCCTGCGTATTTTACAATGATGATTATGTGTTTCGGTTATAATATCGCCGATGGTATTGCGATCGGTTTTATTATGTTCAGCTTTGTTAAATTGGCAGTAGGCAAATGGTCAGAGGTTTCCTGGCTGGTGCGTGGTTTGAGCGCGATGTTCCTGCTGCGTTTTGTTTTTATGTTATTCTATTAAACAAAAGAGGCCGGCATATAGCCGGCCTCTTTTTAATATGTGCATTTTTATTTTTTACTGCGTTTTTTATTAGTTATCTGCGGTACAGCTTCAGTGTGTTTTTCACGCCAGCCAAAATAGAGGAAGAAGCCTAAAGCGATAAGGAAAAAACAAAGGCTGGTAGCCTGAGCTGATTTTAAACCAAATAAGAAGGGCTCGACATAATCGCCGCGCAGCATTTCCAGACCAAAGCGTACAGCTGAATACAGCATTACATACAGACACATGGCCTGCCCTTTAGCGTGATCAGTAGTGCGGAATAAAAGCAGGAGCGCGAAGATAACGATATCCAGCTGGCCTTCCCAAACCTCGGCTGGCCATAAAGGAACGGCGCCATAGGTTTTAAAAGCCAGCGTACCTTCCGGATATAAAAGACCAAAATTACCGCCTGTAGGCGTTCCGAAAGCATCGCCGTTCAGCAGGTTGGCCATACGGCCGATTGCCTGACCGATCAAAATTGCGGGACAGACGATATCGGCTAAAGCGAGCCAGTCGATCTGATGCCGTTTACAGTACCAGATGCCTGCCAGAACGCCGGCGATGACGCCTCCCTGTATTGCCATGCCGCCTTGCCAGACAAAAGGTATCTCCAGCAGATGATGCTGGTAATAATCCCAGTCGAAAAAGAATACATCCCAGAGGCGTCCGCCGATCAAACCGGCAAAGCCGCCGTAAATACCAATGTCCAGGATATGCTGCTGCCAGCGGCCATCCTGTTTGGCCAGAAAGTAAGCAACACCAGTTGCTAAAAAAATGCTCATACAGAGAACTAAACCGTACATACGGATAGGAAAATCGCCGATGTGAAATAAATACTGATGCATAGAACCTCCACGTGCCTGCTGGTAAATTTATAGTTTGAGTTGCCGGATAGTGCTGTCCAAATGTTTGAATAAGATTATTCTAACACAGTAAGCCTGAAAATTCTATCTTGCACAGGAAGTGTGATGATTTAATTCCTACAATTAGAGTATGGTTTTTGCTGGCATTGTATGTTATAATAAATCAGTAAAAATTTCGGAAAGAGGGATACAATTATGCTGAAAATAGAAAATCTGTCTGTTGCCGTACAAGGCAGACAGATTCTTCACGATATTAACCTGCACATTAAACCGGGTGAGGTCCATGTTTTATTCGGGCCTAACGGTACCGGTAAATCTACTTTGATCGGGACGATCATGGGCTTTGAACGTTATGAGGTATTAAGCGGTAAAATCTATTTTAAAGGTCATGATATTACCGAAGCTCCTTGTTATGAGCGGGCCCGTTTAGGTGTAGGCGTAATGATCCAGCGTCCGCCGACGATCCGCGGCTTGTCGCTGCGCCATATGATTGAGATCTGTGGAGCTACGCCTCAGGAAACGGAGCAAATGGCAAGATGGATGGGTTTGGCTGATTTTCTCGACCGCAGTGTCAATGAAGGTTTCAGCGGTGGTGAACTGAAACGTTCGGAGCTTCTGCAGCTGATGGCGCAAAAACCTGATCTGCTGCTTTTAGATGAACCTGAATCAGGTGTCGACGTGGAAAATATCGCACTTGTAGGACGGGCTGCCAACTACATTCTGCATAACGAGCCCTGTGGCGGCACCGGCTGTGATAAACCCTGCTGTGTCCATAATCTTGACTGTGACACTTATAATCCGCTCAGCAGTCAGCGCAGCGGTCTGATTATTACTCATGTCGGGCATATTTTGAAGTATGTGCCGGCTTCGCATGCTCATATTTTGTATCAGGGCACTTTAAGCTGTACCAGCGGCGATCCTTTGGATGTATTGAGCTGTATCAGCAAGACCGGTTATGAGAAATGTGTGAATGGCGGCTGCAGGAGGGGAATGAAATGAGTGAACAGGTAAATCTGCAGGAAGCGCTGGTTAAAAAAGCTGCTTTTGGCAATGATATCGATTTGGAAAAATTTGATGATAATAACGAACAGCATGTGCAAAGTACCGCCGAGCTTTCAGCAGCAGGGAAAGAACGGCTGGAGCATGTTGGTATCGATCTGGAGCGGGAGAATCGCAGCGCCAGCTTTATTCAGGTCGACAATGCGCCAATTGAGGCCGAAGTAAAGCCGCAGCTGCCGCTGGAATTGATGAATACCGGCTGGTGGAATGCCGTGAAGGCAGATACTGATAAATATACTGCTAAAACTGCATTGGAGCAGGAACAGGGATATTTTATCAGAGTCAAAGCCGGGCAGAAGATAGAAGCTCCGCTGCAGGCCTGCGTTTTTATCGGTCACGAGGAGCAGCTGCAGCGTGTTCATAACATTGTTATTGTAGAAGAAGGCGCTGAGCTTAATATCATCTCTGGCTGTGCCAGTGATCCCGGTGTTGAAAAAGGCGTGCATATCGGTATCAGTGAATTTTATGTTGAAAAAAATGCTAAGCTGACCTTTACCATGATCCACAGCTGGGGCGAAAACATTGCTGTGCGTCCTCGCAGCGTAACGATCATCGAAGAAGGCGGTCAGTTTATTTCTAATTATGTCTGCATGGAAAAAGTAAAAGATGTGCAGATGTATCCTACTACCAAGCTGGTAGGCGAAGGCGCTGTGGCACGCTTAAATTCTATTTTAGTGGCACCGGAGGGTTCGCATCTTGATATCGGCGGCAAGGCGCTGTTAGAGGTGCCTGGTACCCGTGCCGAAATCGTGACCCGTACTATTTCTACCGGCGGTGAGATCATCAACCGCGGCAATCTTACAGGTCGTGCCGAAGGCATTCGTGCCCATTTGGAATGTAATGGCTTGATGCTCAGTAATAAAGGTTATATTTCTGCCATACCTGAGCTGGACGCATTTACAGGTAATGCCGAGCTCAGCCACGAGGCCGCTGTGGGCCGCATCGCTCCTGAAGAGATCGAGTACCTGATGGCGCGAGGAATGGACGAAGAAGAAGCTACTGCTACTATCGTCCGCGGCTTCCTCAACGTCAATATTGAAGGACTGCCGGAGTCTTTGGCTAAAAAGATCAATGAAACTCTGGATACGTTCACTTATAATAAGGGAATGTAAGAAAAAGTAAAAAAAGTACTTGTCAATCGCGGCAAAGTGAGTTATAATAACCCTTGTGTTCAACACAATTCCGGGATGGTGTAATGGTAGCACAGGTGATTCTGGATCATCTTGTCTGGGTTCGAGCCCTAGTCCCGGAGCCAATGGCGCCATGGTCAAGCGGCTAAGACGTCGCCCTCTCAAGGCGAAATCACGAGTTCGATTCTCGTTGGCGCTACCAAACTAGATTTTTGCGAACCCTTCTGCACGCTGTTATCAAGCGATGTCGAAGGGTTTTCGTTATAGTTATAGGTTATTTTTACAGTATACCCTATATCATCTTTAGTCAATACTATATCACGGACGAATGTTGAGATAATCATATCCCGACGTTCGTCCGCGTTTTTTATTTGTAGAATATTATATAAGAAAAATTTGACATGATCGGGTGTAATTTTAAAAGGTTCGTTTAATACTTTTTCTATCGACAAGTCTTTTTCTAAAACGGATAGTTTTTTTTCATATTCTGAAATGTTTTTGGAAATCGTGTCGGATATTAAACCGCTTTCAATCGCTTTTATACAATTTTTCAGCTTATTTTTTATTTCTGTAATTTCGGTTTCTAATATACTTACCTGTGTATTTTCATCAATTGGTAAATTGGCTACAGTATTTGCAATAAACTCAATTGTCTGCGGTTCTGACAGTAGTTTAATGGTTTCTGCAAGTATAATATCTTCCAGTTTTTCGCGTGGAAATAAGGGCATATCACATTTTTTACTTTTACTGGCGTAACATTGATAATAATAGTAACGTCTTTTTTGTTTGCTTGTACCGCTGACACCGGTCATAAATTGTCCGCATTTTCCGCATTTCAGTTTGGACGACAGCAGGAAATTTTCGCTTTTCCCTCTGACGTTAGTTTCTTTTCTTGATTTTATTCTTTTTTGTACAGAGTGAAACAGGTCATCAGGAATAAACTGCGGTATTACTTTTGTTTTAACAATGTCACGCCATTTATAAGTACCGATGTAAGTTTCATTTTTAAGCATATGAGTAAAGCTGCAGCGTGAAAAATTATTTCCCTTTGCTGTTTTTAAATGTGTACTGTTAGCGTATTTGGCTATGTCAACAATACGATCGCCTGCTGCATACATTTCGAATATTTTGCGAACAATAGGGGCTGCGTGATCGTCAATTATTAAATGTTTGTCTTCATCTAATTTATATCCTAAAGGGATAATACCGCTTAACCATTTACATTCTAGTGCGTTTTCAGTCATACCACGTAAAACCTTTTGTGCTAATTCCACACTGTAATATTCTGCCATACCTTCTAAAACAGATTCTAGGATTATGCCTGATGGATCGTCTGTTATATTTTCTTTTGCAGATATAACTTTTACGCCGTTCTTTTTTAGTTTTGCTTTATACGTTGCACTATCATAGCGATTACGGGCAAACCGGTCTAATGTGTAAACGATAACAATATCAAAAAGCTGTTTACCACTATCGGCGATCATTTTTTGAAAGTGCGGGCGGGCGTCGGTTTTACCGGTTAAGGCTCTGTCAATATAACTTCCGACAATAGTAATATCCTGACGTTTGGCAAAATCAGTGCATTCTCGGATCTGACCTTCAATACTTTCTTCGCGCTGTTGTGTTGACGAATATCTTGCATATATTACAGCTTTTAACATAAAAAAACAGCTCCTTTACTGTAATGCAGTAGCAGAGCCGATAACGTTATGATATAATCATAGTGTAATCGTCCTGCGTAGTAAGTGGGGTATTACATGACCGTTCGGTGTTGGCGCGCCGGCGGTCTTTTTTTTATCGGGTTATTTTATTTGGTGTTGTATCAATTGATTTACTATTAAAAGTACCTTGTTCAAATGTGACTGTCTGATTTTCTATTAGGTAAGAAAACATTTCGTATCCTAATATTGCAGCTAAGTTTTGCATGAGAGACATTCGACTATATTCTGAATGATAATATATTGTAGTATGCATGTTTTCTAGGGTGATAAGTTCATTTAAAATAATTCGATCACTTGGCGTTAAAGAATGACCTATTATATGCAAGTGATGTTCGAGTTTAAGATAGCCTATTCGATTATAATTACTTTTGTTATCTGATTTAATATCATTAATCCATTGTCGGAACAGTATATTGCAATTTTTAAAAGCGCGTTGCCAGTATTTACGAAAACCAGTGAATAGTGGATCTATATCTGTTTTCTTTTCATCAATACCTAATACTAAATTATCATTGTCATTGCTACAAGCTTGACCATGAATAAAACAATAGTCTTCTGGTTCAAATGGTACATATCTGTAAATTTCAAAGATATTAGTATAATTGAATGTGATTAACTTAATGTCCTTTTGATTTAAAAGAGTATTTATAAAAGGTATTCTTGGGCATTTTAAGGTATTAACTAACTTTGCAAGATAAAGTTCAAAACATTTAGTGAAATTTTTTAGTTGATTTAAAACAAAATTTACAATATCTTCTAAAGAAATTTTGAGTATATTATTTTCACTATTTGTTGTGAGTTCTCTTTCAAAACTAAAATGTGGATTTGGAGTGCCTATAGTCAATTCTATGTAGTAGTAGTTATCATTATAGTGCAGTAAGGTATTTTCAATTTGAATATTTTTAGGATAAGCTAAGCTTGAATTTGTTTGGCAATAACTTGTTATTGCTTTTTCTAAAAAACATATGTTGACTAAAGAATGAGGGAAATTATCATTTGTAAAACCAAGTGTTCTATATTTGTCTACAATTTCTTTTACTATTTCTAATTGTCGTACAAGATATTCGATTTCTTTTTCAAAATCACACCAGTTTTGATTGCCAGTTGTTTTGGGACGAAAATAATCGTACCATATATTGTTGATATTATTTTTGAAACACAACTCTCGTATAGAATTCAAAGTAGTGATGTTTGAAGGGTTTCTAATAAAAGAATCAAAGTGAAGTGAAGGGAGAGTGGAGTAATTTAGAGGATGAACTTTTTCTAAGAAATCTAAAAAATCTTTATAAGTAGTAGGTAAATCATGAGCCAAGTCAAAACCATTTCCTATTAATAAAATATCCATGACTTCCATCCTTTTCTAACTTTTCTTTGATATGTTTGCATTATTAATGTTTCTTCATGAAGAAGGTCTTTTAATTCTTTTAACATATTGATAATATCAGTTTTTTGTTTGTCATTTATGATAGATAGCAACTTTTTATAATTTTCACTTTCTAAGCCATATTGAAGTTTTATTTCTTCTAAACTTTTTAAAGTCAGTATGAAAAAGTTTATTTCAGTGAAAGTGGCTGTGGTTTTAATTATTAGATCTTGGTTTCTTAAATAACCTAGTTGATTATAGATTGAATTATATTTATCTGAAATGTTGATTTGTGCTAAAAGTTGTTTTTCGTGGTCATAGTATTGTTCTATAACTTGCAATAATGCAGTAAATTCTCCGTGTAGCAAAAATAATAAGTTTATTTTGTGTAAAATTTTGTGATGATCTATTTGTTTGTTTAATAGGGCTATATTCCAGTGATAAGTAAGAATAAAGGTAACCAATGCTGTGATACTAATTATAGTTAATTGATTGTATTCCATTAAACAATATCCCCCTGAAAAGCAATAGCTTTACCTAAAATTCTAAAGTTTAAACAATTTGATTGATTAAAAACCATAGGTTTATATTTAGGATTTTCAGCACGCAATTCGACAAAGTTATCTGACATGTACACACGTTTCAAGGTTACCTCGTCATCAATCGCAACAGCAGCAATTTCACCGTTTTCAACTTCCGGTTGTTTGTGAATGAATACGATATCGCCGTCATAAATACGGGCGTTAATCATGCTGTCACCTTGAACACGTAGACAAAAATCAGCGTGTATATCAGTGCCACACTGAACATACGAATCGAAACATTCTTCTGCCATGACAGGTTGTCCGGCTGCTATTTTACCCAGCAGCGGGATTTTTTTTGTTTCTATTGGAAATATATTTGGAAAATCAGGGATATCAGGCAGTTGTTCCCAGCCCATCAAATAACCGGGTGTTACGTTTAATGCTTTTGCAATACCTTCTATTTTATCATAAGGAATATTTCCGATGACGCCACTTTCATATCGCTGAATTGTTTGGCGGCTCACACCTACGGCTTTAGCAATATCTTCCAAAGTTTTTTGTTTGTTAATACGGGCTAATCGCATACGTTTGCCGATAGTATCCATTTTCAAAACTCCTTCATAAAATAAATCTGTAACTCAATTATAACATAAATCACATAATAAGCAACAAAAAATACTTAAATTACGGAAAAAATCACTTGACACGTTACCGGAACGAGAATATAATTTAGTTACTTCATAAGTGACAGGGGGTGAAAGTATGATTGATACTGACGCATTACGTGGTATCATTGCGAAAAAAGGTTTTTCTCAAAGAACTGTTGCCAAAAAGCTCGGAATCACCGATAAAACCTTTTATTCTAAAATGAATAAAAGGAAATTTGATTCTGATGAAATGATTGCAATGGTTGAAATTCTTGAAATTGAAAATCCGACTGCAATTTTTTTTGCAAAAGATGTTACTTAATAAGTGACAAAAGTCGGGCGTAGTCTAGAAAGCGAGGTGAAAAAATTATGAACGGTGTAAGTTTGGAACAGATACATTCTGCTTTAAGAACAAAGGGGTATAGCGATGAAGAAATTGATCGTTCGCTGCAAAAACTAGTTGTGTCAGGTTTAATTTCTAAAAATAGAAATAATGAGTGCGACAGCCGAAATAAAAACGGCTACAAACGAAATATAATTACTGTGTTTTGCAACAGAAAGGGTTTCTTTATAACGTTGTTCCGATTCTTTTCTAAATAATTGATAATCTTGAAGGGTCTTTTTGCCCAAATCAGTCAGTATGTATTGCGGCGGAATTTCATTAGGTTTTAGAAAATTACCGAGCTGTTGATGTGGGGAAACCTTTATGACATAACTGCTGTTTGGAATAGCTTCATAGAAGCCTGATACTTCTCTAAATTTCTTTTCGGCTAATAATTCTAAACGGTAATTTACAACGTCCACATTTGATTTTAAACAGTTGATGATGTTGATTTCTGTAAAATCATCTGTTGAGTTAATAAATTCTAAAATCTCATAATCTAATTTTTCAAGTTTCAAAATAATCAATCCTTTCGTGAAACATATTAAAGCGAGGTGAAAATTTGCAAAAATACTGTAAAACTCATTGTCATGAAAATTATGAAGGGTGGCGTTGTCCTAAATGTAGACGTTTGTGGTTTATCGATAAACTACTTTTTATAAGTGCAAAACTGACAAGCGAAAGATTTATTAATAATCTGATCTTCGCGTTATATGTGCCGATTTTTTCAATATCGGAATTTATTTCCGAAAAAAATAAAAAATACCGATAAGTGTACCGATTACACCAATGATTTTTGCTCCTGACGGTAATAGTACGTTCAGTATCAGGTCGTAGAAATAACGACGTCCTGCGGTTGTGATTTCGATATTGCAAATCGGGTCTGTATAAATTGTTTCGTATCGTGTTGCAAGAAGAAACTGATGAGGTTCAGTGTATGTTAAAAGGTTTTCTTTAGATAACGCAATTAGGTCAGCATGTAATTTAGCAGGTAGTTCCTCAATGTTTTGACTGTCTAATCCGTAATTTGTAAAAAATATTTGACTGGCATCTGAAATATTATCAGTTTTTTTGTAAGCGTTACGCAGGTTATACATAACTTTAAATTCTGAAAAAGTGCAAATATACATTGCGTCATACACCGTCCTTAAAAAAATAGCAGCCCGAAAGCTGCCAAAACAAAAAAATAAAAACCACTGAAATTATACCATGAAAGAGGTGAGGTTGTGAACGAAATGCAGATTTTTAATAATCCTGAATTCGGGCAGATCAGAACTGTCGATTATAACAATGAACCGTGGTTTATTGCAAAAGATGTCTGTGAAAGTTTAGATATTTCAAATCCTACTGACGCAATAAAGCGATTAGATATTGACGAAAAGGCTAGATTGAATCTAGGGTTACCTGGTGGTGATACAAATATCATCAATGAATTCGGGCTTTACTCTTTGATTCTCGGCAGCAGGAAGAAAGAAGCTAAAGCATTTAAACGCTGGATCACGCATGACGTAATCCCGGCGATTCGTAAAACTGGTAAATACGCTGTTAACACTGAACCATATGATCCTGACAAACTTACTTATAGTCAGCTGTCGGAAATAGCAACGATCTTGAAAGGCTGTCCAAAGTACAAACTGCCGTTGATATGTCAGTTGTTTCAAATTCCATTGATTGAAAGCAGTGTGAGTTTTCAAAATCAGACTATCGACGATTTTATGACAGAGTTTTTGCAACAGTACAAGCAGAACTTGATTATGAAACAAGTGCTTTACGGACATTACCTGCAGTATTGTAGAAAACATAAGGCGGTAGGTGTTACAGACAGATCGTTTTCTCGCTACATAACCGGTAATTATAACGTTGATATTGTTCAACGCCGAATAGGTTTTATGCGTGAAAGATTTTATAAATTCAACGAATGAGGGTGTGAGATACATGACTGAAAATAAAATAACTGTTGAAACAGTCGGACACCCACAGTTTGCAAAAATCAATCGTTTTGCCGAAGCGATTCGGAAATTTTATGCAGAACCTAAAAACGTTATGGCTTTTGAAAAATGGAAAAAGGAAGGTGCTGCCATATGAGAAAACCACGTTGTGGGATCAAGTCTTATATATGGGCGACGTTGTGGTACTGGTGGATTGAAATATCAATTTTCGTAATGGGTTTCGTTCTTGGTCTGTTGATAGCGCAGGCGTAACAATGAAACTTTACGATCATCAAAAAACAGCACTTGCCTATTTAAGATCATACGATTCATTCATGTTGTTCATGGAACAGGGAACAGGTAAAACGATACCAACGCTGACAAGACTTAATGAGCTGATACAGTCAAAGGCTGTAAAAACTGCTTTGGTGATTTGTCCTAAATCAGTAATGGGATCGTGGGATCGTGACATTCAGATGTTCGACGCCGAATCGCAAACACGTTTGAAAACTCATGTTGAAGTTATCAATTATGACAAAGTGTGGCGGTACGACCGGAATAAATTCAACCAATATGATCGTCAATATGATGTGATCGTGATTGACGAAGCACACAGTATTAAAAACCGTACATCAAAACGTGCTGCTTTTATTTTAAAGCTGGCAGTGACGGCAAAGTACAGATATGCGCTGACCGGGACGCCGATATCAAACGGACAGCTGGAAAATTTTTGGTCTTTGATTTGTTTTCTGGATCCGTATTCGGTAGGTAGCAGGGTTTACAGTAACATTTTCAGGATCGTTGACGGCGGCAAGGGTTCATATTACGAATTTCTTGAAAAATATGCCTTGCTGGATCAGTTCCATAAACCATACCGTTACAGAAATGTTACTGCATTACAAGAAATCGTTGATGATTATTCGTACAGGGTAACAAAAAACGAATGTCTTGATTTACCGGATAAATTACCTGATGAAATTATCGAATTGGAACTGCCTGATAAAAAGCTGTACAAGGAAATTGCAAAACATTCGGCAAGCCTTGACATTGAATTTGTGGCAGATAATCCACTGGTTAAATTGTCTAAATTGCGGCAGATAGCAAGCGGATTCCTTATTGATGACAGCGGTTCGAAAATTGAATTGAAATGCGAAAAGATCAGTGCGCTTGATGAATTTTTAGATGGTTTTGATAAAAAGCTGGTCATCTTTGCTGAATTCACTAGAAGTATTGATAATATTGTCGCTTTGCTGAAAAAACGAAAATTGAAAACAATCGTTTTAGACGGCAGGCAAAAGGACAAAAGCATTTGGAGAAATTTTCAGTCAGATGAATCGATCCGCGTTATTGTTTGTCAGTATGTGAGCGGGTGTCAGGGAATTGATTTATTTGCAGCTGATACGATTTTGTATTACGAACCGACGCTGCGTTCGAATATTTTAGAACAAAGTCGTGATCGTATTCATCGTAACGGGCAAACGCAAAAATGCAGCTATATCCATTTCATTACTAAAGGAACGGTTGAAAAAGATATTTACAGATCGTTAGCTGGTTTTAGCGATTTCAATGAAAAACTTTTCACACAATATATTTCAGAATATCAACGGGCGCAGAGAGGTATTAAAAAATGAAAATTTACATTTATGATATTGAAGTTTTTGCGCATGATTGGTTTGTTGTTTTCTCGGATATTGATGAAAAAGAAATAACTGTTTTTCATAATGACAACGTCGGATTAAAGCGGTTCATGCTACGTCAAGGTTTACTTTTTGGCGGCTTTAATAACAAACATTATGACGATTGGGTGACGCAGTCGATGTTAACCGGTGCTGATCCTGAAACGGTAAAAACTCACAATGATTTTATTATCATGCAGAAGGGTAACGGGTGGGAATTTCCATTTGTTCAGTATCAAAAGAAACTTTTTAAAAGTTTTGATCTGCGTGATGATATTGCTGATAAAGGCTTGTCGCTTAAAGCGATTGAAGGAAATTTATGTCAGCCGATAGTTGAATCGTCGATCGATTTTAACATCAACCGGAAACTGACTAAATCAGAAGCAGAAGAAGTAATTTTTTACTGTAAAACTGATGTATCTAATACCGTCAAACTTTATCACAAAAGAAAAAGCTATTTAGACGGCAAAATTGCCGTGGGACGGTTGAAAGGTATTGATGAAACAGTTTCCTTGTCTTTGACTAATCCAAAGCTGACAGCAACGTTTTTGGACGCGAAACGGGCTGATTATAATGACGAATTTGATTACGAACCACCTGATGAACTGGTATTGAAAAAGTACCTTGAACCGTTAAATTTTTTTAGACATATTGACTACGATCAAAAGCTGGAATGTGATATCGCAGGTATACCGCATGTATACGGTTGGGGTGGAATTCACGGGGCAAAAGAAAACTATTTTGACCAGTCAACAAACGAAATGAAAATAGTTGACATTGATGTCGGCAGCTATTATCCGTCGATGATGTTGGAATATGGTTATATTTCAAGATCGATACCGAGTGCAGAAGGTTATGCGAATGTTTATCATACCCGCATTAAGGCAAAACATGATGGCGACGACGAAACTGCCGGAGCGTTAAAGCTGGTTTTAAACAGCACTTACGGCGCCATGAAAAACCAATACAATCCACTTTTTGATCCTCGTGGTGCAAATCATATTTGCATAACCGGTCAGCTGCTTTTGACAGATTTGATTGAAAAACTGGAAACGGTTGAAGGTTTCAGCTTGATCCAATCCAACACCGACGGCTTGATGATTAAATTTCCTGTTAAAAATGAAAAGATTATCAACAGAATAGTTGAGGAATGGGAACGCCGAACACGGTTGAATATGGAATATACGGAAATACACCGTATAATGCAAAAAGACGTCAATAACTACATTGTACAAGTTGGTGCGACGTATTTGATCCGGGACGGTATTAAAACGTTTACGAAGGAAGATAAACGCAAAATAAATACAAAAGGCGGCTATGTTTCATTGTGGCAGGGCGGGAATTTCAAAAACAATTCCCTGATTATTGTTCAAAAAGCAGTTGTTGAATATTTCATGAATTCTGTGCCGGTCGAAGATACGATCAATAACGCTGGCAACATCTTTGATTTTCAAATGATCTGTAAAACAGGCGGCAATTTTCAAAATACTGTTTGGGCGGTCGGTGATGATAATATCACTGTTCAACGTGTAAACCGTGTTTATGCTGTAACCGATAAAAAATACGGTTTGATTTACAAAGTAAAAGCTGGTCGACTTCATAAAATGCCGGACGTGCCTGAACATTGTTTTGTTGATAATACAAACTGCTTGAAACTGTCTGACATCGATCGTTCATTTTACATTGATCTTGCGAAAAAGCGAATTGCCGATTTTCTCGGCAAAACCAAAAAGACGAAAAAGAATCGAAAGGAAGTTGAAAAAATGGCAACTACAAAAACAGAAGATTATAGCAATATGAATGTTTATCAAAAATTACTGGCAGTACGATTGGAGTTTGCAAGTGCAAATATAAAAAAAACGGGGATCAATCGATTTGCAGAATATAAATATTTTGAACTGTCAGACATTGCGCCAACTGCGAACGAGTTATTCGCAAAATATAAATGCCTTTTTGTTTGTGCTTTTGACAAAGGTTTTGCAAACGGTATTTTATATAATGCGGACAAACCTGACGAATGTATTTGTTTCGGGTTTGAGATGAAACAGCTGGCTATCATATCGGCAGAAGGAAAACGCAAAATGAATGAAATGCAGGCGTTAGGTGCTGAAATCACATACGCGCGTCGTTATCTGTACCAGCTGGCGTTAGATATTGTTGAAAATGACATGATCGAGCCGACTATCACTAAAGAAGAAGCTGAAAAGCCTAAAACTGGCAGGAAACCACCCGCAACTGCTGCAGATCGTAAACAGGCTGTTGAAGAATTGACCGGTGCAGGTGATAAAGAAGCTGAATGCACTAAAACACAAATTACTGCTATTAAGAATGGTCTTAAAAAACTTCGTGAAACCGAAGGCGATTATGAAAGCTATATCACTGAAACTGTCGGTAAAATTAAGGCAGGTATGACGAAAAAGGCTGCTGATACCCTTCTAATCGAGATTGGTGAAAAAATTGCGAAAGCAGGTGCATGATGAAATTTGTTGATAAACACATCGAAATTGATAAATTACCGAAAAAATTCAAAAAAATGACTGCGACACGTTTCGCTGCAGTGCTGGGATTAAATGCTTGGAAAACTCCTTTCGCGGTGTGGTGTGAAATGACACGGACATACGAAGAACCATTTGTTGATAGCATTTATACGCTCGCAGGTAAAGTCATTGAACCTAAAATTATTGACTATCTGAAAAACAGGTATTTTCTTGATATCCAATCACCGGAAGATGTTTACGGCAAAGATTATTTCAAGAAAACCTACGGCGATTTTTACGGTGATGTTGAAATTTTTGGCGGCATGTGGGACGCAAAATCAGACGACCTGATCGTCGAAATTAAAACTACAAAGCGTGCCGAAGATTGGCTGAATGATGTGCCAATTTATTATAAACTGCAAGCTGCGTTGTATGCTCATCTATCGGGGATCGATAACGTCATGATGACCTGTTCGTTCTTACAGGATAAAGATTATGAAAATCCAGCCGCTTTTGTACCCAACATCGACAATACTATCGAAGTTGAATTTTCTATGTCGGAAGATTTTCCCGATTTTGAAGAACGATATTTAAAACCTGCTGTTGCTTTTTGGAAAAAGCATGTTGAAACTGGTATTTCTCCTGATTTTGATGAAAAAAAGGACGCTGACATTTTAAAAGCATTAAGGACAAATATTGTCGGCGTAAAAGATGACGAAATAGAAAAACTGCTTGCAGTAATAGACGCCGATCAAATCGCATATGATAAAGCGTCTGCTGAAATCAAGGTCGTCGAAAAGCGGTTGAAGGATAACAAGGACAAACTAAAAAAGACACTTCAAGGCAAATTCGCTGAAAATGACGACCGGGTCGAAGTGAAATCAGCAGCCTATGTTTATACGTTATCCAAAAATATTAAATCGGCAGTGGATACCGATAGGTTGAAAGCTGATGATCTTTATGAAAAATACAAGATTGACAAAGTTGAATATCGAATGTCGGTAAAGGCGGTGGATAACAATGATTGTAAGAGTTAGTTTGAAACAAGGCGGTAAGCTGGTTTTTACCGGTAATGTTTTAAAAGTTTATTCTATCGGTGATGAAAAAGGTAAAAAGCTGGCAATTGAAACAGCTGATAAAGTAACGTCTTTTAAATTCACTGATATTAAAAAATTAGAAATTGAAAAAGGAGTGTAATTTATTATGGCTATTAAACTTGTTGAAACTGGATTTTCTATTATCCCCGAAGGTGCTTATATTTTCAAGATTGTCGAAGTTGAGTATAAACAAGACTTCGGTAAAATGATTGTCACACTTGCTACAAAAAAAGGTATGAAACAAATTGAAAGATACAGTCTTGTAAAATCTAATGGTGAAGCAAATGAAGGGGCTATGAAAGCATTTTCATTTTTTGCAAAAACAGCTTTGAATGATTTTTCACTTGATGAAATAGATGAGAACGATTTGGTCGGCTGCTTTGTAAAAGGTACGATTGAGCATGATCGTCGTGAATCGACAAAAGACCCTGATAAAATGGTCACTTTTACTAAATTGACTAATCTTGAACCGGCGATTGGATTCGAAGAAAGCGAATCAAGTGAAGGCGATCCGCTGGACGATCTTGATAATTTGTAATGCGTGAAAGCCGTTTGCAATCAAAAATAATCAGTTATTTGAAAGCTAACGGAATTTATTATGTAAATACATACGGATCGGGAATGACCGCAAAAGGTGTTCCCGATCTGCTAATATGCTTGAATGGTAAATTTATAGCTTTCGAATGCAAAGTCGATGATAACGGTATGCAGCCGGATCAAAAAATCCATGAGATCAGAATTAAGCGGTCAAAAGGTAAACACTATTGTCCGCGGACGTTGAATGAAGCCGTGCAGATAATCGAAAAGGAAAGGGGGCGAAGCATTGGATAAAAAATATATTGTGCTGGACGATAAGAAAAAAGCAATACACCATTTTAAGAATGGTGAAAAAGCTCTTGACTGGAAAAATGTTAAAGATTTCGATAACCTGGCAATGATTGTTCCTGAACCGTTTATTGTTTTAGACTTCGATACTGTCAGCGACGCTGAAATAATTCAACGAATCATTGATGAACTTGATTTGAAATGCAAAGTCATGCAAACCGCGCGCGGCGTACATGTTTGGTTTAAATCAGCTGAACCGTGGAAGAATTTTACGAAAACACGTCTTGCACTCGGTATATACAGTGATTGCCGATCTCATTCGCGCAATGCTTATGTGAAAATCAAAGATAGCGGCGTCATGCGAAAATGGTTGCGGGATTATGACGATGATGAAATCATGGTTGTGCCTAAATGGCTTTATCCTGTATCGCAGCCGGGCGATCATTACCGTTTTAAAGATATGGCAGATGGCAGCGGGCGCAATCAAGAACTGTTTTCGTACATCGTATATTTGCAAAGTAAAGGCTTTAAGCGTGATGAGATCAAAGAAACGATCAATATTATCAATAGGTTTGTTTTAGCCGAACCTTTGCCGCAGCATGAAGTTGATTTGATATTGCGCGATGAAGCGTTTAAATCAGAAGCAGAAATCGAAGCGCAGCTTGCCGAGAAAGAAATAAAACGCGGTAAATTTGAACATAATATTTTTGCCGATGAACTGCTGGCAGTAGATAAAATAATAACCTATAACGATAAAATTTATATTTACCGTGACGGTTATTATCAACCGAACCAGCAACAAATCGAACGGCAGATGATCGCGGCATATCCGGGGATAAAATGGCGTGAGCGGAACGAAGTTATTGCCTATATGAAAATAATGACAGCGCTGGATCGCAACAAAATAAAGCTCGATCCTTTCGTTGTTAATCTGAAAAACACTCGGCTAAATTTGAAAACCTGTGAACGACTGCCTTATAGTGCTAACGCAATCGAATTTGAGCGAATCCCGGTGAATTATGATCCGATGGCTAGATCTGATGATTTAGATAAAATGTTGAACCGGGTGTTTTGCGGTGATCGTGAATGTATTGATCTTTTTGAGGAAATCGTCGGTGATTGCCTGCTGCACAAGAACATTTTTCAAACAGCATTTTTGTTTTACGGCAGCGGCAGCAACGGTAAATCCACAATACTAAAATTGATCCGCACGTTTATTGGTTATGAAAATTGCGCTACTATTTCCCTTGAACAGTTGACCGGCACATTCATTACAGCTGAACTTGAAAATAAAATGGTAAATATCGGCGACGATATAAATTATGGATCGCTGAAAGAAACCGGTACATTGAAAAAGCTGTTCAGCGGTGAGCCGTTACAGGTGCAACGAAAATTCGGAATGCCTTTCACACTTGAACCGTATGCAACGCAGTTATTTAGTGCGAATGAAATTCCGCGATCGGCTGATAAAACAGATGGCATGATGAGAAAGCTGACATTCATTCCGTTCAATGCTAAATTTTCAAAAAACGACGATGATTACGACCCGATGATTTTCGAAAAAATTACCAGTGAAACCGCTTTGTCGTACCTGCTGAATTTAGCCATTAAAGGATTGCGCCGGCTTATACAAAATAAACGGTTTACGTTGCCGAAAGTTGTTGAACAGGCAAAGCAAAAATACATGATTGAGAATTCAACGGTTTTGACGTGGGTTGATGAAGCTGATATGACTGTTGAAGAAATTTTGAATACACCTGCAAATGATCTATATATAAAGTTCACTGACTGGTGTAAAATTTCAAACATTCGGGAAATCACCGGTAAAAAATCTTTCAATCGTGAGCTGATCCGTAAATTTGGATTGGCAGAACAGCAAATACAAAAACGAATGAACGACGGTACACGGAAACGATTTTTCGTCGTTAGTTTAGATTAGATTAAGGAAGGTGCAAAAATGAAAGTTGAAGAACTGATGAAAGAACTTGAAAGCAAAGACCCCAAGGCAGAAGTTATCTTTTTCGACAGTTACGGCGACGATTATCAGATTCAAGCTGTCGGAGTAGATTATGACGGCAAAGTTTTTTTGCAGGAGATGAGGGAACTATGATTGATAAAAAAATAAAAATTAAATCTTGCATAAGAAAGTACGCCATTACCGACAGAGATTTGATGAACGGCGGGGGGCAGCTAGTACCAAAGGGAACAAAGGTTTATATTTCCTTTGCGTCAAATTGGGGCTTTGAAATCAGGCTGCCAAAATGTGAATGTTGCGGCGTATCAGTAACTATATCTCATCTGAAAAGAAACGATTTAACTCTGGTTGAAAGTGAGGATTAAGAAAAATGACTGAATTGATGGAAATATTAAAAGTTGGTTTGTCTATATGGGTATGTTATGTTGTTTTAATATTTTCGGTGGCATGTTATGTTTTGTATAAAATTTTTAGATCGTTAAATTGGTGAGGAAATATAAAATGAAACCTGAATTACAAGCAGAGCTCATAAGCAAAGGGGGCAAAGAAATATGGAAAAAATAGAAGAAGTAGAATATTACTTAGTAATTAACGGGACTATTGATAGAAGTAGGAGCTATGTACTTGAAAGGGACGCAATGAACGCCGCATTAAACCGAGAAACAAAAGACGTTATTATTGCAGTAGAAACATTTACAAGGGAATTTATCAAAGTATATTAAAAAAAGGGGCTGCCATCATGGATTATAGAGGAAAAATGAATTGACTTGTGACTGGTATTGGGAAGAAGTTATCGGCGATGATTAAGGAGCGTGAAGAAAAATGACTAAAGCAGAATTGATAAAAATTTTAGAGAACTATAATGATTATACGGAAATTCATTTAATAAATAACTGTCAAGACATTGACATGGGGTCATCATGTGTTCTGAATACAGTTGTTGTGGAACGGTCAAACGAACAAGAAACAATTTATTTTATGTCATGAAACGGTGGCGTATATCAAATCATAAGTTCTGTCACAAAAACATTTTGTGACAAACTGACATTCTGTGACAGTTTTTATGACAAAAAAAGTGAGTGATAATGCGGGTTAGGATATATTTTGTCACATAATCACACTTTTATTTTTTAATCTATAAATAATAAAAATATATAGTATATAAGAGATAATGAGTAAGTATATATATTATATATATAATAGATTTGGGCTGTTTTTCTGTGACAGTGTGACAAAGTATCCGAAAACCGCATAAACACTGGTGTTTTCAGTCACGGAACGAAAAACAATTCTGTGACAGGTTTTGTGACAAGGCAAATAAAATCGCATTACAGCAAGTGCCGAGCGTATTTTCACGCTTGTCACAGAATTGATGATGAACGGTCTAACTTCAAGTTAGGCAATCAGAGTGATAATTGAAATCGAAAAGCGGGGTGATGTTCTGAAATACGACGAAGAAACGCTGAAAAAAATACAATTTTTAAATGAATATGGCGTTATTGAATCCCGTATTAGAATATTACGCGATCGGCTTGAAAATCGAAAATCATGTTTGTATTCGATTGGTGCTGTTAAACTTGATGGTATGCCGAAAGGTGGAAAAACTTTTACCATCGCTGATAAAGTTGTCGAAGCAGTAACAGTTGAGGACGAAACAGCTGAAAAAATTGAAAAGCTGCAGGCGAAACAAGCTAAAATCCTTGAACGTATAAATGCAGTTGAAAATTTGACCTATATTAGTGTTTTAGAATTGTATTATGTCGAAGGACTTTACTGGAAAGAAGTTGCTGACATGTTAGGTGTTAGCGAACGAACCGTTTATGCGATCCATGCTGTAGCGTTAGAAAAATTTACAATTTGCAGTTGATTGCAGTTGATTGCAGTTCGTTGCAGTTGATTGCAGTTTGTTTCAGTTGAAAGTCGTTTTTAAGCGTGATATTATTAAGCTATCAAAATAACGTTGGACGATGACCGAGCTGGTTGTCGTCCTTTTTTATTGGGGTGATAGTATGCTGGTTGCTTGCTCGCGGTGTGGGGGTATTCACGAACGAGGGGCTTGCAAAATACAGGACGGGTATTCTGACCGTAGGATTAAGAAAAGAGGAGAGGTCGAACGATTCAGGTCATCGGCTTTGTGGCAAAGAAAACGTAAGAAGATATTAGATCGTGATAAACATTTATGCAGGGTTTGTCTTGATGGTAAATATGTTCCGAAAGCTATTACTAATCAACGATTAGAAGTTCATCATATCATTCCTATTGTTGAGAATGAAAAGATGAAACTTGTTGATGATAATTTGATTAGCACATGCGCGTTCTGTCACGTCTTAGCGGAGAAAGGAAACATTCCGAGGGATTACCTATTCGGATTAGTTAAAACTCCCCCCTCGGGTTCATTACGTTGAAATTTGAGCTATCCTTAGACCGACTGCTCCCCTTTGTTTACAAATATTTCCCTGAAAATTTATGATTGGAGTTGATTGCATGGGTCAAAAAGCAACACCTGTATCTTCTGTAAAGAAAAATCTAACCAAAGCAGAAAAGAAAATTCGTCAAGATGTTGAAACAACATTTGCGGCGATTGATAGAAACCTGCAGTCGCCGGAATATTTCACTACAGATCAGAAAAAAATATTTAACGACTTAGTTGAAAAACTGTCAGCGACAAAACTGTTATTAAGTTTGGATCAGACCACGTTTGAACAGGCGGCAATAATCATTGATCGCTTGAACTGCGTCGATAAAATGTTGAACAATCCTGAAAATATATTTAATATCAATGCAACGAATATCAGGCAAAAATATTTTTCGCAGTATTTGAAAATTTGTGCCGAATTAGCATTGTCGCCTGCTGCCCGAGCAAAACTCGGGACGCTTTCTGCCAATAACAATAAAAATACAGATCCGCTTGTTGATGCGTTGGGCGGCGCAAAATCTTGATTAAAGCAAAACACCCGGCGTATAAGTACGCTCGGGACGTTGTGGACGGACGTGTTAACGCGCCAAAATATGTAAAATTACAGTGTCTTGAATTTTTGACAGTGGCGAAAGGGCGGCATAAAAAATATAAACTTGACGATGAGAAAATAGTCATCATTGAAAATGTTTTGAAATTGATGATTGTTGCAAAAGGATTGAAAGCAGGACAAACGTTTTTTGAAGTTCTCGCCGGTTTTCAGTGGCTTTTTATAATCGCTATTCTTTGTACGGTGTATCGTGATGATCCATCAAAAAGGAGATATGAAACGGCTGTCCTTGAAATCTGTCGTAAAAACGGTAAAACAGCGTTGATCGGGGTTTTGTTTATTCTGTTGTTTTTAACTGAACCGCGATTTTCAAAGTTTTACTCTGTTGCGCCTGATGGGGCATTGTCGCGCGAAGTTAAAACAGCAATCGAAGAAACGATTCAATCGTCGCCGGCGTTGCGGGGGACTTATGAGAATAAGCAGAAATTTAAAATATTGCGCGATTATATTCACTGTAATTTAACTGATAACAGGTATATACCTTTGAATTATTCAAATTCGACGTTGGACGGTAAACTGCCCAGCGTCTTTTTAGTTGATGAAACCGGTGCGCTGCCGAATCCTTATGCGATTGAAGCAATGCGATCAGGTCAGTTGACTATTTTAAATAAACTTGGCTGCATAATCAGCACTAAATATCCAACTGTAAATAATCCGTTCGAGGACGAAGTTGAATATGCGAAGAAAGTTTTAAACAAATTGGTTGTTGATGATAAGATTTTTGCGCTATTGTTTGAGCCTGATAATAAAAAAGATTGGGCTACTGATGACGAAATTCTTGAACACGGTAATCCGCTGGCGTTAGAATTGCCGGCTATAATGAAAGACTTGAAGGACAAAAGGCAAGTCGCAATCGAAATACCGTCCAAACGCGAAAATTTTATAACGAAGCACTGCAACATTGTTTATGCCGGTGAAGGGACAGAATCGTTTGTGTCATTGGAAGATGTACGCCGTGGCAAGCGTGATAAAATCGACTGGCGCGGAAAAAATGTATACATAGGCGTTGATTTATCTATGAGCAACGATAACTGTTCAGTTGCGATGAGTGCATATGAATCGGAAACACAGGGGGTCGTATGTGAGGTTATAGCTTTTTTGCCGGAAGATAAAATCGAAGAAAAAAATAAAATTGAACGAATCAATTATTATGATTTTATAAAACAGTGTAAAGCTATTGCATGTGGTGATCGTACTGTTGATTATGCTGTTATTGAAAAATTTGTCGAAGATATCGAGGGTTATTACGGCGTCAAAATTATGTCGATTGGATATGACAGATATAATGCCTTGTCATCTGCTCAAAAATGGGCGAAAAAATATACTACTGTTGAAATCAGGCAGCATTCGAGTTTGCTACATGCTCCTACGAAATGGTTGTCAGAATTGATCGCTAACGGCAAATTTTATTATAGCGAAAACAAATTGCTTGAAATCAATTTTGAAAATGCAAGATGTACTTATGACACCAATTTAAACAGATATGTAAATAAGAAAAAATCTTCCGGCAAGGTTGATATGGTAGTTGCTTTGATAAATTCAATTTATCTATTACAGCAGGATATCATATTGAATCCGCCGCTTGATTTTGTTGTGCAATATTAACGGAAGGGGGTGATAAAGTGGTAAATATATTACGACGATTATTCGGGCGTGAAACACGTGCAAATGATGGCGTTGTCAGTGCAGACTGGCTTACAGGTAAAACATCAATGACGTCGATCAGTGCGCTTGAAGCTATGAATATTCCTGCAGTCAGTGCTGCAGTTGGTTTTATTTGTGGTATTGTAAGTACGGTGCCGATCAGGTTGTATAAAAGGATCGGCGATGACATAGCAGAAATAAAATGTGACCAGCGGGCAAAGCTGCTGAATGATGAAACGGGCGATTTACTTGATTCTGTGCAAATGAAAGAAGCTATTGTCCGCGATTATTTACTGAAAGGCGGCGGCTATGCTTATTTGAATAAAAGACGTAATGAAATCAAATCTATCCATTATGTCAAAAATTCAGTGGTGTCTGCAGTTGTAAGCCCTGATCCGGTTTTTAAACAGGCTGACTTTTTAATAAACGGCACAAAATATTTTGATTTTGAAATAATGCGCTTGTTACGTCGAACTGACGATGGTGCAAGGGGCGTCGGAATATTGAGCGAAAACGCAATTGTATTGCGAACAATGTATAATTCTTTGAAATACGAAAATATCACCAGTGGCAGCGGCGCGCGAAAAGGATTTTTAAAGTCTGCTGCCCGGTTGGAAGCTGACGCGCTACGAGATTTGAAAAATGCTTGGAAAAAACTTACGTCAAACGATAGTAATGACGCTATGGTATTAAATCAGGGTATTACATTTGAACCGGCGGCAAGTACCGCTGTTGAAAATCAGATGAACGAAAATAAAAAGACGAATTCTGATTTGATCTTTAATGTTTTCGGTTTGTCCCCGGAGATTTACAGCAAAGACGATGTATTTTTACAAGGGCTTAAAACTGGTGTAATGCCGATTATAACTGCGTTTACAAAAACAATAAATCGATTTATGTTGCTGGAATCTGAAAAAGATTCCTATTTTTTTTCCTTCGACTTAACGGAACTTATGAAAGCGGCAACTTTGCAGCGATATCAAGCATATGAAATAGCAATAAAAAACGGCTGGTTGACACTTGATGAGGTTAGAGCCACGGAAAACCTTGAAGCGTTGAATTTAGACTTTATTAAATTGGGTTTGGATTCTGTTATCTATTATTACAAAGATAAAAAAATCTATATTCCAAATACTAAAGAATTCGTTGATGTGAAAGGGGGTGGGAAAAATGAAAATTGAAATTCGAAGCAGTGAAAGTGCCGTAATTGAAGGTTATGTGAATGTAGTTGAACGCGAAAGCCGTATGATTCCTGACAGGCAAGGAAATTTTATTGAAATAGTGAAGCAGGGGGCATTTGCAGACGCTATAAAACGTGCTGAAAATGTTGAAGTGCGATTTAATCATCGAAAAATTTTAGGTGATACTAAAAGTAAAACGCTTGAAGTACATGAAGATCAAATCGGTCTTTATGCGAAAGCATATGTCAGCGATCCTGCCGTCATCGAAGCAGCTACCAAAAATGAGTTGCGCGGCTGGTCTTTTGGTTTTATTGCTAAAGGTCAGGAATGGAAAGATTCTGATGATGGTATCAGGCGCAGGTATCTGACAGCTCTTGATTTAGACGAAGTTACTATTGTTGGTAAATCAATGTTACCGGTGTATCCGGCAACGTCTATCGAAATGCGTGATGATATTGCAGCTGTTATCGAATTTAGGTCGGTAGACGGTGAAGAAATCAGCGTTGTTGATACCACTGGTGAATCGAAAGGTGATCAACCGCCTAAATATGATAGTAAAAACGATCCTGTTTTAATGAAAATTAAATCTAAAATTTGTTGAACAAAGAAAGGAAGATTAAAATTATGAATTTAAAAAAATTGCTGGAACAAAAAAATGCCCTGTGTGACAAGGTGAACGAACTTTGCCTTGCCGCTGAAAATGAAGAAAGAGCTTTGAACGCCGAGGAAATTGAAAAAATTAACGGTAAACTTGCTGAAATCCGTTCTATTGAAGAATCAATCAAAATTGAGGAAGAACGCCGCGCGATTGAGTTGGGCAAAGGTAAGAAGGGTGAGAAAGAACAGCTTGCCGACAAAGAAAAATTTGAAATTGAAAAACGTGCTTTTGATGAACTGATTCGCAAAGATGTTTTGCAGTATCATGAAGAACGTGCTGATGTTAACATGACATTAGGTGATAACGGTGCGGTTGTTCCGACCAGTATCGCAAATAAAATCATTGAAACTGTCAAAGATGTCTGCCCGATTTTTCAATTGGCTACCGTTTATACTATCGGCGGTACTTTGTCGTTCCCTGTTTACGACGAAAGTGACGGTAAAATTCAGTGTGCGTATAAAGATGAATTTAATGAACTGGAATCGACTTCCGGTAAATTTACTAACGTAGAGTTAAAAGGATTTTTAGCAGGTGTGCTGACTAAAATTTCCGTTTCTTTGGTCAATAACTCTGCATTTGATGTTGCCGGTTATGTTATTAGCAAAATGGCGACAGCTGTCGGTGAATTTTTAGAACAAGAATTGCTTTTAGGTGAAGCTGATAAATTAAAAGGCATTGTAAATTCTAAAAATATCGTTACGACTGCTGCAGCGGCTATTACTGCCGATGAACTTATTGATTTGCAGTCTGCCATCAAAAAGCGTTTCCGTGGTCAAGGTAGATTTATTTTGAATCCTAAAACTTTGAATGCCCTGCGAAAATTGAAGGACAACGACGGAAAATATTTGTTGAATCCTGATATCCGTACAGGGTTCGGATATACGCTGCTGGGGTCTCCGGTTGAAGAATCTGACGCAATGCCGGCAATGGAAGCGGGTAAAATGGCTATTGCTTTTGGTGATTTTAGCGGTTTGTATGTTAAATTCACTGAACAGCTCGAATTGCAGGTTTTGCGTGAAAAGCATGCGACGCAACAAGCCCTCGGTGTTGTCGGCTGGATTGAAGTTGACAGTAAAATTGTAGAGCCGCAAAAAATTGCGATTCTTAAAATGAAAGCATAAGGGGGGCGAGTTTATGAAAGTCAAAGCTGTAAAGAGTTTTGCAACGATTTATAAAACAGCCATGCCCGGGGAAATTTTTAATGTTGAATCTGACCAGCTGGCAACAGATTTGATCGAAGCTGGTTACGTTGAACCAGTTGAAGATAAACAAAATAACAAACAATTAACGGCAGAAGAAGTTGAAAAAGCTGCCGCTAAAGCTGAAAAAGAACGACTTGCGGCTGAAAAAAAGGCTGCCGCTGCTGCCGCTAAAGCTGAAAAAGAGCGGATTGCCGCTGAAAAGGCTGCCGCTGCGAAAGCCAATGAAACAAAGTGAATTAACGGTCGAAACGGTTATGAATTATTTGAGGATCGACGGAAATGCTGAAACAGATCTGATTGCTGCGATATTAGCTGCAGCGCGTCAGCGCGCTATGTCGCATACAGGTCTGAACAGTGAGGAATTAGACAAATATGAGGATATACCACTTGCGATTTTAGCACTGTGCGCAGAATTGTATGATGTCAGACAATCGACAATACAAGGTGGTGCACAGATGAATCCAACGACTGAACGTATTCTGAATGCGTATTCGGTGAATTTGCTGTAATGTTTAGGAACAATGGAAATCTAACATCACAGCTTAATCGCAAACTGGAACTATGGCGTAATGTCCCCAGTTCAGAAATGAATGAATTAGGGCAATATCCTATTGTCGAAACGTTGATAAAAACGGTGTGGGGCGGGATTATTCCGCAGACTGGTCAGCTGTTAAGCGGTCGGGCTGCGGATACCACGCTATCACGTACAACTCACAAAATAAAAGTTCGCTACGATCCTTCGATATTACCTTCCGACTGGTTTGTTTATGGTGGCAGCAGATATGATATTCTTTATATTCTTGATCCGTACTTAAATCATGAACGATTGGAAATATTCTGCGAGGTGGTTGTGTGACAGTCAAGTTTGAATATAAAGAATTTAATGAGTTTCAAGAGAAACTGTTAAAGATTGCAAAAGAAAAATTTCCCCGGGAAACTAAAAACTTTATGGGACGCGCCGGAAATAAACTCCGGTCAAATGTGAAGAAGGCTTATATAAAACGGGTACGAAAGAAAACTGGTAATTTGTTGAAGGGAATTAGCCGCGGGCGACCATATCTTTATCAGAAAGATCAATTTCAGGTACGTGTGAAAAATAAAGCCCCACATGCTCATCTTATCGAACACGGTCATGTTATGAAAGATAAAGACGGTACGCCTATTAAACGCAACGGGAAAGAAATTTTTGTTGAAGGTAAACATATCGTGGGTGAAGTTTATCGGAATTTTGAACCGCAATTTGCGGAAATGACTGATGAATTTGTTGATGACCTTCTGAAAGGGGGCAAAGTTTTGCTGTGATTACTACAATAGAAATCATTAAAGCACTAACTTTGATGATCCGCGAACAATTTCCGCTGTATCCGATCAACGATAAGGATTTAAGCGAAGGGTTTTATCGTCCTTGCTGTTTTATAACTGTTGACAGTATGAAGAACGATACTGTCGGTCTATATTATGCAGATACAGATGACATCGTTCTTACTTTTTTTGCAGAAAATCGTGAAGTTGGTTTTTTAGAATTGCTTAAACTTAAAAATCAACTCCGGGAAAAACTAAATGAGCCGCTGGAAATTAGCGAATTTTTTCAGTTGACGTTTGATGATATCAGACACCATTTTGATAAAAAAGATATGGTGCTTGAAACACGTTTCAGTGTATATACTGTGCAGTCACATGTCGATAAAGATTATGCTGGTTTGCCGGACATGAAAGATATTGAGGTAAAAACGAAAGGAGATTGAACAAATGGGTTTGCCTGTTATTGAAATAAATTTCAAACAAAAAGCCGGTTCTATTATTGAACGCAGCGCCCGCGGTATCGCATGTGTTATTGTTCGAGATGATACAAACAGTACCGCAGGTTATAAGCGTTATAAGTATGAAACTGATATAAAAACGACTGATTATTCTGTTGATAACTTGGCAGCAATAAAGCGTTGTTTTTTGGTTGCAGTAAATGAGGTCATCGTAATTAACGTACCGACAGAAGCAGAATTCAGCGACGCTGCAGCAATACTTACTATGCTTAAATACAACTATGTGTGTGCCTGTGAAGTTGATGACCAGCAGCCGCTTGCTAACTATATCAGAACGAAAAATTCTAACAGCAAAGGTAAGAAATATATTGCTGTTGTCAATGGTATTACTACTGCTGACAGTATGTATATTATTAACGTTAAAAATGCAAAGGTGACGTTAGCCGACACCAGTGAAATTGTACCAATGGTAAAATATTTGCCGCGTTTAGTTAGTTTATTGGCTAATTTGCCGATGAATCGCAGTTGTACTTATTATACTTTGACAGATTTGGTTGACTGTGAAGATGTGGAAACTGCTGAAAAAACACTTGATATGCTGATTGACGAAGGTTGGTTGTGCCTGTTTAATGACGACGGTGATATTCGCATTGCCCGGGGCGTGAACAGCTTGGTTACTATTACAAGCACTGAAACCGAGGACATGCAGAAAATTATCATTGTTGAAAGTATGAATATGATCCGTGAAGATATTTACGGAGAATATAAAAATAATTACGTTGGTAAGTATAAAAATCATTATGACAATCAATGCTTGTTTATAAGTGCTGTTAACGGTTATTTTCGTCAGCTGCAGCTTGCAGAAATCCTTGATCCTGAATATGACAATCATTCTACGATCGACGTTGAATCGCAACGGCAAGCGTGGCTTGATATTGGCAGAACTGACGCTGCTGACTGGAATGCTGACAAGGTCAAGAAAATGACGTTTAAATCGTATGTATTTTTGCAGGGCGATATAAAAATCTTGGACGCTACCGAAGATTTGAAATTTGATATCGGTATGCAGTAAGGAAGGAGATAAAAAATGACTGAAATTCAAAATAAAATTTTACGCGGCACTTTTGGTCGTTTATGGGTCAATGATCGTCTGATGGCACATTTGAAAAGTTTTGAATGTAAAGTAACCGGATCATATGAAACGGTTGATGTCAACGGTGAACTGTGTGAGCAACAGCGTTTTGTCGGTTACGGGATCAGCGGCACAATGGTTTTGCATAAAGTTGATAGCGGTGTCGCTCGGCTTGTTGCCGAGGGGTATCAATCGGGAGTAATGCCGACAATTAAATTTGTCGCCCGGTTAGACGATCCGAGTATTTCCGGCAGTGAGCGTGTGGAAATTTACAATGTTACTTTTGACGAATTTATGATGATCCAATTCGAAAATAAAGCAATCGGCGAAGAATCTGTACCGTTTAAGGCTGGCGGGTTCAAGTACCTTGATACTATTTCTGAAATTTAAAAAGGCGTCCGCTAAATGCGGACGTTTTTATTTTATGAGGTGAAGAACAAATGAAAGAAACAATACAAAATGGTAAGCATTTATTGACGCTTGAAGAGTTAATCGATAAGAAAACGGAGTTGCTTTTTAAAAAGACGATCGAAGTTGAAATTGAGAGTTTAGGCGGCACACTTGTCTTTAAACAAATTCCTTTATCTGCGATAGTCAGAGTTATTGACGATGTTTTTTCTGTTCATGGTCGGTCTGTTATGGCGATCAGTGAAGCTGTTAAAATGCTGATTTATGATTCCTGCCTGCTGTTGCAAAATAAAAATTTGCAAGCGGCGTATGAGTGTGCTGAACCATATGATATTGTCGAAAAAATATTCGGCGGCGATTTTATGGCAATTGGCAAGATCGGTGATGAATTACTGAAAATGTATAACGTTGATCTTGAAAAAATTGGAGAAATGTTAAAAAACTAATAAAGTCAGATTCAGAAATGTATATGATTCATTATTACCTTGAACGAGGGCATTCGGTGAAAGAATTGATGAATCTGACGCCATTGGAAAAACAATTTTTCATTGCGTCAATGGGAGTGACTGCAGAAGAAAATTCGGCGGTTTTGAAAGGGGTTGAAAAGATTGGCTAGAGGAATAAACGTGTTATTGACATTGGTCGATAAATTTTCAGCTCCGATCACAGCTGTAGCAGGTAAGACAAAACAGGCTGAACGGCAATTTAAAAACACGCAGAACGCGGTAAACAATTTTGCTAAAGGTGCTAATAATAAGTTTTTGGGTTTGGTTGGCACGGTTGGGAAACTTGGGGCAGTCGTCGGCACGTTGGGTGGAGTTCTGACGATAGGCGGCATTGTGTCAGCTTCTCAAAAGTGGCTAGAAATGGGACAAGCGCAAGTTGAAGCAGAAACAAAACTGGAAGCTATTTTAAAAAATGTTACGTCTATACAGGCTGTAAGTGCTGAACACTATAAAACTGTTCGTAAGGAATTGTCTGCATATGCTTCAGAATTACAAAATTTAGGTGTTGTAGGCGATGAAGTAACGCTTGCTGGTATGCAACAGCTTGCAACGTTTCAGTTAAACGGCGAACAAATTAAAATGCTTTCGGGTGGAATGCTTGATCTGCTTGTACAACAAAAAGGTATGAATGCGACACAGCAAGACGCCGTTGGTATTGCGAATATGATAGGTAAAGCTATGACCGGTCAGGTTACGGCAATGAGCCGTGTCGGTATTACAATGACTGAATCTGAAAAAGAAATTATCAAAAACGGCGATGCAATGACGAAAGCCGCTACAATAGCAAAAGTGTTGCAAAATAATGTTGGCGGGGTAAATGCTGCTATGGCTAAAACCGATGTCGGCAAAGGGCAGCAAGGTATGAATACTTATGGTGATATGCTTGAAAATTTAGGCATAAAATTAATGCCATTGAAAGGTAAATTTTGGTCTGTAATTGGTGGATTGACACCAGTCATTGAAAATAAAGCAATGAAAGTTCTCGATCGCTTTATTAAAAAATTTGATGAATTAAGTCCTGTTATTGATAAATACATTCCAGCAGTGATTGACGGGATTGTTAAATTTGGTGACGTTATGTTCGATACGTTTGAAGTTGCTGGTAAAGTTATAGCTTTCATGATTGATAATTCTGAAATATTGATACCGGTTTTAGCAGGGATTACAGCGGCGTTCACTGCGTTTAATGTTATTTCTACCGTTAGTAGTGGACTTGATAAAATCAAAGACTTTACATCGGGCATTTCTGCTGCCGGTGGAATAATGAAATTTATTGCGACTATGAATCCATTTGCTTTATGGGCGATTGGTATAGGCTTATTGATTGCAGCATTGGTTTATCTGTATAGGAATTGGGATAAAGTAAAAGCGGCAGTATTATCGGTATGGGATTCGATAAAGGCGTTTGGTAATTACATAGCGTCAATATTTTCGCCGCTATTTGAAACTGTTTTTTCGGTTATCGAAACGGTTGTGACGGGTGCTTTCATGCAGGTGATGACAGTAGTTAATACAATCCAAACAGTTTTTACAAATTTGATTGATTTTATCGTCAATGTATTTACTGGCAATTGGTCTGGTGCTTGGCAGAACGTAATAAACATTTTGGGAAGCCTTTTTGATGGATTGGTGCAATTGGTAAGAACTCCGCTGAATCTTATTATTGATATGGTCAATAAAGTTATTAGCAGTATTAACGGCATTAACTTTACTGTTCCGTCATGGGTGCCAGGTTTTGGTGGTAAAGGATTTAAGCCTGATCTTCCGACTGTGCCTAACTTTGCGACAGGCACATCTTATTTTAAAGGTGGGCTTGCTGAAATAAATGAAGATGGGCGCGGTGAACTTGTAAATCTGCCTAGCGGGTCGCAAATAGTACCGCACGATAAAAGGGCCAGACAGATGAATTCACAGCCGCAAATCGCCTTGTATGTGACGATAGAGGGTAATGTGATTGGCAATGAAGAATATGCCGATTATGTGGGCGATGTTATTGTAGCAAAATTGCGCGCAGCGCTGGGTAATATTTAGGGGGTGAGTGTATGGCGAGTATTTTTTCAGCATTTGCAAATGCGTTTCAATCTGTAGGCATTGGAATACCATTTAAAAAGCAGGCTGCCGATATTGTATTTTCAGTTGAGAATAAAAGTGACTATATTGTATTGCCAATTGTACCCGCTGATTTGCCTGAATTGGCACAGCCGCAGAACAACGAAACATTTGAATCTATTTCAGGATCAATCAGGGTGATCGGGTTAATGGGATTACGAGAAATAACAATTGAAAGTTTATTGCCGGCGGAAGGTAAAAACTATCCTTTTGCCCGTCCTACTGGTAGCAGTGCGCAAAAAGTTGTTGAATTTTTTGAAAAGTGGCGTCGTAAATACATTCCCCTGCAATGTTCTATTACTTATGGTAATGGCGATGTTTACATTGACATGTCGTGTTTAGTCGATGAATTTACCTATTATTCTGACAAGGTCGGCGACATACATTACAGTTTGAAAGCCAGTGAATATAAATTAGGGTCTGAATTGAATTCGTTATTGAAAATGGCAGCAGGTGTTCGCAATGAATAAATTATCTCTAATTTATGAAAAAAACGGTGAACGACGTGATATAACAGCAGTATCATCGAATTATTCTCGGTCGGATAATGTTGACGCTTTAGGAATGGATTTTCATTTTGAAATGCTGGTAAATATGCTTGATAAAAATTTCAGTCAAGGGCTGGAAAATGGCGGTATAGTTATGTTCAGCAATAACGACGAACTTGTTTTTGCGGGCATTATCGTCGAAGATAGCCGCAATGGAATAACGGCGCGATCATATACCGCATATGATTTTGCATATTATCTAAATAAGTCAGAAGCAATGAAACAATATGACGGAATATCTGTGAGTGAAGCGATACGTCAGTTGTGTAATGAATTTAATATTCCAATCGGTAATATTGTTGAAATTCCGACACTGGTGAAAGCGATTTATAACGGAAATAAAGTATCTGATATCATACGTGATTTACTAAAAAAAGCGACTGCTGAACGCGGTGAAAAATATCGCTTTGAAGTAAGGTTGAATAAGCTGTATGTTGAACGATATACAGATTTGATCATTGACGCAAAATATGTCCCTTATACCGGGGGAAAAGAATTTAACATTACTGATTTGCCGGGGGAATACGCTGCAACATATTCTATCGCTGATATGTGTAATCGAATAACAGTTGTCGCCAGCAGTGAAAAACATGTGCAAGTGTACGGCATGGCAGAAGACGCGGAAAGTATAAAACATTATGGTTTGTTGGCTAAAATTGAAAAGGTTGATGATAAAAATTCAGCGCAGGCGCAGAATATCGCGGTGAAGAAATTGTTAGAGCTGAACAAGGTACAAATAGACCGGTCTTTAAAATTTTTCGGTGATGACAAAGTTAGATCAGGGCGTTTGTTGGTTTTTAATAAACCTGAAATTGATTTGGTAGGGACATTCTTGGTTAAAAACTGCGTGCATAATTACACTCCTGCTTTACATACCATGTCTTTGAGTTTGGCGGTGATTTGATGAAAGATTGGGAAGTAACGCTTGCGAATTTATTTAAAGACCGTGATAATCCTAAACCGTTGGGTGCGATACTTGGCAAAATTGTATCGCTAGAACCGTTGAAAATATCTATTCAAGACGGAAAATTTTTTATTGACCGATCAAATTGTTATGTGTGCAATCAGCTTTTGGAAAGAAAAAGTGACTTTGATTTCACTGCAGATCAATCGCAGAGCGGACAAATAAAGGTAAGCTGTGAACACGGCGGCGGCAGTTATGACGCAAGTGGTGATATCAATGCGACCGGAAAGATTCATCTTCATGAAGTTTGGAAAATTGGCGATATGGTAATGGTGCAGCCTGACGAAAGCGGGCAGCACTTTTTTATTGTCGATATAGTAAAGGGGGTAGAATAAAATGTTCCCGTCAATTGATTTATCATTGATAAATACTACGGAAAACGATGAAATGCAGTTGTCTAATAACCATGTAGGGCGATCGTTTGCGTTTGATTATAAAAACAAATGTTTTATTTTTGCCAACGGTAATAATAAGGATACTACGCAGGTAGACGCAATAAAGCAATGGATCGAATTATTTATCAGAACAAGGTCAGATAAATTTGCGATTTATAATTCGGATTTTGGGGTCAGGCTGGACGGGTTGCTGGGGTACAGGTTGCCGAGGTCTTATGTATTGGCTGAAATAAAAAAGCGGATTGTAAACGGAATTTTAAACGGCTGCCCAGCGGTGGTGAGTGTGACTGATTGGGTTTTCAGTAAGGGCAGATTCAGTTTTACGGTCACAACTAACACCGGTGAGGAAGTGAAACTAATAAATGACATCTGATGTTAATAAAATTCATTCTGATATGTTGGAAAATATTTCTAATGACTATCAAAAAACGCAAGGATTTCCAACTTATGATCTGACAAGAGCTTTTGCAATTACCTGTTTAGCATTGTATGTAAAAGCGCAAGATATCGAAAACAAACTTGACGTGAATAATTTGTCAGGAAATGATTTGACAAGGTTTATCGAACAACGTCGAAATGTTAAGAGAAAAGCCGCTACTTTTGCAATTGGATTTGTCCGTATTGTTGAAGGCAGCGGCTTTGTTAATACAGGTGATTTATTTGAATCAGACGGCGGGGTACAATTTGAATCTGTTGAAAGTAAAGCAGTCAACAGCAGCGATACAGTAATGGTTAAATGTGTTGTTGCTGGCAATATCGGTAATGTTGGTGCTAATACTATTGTTAATATGCCAATAACATTACAAGGAATTGCGACAATTACGAATGATGATCCAACAAAAGACGGCTATGACGCCGAATCAGATGATGATTTTCGTGAGCGATATCTCGAATCGCTTCGTGAACCTATTGTGAGCGGAAATATTTACCATTATAAAGCATGGGCTAAAGAAGTTGAAGGTGTCGGAGACGCTAAAATTTTTCCACTTTGGGCTGGTGATAATACTGTGAAAGTGGTGGTAATTGACAGTAATAGAGTTGTTCCGTCTGATGAAATTATCAAAAATGTTCAGAATCACATTGACCCGGGTATTACCGGTAGAGGTGAAGGTGCTGCGCCGACGGGGGCATATTGTACCGTTCAAGCTGCTGAACCTTTGATGATAAATGTTATTACGGCAGTCACATTAAAGTCAGGATATGATCTGCCGACGGTGACTGTTGAAATCACTGAAACAGTAACAGAGTATTTGAAAACTATTGCATTTAAGCAAGACTATGTTTCATATGCGATGATCGCTGACGCTGTATTATCAGCGCAAGGCGTTATTGATTATACTGACGTCTTGCTGAATGGTGGTAAGGATCGTGTTGCGATCGACGGAGAACAGGTTGCAGTGCTGGGGCAGGTGGTCGTAAGTGAAAGCTAAAGACTATACGCTGAAAGCATTAAATTCAATATACCGTTCTGATCCGTGGGTACAGCAGCTTTATAATGCGGCTGGGATTTACGCCGATAATATATCCGATGTTCTCGATGTGGTGTTTAGTAATTATTTTTTCGATACTGCTGATCTTAATACAGTAAAACGGTTTGAAAGGGAAATGGCTATTATACCTTTATCGACGCAAAGCATTGAAGAACGTCGCAAAATAATCGAATCGAAATGGAAAGCCAATGGTAAAGCCAGTATTGCTTTATTACAGTCGGTTGCTGACGCTTGGTATAAAGACGGCATAGTAATTGATTTTGTTGACGGCAAGCTGCTTTATGAGGTGCAGAGCGGTTATATAATGCTTAATTTAAGATATATAGTCGAACTGCTTAATGAAAAGAAACCTGCGCATTTAGGATATTTTTTCAGAAATATTATGAGTGCCGAAGGTACGATCAGAGTTGCCGGAGTTGTATCATGCGGAAATACGGTGAATATACCAGCTGATTTAGATATTAGTATCGAAATTGATGATTCTGTCGTTAGTGCTGTTGGTTTTGTAAGATTGTGTAATTTGATTGAAATAAGGTAAGGAGAGTGAAAAAATGGCTAAATATCCGAGCATGGTAATAACAAAAGAAGGATTAAGTATGATCGCAGAATCACAAGGTGGTCAAGGTTTGATTTTTACAAAAGTTACTCTAGGGGCAGGCGATTTAAATGGTGGATCAATCATAAATTTGACGGATTTAATCGATAATAGGATAAATGCAAATATTACAGCGATTGACGCTACATCTCGCCCGGGGCAGGTAACATTAACCGCTGTTGTAAGTAACAGCGAAGTTGACGCGGGTTTTCATGCTAAAGAAATAGGTGTATTTGCAAAAATAGGAGAAGGTGGCACAGAAAGGCTTTACGCGTATACTAACGCCGGGAATTATGCTGATTATATGCCGGACAAAACAGACCCAGTGAATGAAGCAATTTTTAAAACAACTTTCGTTGTGTCTAATGCTCAAAATATTCAAGCAGTGATTGATAAAAGTATTGTTTATCCGACGGTATTAGAAATGGATACTGCTATTAAAAAACACAACGAGGCAGAGGACACACATGAAACTGTTTTCAATTGTTATGTAAAATCGGTAACAGAAAAAAACGGCACAGTAACCGTCACCAAAGGCGATGGGAGCAGTACAACGTTTAATTCGTTTAAATTGGATATGTGTTATCCTGTTGGGTCGATTTATATGAGCACAGTAGCTACATCGCCTGCAGATCTTTTTGGCGGTACGTGGGATGCAATGCCGGCAGGACGTGTTTTGCTGGCACAGGGCACATCAGAATGGGGCGTAGAATACCAAGCTGGCAGTACCGGTGGCGAACACGAACATCAGTTATCTGTCGGAGAACTGCCTGCACATACACATACTGCTAGCACAAACACGGCAGGAGATCATTCACATACATTTACCTTTGGTCGTTCTTACGAATCTGACAGAGGTGTTCCCGGCGGTGGTGATGGTGATCGCACATATACCAATTCGACCAATACAGCAGGTTCCCATATCCATACTATTGCTATAAGCAATACCGGTAATGACAGAGCCCATAACAATATGCAACCTTATATTTCTGTTTTCATGTGGCAAAGAGTGTCCTGAGAACTGTCGGGGAACTTCCAAGTCACGAGCATAATATAACGATATCGTCAGCTGGCAATCATAAACATGGAATATATAGCCACTATAACGAAGAAGGATCTAACGGTGTAGCTGACGCCTATCGTTCTACTGCAAATGGCGTCTATACCGAAAATGCTGGTGATCATACCCATACTGCTAATATCAAAAATACCGGTTCTGATATGCCACACAATAATATGCAACCATACCTTGCTGTATATATGTGGAAACGTACGTCTTAACCTATCCTACGCCACATATATACGGCTAAATAGGGCGGCATATTGTTATGTGCGTTACCACTTCCACTGTTTGATATATTAACTGTTACTGTATGAGAATGGCTTCCGTTCTCTAAAGTAGTTTTATCACTTCTGCTCCACTCTGGACGACAAGAAGCTACATAATCAGAAGAATTAGCACTATATTCTGAAATGCCGCGAATCGTATGCGTATGATTTCCATTAGTAGTTATAGTAGCTGTGGTATTATGCTTATGCGATGGAAGTTCCCCGACAGGCTACTATGCTGTTCTACGCCAACAATAAACAGATATATAAGGCTGCAGGTTATTGTGTGGATAATTAGAGCCAGTGTTACTAATAGTTACGGTATGAGTATGTGTACCAGCTTGTTCGGTTGTTTTTGTGCCTTGATTAGAACGCCATGAAGCTGATCCCGGTTCTGTACCACCTGCGTCGTATTCTTTTACAAAAGTAAAAGTATGCGCGTGATCCCCGCTTGTACTAACCGTTACATTGTGGTTATGTGCAGGAAGTTCTCCGACAGAGTCAAGCAGTACGTTTCCACATATATACAGCTAAATACGGCTGTAGGTTATTATGGGCAATATTGCTACCAGTTTCAGCAATAGTAATGGTGTGAGAATGGTTGCCTGCACTGTTGGTATATCGCGTGGTATTTGTTTGTCTTGCCTGTGTCGAAACCATATTATAAGGAGCGTCAGTATTGTTACCAGTGGTTATGCCGTGGTTATGATCGCCATCAATGCTACAGGTTACATTATGATTATGCGAAGGCAGTTCTCCGACAGCGCTTTAGTCAATCCGATACCACATGTAAACCGATAAAAACGGCTGCATATTGTTGTGCGAAATGTTGCTGCCTGTGTTGGAAATATCAATAGCGTGAACATGACTTCCTGATGAACTGGTAGGCAGGTTTCTATTAGTTCCAGGCATATACTTCCCCCAACCGGTGCCGTCTGATACATCATAACCAACAGTGAGGCTGTGATTATGTTCACCAGCTGTATTACAAGTAGCTGTATGATCGTGTTCAGGCAGTTCCCCGACAGAAAAATAAGAAAGGATTGATAACTTATGAAATGTTTTCAAATATTGAACAGTGAGGTTTTAATAATTAACGAGGAAAAGATGTATAAGGATAGCCCTGATAACTTCATTATTGACGGTGGTAGCTTACAGGCTGACGAGGTAACATTAAGCGAGGTAATCTATGACGACCAGCAGAGCCATGCTGTCGTAAATGGTGATTTTTGCGATAAACCGATTAAAGCCATCGAGGATAAAATCGCTGCTATTGATTCCTATATAGCCGCTAAAGCTGCTAGGGAATATGTGCCACCGACACTCGAAGAACTTCGTGAACAGGCATTAAACTACCAATATCAAAAATATGATGCTCAAAAGCATGCTGTCGTATGGCTACAAGACGGCAGCGGCTACGGCTTTGATTGTAATGATGATGATCAGAACAACTGGCAGGTTGCTTTGACACTTATGGAAAAAGATATCACGATGTACAAGGTTTATACAGATAAAAATAATCTGTTTAAAAAGTCATTTTTAGAGGTAACGCGTGATCAGATGATGGAAGCAGGAAATCTTGTAAAAGCACAGCAATATGCGGCTTACAGCGAATTTGAAAAAGTGCGTGCCGAAATTGCTAATTGCGCAACAGCAGAACAGTTAAAACCATATTTGCCGGGGGAAAGCGCATAAACACTACTATCGCAACGGTTTTGAGTTCATAAAATTATCAAATACAAATTACTTACGCTTATACTGGCTGTAATTAAGGTGCTTTTAGGATATGAATGTAAAAAATACTTGCAAATTACTTACAAATTATAAAAGGTCAATAGCTTTTTTGAGTTGGCGCAAATCTTTATGTGTGTACGTTCCGTCGGTTATGTCTTGTATAGCGTGTCCGAGAATTTTTTTGATAGACAATTTATTTGCGCCTTTGTTGTCTAACCATGTTGCGCATGTATGGCGACATTCATGTGGTTTGTGCTTGCAGTGGGTAATTTTCATGATTTTATCAAAAATCCGCAAAAATTTATGATAAGTTAATTGGTTACCATCAATATCAGTAACCAATGTTTTACCGGGACGTTTTAACCAATAATCGTAATAATGAATCACTTTGCGGTTGATCGGGACTAAACGATTGCGTCCGGCAGCGGTTTTACTTTCTCGGATCTTATAAAAACGAGAATGCAATTTGACATCGTTTTTTTCAATAGATAAAAATTCGCTAGGACGTGCGCCACTATAGCACATCATAATTATAGCCATTGCGTAAGGTGATAGAGGTTCATTGCTATCTGCAAAAGCTTTTACCCTATTAAGTTGGCGTGTATTAAAAGGTTGTTTTGTTTTGTTCCTTTTGGGTAAATCAATATCAACAAACCTTGATATATCAGCAGTGGGCGGTATTATTTGATACTTTACCGCATAGGTATAAATGTTGTGATATAATTGCCTGACTTTTTTTTGGGTCGCGTGACCAATACCAGCTGCAGAAAGGTTCTTAATAATTGTCTGTAATTCAATAACTTTAATGCTGGCAAGGGGACGCGTGTGCAATGCCTTACAATAACCAAAACTAACATCATAATTTTTAGCTGTAGTAGCAGTGATTTTTGTTTTTCGTTCAGCAATTTCAAGTTTATAAATTTCTGAAAAAGTTATCTGTGACGGCAAGTAGATTGAGGGATCTTTGTTACATTCTGCTAAAAAAATCAATGATTCATTATATGTAGCAAAATAACCGATGTATTTGGATTTACCGTTGATAGTTTTCAAGACAGCATAAGGACGTCGGCGATTGCCGGGTAAAAAAATAATACTACCAAAACCGTTTGGTAGTTTCATGCGTTTGCGTTTTTTCATAGTATAATCACACTCCTTAATGTGATTATATAAAATTTTAGTAAGAAGGAAGGTTATTAAATGCAAGAATTTTTTATCAGACTTTGGGGAAGGGTTATCAATTTTGACATTTTAGCGGCTGGGGCTGCAATTTCTTTAACCGGAACAACGTTATTCGGTGAACAGTTTTGGGCTATGGTGTTTTTAGCTTATGGGCTAATTGCTTTTGATACGTTGACACGATGGCTGTATATTTGCAAAAAGTTTATCGTTGATTCAAGACGCGTAGATGAAATAATCAATGTAAAGTGGCAATCGGCAGTGTGGCAGTTTTTTAAGGCTGAAACATGGAATGACAATTATTTAACAAGCCGTGGTTTTTCGCGGATCACTGAAAAAATGATTGTTTATACTTTAGCAATTATGGTTTGTTTTTTTGCAGGTAAAAACGTTCCTGAAATTCATCTGTTTAGTTTTAATTTGATACCGGCACAAGTTTTTCCGGGGTTTATATCAACAGTTGTATTCTTGATAGAATTGACAAGCGTCAATGAAAATCTAATCTTATTGGGTCACGCAAGTATCGCAGACTATTGCGAAAAACTGCGTGATTTTATTTTAGTAAAATTGAAAGGGTGATTTATAATGAAAATTTTTATCAATCCGGGACATATGCCAGGAGTTGATTCAGGTGCTGTAAATCCTGTAAGTGGTTTACGGGAATGTGATGTTGCTAAAAAAGTTGGCGAACTGGTTGAATATTATTTACAATCAGCAGGTTGTTCAACTATGCTGTTGCAAAGTAATAATTTGTGCGGGGAAGAACCAAAAGATTTTAATATTTGCGCGAGTGCAAACGCATGGCAAGCCGATTTATTTGTTAGTTTACATTGTAATTCTTTCAATACTTATGCCCGAGGAATTGAAACATTGGTATTTGATTTAAGCAGCAAAGCTGCTAGATTAGCAGGGTGCATTCAGCGTCAGCTTGTTTCTACAGCGCAAAACATTGATTCAACCGTTATCGATCGCGGATTGAAACAGCGTAATGATCTTGCTGTTTTGAAATACACTGATATGCCCGCTGTTTTAGTCGAAATGGGTTTTATTGATAATGATTTTGATGTTGTTTTGTTAGAAAATAACCAAGATGATTTAGCAAGAGCTATTGCTCGTGGTGTGACAGATTATATGAGAGGTGATAAATGATGAACGTATGGAATATAGTAAAAAACGGATTGAATACAGTTGTAAATTGGTTGAAAAATAATCCGAAAGCGGTAGCTGGTTTTGCAATTGGTTTTATTTGTGGTACATTACATCATTTTTTCGGTTGGTGATGTTTTTATGACTAATAAAATAATTGTGGTTGTTTTGTGTGTTATCAGTTATGCAGCAGGTTGGGGGTTCAGAATGTTGACACACGTCTGCCCTACTGCAGAACCGGAAATGAAAACAGAAGTAAAGTATGAAGCGGATACAAAAACAGAAGTTGTTTATGTACCAAAATATATTTATGTCGATGGTAGTACAGAAAAAACAGATGTCGATGTTCAAATAGGAAAACAAGAACTTAACGTAAAAGTAAACGGCAAAGAATTTGAAATTAAAAAAGCTGATGATGAAAAGTATATTTTCGATAAAAACAAGTTGCAGCTTACGCAAACCAGTTTTGCTGAACTGAATATCAAAGTACCTACGATCGATAAAACTAAGCGTTGGGAAATTGGTATCGGGCGCAGTAAAGACGGTGCAGTCGGGCTGATTGGTTTTCCGATAAACAATAACGTCGGCGGCTGGATTGCAGGTAGCAAAGGTGACGTTATGATCGGTGTTAGTTTAAAAATATAAAGTGAGATGATGAAAAAATGGAGTATAGCAGAGCTAAAGCTGCAGACGGGCACGGCTGGGTATATGGTTACCCGGTCGTAGTTCCTGAACTGCCTTATCCACCTGAACCGCCGGCAGGTTCAGAAGAAGGTCAACCACCATTAGAAGCAACAATGATTGGCTTAATGTTCCCGATGGATATTTCAAATTATATAGGGGTCAATAACTGGACTGACGTTGCATTAAGTATAAAGCTTGATACGATTCAGCGTCATATTGGTCACATTGGTAACAACTCTGTCGATGTTTTTGAAGGTGATATAATTACTGCTAATCGCTATCCGTTTGAAAACTGGATCGCCCTATTGACATGGAACAATAATTTCAGTACCTTTATGTTGAAGTATTATAAAAAGAAAGGTTATAGCGGTCGTGATATTTTTGCAGATATGGTAGAACCAATTAAATATTTAATTACTGCAAACGTTGATGTTATTGGTAATATTATTGATAACGGGGATTTACTGTAATAAAAAAACTGCTCGGCTTTTAAGCTGGGCAGTTAATTTTTTTTATAAAAAGTTATAAAATATGTTGACAATACACGCAATGCGTGCTATAATTAAAGTATAGAAAGGGGGTGTGAAAATGTGGTAGAAATAATAAACCTTGTAACAGCAATCATCAATCTGGCGGGAGCGATAATGCTGTACAAGGCAAGTAGAAAATAGCAGGGGACGTAAGTCCCCACCCCTTAGGGGGTATTTCTACAAACTATACTATCATATCTATCACATTTAAGCAAATGTTTGAAAAAATTACTTTTTTAGTAGCGGCGATGGCATTAGTTTTATCGATTTATAATATTATCAGAATGTCAAGAAAGCGGTGATTTAATGGAACAGCAGAACGAATTTAAAGCGGCAAGACTGGCGGCAGGACTGACACAAAAGACCATGTCTGAACTGATGGAAATACCCTTCCGAACAATACAGGATTGGGAAGCTGGGAAACGAACGCCGCCGCCGTATGTTAGACGGTTTGTATTAAACGAATTAAAGGATATTGAAAACGGTAAAAATTCTTAATTTAAGCTATTTTGAAAGTATATTCAAAATAAGATTCGTAAAAGGCAAGGTTCTTTTTAAAGTGTTTTTGCGCTACCAGACTGACAGTAAACCCTCTGACTTAGGTCAGAGGGTTTTTATTTTGGAATAGGTTTTTCATAAACTGTATTGTTACAATACACCCTAAACTATTATATAATATAAAAAAATGGGGTGAGGTGGTCTTGATGAGCACTTATATTTCTATAAGCGAAATGGCAAAACTGCACGGAATTACCAGACAGACCCTTATTCATTACGATAATATTGATTTATTTAAGCCGGCGAAGGTCGATACCAACGGTTACCGCTATTATTGTAAACACCAGATACCATATTTACGAGAGATTTGTTTCCTTAAATCGTTGGGAATCAGTCTGAAAGATATCCAACAGCATTTTCAGGAACGGACGCCGGAAAACGAAATGTATCTTTTGGAGAAACAAAAACAGTATATTATGAATCAAATTGCCAAGCTCAATACTTTGCGCGAATACCTCAATCAAAGGATCGATCTGTATGAAGAAGCCGTAGATGCAGGGATGATGAGGATGTCGCTGCCTTTTGTACGCTATATAGATGCACGTCAGGCGATTTTTAAAGAGTGGCTGCAGCCTATTGATAAAGATAATCTGCACACAACATTAATGGATTTGTGGCAGCGTATCTTTGAACGTGAAATGGTTCCGTCAGGCGGTTTTGGTTCTATCATCAAAAAGTCTGGTGTGGAAAAAAATAAGTGGCTTCAGGGAGCCGGGTCCTGTATATTTTTGCCGGTATGGAACAAGGAGCACGAAAATACACTTACGATCCCGGCCGGAGAATATGTGTGCATGTATAAGTATGGTATGCCTTATGATACTGAGCATCTGGAAAAGCTGATGCAGTGGCTGGCTAAAAATAATTATGAACTGGCAGGGGATATCATCGACGTGTGTCTGCTTGATACTACCTTTTATAAGCAGGAAACAGGCGTAGATTTCTGTATGCTGCAGGCTCCTGTTACCTTAAAAAAATAAATAAAAATTTTTTCAAAAACCTCTTGACTGTATTGTTACACCACAATCTATTATCAAATTGTGAGGTAACACTCAACAAAAAGTCAGGAGGTTATTTTTATGACTAAAGAAGTTATTGATTTAAGATCTGCGTTGGAATTACTGGAAAGCATTCCCGGACAAATGGTACATACTGATGTAGAGGTTGATCCTTCAGCAGAACTGGCTGGCGTTTATCGTTATGTGGGTGCAGGCGGCACTGTTGCCCGTCCTACTAAAACAGGGCCGGCTATGACTTTTGAAAATGTGAAAGGACACCCAGGTGCAAAAGTAGTTATTGGTTTATTAGCCAGCCGTAAACGTGTAGGCTATCTTTTGAATAGTAAACCTGAAAAATTAGGTTTTATGATGCGTGACGCTGTAAAAAATGCCATTGTTCCAGTGGTCGTTGATAAAGCGAAAGCTCAATGCCAGGAAGTCGTGCATCTGGCTACTGACGAAGGCTTTGATATCCGTAAATTGATCCCGGCTCCTACCAATACTCCGGAAGATGCAGGACCGTATGTAACTTTGGGTATGTGCTATGCTTCCGATGTCGAAACCGGTGAATCTGACGTTACGATCCATAGACTTTGCCTGCAGAGCAAAGACGAAATTTCCATGTTTTTCACACCGGGGGCCCGGCATTTGGGCGCTTTCCGTGAAAAGGCCGAAGCTTTAGGCAAACCGCTGCCAATTTCCATCAGTATCGGTGTCGATCCGGCTATTGAGATCGCTTCCTGCTTTGAGCCGCCGACAACTCCGCTTGGCTTCAATGAATTATCTATTGCCGGAGCAATCCGCGGTAAGGCTGTTGAATTAGCTCCCTGTGTGACGATCGATGAAAAATGTATCGCCAACGCCGAATACGTCATCGAAGGCGAGCTTTTGGTAGGCGCGCGCGTTCGCGAGGACCAGAATTCCAATACCGGTAAAGCGATGCCGGAATTTCCCGGTTATACCGGGCCTGCCAATGCAGAATTACCTGTTATCAAAGTAAAAGCTGTTACTCATAGAGTAAATCCGATTATGCAAACCTGCATTGGACCTTCCGAAGAGCATGTAAGCATGGCCGGTATCCCGACTGAGGCGTCGATCCTTGATATGGTGGAAAGAGCTATGCCGGGCCGTGTACAAAATGTTTATGCACATTCCTCCGGCGGCGGTAAATTTATTGCCGTTATCCAGTTCAAAAAGACCGTTCCCAGTGACGAGGGTCGTCAGCGTCAGGCTGCGCTGCTTGCTTTCTCTGCTTTCCCGGAATTGAAGCAGGTGATTTTAGTTGATGAAGATGTCGATATTTTTGATACTAACGATGTGCTATGGGCGATGACTACCAGAATGCAGGCCGATGTCGATATCGTAACAATCCCCGGCGTACGCTGCCATCCGCTTGATCCGTCTAATGATCCTGCCTGCAGCTGGTCGATCCGCGATCATGGTATTGCCTGCAAAACTATTTATGACGCGACAGTTCCGTTTAATCAGAAAGCAAGATTCCAACGCGCAAAATTTATGGAAGTCGATGTAAAAAAATTCTTGCCTGATTTTACCGTACAGGATTGAATGATTCTGCTGGTTAAGGCGTTTTAAACGCCTTAACCACATTATCTGACTTTGATTGGATATTTTTAAGGAGGACAATTATGGGAAAGAATAAACCGATTATAGGTTTTATTTTAGGTATCATCGTAGCTGTGGTCATCTTTTTTGCTAACATTCCCGGCTTGGAACGCACAGGACAGATGTGTATGGCCTTTTCTCTGATGACAGTGATTTTCTGGGCTTTTGGTATTGCTCAGCCCGGTTATGTCTCAGGTCTGTATCTTTTGCTTTTAGCAGTTTTTAAAGTTGCGCCAACAACATTGATTTTTTCTACCTGGACTACTTCTATGATGTATCTGATCATCGGCGCTTATCTTATTGCGGTGGCGGTGAAAGAATCAGGTTTAGGTGAGAGGATCGCTTATAAGTTCATCGTAAAATATGTTTCGTCTTTTAAAAGTATTATCGTTTCTATCTTTGCTCTGACGTTCATTCTGGCCTTATTGATTCCGCATCCCTGGCCGCGCGCTTTTCTCATTATGTCGGTCATGGCTGTTGTGGTAAAAAGCGCGGACATTCCCCGTGAAGACGCGGTTAAGATCGGTTTTACTGTTTTTACGGCTTCTATCCCGGTTTCCATGATCTTTCTGACTGGTGATGCGTCGATCAATCCGCTGGCGGCTGCCAGCTGTGACCCGGAACCGGTAGGCTGGCTCAAATGGTTCGAAGTTATGGGTCTGCCAATGATCGTTACCAGTATCATTACAATGGTTATGATACTGTTTATGTTCAAGCCAACCAAAGAGGTCAATGTCAATAAAACTGAAATTTTAGAGAAGCTGGAAGCTATGGGACCGATGAGCGGCAAAGAATTACGTACTGCCGTTTGGGTAACACTGGCTATTATCCTCTGGATGACTGACACGCTGCATGGCATTGATATTGGCTGGGGAACGTTATTTATTGCTATGGG
>OGMX01000023.1_pt1 | contig 134910 bp, 139 predicted proteins | sample 1573351 | NCBI WGS metagenome assembly OGMX01 (sample SAMEA2581926, study PRJEB24529) | metagenome | biome: Human gut stool | place: China | collected 2011 | reverse complement strand
ACCTCCGCAACCCCATGTTTTCACATAACTGTTGCGTTGACCAATTGAATCTACAACTGGCAGGCTTATTATCAAGCCCGCCACCGCCTGCCGTGAGGAAAGATGCATGAGCGAGCCGTTAATTGTCGGCATCCGGCATCATAGTCCGGCCTGCGCCCGGCTGGTGAAATCGTTAATCGAAAGCCAGCGGCCACGATACGTGTTGATTGAAGGCCCGGCTGATTTTAATGACCGGGTAGACGAACTGTTTTTAGCCCACCAGCTTCCGGTAGCTATTTACAGTTATTGCCAGTATCAGGACGGTGCAGCCCCCGGGCGTGGTGCCTGGACGCCATTTGCTGAATTTTCGCCGGAGTGGCAGGCGCTACAAGCCGCTCGTCGTATTCAGGCACAAACTTACTTCATCGATTTGCCTTGCTGGGCGCAGAGTGAAGAAGAGGACGATTCGCCTGATACGCAAGAGGAAAGCCAGACCTTGCTGCTGCGTGCCACCCGCATGGATAACAGCGACACCCTGTGGGATCACTTGTTCGAAGATGAAAGCCAGCAAATTGCATTACCCTCTGCGCTGGCGCACTATTTTGCCCAACTGCGCGGCGATTCCCCCGGCGATGTACTCAATCGTCAGCGCGAAGCCTTTATGACCCGCTGGATTGGATGGGCGATGCAGCAAAATGATGGCGACGTATTGGTTGTCTGCGGTGGCTGGCACGCTCCGGCACTGGCAAAGATGTGGCGCGAATGCCCTCAGGAAATTAACAAGCCAGAATTGCCCTCGCTGGCAGATGCCGTTACAGGTTGTTATCTCACACCCTACAGTGAAAAGCGCCTTGATGTGCTGGCAGGATACCTTTCAGGAATGCCTGCCCCGGTATGGCAAAACTGGTGCTGGCAGTGGGGCTTGCAGAAGGCCGGTGAACAACTGCTAAAAACTATCCTTACCCGTTTGCGCCAGCACAAATTGCCCGCTTCTACCGCGGATATGGCTGCCGCTCATCTGCATGCGATGGCGCTGGCACAGTTGCGCGGTCATACACTACCGTTACGCACTGACTGGCTGGATGCCTTAGCAGGCTCGCTGATTAAAGAAGCCCTGAATGCGCCGTTGCCGTGGAGCTATCGCGGCGTTATTCATCCCGATACCGATCCGATTCTGCTAACGTTGATAGACACATTAGCGGGTGACGGATTCGGTAAACTTGCCCCTTCTACGCCACAACCGCCTCTGCCAAAAGATGTCACCTGCGAACTGGAACGTACCGCAATCTCTCTTCCGGCGGAGCTTACCTTAAATCGCTTTAACCCCAATGGACTAGCGCAAAGTCAGGTGTTACATCGGCTGGCAATACTGGAGATCCCAGGGATTGTACGCCAGCAGGGAAGTACACTGACACTTGCAGGCAACGGTGAAGAACACTGGAAATTAACCCGCCCGCTTAGCCAGCATGCGGCATTGATTGAGGCCGCCTGCTTTGGTGCAACACTCCAGGAAGCCGCACGCCATAAATTAGAAGCCGATATGCTGGACACGGGTGGAATCGGCAGTATCACCACATGTCTTAGCCAGGCGGCGTTAGCGGGTCTGGCGTCCTTCAGTCAACAATTACTGGAGCAACTCACATTATTAATCGCCCAGGAAAATCAATTTGCCGAAATGGGCCAGGCGCTGGAAGTGCTATATGCCTTATGGCGGCTGGATGAAATTAGCGGTATGCAAGGCGCGCAGATATTACAAACGACGTTATGCGCGGCTATCGATCGCACGCTGTGGCTGTGTGAATCTAACGGCAGACCGGATGAAAAGGAGTTTCACGCTCACCTGCATAGCTGGCAAGCGCTTTGCCATATCCTGCGCGATCTACATAGCGGCGTTAATTTACCCGGCGTTTCTCTTTCTGCGGCGGTAGCCTTACTGGAGCGACGCAGTCAGGCGATTCATGCCCCGGCGCTGGATCGCGGCGCGGCTCTTGGCGCACTAATGCGTCTGGAACATCCCAACGCCAGTGCCGAAGCGGCGCTGACGATGCTGGCGCAGTTATCCCCGGCACAATCCGGTGAGGCGCTGCACGGTTTGCTGGCATTAGCCCGTCATCAACTGGCCTGTCAACCTGCATTTATCGCCGGTTTCAGCAGTCATTTAAATCAACTAAGTGACGACGATTTTATTAACGCCCTGCCCGATTTACGCGCGGCAATGGCCTGGCTACCGCCACGAGAACGCGGGACGCTGGCGCATCAGGTGCTTGAGCATTACCAGCTTGCGCAGCTTCCTGTTTCAGCGCTGCAAATGCCGTTGCATTGTCCACCACAGGCCATTGCACATCATCAACAACTCGAACAGCAGGCACTGGCATCGCTGCAACACTGGGGAGTTTTCCATGTCTGAACTGAACGATCTTCTGACCACCCGTGAGCTACAACGCTGGCGATTAATTCTTGGCGAAGCGGCAGAAACGACGCTTTGTGGGCTGGATGACAACGCCCGGCAGATAGACCACGCGCTGGAATGGCTGTATGGGCGCGATCCTGAACGGCTCCAGCGTGGTGAACGCTCCGGTGGATTAGGTGGCTCAAATCTCACCACCCCTGAGTGGATCAACAGTATTCACACGCTGTTTCCGCAACAGGTGATTGAGCGGCTGGAAAGCGATGCCGTACTGCGCTATGGCATTGAAGATGTGGTGACGAATCTCGACGTGCTGGAACGTATGCAGCCTTCTGAAAGCCTGCTACGCGCCGTTTTGCATACCAAACATCTGATGAACCCCGAAGTACTGGCTACCGCCCGCCGGATAGTGCGCCAGGTTGTTGAAGAAATTATGGCTCGACTGGCAAAGGAAGTTCGTCAGGCTTTTTCTGGTGTCCGCGATCGCCGTCGCCGCTCATTTATTCCACTGGCGCGAAACTTTGATTTCAAAAGTACTCTGCGCGCCAACCTGCAACACTGGCACCCGCAACACGGCAAGTTGTATATCGAATCCCCCCGATTTAACAGCCGCATTAAACGCCAAAGCGAACAATGGCAACTGGTCTTACTGGTTGATCAAAGCGGCTCGATGGTCGATTCGGTGATCCACTCTGCGGTGATGGCGGCCTGTTTGTGGCAGTTACCCGGCATTCGTACCCATCTGGTGGCGTTTGACACAAGCGTCGTTGATCTCACGGCAGACGTTGCCGATCCGGTAGAACTATTAATGAAAGTACAACTGGGCGGCGGAACCAATATCGCCAGTGCCGTGGAGTATGGTCGGCAACTTATTGAACAACCAGCAAAAAGCGTCATTATCCTCGTGAGCGATTTTTATGAAGGGGGTTCATCATCATTGCTGACGCATCAGGTGAAAAAGTGTGTCCAGAGCGGCATCAAAGTGCTGGGACTGGCAGCGCTCGATAGCACAGCAACGCCTTGCTATGACCGCGATACGGCCCAGGCGCTGGTTAATGTCGGCGCACAAATAGCCGCCATGACGCCGGGCGAGCTGGCATCATGGCTTGCAGAGAACCTTCAGTCATGAATTCACTACGTCCGGAATTATTAGAACTGACACCACAGGCACTGACGGCGTTAAGCAATGCCGGTTTTGTTAAGCGCAGCCTTAAGGAACTGGAAAATGGCAACGTCCCGGAAATCAGCCATGAGAACGGCGCTTTAATCGCCACCTTCAGTGACGGTGTCCGTACCCAGCTGGCGAACGGCCAGGCACTGAAAGAGGCTCAGTGCACCTGTGGGGCCAGCGGCATGTGCCGTCATCGCGTGATGCTGGTGTTAAGTTATCAACGACTTTGTGCTACCGCCCAGCCTGCGGAAAAAGAAGAAGAGTGGGATCCGGCAATCTGGCTGGAAGAACTGGCTACCCTGCCCGATGCCACCCGCAAACGCGCGCAGGCGCTGGTCGCTAAAGGCATCACCATTGAGTTGTTCTGTACGCCGGGCGAAATTCCCTCTGCCCGCTTACCGATGAGCGTTTTTATTCCCGCAGCAGCATTCGTTTCGCCCGTTGTGATTGTATTGAAGGCACTCTTTGCGAACATATCGTACTGGCGGTACAGGCCTTCGTCGAGGCCAAAGCGCAGCAAGCAGAATTTAACCATTTAATCTGGCAGATGCGCAGCGAACACGTCACATCATCTGACGATCCGTTTGCCAGCGAAGAAGGCCAAACGTGTCGTCAATATGTTCAGCAATTAAGCCAGGCATTATGGCTTGGCGGCATCAGCCAGCCGCTTATTCACTACGAGGCCGCTTTCAGCCGCGCGCAGCAAGCGGCGGAACGCTGCAACTGGCGATGGGTGAGTGAATCGCTACGGCAACTGCGCGCCAGCGTTGATGCCTTCCACGCCCGCGCAAGCCATTATCATGCCGGAGAATGCTTGTGTCAGCTTGCCGCATTAAACAGTCGATTAAATTGCGCACACGAAATGGCGCAGCGCGACAGTGTTGGTGAAATTCCTCCCATGCCGTGGCGCACGGTCGTTGGCGCAGGCATTGCCGGAGAAGCAAAGCTTGATCATCTGCGGCTGGTGTCTTTAGGTATGCGTTGCTGGCAGGATATTGAGCATTATGGTTTACGCATCTGGTTTACCGATCCCGACACCGGCAGTATTTTGCACCTTTCGCGCAGTTGGCCGCGAAGTGAACAGGAAAACTCACCGGCAGCTACGCGTCGGCTGTTTAGTTTTCAGGCTGGCGCACTGGCGGGCGGGCAAATTGTTTCACAAGCAGCAAAACGCAGTGCCGATGGCGAGCTGCTGTTAGCTACCCGCAACCGCTTAAGCAGCGTTGTGCCGCTGTCGCCTGATGCCTGGCAAATGTTGAGCGCGCCGTTACGCCAGCCGGGCATTGTGGCTTTGCGGGAATATTTACGCCAGCGTCCCCCCGCCTGCATACGGCCTCTTAATCAGGTCGATAACTTATTTATTCTGCCGGTCGCTGAGTGTATTTCGCTCGGTTGGGATAGCAGCCGCCAGACGCTGGATGCGCAGGTAATCAGCGGCGAAGGTGAAGATAATCTGCTGACGTTATCACTGCCAGCCTCAGCCAGCGCGCCTTATGCCGTTGAACGCATGGCGGCGCTTTTGCAACAAACAGACGACCCCGTGTATCTGGTTTCTGGCTTTGTCAGTTTTGTTGATGGGCAATTGACACTGGAACCACAGGTAATGATGACAAAGACTCGTGCCTGGGCGCTGGACGCAGAAACTGCGCCTGTGGTGGTATCACTACCTTCTGCCAGCGTTCTGCCTGTGCCGTCTACTGCTCATCAGTTGCTGATGCGCTGCCAGGCGTTACTTATTCAACTGCTCCATAACGGCTGGCGCTATCAGGAACAGAGCGCTATTAGTCAGGCAGAGTTGCTGGCGAATGACCTCACCGCGGTGGGTTTTTATCGGCTGGCACATGTGTTGGCACAATTTCGTAATACAGAAAGCGAGGCACGGGTAGAAGCAATGAATAACGGTGTTTTGCTTTGCGAACAATTATTCCCCATGCTTCAGCAACAAGGATGAAATAGTGCTTTTTACTAAGAGTTCTACTCCAGTTCCGGACTGCTCACGCCACGGTATTAGGCATATTCTATATAGCCCCTGGTGAGAGTCACCAGTTTCTTGATTAAATAAAATGGAGTTTTACATGAAGGCTTTCAATAAGCTGTTTTCCCTCGTTGTTGCATCTGTTCTGGTTTTCTCTCTTGCTGGCTGCGGTGACAAAGAAGAATCGAAGAAATTCAGCGCCAATCTGAACGGCACTGAAATTGCCATTACCTATGTCTACAAAGGTGACAAGGTGCTTAAGCAATCTTCTGAAACCAAAATTCAATTTGCCTCCATTGGTGCAACCACCAAAGAAGATGCTGCCAGGGCACTTGAGCCGTTAAGCGCCAAATACAAAAACATCGCGGGTGTTGAAGAAAAATTAACCTATACCGATACCTACGCGCAGGAAAACGTGACTATCGATATGGAAAAAGTGGATTTTAAAGCCCTGCAGGGTATTTCAGGAATCAACGTTTCTGCTGAAGATGCCAAAAAAGGTATCACTATGGCGCAAATGGAACTGGTGATGAAAGCCGCTGGTTTTAAAGAAGTGAAATAATCTGTCGGCGGCCATGTTTCGCATGGCCGCCATACCCGTCTTAGCTTTTCTTCACATGCTGGCGCGCTGCCAGTCCACGCAGAAAATAACGTAAAAATTGATCGCCGCATTCGCGGAAGTTTTTATGATCCGGTGCACGCATCATCGCCGTAATTTCCGGCATCGAAACGCGGAACTGCTGTTCGGTGAGGATCGCCAGAATGTCATCGGTTTTCAGCGAAAACGCGATGCGTAATTTTTTCAGCACGATGTTGTTATTAATGCGACGTTCCGGCTCCAGTGCCGGAGCAGACTCATCCTTGCCGCGTTTTTCATAAATCAGGCCATTGAGGAATGACGACAAAACAATGTCCGGACAACGCTGAAAACCCTCTTCGTCTTCTTTACGTAGCCAGACGGCGATCTGTTCCGCGGTGGCTTCGACATTACCCAGCGCCAGAATACGCACCAGGTCATTATTATTGGCTTTCAAAATGTAGCGCACGCTGCGCAGAATATCGTTACTTAGCATGAGGCCTTCAGGTGTTGATGAGGCAAAAAGCCATTTTAGCAGTCTTTTACAGGCCAATCGCCTCTTTTAAGCTTTTCAGATAACGGCGGCTGACCGGCACGGTTAAGCCATTACGCAAAATCAACTCGGCCTGGCCGTTATCTTCCAGACGAATCTCCTGTAAATGCGCGAGGTTAACCAGATACTGACGATGGCAGCGCAGTAGTGGTGTACGACTTTCCAGGGTACGTAATGTCAATTCGGTAAAGCCCTCTTTCCCTTCGTGGCTGGTAACGTAGACACCGCTCATCCGACTGCTGACAAATGCCACATCTTTCATTTGCAGCAAATAAATCCGACTATGCCCAGTACAAGGGATAAATTTCAGCGCCTGTTGATTTTCTGGTAACAGCGAAACATCCTGCTTGCTGCGTTCCTGCCGCAAACGCGCCAGCGTTTTCTCCAGTCGCGCTTCATCAATTGGCTTCAGCAGATAATCAAAGGCGTGTTCTTCAAAGGCTTTAATGGCGTATTCGTCAAACGCGGTGAGAAAAACAATATACGGACGATGTTCCGGGTCGAGCATCCCCACCATTTCCAGACCACTGATGCGCGGCATCTGGATATCGAGAAACAGCACATCCGGGCGCAGTTTATGCACCGCGCCGATCCCTTCCACGGCGTTTGAACACTCACCAACGATTTCAATATCGCTCTGCTCCTGCAAAAATACGCGCAGGTTCTCCCGTGCTAACGGTTCATCATCGACAATTAAGACTTTAATCATGCCTCGTCCCTCCATGGTAGTCGTAACGTTATTCGGGTGTAACTATCAGGCTCACAGGCGACGCTTATCCCATAGTCATCGCCAAACCGTTCACGTAAACGCTTATCCACCAGATTCATCCCCAGCCCACTGGCATTGGTTACCGGTTGATACAAACCGGCATTGTCTTCGATCTCCAGCATTAAATGTTGCCCCTCACGTCGGGCGCTGATTGCCACTCGCCCTGTATCCAGCAGTTGTGATGTCCCATGTTTAATGGCGTTTTCCACTATCGGTTGCAGGGTAAACGCGGGCAATTGCTGCTGGGATAATTCTTGCGGAATAGCAATGTTGACCTGCAACCGCGACTGGAAGCGCGCCTTTTCAATTTGCAGATAAGCATTCACATGTTCAATTTCGTCGGCGAGAGTAACAAACTCCGAAGGCCGCTTTAAGTTTTTGCGGAAAAAAGTGGAAAGATACTGCACCAGCTGGCTGGCCTGTTCGCTGTCGCGACGGATCACCGCTTTAATGGTGTTAAGCGCATTAAACAAAAAATGGGGATTCACCTGGGCGTGAAGCAGTTTGATCTCTGACTGGGTGAGCATCGCTTTTTGCCGCTCATATTGCCCGGCAAGGATCTGCGCCGAAAGCAGTTGCGCAATCCCCTCGCCCAGCGTGCGGTTGATTGAACTGAATAAACGGTTTTTGGCTTCATACAATTTGATGGTGCCCATCACCCGCTGATTTTCACCACGCAACGGAATTACCAGCGTCGACCCCAGTTTGCATTGCGGATGCAAAGAGCAACGGTAAGGTACTTCGTTGCCATCAGCGTAGACCACTTCACCGGTTTCAATCGCTTTTAAGGTATAAGTCGAAGAAATCGGTTTGCCGGGTAAATGGTGGTCGTCACCAATTCCGGTAAAGGCTAGCAATTTCTCTCGATCGGTAATCGCGACTGCACCAATATCCAGCTCCTGATACAGCACCTGTGCCACTTTCATGCTGTTCACTTCGTTAAACCCCTGGCGCAAAATGCCTTCCGTCGAGGCCGCCACTTTCAGCGCAGTGGCAGAAAAAGCTGAAGTGTATTTTTCAAACATCGCGCGTTTATCGAGCAATATACGCATAAACAGCGCCGCGCCGACGGTATTGGTGACCATCATTGGCGCAGCAATATTACTCACCAGACGTACCGCATCTTCATAAGGTCGGGCGATCGCCAGGATGATCAACATTTGCACCATTTCAGCGACGAACGTGACGGCACCGGCGGTAATGGGGTTAAAGACTTTATCAGTGCGCCCGCGACGGATCAGGATGCTGTGTACCAGGCCGCCGAGCAATCCTTCAACGATGGTTGAGATCATGCAACTTAGCGCGGTCATGCCCCCCATCGAATATCGATGTAAGCCGCCGGTCAGACCAACCAGCCCACCGACGACCGGACCGCCGAGTAAGCCGCCCATTACCGCGCCTATCGCACGGGTATTGGCAATAGAATCGTCAATGTGCAACCCAAACCAGGTGCCCATGATGCAGAAGATGGAAAAGACGATGTAGCAGAGAAATTTATGCGGCAGACGAACCGTGACCTGCATTAACGGTATGAATAATGGCGTTTTACTCATTAACCACGCAATGACTAAAAAAACGCACATCTGCTGAAGCAGCAGCAACACCAGATTAAAATCGTACATACCCGCAAACCACACTTCCCTTTAAAACGCGTAACATACATTGCCTGCGTTTAACTTTCTTTGAACTCTTGCAGAAAAATGAGAATTCGTGAGTACGATCACTCAAAATCGCCTGGCAAAAATAAAATCACCCTATAGATGCACAAAAAACGGGCAAAACTACCTGGTTCGCAAAACTGCGTCTAAAGTTAAACTGGGACCTCGCGAGCAAGGGTGAGACGATGGCGCTTTACACAATTGGTGAAGTGGCGTTGCTTTGTGATATTAATCCTGTCACGTTACGCGCGTGGCAGAGGCGTTACGGATTGCTGAAACCGCAACGGACAGACGGCGGTCATCGGCTGTTCAACGATGCCGATATTGACCGGATCCGCGAGATCAAACGCTGGATCGACAACGGCGTGCAGGTCAGCAAAGTTAAAATGCTGCTCAGTAATGAAAATGTTGATGTGCAGAACGGCTGGCGCGATCAGCAAGAAACATTACTGACTTACCTGCAAAGCGGCAATCTACATAGCCTGCGAACGTGGATCAAAGAGCGCGGTCAGGATTACCCCGCCCAGACACTCACCACACATCTGTTTATTCCTCTGCGCCGACGGCTTCAGTGCCAACAACCGACTCTCCAGGCGCTGCTGGCGATCCTCGACGGCGTACTGATCAACTACATCGCCATTTGTCTGGCTTCGGCACGTAAAAAACAGGGTAAAGATGCGCTGGTGGTTGGCTGGAATATTCAGGATACCACCCGTCTGTGGCTGGAGGGCTGGATTGCCAGTCAACAAGGATGGCGCATTGATGTCCTCGCCCACTCGCTCAATCAACTACGCCCTGAACTATTCGAAGGCCGTACATTGCTGGTGTGGTGCGGTGAAAATCGAACCTCCGCCCAACAGCAGCAACTCACCAGTTGGCAAGAACAAGGCCATGATATTTTCCCACTCGGCATTTAATGATTCGTTAACAAATGCGCTTTACTGTACAATCCTTTCGTTAACATAAGGAGTGCATTATGCGCATAGCTAAAATTGGGGTCATCGCCCTGTTCCTGTTTATGGCGTTAGGCGGAATTGGTGGCGTCATGCTCGCAGGTTATACCTTTATTTTGCGTGCTGGCTAAGCGCCTGCACCAGCCTTTCAAACAGGCGGTCTGCGATGATCGCCGCCAGTGCCACCAGTAACGCCCCCTGGATCACATACGCGGTATTAAATCCGCTAAGCCCGATGATGATGGGCGTACCCAGCGTGCTGGCCCCTACCGTTGAGGCGATCGTCGCCGTACCAATGTTGATAATCACCGAAGTTCGCACGCCCGCCAGAATCACCGGAGCCGCCAGCGGTAGCTCGACCTTACGCAGTCGCTGACCACGACTCATTCCCATACCTTTCGCAACTTCTGTCACGCTGGCATCAATCGCTCCCAGCCCGGCAAGTGTCGCCTGCAGGACGGGCAGCACACCGTAAAGGATCAAGGCGATAATCGCTGGTTGCAGACCAAAGCCGATCACCGGAACGGCGATCGCCAGCACTGCGACGGGCGGAAAAGTCTGTCCAACGGCGGCAATAGTTTCCACCAGTGGGCGAAATTCCGCGCCCCACGGGCGAGTGACAGCAATTCCGGCACCAGTGCCAATGATCACCGCAAACAAACTCGAAATTCCCACCAGCCAGAAATGAGCCAGTGCCAGAGCTGCAAAACTTTCTTGCTGATAAACGGGTCGTGGCAGTTGTGGGAACAAGGCAGCAAACAGCGGCTGGCTGTAAGGCAGCCAGAAAATCAGCGCCACAAACAGAGCAATGAGCCAGAACAGCGGATCGCGCAACATCTTCATACGCTTACGCCTCCTCCAGCAGATCCTGAAAATGCAGCGTGCCGCAAGGCTGGCCCTGCGTGTTCATCACCGGCAGCACCTCGCATCCCCGCGCGACAAACAGGGAGAGCGCATCGCGTAGCGTCATCTCTTCTGCCAGTGCCTCACCTTCTGCCCGTTCTTCGCGACGCACGTAATCCGCCACACTACGTAACGAAAGCAGGCGCACCCCCAGTTCACTACGTCCAAAAAACTGGCGGACAAAATCATTCGCCGGACGAGTCAGCATCGTCAGCGGATTCCCCTGCTGCACCACTTCACCGTGATCCATCAATACCAGATGTTCTGCCAGCCTTAGCGCCTCATCAATATCATGAGTGACCAGCACAATAGTGCGCCCCAGCAAACGGTGAATGCGCGTCATCTCTTGTTGCAACGCGCCGCGCGTTACCGGGTCCAGTGCGCCAAAAGGTTCATCCATCAGTAAGACTTGCGGATCGGCAGCCAGTGCGCGCGCCACTCCCACACGTTGCTGCTGACCACCGGAAAGCTGATGCGGATAACGCTCACGCAAATTTGACTCCAGCCCCAGTAGCGCCATTAATTCGTCGATACGATCGTCAATCCGTGCCCGCGACCATTTTTGTAATTGCGGCACGGTAGCGATGTTTTGCGCCACGCTCCAGTGGGGGAACAGGCCAATAGATTGAATGGCATAGCCCATCCGGCGGCGCAACTCCAGTACTGGCAGCGAGCGAATTTCTTCTCCGGCAAAGCGGATCACGCCGCTGTCATGTTCCACCAGGCGGTTAATCATTTTCAGGGTGGTGGATTTGCCGGAGCCAGATGTGCCAATCAGCACCGAAAAACTCCCTTCCTGAAAATTGAGATTGAGATCGTTAACGGCTTTTTGTGCGCCGAACAGTTTGCTGACATGGCTAAATTCAATCATTACGTTTCACCTTCAGCAGTGCGATAAGCAAATCGAACAGCGCGTCGGTAAGCACCGCCAGAACAATTACCGGGATCACCCCCAGCAACACTAAATCAATGGCGCTGCTTAGCAGCCCCTGGAAAACCAGCGCACCAAAACCGCCTGCGCCGATTAACGCCGCAATCACCGCCATACCTACAGTTTGCACCATCACCACCCGCAGGCTGCGCAGAAATACCGGTAACGCCAGTGGTAACTGAACATGCAGGAATCGCTGCGCCCCGCTCATCCCCATCGCTCTGGCGCTCTCCAGCACATCGCGCGGGATCTGGTTCAAACCGACTACCACGCCGCGCACCAGCGGCAGCAAGGCATAGAGCACCAGCGCAATCAGTGCGGGTGTCATTCCGGTTCCTGCTATGCCGAGCTTCCCCAGCCACGGAAAGGCCGTAACCAGCGCGGCAAGCGGCGCAATCAACAGGCCAAAGAGCGCCACCGAAGGCACGGTCTGAATGACATTGAGCAGAGAAAAAATTGCCCCCTGCCGCGCAGTGGAAAAGTAGCACCAGATGCCCAACGGCACACCAATCACTAACGCAGGCAGCACCGCACCAAACAGCAACGTCAAATGCTGTGCCAGCGCGTCGTCAAACACATCCTGACGGTTGGCGTATTCTTTCATTAGTGAGAGATCGTTAAGCGTGCCGGAGTACAGCAACCACAGCGGAATAATGGCAATCTGCATATGCAACAACCAGCGCCACAGCGGATGCGTGGAGATTCGGCGGATGGCATCGCTACAGGCCAGCAATGCCAGCGCCGCAGCCAGCCAGAAACCACTGCCGAGGCTGGTACGCGCCAGCGCACTGCCATTTTGCGCCAGTTGGGTCGCCGCCTTTCCTGCTCCCCACACCAGCAATACGAAGACGAATTGCGCCAGAATGAGTGCAAAAATGCTGCCTTTTTTAGCGGGAATAAAACAGGCTGTCAGCCAGGCGCAACCAACGCCCACCAGCATCCAGATCGTTTGCGGCCACAGTTGCCAGAGATGACGCCCTTCACCCGAGACTAAACGATTAGGCGCGTAACTGATAAACGGCAGCGCCGCTGCGATTGCCGTCAGCAACAGCAGCAGCGCCAGAACAGGATTAATACGTAGATAAGTCACGGGAAATTACTTCGTCCACCCTTTTTGTTTCAGGTAGTCGGCAGCCACTTTTTTGGCATCCAGTCCTTCCACTGCAATGCTGGCATTCAGTTGCTGCAATGTTTTTGCATCGAGGCTGGCGAAGACTGGCTGTAGCCACTGTGCCATTTGCGGATACTCTTTCAGCACCGACTCACGCACCACTGGTGCAGGCGCGTAGATAGGTTGCACGCCTTGCGGATCGCTTAAGGTTTGCAGCCCCAGCGCCGCGACCGGACCGTCAGTGCCGTAAGCCATTGCGGCATTAACGCCAGAAGTTTGCTGGGCAGCGGCTTTAATCGTTACCGCCGTGTCGCCGCCAGCCAGTGACAGTAACTGATCCTGATCGAGTTTAAAGTCGTAGGCTTTTTCAAACGCGGGTAACGCATCGGCGCGTTCGATAAACTCTGCCGAGGCTGCCAGTTTGAAGGTGCCGCCCTCTTTCAGATAACGACTCAGGTCAGCAAGCGAAGTGAGTTTGTTTTTCTCTGCCACATCCTGACGCACGGCGATGGTCCAGGTGTTATTCGCTGGTGCGGGCGTCAGCCAGATTAACTTGTTTTGCTCTGCATCGAGTTTTTTGACTTTCTCGTAACCTTGCTGCGCGTTTTTCCATGCTGCATCGTTTTCATCTTTAAAGAAGAAAGCGCCATTGCCGGTATATTCCGGATAGATATCCAGTTCACCGGAAGTAATCGCCCCGCGCACCACAGGAGTCGTTCCAAGTTGCACTTTATTGACCGTTGGTACGCCGTGGCTTTCGAGTACTTGCAAAATGATATTGCCGAGCAGCGCGCCTTCGGTATCGATTTTTGAACCGACTTTAACGGGGGAAGCCGCGTGCAGCGGCAGGCTCACGGCTGCCAACAAAACCAGTGAACCTGCCCAGACCTTTGAGAGTGGCATGATGCTTTCCTCATTCTTTTACTGTTGTTTTCAGCGAATTAAGAGAAAAGCATAGTTGATAATGACAGAGTTAGCCTGAGCGGAAGGATTCAGTTGCAGAATCAGATAAATACTTAAAGGGCATATTTTGCCCGGCGTTTCTTGCCGGATGCGGCGTAAACGCCTTATCCGGCCTACAAAGGGCGAAAATTCAGCAAGTTAAGATATGAACATCAGGCAAAGGGCGCAAACGTCGCGCCCTTACTAAAGCATTACAGCAACTCAAACTCGCCTTTCTTAACGCGTGCGGAATCAGTGCCGATAAAGACATTGAACTTGCCAGGCTCGGCGTCATATTTCATCTGTTGATTCCAGAACTTCAGCGCCTCAATATCAATCGGGAAGCTGACGGTCTGAGTTTCGCCCGGCTTCAGGGTGATTTTCTCAAAGCCTTTCAGCTGCTTCACTGGGCGGCTCATAGAAGCCGTCACATCCTGCAAGTACATCTGCACTACCGTGGCACCCTCGCGCTTACCGGTGTTCGTCACCTGCACGCTGGCAGTCACTTTGCCGTCACGCTTCATGGTCGGCGCAGAAAGTTTCACATCAGAGACGGTGAAAGTGGTATAGCTCAGACCATAGCCGAACGGATAAAGCGCCCCGTTAGCTTCATCAAAATAACGCGAAGTGTATTTGTTCGGCTTGTCGGCATTATACGGACGACCGGTGTTCAGATGGCTGTAGTACACCGGGATCTGCCCGACAGAACGCGGGAAGGACATCGGCAGCTTGCCGGACGGGTTGTAATCGCCAAACAACACATCGGCAATTGCATTACCGCCTTCAGTCCCCGCAAACCAGGTTTCCAGAATCGCATCAGCCTGCTGATCTTCTTTCACCAGCGCCAGCGGACGCCCGTTCATAAGCACCAGCACCAGCGGTTTACCGGTGGCTTTCAGCGCCGCAATCAAGTCACGTTGGCTTTGCGGAATAGTGATATCGGTACGGCTGGAGGCCTCGTGCGCCATCCCCTGTGCTTCACCGACCACAGCCACCACCACATCAGATTGTTTCGCAGTCTGCACCGCTTCATCAATCATCTCTTGCGGCGAGCGCGGATCGACTTTGACCGCTTCTTCATACTGATTCAGGAAATCGATAATGCCTTTGTCACTGGTAACGTTCGCCCCTTTGGCATACAGCACTTTACCGTTTTCACCGACGGCATTTTTAATCCCGGTCAGTACGGTCACGGATTGATCGGCAACACCGGCTGCGGACCAGCTGCCCATCACGTCACGTTTACTGTCCGCCAGTGGCCCAACCACCGCAATGGTGGCCGATTTTTTCAGCGGTAACGTTTCGAGACGGTTTTTCAGCAACACCAGGCTTTCGCGCGCCACTTCACGCGCTTCTTTACGGTGCAGGCGGCTTTCGGCATTGGTATCCACCGGGTCAGACTCTTTCGGCCCCAAATGGCTGTATGGGTCGTTAAACAATCCCATATCATATTTAACGTTCAGTACATGGCGGGCAGCATCGTCCAGCTCTTCCATCGTCACTTTGCCGGATTTGATCAACCCAGGCAGATACTTCGAGTAGTACTCGTCGCTCATGCTCATGTTGATGCCGGATTTCAGCGCCACGCGCACCGCATCTTCCGGATCTGCCGCCGTGCCATGTTTAATCAGCTCTTTGATTGCACCGTGATCGGAAACGGTGATGCCTTTAAAACCCCACTGGTCGCGCAGAACATCTTTCAGCAGCCAGGAATCGGAGGTGGCTGGCGTGCCGTTCAGCGAGTTCAGCGCCACCATCACCGCGCCGCTGCCTGCGTCCAGCCCCGCTTTGTACGGCGGCATATAATCATTAAACAGGCGCTGCGGACTCATATCGACGGTGTTGTACTCTTTACCGCCTTCTACCGCGCCGTATGCGGCAAAGTGTTTGACGCTGGTCATCACCGAGTAGCGATCTGCCGGGCTTTTACCCTGCATCGCTTCCACCATGGTTTTACCCATTGTTGAGGTGAGATACGTATCTTCGCCAAAACCTTCGGAGGCACGTCCCCAGCGCGGATCGCGCGAGACATCGACCATCGGTGCCCAGGTCATATTCAGGCCATCATCTGCCGCTTCATAAGCAGAGACACGCCCGACCGTTTTCACCGCATCGAGGTTAAAAGACGAGGCCAGACCGAGGCTAATCGGGAACACCGTGCGCTGACCGTGCAGCACGTCGTAAGCAAAGAAAAGAGGAATTTTCAGGCGGCTTAATTCCATCACCTGATCCTGCATGGCGCGGATATCCTGACGGGTTACGGTGTTGAAAATCGCCCCAACCTGACCGTCTTTGATCATCTCGCGGATCGCCTCTTTCGGATTATCCGGGCCTACGCTGATTAAGCGCAGCTGACCAATTTTCTCATCAACTGTCATTTTCTTAAGCAGTTCGGTGACGAACGCATCCCGCGCTTCGGGCGTTAATGGATGGTTGCCGAATAAATCATCCGCCAGTGCTGGCTGCAGGGCCAGACTCACCGCGATTCCTACTGAACATAGCCATTTCATATGGATTTTTCTTCCTCTGTTGCCCGACGAGGCAGCGAAAATGGTGCAAAAACCGTAGTTTGCCATAAGCATGATGGAGAGAGAAAAAGAATGCTCAGTTTATTGTCTGAATTTTCAAAATATTCACTCGCTGAATTGTCATACAAGGCGCTATTCTAGTTTGTGATATTTTTTCGCCACCACAAGGAGTGGAAAATGTCTTCCATGACAACAACTGATAATAAAGCCTTTTTGAATGAACTTGCCCGTCTGGTCGGTCATTCACACCTGCTCACCGATCCCGCAAAAACGGCCCGCTATCGCAAGGGCTTCCGTTCTGGTCAGGGCGACGCGCTGGCTGTCGTTTTCCCTGGCTCACTACTGGAATTGTGGCGGGTGCTGAAAGCCTGCGTCACCGCCGACAAAATTATTCTGATGCAGGCTGCCAATACAGGCCTGACCGAAGGATCGACGCCAAACGGTAACGACTATGATCGCGATATCGTGATCATCAGCACCCTGCGTCTCGACAAGCTGCACGTTCTCGGCAAGGGCGAACAGGTGCTGGCCTATCCGGGCACCACGCTCTATTCGCTGGAAAAAGCCCTCAAACCGCTGGGACGCGAACCGCACTCAGTGATTGGATCATCGTGTATAGGCGCATCGGTCATCGGTGGTATTTGTAACAACTCCGGCGGCTCGCTGGTGCAACGTGGCCCGGCGTATACCGAAATGTCGTTATTCGCGCGTATAAATGAAGACGGCAAACTGACGCTGGTGAACCATCTGGGGATTGATCTGGGCGAAACGCCGGAGCAGATCCTTAGCAAGCTGGATGATGATCGCATCAAAGATGACGATGTGCGTCACGATGGTCGTCACGCCCACGATTATGACTATGTCCACCGCGTTCGTGATATTGAAGCCGACACGCCCGCACGTTATAACGCCGATCCTGATCGGTTATTTGAATCTTCTGGTTGCGCCGGGAAGCTGGCGGTCTTTGCAGTACGTCTTGATACCTTCGAAGCGGAAAAAAATCAGCAGGTGTTTTATATCGGCACCAACCAGCCGGAAGTGCTGACCGAAATCCGCCGTCATATTCTGGCTAACTTCGAAAATCTGCCGGTTGCCGGGGAATATATGCACCGGGATATCTACGATATTGCGGAAAAATACGGCAAAGACACCTTCCTGATGATTGATAAGTTAGGCACCGACAAGATGCCGTTCTTCTTTAATCTCAAGGGACGTACCGATGCGATGCTGGAGAAAGTGAAATTCTTCCGTCCGCATTTTACTGACCGTGCGATGCAAAAATTCGGTCACCTGTTCCCCAGCCATTTACCGCCGCGCATGAAAAACTGGCGCGATAAATACGAGCATCATCTGCTGTTAAAAATGGCGGGCGATGGCGTGGGCGAAGCCAAATCGTGGCTGGTGGATTATTTCAAACAGGCCGAAGGCGATTTCTTTGTCTGTACGCCGGAGGAAGGCAGCAAAGCGTTTTTACACCGTTTCGCCGCTGCGGGCGCAGCAATTCGTTATCAGGCGGTGCATTCCGATGAAGTCGAAGACATTCTGGCGTTGGATATCGCTCTGCGGCGTAACGACACCGAGTGGTATGAGCATTTACCGCCGGAGATCGACAGCCAGCTGGTGCACAAGCTCTATTACGGCCATTTTATGTGCTATGTCTTCCATCAGGATTACATAGTGAAAAAAGGCGTGGATGTGCATGCGTTAAAAGAACAGATGCTGGAACTGCTACAGCAGCGCGGCGCGCAGTACCCTGCCGAGCATAACGTCGGTCATTTGTATAAAGCACCGGAGACGTTGCAGAAGTTCTATCGCGAGAACGATCCGACCAACAGCATGAATCCGGGGATCGGTAAAACCAGTAAACGGAAAAACTGGCAGGAAGTGGAGTAAAAATTACGGATGGCAGAGTATCGCCATCCGAATTCACTTAATCGTTCTGTGCCGTCTGCCCCGCCGCCGCCATTTGGGCGGCTTTTTGTTTTTTATAGCTCAACGCTGCTGCCGGCACAGGCATCACTTTACCGGTTTCAATCCAGGTACGCAGGCGGCTGGCATCGGCAAAATGGGTATATTTGCCAAACGCGTCCATCACTACCAGCGCCACCGGTTTATTATTGATAACCGTACGCATCACCAGACAATGGCCCGCCGCATTGGTAAAGCCGGTTTTGGTTAACTGAATATTCCAGTTATCGCGATACACCAGATGATTAGTATTGCGGAACGGCAGCGTATACGTCGGGTTAGAGAAGGTTGCCATATCTTCCCGGGTAGTACTTAACTGCCCGATCAACGGATATTGTTTGCTGGCAATGAGCAGTTTGGTTAAGTCACGGGCAGTTGAAACGTTATGCACCGACAATCCGGTAGGTTCAACAAAGCGCGTGTTGTTCATTCCGAGCGATTTCGCTTTCGCATTCATTGCCTTAATAAAGGCTTTGTAACCACCGGGATAATGGTGCGCAAGGCTTGCCGCCGCGCGGTTTTCTGAAGACATCAGCGCCAGCAACAGCATATCTTTACGGCTGATTTCGCTATTCAGTCGTACGCGCGAATAGACCCCTTTCATCTCCGGCGTCTGGCTGATATCCACTTTTAGTTTTTCATCCAGCGGCAGTCGTGCATCCAGCACAACCATCGCGGTCATTAATTTGCTGATAGACGCAATCGGACGCACCAGATCCGGGTGGTTCGAATAGATCACTTTGTTGGTATTCAGATCAACAATCATCGCGCTACCGGAGGCAATTTCCGGTTGTGAAGCGGTGGTAGCGGCTGCCGTTTTCGCAACGGCCTGCGGTGCCAAAGGCACAGCCAGCATCAGGGCCAGGCTAAATAAAGAAACTCGAAATTTCGGCATGATGAGCATTCAGATAGTGGTTCACGCGCACGGGTTGCGCACCGCCGGAGTAAGGATTTACTGAGGCTAGCGACGCCATCATAACGAGCAAAAAGTGCGATCGTCAAAGGAGAATCGTGAGGAAATGCTGCATTGCTGACATTTACGCCAGCAATGCAACGTCAAAGAACTTTCTAGAACAAACGATAACCGTAGCCCCATAGTATAACGGTTAGGGCGAGCAGCACTTCCAGTACCAGCACGCCAATCGCCAGCGTCGAACTAGAGAAGCTAAGGCCTTCCTCTTTGTTGATATTCAGGAAGCTCGGAATACCAAGGTAAAGCAGGTAGCCGGTGTAAAACAGCGCCACCGTGCCGACCAGCGCACACAACCAGACCAGTGGATAAAGCGCCACCAGACCGCTTAAAAACAGCGGAGTTGCAACGTAGCCCGCGAAGACCATGCAGTGCGCAAGTGACGGACGCTGCGGATAATTACGCGCCATCCACCAGATGACCCGCCCCATTACCGCAACCCCAGCCAGCATAACGCCATAAAACAGGACAGCCAGCGCCAGTCCGGTAAACCAGGATAACTTCAGGATAGTGCCATCGCCAAAATTCCAGCCAATCTGTGAAGTGCCAATGAAGGCGCAAATCACCGGAATCGCCGCCATCAGCAAAACGTGGTGGGTGTAATGGTGAGAAATCGTTTCGTTTTCGCGATTAATCACCTGCATTTCACGATCGGGATGGGAAAACAGTCCCCAGACATGGCTCATACCGCCCCCTTGTTGTGAGTTCATGAACCTGACAGTTCAAGTATAAGTCAGCTTGTGATTATTTTTTGTTCGCTCATGTAATTTGCACCGTCTGATGTACGTCCTTTTTCAGCGTGAATGATTTCCAGGGTGTATGCTTAAAGGCAACCAAAGGGAGACAGACTGGCCTATGGATCTCAATACACTCATCTCACAATATGGTTATGCCGCGCTGGTGATCGGTAGCCTGGCGGAAGGTGAAACCGTGACTTTGCTGGGAGGCGTTGCGGCACATCAGGGGCTATTAAAGTTCCCGCTGGTGGTACTTTCTGTGGCGCTTGGCGGCATGATTGGCGACCAGGTGCTTTATCTGTGCGGGCGGCGGTTTGGCGGCAAGCTGTTACGCCGTTTCTCGAAACATCAGGATAAAATTGAGCGGGCGCAGAAACTTATCCAACGCCATCCGTATCTGTTTGTCATTGGTACGCGCTTTATGTATGGCTTTCGGGTGATTGGCCCGACGCTGATTGGTGCCAGCCAGCTGCCGCCGAAAATCTTTCTGCCGCTTAATATTCTCGGCGCATTTGCCTGGGCGTTGATTTTTACCACTATCGGTTACGCTGGTGGTCAGGTGATTGCGCCGTGGTTGCACAATCTCGACCAGCATTTGAAGCACTGGGTCTGGTTGATTCTGGTCGTGGTTCTGGTGGTAGGCGTGCGCTGGTGGCTGAAACGACGCGGGAAGAAAAAGCCGGATAATCAGGCGTAAAACCATTGCCCTGGGTAAGGCGTTCGCGCCGCATCCGACATCCGGTGCACCATGCCTGATGCGACACTTGTGCGTCTTATCATGCCTACCAAAATTTTACCCATTGAAATAACCACGCACCTCACTGCGCTATTCTGGGTTGAACTGCGGATTCGCCAACATAAAGCCGCCATCCACTATCAACGACTGCCCGGTGGTGTAATTTGCGCCCTCTGAGCACAGCCATGCTACCAGGCTGGCAATCTCATGCGTTGCGCCAAAACGCCGCAGAGGAATCGAAGGCTCCGCGTCGGGCTTCACGTCGCTGTCATCCATGCCATTCATTGGCGTGGCGATCGCCCCAGGCGCGACTGCGTTCACCAAAATCTTATGCCTGACCAGCTCCAGCGCCATCGTTTTGGTTAACCCGCCGAGCGCATGTTTAGCGGCTGTGTAAGCGCTGGCATCCGGCAGCGGCGTATGTTCATGTACCGACGTAATGTTGATGATGCGACCGCCCTGCCCTTGTTTCACCATCTGGCGGGCCGCAATTTGTGAGCATAAAAATGCACCATCGACATCAACGGTAAAAATCTTGCGCCACTCATCGAAAGCCATATCAAGAAACGGCGCTTTGGTCATTGCGCCCGCATTATTCACCAGCACATCAATACGCCCCAGCCGTTGAATGAGTTTCTCCAGCGCCTGCGCACCTTCTGGCAGTTTACCGAGATCCAGCTGCACGATCTCCGCACGTACGCCGTGGCTAACTACCTCACGCGCGGTATCTTTTGCCCCTTCTTCATCTGAGTGCCAGGTAATGCCAATATCAAACCCCTGCTGCGCCAGTAATAACGCGCACTCTTTGCCGATCCCCGAATCGGAGGCGGTAATAATCGCAACCTGTGCCATCGAGTTCTCCACTTAACGCTGAATAAACGTTAAGTATAGAAGGCGCATATCATCAGCGTTTGTAACCCCCGCCCAACGCACCAGTGAGTTGAATGGAAGCATCCAGCCACTGCCCTTGCAATAACAGGCCATTGGCCCGCTCACGCAGCGCGGGGATTCTGGCTTCGCTGACGCGGGAACCAGCAATGATGCCCGCGTTAAAGCGCGCCTGCGCAAGACCTACCACACGCAAGGCATCGCGCTCAATTTGCGCCTGATGCTGGTTTTTCTCCGCAAGTGTCTGAACCTGACTGGCTGCCCGCGCCACGTCATTCACCGCTTCAACCACCGCTTTGTTGTAGCTGGCGATAGACAAGTTGCTTTCGGCTTTTGCGATATCGAGATTGGCGTTAAGACGACCACTATCGAAAATGGGTAGCGTCAGGCCTGCCGTAACGCCCATTTGCTGCGCGGAATGACGGAACAGATCGCTTAAGTGCAACGCATCCTGTTGCAGGAAGGCCATCAGGTTGATGTCAGGATAAAATGCCGCTTTTGCCGCATCAATGGTGCTTAGCGATGACTCAACGTACCAGTGCGCCGCCTGCAAATCTGCCCGCCGGGCCAGTAAGGAGTACCCCAGTTCATCAGGAAGCTGGCTTGCCACTTTCGGCAACGCGACCGGTTTAAGCTTCAATGACTTTGTCTGGTTATTTGTAAGTGCGCTTAACCGTGCCTCAATAATTTTCATTTTCCCCGCGACATCGTTGAGCTGCTGCCGGGTTTTGCTGGCATTAATATCGGTTTCCACACCTTCAACTGAAGAAGTAATCCCGTTCTGATATAGCTGGCGATCGGTCGCGATAATGGTGTTCTGCTCTTTTTCTATTTGCTGCAAGACCGTGTTTAACGCCGCCTGGGTTTGCCACTCCCAGTACAGGCGGGCTACGCTGCCAGCCAGCAATTGGCGGGTTTGCTCGCGTTCCGCCGCCCGTGCTTTAACCGTACCCAGGCGGGCAGTAACCTCCGCCCGATTCTTTCCCCAGATATCGAGATGCCAGCCCGCCGTTAAGCCAAAAGTACCGTTGGTGTACCACGGGCCGGTCGTACCTGCGGCCGGATCGTTCAGAGCAAACGGCCCCATTAAGCCTTCTGCCGACATTTTTTGCCGCTCCATATCCGCCGAAAAGTCGATCTGCGGACCATCCTGAGTGGCAACTGCCTTCGCCTGGGCTTCAGCTAGCTGAATGCGCTGTTCAGCCACCTGCATATCCGGTGCGTTCTGTAGTGCATTGTTAATTAATGAAGTGAGTTGATTATCGTGATACTCCAGCCACCATTGGCTGTCTGGCCAACCATTTTTCAGCGCCGTGGGTAATGCGGTGTCAACTTGTGCAGCGGGCGTTTGCTGGCTTAACGCCTGGCGGGTTTCATGCATAGGCGCACACCCGGCCAGCATCAGTAACAGCGGAAAACAGGCGATGGCTGGATAAAAGGAATCACGATTCATGGGGGAATAATCAGGTAAGAAACGGTGCGCGGAGATTACCGTGTGTTGCGATATATTTTTTAGTTTCGCGTGGCAATACATCAGTAGCAATAAAACGACATACCCAGAAAAATATAGACTAAGTAAATGATATCTTCCGATTTATCTTAATCGTTTATGGATAACGGCAAAGGGCTTCGTTTTTTCCTATACTTATTCAGCACTCACAAATAAAGGAACGCCAATGAAAATTATACTCTGGGCTGTATTGATTATTTTCCTGATTGGGCTACTGGTGGTGACTGGCGTATTTAAGATGATATTTTAAAAATCAGATATGGCATATAAGTTGTCAGGTCAGGAACTAGATATTTTGTGTACTTGATTTGCAAACAGCTCCGGTGTTGGTGGCGTCAAAATCGCTGAAGCGTTCCCCGAAGGCCGGGGCAGCCCACATGGATGTGGGCTGAGGGCGCGTCTTACAAGGACGTTACCTCGCGCCCGACCCGGTAGCCGAAGGGGATAAGCTGAAGGTACCGCGCAGCGGCGATTTTGTTCGCCAGAGCCCGGGGGTGCAGGGGGAGGAGGCGATTGTCCTCCCCCTGCGCGCTCCTTGCGCCAGTGGCAATATGTGGCTTAGCTCATGAAAGGAGCGCAACAAGATGATGAAGCTGAATAAGCGATTCATTGTCTCTGATAAACTGCGATTCCACTATTATCGCAGCTTATCGATATCAATTGCCTGAATAGCCCTTGCAATATCAGGGGAATTATTCAACACCCGAACATGCTGAAATAATTCCGTTGCTTCATCGTATTCTTTACGCAAATAACTCAACCACTGTTTAATCCGCGCAACGTGATATAACCCGGTATCGCCCTGCTTTTCCAGACGGGTATATTTTTGCAGCAAAGCAACCACCTCCGGCCACGGCATTCGCGGTTCGTTATATTTTACCACCCGGCTCAGGTTGGGAATATTGAGCGCCCCGCGACCAATCATCACTGCGTCGCAGCCGCTGATCGCCATGCATTGTTGCGCGCTCTGCCAGTCCCAGATTTCACCGTTGGCAATCACCGGAATATTCAGCCGCTGGCGAATCTCGCCAATCGCCTGCCAGTCAATATGCTCCGCGCGGTAACCCTGCTCTTTTGTCCGCCCATGCACCACCAGCTCCGTAGCGCCAGCCTGTTGAACCGCATCGGCGATTTCAAATTTCTTCTCACCGCTGTCCCAGCCCAGACGCACTTTTACGCTGACGGGCAAATGCGCTGGTACAGCTTCACGCATCGCTTTTGCACCCTGGTAGATGAGTTCAGGATCTTTGAGTAACGTCGCGCCGCCGCCGCTACCGTTAACCGTTTTCGACGGGCAGCCGCAATTGAGATCCACGCCCCAGGAACCTAACTCCACCGCACGGGCGGCGTTCTCTGCCAGCCATTGTGGGAACTGACCTAACAACTGCACGCGCACCAGCGTACCAGATGGTGTCCGGCTGGCGTTTTGTAGCTCAGGGCAAATGCGATGAAAGACTTTTACCGGCAGCAGTTGATCCACCACGCGGACAAACTCGGTGATGCACAGATCGTAGTCGTTAACTTCGGTCAGCAATTCACGCACCAGAGAGTCAAGCACTCCCTCCATCGGTGCCAGTAACACACGCATATCATCACCCGCAAAAAAATGAGGCGCTATGTTAGCGCCTATGGTCAGCGGATTAAAGGTCTGCAAAGAGGGATTGCTGCAAACTGCAATCCCTCTCTATGCTTGATGTATGCCTGAGTTCGCTGCTCATTGCGTAATACCGGGGAGCGAAAAAATAAGCGCTGATTTCTTAATGTGATCGGTAGCACGTTTTACGAATTAATTGTATGATGAATCCATCTCATCTGGGGTGTTGATTATGAGTAAGACACTGAACATTATCTGGCAATATTTACGCGCTTTCGTCCTGATTTATGCCTGCCTGTATGCAGGCATTTTCATTGCTTCCCTGCTACCGGTAACCATTCCGGGCAGCATCATCGGGATGCTGATCCTGTTTGTCCTGCTGGCCTTGCAAATTCTTCCGGCAAAATGGGTCAATCCGGGGTGCTACGTACTGATTCGCTATATGGCGCTATTGTTTGTGCCGATTGGCGTAGGCGTCATGCAATATTTTGATTTGCTCCGCGCACAGTTTGGCCCGGTAGTGGTTTCCTGTGCTGTCAGTACGCTGGTGGTTTTTCTGGTGGTGAGCTGGAGTTCGCAACTGGTGCACGGTGAACGTAAAGTCGTAGGTCAGAAAGGATCAGAAGAATGATGGCGAATATCTGGTGGTCATTACCACTGACATTGATTGTCTTTTTTGCCGCCCGCAAACTGGCGGCACGGTATAAGTTTCCCTTGCTTAACCCGTTGCTGGTAGCAATGGTGGTGATCATCCCTTTTTTAATGCTGACCGGCATCTCTTACGACAGCTACTTTAAAGGTAGCGAAGTGCTAAACGATCTGCTGCAACCGGCGGTTGTCGCGCTGGCCTATCCTTTATATGAGCAGCTACACCAGATCCGCGCGCGCTGGAAATCGATCATCACCATCTGTTTTATCGGCAGCGTGGTTGCGATGGTGACGGGGACTTCCGTGGCATTGTTGATGGGCGCTTCACCGGAAATCGCCGCGTCAATCCTGCCGAAATCAGTCACCACGCCTATTGCAATGGCGGTTGGCGGCAGTATTGGCGGTATTCCGGCAATCAGCGCAGTTTGCGTGATTTTCGTCGGCATCCTCGGCGCGGTATTTGGCCATACATTGCTTAATGCGATGCGTATTCGTACCAAAGCTGCGCGCGGTCTGGCAATGGGGACTGCCTCACACGCCCTCGGTACGGCGCGCTGCGCCGAGCTGGATTATCAGGAAGGTGCATTTAGTTCGCTAGCGCTGGTGTTATGCGGGATAATTACTTCGCTGATCGCACCGTTCCTTTTCCCGATTATTCTGGCAGTAATGGGCTAAAATTTGCGATGCGTCGCGCATTTTTGATGTATGTTTCACGCGTTGCATAATTAATGAGATTCAGATCACATATAAAGCCATAACGGGTTCGTAAACTGTTATCCCATTACATGATTATGAGGCAACGCCATGCATCCACGTTTTCAAACCGCTTTTGCCCAACTTGCGGATAACTTGCAATCTGCACTGGAACCTATTCTGGCAGACAAGTACTTCCCCGCTTTGTTGACCGGGGAGCAAGTCTCATCGCTGAAGAGCGCAACGGGGCTGGACGAAGACGCGCTGGCATTCGCACTACTTCCGCTGGCGGCGGCCTGTGCGCGTACGCCATTGTCGAATTTTAATGTTGGCGCAATTGCGCGCGGTGTGAGCGGAACCTGGTATTTCGGTGCCAATATGGAATTTATTGGTGCGACAATGCAGCAAACCGTTCATGCCGAACAAAGCGCGATCAGCCACGCCTGGTTGAGTGGTGAAAAAGCGCTTGCAGCCATCACCGTTAACTACACGCCTTGTGGTCACTGCCGTCAGTTTATGAATGAACTGAACAGCGGTCTGGATCTGCGTATTCATCTGCCGGGCCGCGAGGCACACGCGCTGCGTGACTATCTGCCAGATGCCTTTGGGCCGAAAGATCTGGAGATTAAAACGCTGCTGATGGACGAACAGGATCACGGCTATGCGCTGACGGGTGATGCGCTTTCTCAGGCAGCGATTGCGGCGGCAAACCGTTCGCACATGCCTTACAGTAAGTCGCCAAGCGGTGTCGCGCTGGAATGTAAAGACGGTCGTATTTTCAGTGGCAGCTACGCTGAAAACGCCGCATTCAACCCGACTCTGCCACCGTTGCAGGGAGCGTTAATTCTGTTGAATCTCAAGGGTTATGATTACCCGGATATCCAGCGCGCGGTTCTGGCAGAAAAAGCCGATGCGCCGTTGATTCAGTGGGATGCCACCTCCGCAACGCTGAAAGCTCTCGGCTGTCACAGTATCGACCGAGTGCTTCTCGCTTAAGCCTGGTGCCGGATGCGGCGTGAACGCCTTGTCCGGCTTGCCAGCCCTCTCCTGGTGTCGAAATTCCCGGCAAACAGTTTGCCGTTTCTTGCGCAAAACCAGCGGGTAAAGTAGCCTGATGGAAATTTTCCTTAGATCGAGTCTCCTGCATGTTAAAGCGCGTGTTCCTCAGCCTGTTAGTCCTGATCGGCTTGCTGCTGTTGACTGTGCTCGGCCTCGATCGCTGGATGAGCTGGAAAACCGCGCCTTATATCTACGACGAATTGCAGGATCTCCCCTACCGCCAGGTCGGTGTGGTGCTCGGAACAGCAAAATATTATCGTACTGGCGTAATTAATCAGTATTATCGCTACCGCATTCAAGGAGCGATTAATGCCTATAACAGCGGTAAGGTAAATTATCTATTACTGAGCGGCGATAACGCATTGCAAAGTTATAATGAGCCGATGACCATGCGCAAAGATTTAATCGCTGCTGGTGTCGACCCATCAGATATTGTTCTCGATTACGCAGGCTTTCGTACGCTGGATTCCATCGTGCGTACACGCAAAGTTTTCGATACTAATGATTTCATTATTATCACCCAACGTTTCCACTGTGAGCGAGCATTATTTATTGCGCTGCATATGGGGATTCAGGCTCAGTGTTATGCCGTACCGTCACCGAAAGATATGCTGTCAGTACGTATTCGTGAATTTGCCGCCCGTTTCGGTGCGCTGGCTGACCTTTATATTTTTAAACGTGAACCGCGTTTTTTAGGGCCGCTGGTCCCTATTCCGGCTATGCACCAGGTACCGGAAGATGCGCAGGGGTATCCCGCCGTCACACCCGAACAGTTACTTGAATTACAAAAGAAACAAGGAAAGTAGTTATGGATGTACAGCAGTTTTTTGTCGTTGCCGTTTTTTTCCTTATCCCGATATTTTGTTTCCGCGAAGCATGGAAAGGCTGGCGCGCAGGCGCGATTGATAAACGGGTTAAAAATGCACCGGAACCGGTGTATGTCTGGCGAGCAAAAAATCCCGGACTCTTTTTCGCTTATATGGTGGCATATATCGGCTTCGGAATTTTATCTATCGGCATGATTGTTTATCTTATTTTCTATCGTTAATATTCCCCTCTCCAGTTAATTATTGAGAATAATTATTACTTCACCTGATAAGCTGTGGATATCACATTCCTAACCGCAGCTATTTGTGAATCTTTTCACAGTTTAAATTCCCCCGCACGCTTAGCCTTAATATCAGTACATTATTATTTACTAAACGCTCGCCTTAATTACCTATAGCATTAAGGAAGATCACATGCCGCAACAAAATTATCTGGATGAACTCACTCCGGCTTTTACGTCTTTACTGGCGATTAAAGAAGCCTCTCGCTGTTTATTATGTCACGACGCTCCCTGTAGTCAGGCTTGCCCGGCACAGACCGATCCGGGGAAATTTATTCGCTCAATCTACTTTCGTAATTTTAAAGGCGCTGCCGAGACAATTCGCGAAAATAATGCCCTCGGTGCCGTTTGTGCCAGAGTGTGCCCGACGGAGAAATTATGCCAAAGCGGTTGTACCCGTGCCGGTGTTGATGCTCCCATTGATATCGGCCGCTTACAGCGTTTTGTTACTGATTTTGAACAACAAACCGGAATGGAAATTTATCAGCCCGGTACTAAAACGCTCGGCAAAGTCGCGATTATTGGCGCAGGTCCTGCCGGATTGCAGGCCAGTGTGACACTGACAAACCAGGGTTATGACGTCACGATTTATGAGAAAGAAGCGCACCCCGGTGGCTGGTTGCGTAACGGTATTCCGCAATTCCGGTTACCGCAATCAGTGCTGGATGCAGAGATCGCCCGTATTGAAAAAATGGGCGTGACCATTAAGTGCAACAACGAAGTCGGTAACACACTCACCCTTGAGCAGCTGAAAGCAGAAAACCGCGCGGTACTGGTCACCGTGGGGTTATCAAGCGGTTCCGGGCTACCGCTGTTTGAGCATAGTGACGTTGAGATTGCCGTCGACTTCTTGCAACGTGCACGACAGGCGCAAGGCGATATCAGCATTCCACAAAGCGCATTAATTATCGGCGGCGGTGATGTCGCGATGGACGTAGCCAGCACGCTGAAAGTTCTCGGCTGTCAGGCGGTAACTTGCGTAGCGCGTGAAGAGTTAGATGAGTTTCCGGCAAGCGAAAAAGAGTTTACCAGCGCCCGGGAGCTGGGCGTTTCGATCATCGATGGATTCACGCCAGTAGCCGTGGAAGGCAATAAAGTCACGTTTAAGCATGTACGGTTATCGGGCGAACTGACGATGGCGGCAGATAAAATTATTCTCGCCGTCGGTCAGCATGCCAGACTAGATGCCTTTGCGGAGTTAGAGCCGCAGCGTAACACCATCAAAACACAAAATTACCAGACCCGCGACCCGCAAGTCTTTGCTGCTGGCGATATTGTTGAGGGTGACAAAACCGTGGTCTATGCCGTGAAAACCGGGAAAGAAGCCGCCGAGGCGATTCATCACTATTTAGAGGGAGCTTGCTCATGTTAACGAAAGATCTTTCGATTACTTTTTGCGGCGTGAAGTTTCCCAACCCGTTCTGCCTCTCTTCTTCGCCGGTAGGCAACTGCTATGAGATGTGTGCCAAAGCCTACGACACAGGTTGGGGCGGTGTGGTGTTTAAAACGATCGGCTTTTTTATCGCCAACGAAGTCTCGCCGCGTTTTGATCATCTGGTGAAAGAAGATACCGGTTTTATCGGCTTCAAAAATATGGAGCAGATTGCTGAACATCCGTTGGAAGAGAATCTGGCCGCCCTGCGTCGGCTGAAGGAAGATTACCCGGACAAAGTATTGATCGCTTCGATCATGGGGGAAAATGAGCAGCAATGGGAGGAGCTGGCGCGCCTGGTGCAAGAAGCTGGCGCGGATATGATCGAGTGTAACTTCTCCTGTCCGCAAATGACTTCTCATGCGATGGGTAGCGATGTCGGGCAAAACCCGGAGCTGGTAGAAAAATATTGTCGGGCAGTGAAACGGGGTTCCACGCTGCCAATGCTGGCGAAGATGACGCCGAATATCGGTGATATGTGCGAAGTGGCGCTGGCGGCGAAGCGCGGCGGCGCAGATGGCATTGCGGCGATTAACACCGTTAAATCCATCACCAATATCGATCTTAATCAGAAAATCGGTATGCCGATCGTTAACGGAAAATCGAGTATTTCCGGATATTCCGGTAAAGCGGTAAAACCGATCGCCCTGCGCTTCATTCAGCAAATGCGCACCCATCCAGAACTGCGCGATTTCCCAATCAGCGGTATCGGCGGCATTGAAACCTGGGAGGATGCGGCTGAGTTTTTATTGCTCGGCGCAGCAACGTTACAGGTGACCACCGGCATCATGCAGTACGGGTATCGGATAGTGGAAGATATGGCAAGCGGGTTGTCGCATTATCTCGCCGATCAGGGATTTGATTCGCTGCAGGAGATGGTAGGTCTGGCGAATAACAATATTGTCCCGGCGGAAGATTTAGACCGCAGTTATATTGTCTATCCCCGTATCAATCTTGATAAATGTGTTGGCTGTGGACGCTGTTATATTTCCTGTTACGACGGCGGTCACCAGGCGATGGAATGGAGCGAGAAAACCCGCACACCGCATTGTAATACCGAGAAATGTGTGGGTTGTCTGCTTTGTGGTCACGTCTGCCCGGTGGGTTGTATTGAGCTCGGGGAAGTGAAGTTTAAGAAAGGCGAGAAAGAACACCCGGTAACGTTGTAAAACCAGAGACGCATCCGGCATTTGGTTCCTGTCGCCGGATGCGGCTTGAACGCCTTATCCGGCCTACAAAACCATACAAATCAGTATGTTGAGCTTATTGTAGGCCGGATAAAACGCGCCAGCGCTGCATCCGGCATTTGGCTCCTGTTGCCGGATGCGGCGTGAACGCCTTATCCGGCCTACAAAACCACACAGATCATGATGTTATGTGCGTTTATGACCGAATGCGGACCACATTCACATCATTTCTTACGCGCGTATTTCAGTGAATCCAGCGCTACGGCGAAGATAATAATCGCCCCTTTGATGATGTACTGCCAGTATGGGTTTACGCCGATATACGTCAGGCCATAGTTGATGACGGTAAAAATAATTACCCCGGTCACCACGCCAATCACCGTCCCCACACCGCCGCTGAACGATACACCGCCTACCACGCACGCCGCGATAGCATCCAGCTCATACATAAAGCCGAGGTTGTTGGTGGCAGAGCCGATACGTCCGGCTTCTAACATCCCGCCAAAGGCATAGAACACGCCAGACAACGCGTAGATCATCAGCAGGTTCAGGCCGACGTTGACACCAGATACTTTTGCCGCTTCCGGGTTACCGCCAATGGCAAAAATGTTCTTACCGAAGCGGGTTTTGTTCCACAACACCCAGACGAACGCCACCGCAATCAACGCGTAGAAGGTGATGTAAGAGAGACGGAAACTCCCCAGCGCGACAAAGCCCTGAGCAAAGGTAGAGAAGCCACTGTCAAAACCAGAAATTGGCGACGCCCCGACAAAGTCGTAATAGAGCGAGTTGATGCCATAGACGATGATCATCGTGCCGAGCGTGGTAATGAACGGCGTCACGTTGAGATAAGCGATAATCAGACCGTTGATCAAACCGATCACCGCACCAATGGCACAGACAATCAGAATAACCAGCGCAATCGGCATCGTCGCCATTTCCGGGAACACTTTGTTGGCGTTATCCATGGACTGCAATAATGTCGCAGCCACCACTGCCGCCAGCCCTACCTGACGACCAGCAGAAAGATCGGTCCCCTGGGTGACAATTAACCCTGCCACACCGAGCGCGATAATAATACGCACCGATGACTGGGTGAGAATATTACTTAAGTTCAACAGACTTAAAAATGTTGGGTCCTGGAAAATAATAATCGCCAGCAAAACTAAAAGAACGACGTAAATACCGCCCTCTTTCAGGTAAGTAAGAAAACTTTTCTTATTTAACGCACTCATGGGAAGCCCCTAATCTTAAAGGTGCAAAGACGCAAGACGCAGAATTTCGTTTTGCGTTGTTGTTTTTGTATCGACAATTCCGGAAACGAGACCATTGCTCATGACCAGAATACGGTCTGTTATCCCTAACAACTCAGGCATTTCAGAGGAGATAATAATAATCCCCTTGCCTTTCTTCGCCAGTTCGGCAATTAACTGATAAATTTCAAACTTCGCCCCGACATCAATACCGCGCGTCGGTTCATCGAGCATTAATATTTCTGGTTGCGTTAGTAGCCAGCGACCAATAATCACCTTTTGCTGATTACCACCGGAGAGCGAACCAATTTGCGTCCGATGACCCGGCGTTTTTACCCGCATCGAATCAATCACCCACTGGGTATCGCTTTTCATCCGCGAGTTATCCAGTAAACCAACTTTATTTTTGTAGTTGCGAATATTGGAAATTAACGAGTTAAAACCAATATCCAGATAGGCATAAATTCCCGTTGAGCGGCGCTCCTCAGTTACCAGTGCAAATCCGTGGTTTATGGCTTCGTTGGCATTATGGTTATTGATCTGTTTGCCGTGCAACGTTATGGTGCCAGCCGATTTCTCGCGAATACCAAATAACGTCTCAACAATATCGGTACGTTTCGCCCCCACCAGCCCGGCAATACCGAGGATCTCCCCTTTATGCAGATCAAACGAGACATCGCGAATCGACGGCTGGCGCAGTGACGTCAGGTTACGCACCTCGAGGATGACTTCGCCCGGCTTGTTTTCTTTGTCAGGAAAACGCTGATTAAGAGAACGCCCAACCATCATGGCGATGATCTTGTCCATCGTCAGTCCTGCCAGCGGTTCGGTGGCGATCCACTGACCGTCGCGCAATACGGTAACTTCATCACATAACTGGAAGATTTCTTCCATTTTATGCGAGATATAAACAATACCGCAGCCGCGCTCTTTTAATTTACGAATAATAGTGAACAGATGATTGACCTCTTTTTCGGTTAACGAAGAAGTCGGTTCATCCATAATCACAATTTTCGCGTTATAGGAAAACGCTTTGGCGATTTCGATCATCTGCATTTGTGAAACGGATAATGTGCCGACGCGCGCACGCGGATCGATATCAATATCCAGTTCATCAAAAATCGCTTTGGTTTCGCGGTACATTTTGTCCTGATCGACAAACATGCCTTTGGTGGGATATCGCCCCAGCCACATGTTATCCATCACCGAACGTTGTAATACCAGGTTTAACTCCTGGTGTACCATCGAAATACCATTTTCCAGTGCTTCTTTGGCAGAATGGAAATCGATCTCTTTACCCTGGAATAAAATGGTGCCGGAGTCTTTTTGATAAATACCAAACAGGCATTTTAATAATGTTGATTTTCCTGCGCCGTTTTCCCCCATTAATGCATGGATAGAATGTGGCCGGACTTTTAAATTAACGTTATCAAGTGCCTTAACACCAGGAAAAGACTTGTTGATACCGCTCATTTCCAACAAGTATTCCCCGGAAGACGGAGTCGTTGAGCTGACCATATAATTTTACCTTGTTGGCCATACAATAAGGGCGCAGTAAACGACTGCGCCCAATCAGTCTTATTTCTTGCTGAATTCAGCCAGGTTGTCTTTATCTACGCCAACATAAGGTACGCGGACCACTTTGTTGTCGATTTTCCAGTTGGTGCCATCAGCCGCACCTTTGCCATCGGCCAGGTTTTTCGCCAGATCAAAGGTCGCTTTCGCCTGGTTGTTAGCATCGTTCAGTACTGTGCCCGCCAGTGCACCGGATTTCACCAGCGCCAGCGCTTCTGGCAGCGCATCGACGCCAAACACCGGAATGCTGGACTTGTTGTGTGCTTTCAGTGCTTCTACCGCGCCCATTGCCATCGCATCGTTGTTGGCGATAACCACTTCGATTTTGTTGGCGTTCGGGCCAGACAGCCAGGCGTCCATCTTATCTTTCGCCTGAGCGGTATCCCACATAGCGGTATCTAACTGTAACTGTTCAGTTTTAATGCCTTTGTCGTTCAGCTCTTTAATCACGTAAGTGGTACGTGCTTCTGCATCCGGATGGCCCGGTTCACCTTTCAGCAATACGAATTGAATCTGACCGTCTTTGTTCAGATCCCAACCCTGATTCGCCGCCCAGTGTTTAGCAATCAAATCGCCCTGAATAATGCCGGACTCTTTGGAATCAGTGCCAACGTAGTAGGCTTTGTCGTAGCTATCCAGCGCCTTACGAGACGGTTCTTTGTTGAAGAAAACCACCGGCACGTTTTGCCCACGCGCTTTCTCAATCACCGTACCCGCAGCTGCCGGGTCAACCAGGTTGATTGCCAGTGCCTTCACCCCTTTCGCCAGCAATACGTCGATCTGATCGTTCTGCTTGGACTGGTCATTCTGAGAATCATTCATCAGCAGCTGAACATCTGGCGCGGCTTTCGCATCTTGCTCAATAGCCTTGCGCACTACAGACATAAAGTTATCGTCGTACTTATAGATTGTTACACCAATGCGAGTATCAGCAGCGTGTGCAGCGGCACCGAATAACATGCTGGCCATCACAGCAGACAGGGTTAACACCTTCTTATTCATGGTATCTCCGGTTTTTCTTATGCAGGGTAGTGCTTGAGATAAATGCTCGGCGGGGCAGTAGAGTTAATGAAGTGTTACTGAACGCCGAAGCTCACTTTTTAAAATTCGTTCTTCCATGCCCGGTAACGCTCCAGAAAACGGCTTTAATTGTTGTTATGACGCTATTACCTCGGTGAAAGTGATTATTCACTGTTACATACGGGTTACAACGTTAAAACGGTGCAATCATAGCCATCACATTGTTAAGATACTGTGAAATCACTCACAGATTGAAAGCGGTTACATCGCCTGATTTGTTGAGTTAGTGATCGCCGCCGCATTCTGGCGCGTTGCGACAGAATGGCGACGCACTAACGTCGGCATAAAACAGTGGCTGGCACGAGGATCAATATTGCCTGCTGCCCCCTGCAAGGCCAGTTCGGTGGCTAATTTAGCCATTGAAGCAATGGGATAACGCACGGTCGTTAATTGCGGGTCGGTGTAACGGGCGATGGGAATATCATCGAAACCGATGATTGAGAGATGTAACGGAATCGCAATGCCATTATCTTTTAATGCTGTCAGTGCGCCAGCGGCCATATTGTCGTTATAAGCAAATACAGCGGTAAGTTGTAGATTGCGCCCCAGCAGTTCAACCATCGCCGCCTCACCGCCCGGCATGTCCGGCGTACCAGTGCCAATCCAGCTTTCCGGCGGAATAATATCCTGCTCTTTCAACGCACTCATCCAGCCTGCTTTACGCATGGCGTCATCTTCAATGCCGTGACTGGAAGAAAGATAACCAATACGTTGATGACCGTTATTCAGCAACATGCGCGTCGCCATTCGGGCACCGCTGAGATTATCCAGGCAAACGCAACGATGGGCGTACCCCGGCACAACGCGGTTGATTAACACCATACCGGGAATGTTATCCATAAATTGCGCCAGTTCATCGTCACTCAATGCTTTTGAGTGAACAATCAACGCATTACAACGCTGGCGAATTAACACCTCAATGGCGTGACGCTCTTTTTCCGCTTCATGATAGCTATTGCCGATTAGCACGTATTTCTGATGCTGCTGAGCGACTAGATCCACCGCTTTTACCAGCGCGCCGAAAAACGCATCAGAAACGTCCATCACCACCACGCCAATGGTGTCGCTAACCTGAGTTGCCAGCGCCTGGGCATTGGCGTTTGGCCGATAATCCAGCTCACTCACGGCTTTCATTACTGCTTCACGCGTGTCGGCACTGACCAGCGTGCTGTTATTGAGCACCCGGGAAACCGTTGCCACAGAGACGCCAGCCTGACGCGCTACATCACGAATGGTGATCATATTCACTACCTGTTATGAGATTGCAGTAAATGACTGCTTGCTGGCGGCTATTTTGTCAGCACTGAATACAGGACTTCGTGAATCGAGTCACAGCAATGGAAACGGTTACAGCCGTTTTGTTAACGAATGTGATCCAGATCGTTATCTTGATGTTTTAGATATTGCCGGTCCGGCAGCACGCAAAGTTAACTGACGCCAGAGCCATTCCACCGGCCCCTGGCGGAAGAAACGCAGCCAGATAACAGAGAAGAGGATATTCGCCAGCCATACCGGAATAACAAACGCCAGCAGCTCCAGGCGGTCAAAATGCATAAACAAACCGAGGTGGTAAAAAAGCGTGGTACAAATCAGCGTTTGCAATAGATAGTTGGTCAGCGCCATCCGTCCGACGCAGGCGATCGCAAGCACCAGCTTAAAGCGGCTCAATTGCGGCCAGAAACCATAAAACAGCGACGCATAGCCTATCGCCTGAAACGGCGCACTCAGTTCCCGCGGCATCTGAAGTAAGAAGGCGCACCAGCGATATGCCCAGTCCAGCCGCCATTGCAGGGCGATGGCAGGAAGGTTAATGATCACCCCAATCGCCACCAGCACAAAACCAGTACGACGATAGTGACGTAAGCTGAACTGCCCTTTCAGCCAGCCACTGCGCATCAATGCGGCACCAATGAGCATCATCCCAGCCAGTTGCCAGCCATACTGTGCGCCCAGTGCCAGTAAACTGTTGCCAACACCATCGGCACGATTACTGATCGCATCAACGCCGCCGTGAAGCTTCCAGTATTTTTCATACAAAATAGCCGATGCATCCGGCGTCCAGGCGCGGCTGGTCTGGCTATCGGAAATCAACCCCAATAACAGCAAAACGCCAAGCCCCACCAGATAAAGCATGACGCCTGTATTAAACAGGCTTTTTACCGATGGCGCATCGCGCACCAGCCGCCAGCAGATTAAGCCCACCAGCCCGTAAGCCAGCAGAATATCGCCGTCCCAGAACAGTAAACCGTGAATAAAGCCCAACAAGACTAACAGCGTTAACCGCGACTGGATCCAGCGTCTGCCACGGGGCAGCAACATTTGCAGGCCCGCACCAAACAGCAGCGCAAAAAGCGTGAGGAATTTCACCTGGCCGACGAGATCAAGAAATGCCCAGGTCCATGCATCCTGCGGCGTAATAGCGCCGTACCAGGCGGGATTAAGATAAGCCGCCTTTGGTAGCCCAAAGGCGCTGATGTTTAATAGCAGGATCCCCAGAATGGCGACGCCGCGAACAAAATCGAGCGTGACGTTGCGCTCCATGGTTCCTGCCTTTTAATCAGTTGTGATGACGCACAGCGCGCAGAAACTCGTGGCGCGTATTCTGACTGGATTTGAACAATCCACCAAGAGAGGTCGTTGTCGTGGCACTGGTTGCATCGCGGATGCCACGCGCCTTCACGCAGTAATGCACCGCGTCGATCGAGACAGCCACGTTATTGGTGCCCAGCAGCGTTTGTAGCGCAATAAGAATTTGCTGCGTCAGACGTTCCTGCACCTGCGGACGCTGGGCAAAGAACTGCACGATACGGTTAATTTTTGACAGACCGATCACCGAATCTTTCGGGATATAAGCCACCGTCGCTTTGCCATCGATGGTAACAAAATGGTGTTCACAGGTACTGGTCAGAGTGATATCGCGCACGGTGACCATTTCATCGACCTTCATTTTGTTTTCAATGAGGGTGATTTTCGGGAAGTTGGCGTAATCCAGACCGGAGAAAATTTCATCGACATACATTTTAGCGATGCGATGCGGCGTTTCCATCAAACTGTCATCAGCCAGGTCGAGATTCAGCAGCTGCATGATTTCGGTCATATGACCAGCAATAAGGCTTTTGCGCGTTTCGTTATCCATTTCATGCACGGGCGGGCGCAGCGGTGTTTCCAGTCCTCGCGCAACTAACGCTTCATGAACCAGGGCCGCTTCTTTACTGAGTGATGGCATTTATGATTTCTCCTGCAGGTGTGACGCCTCCGCCCTGCGTGGGGGCAAAGTTATTAAGCTGATTTACAGCCTGATTATTGTGCGTGAGGCGGCGCACATAATCCAGTATTCACAGCGATAATTATTGTAATTGCCGCTGCCTTTCATCAGCAGATGTTAAAACATCGTTATGCAAATACGGAAGTGAAAGTTACTCACAGCACATTGAATAAACGGTATGATGAAGAAATTGCAAACAACACAACAAGGAGCCACGCATGGAAATGCTCGAAGAGCACCGCTGTTTTGAAGGCTGGCAGCAACGCTGGCGACACGACTCCAGTACCTTAAACTGCCCGATGACGTTCAGTATCTTTCTCCCTCCACCTCGTGATCACACTCCGCCACCAGTGCTGTACTGGCTTTCCGGATTAACCTGCAATGACGAGAACTTCACCACCAAGGCGGGTGCCCAGCGGGTAGCGGCGGAACTGGGGATTGTACTGGTGATGCCAGACACCAGCCCGCGCGGCGAAAAGGTTGCCAACGACGATGGCTACGATTTAGGCCAGGGCGCAGGCTTTTATCTTAATGCCACGCAACCGCCGTGGGCGACGCATTACCGGATGTATGATTATCTGCGCGATGAATTACCGGCGCTGGTTCAGTCGCAATTTAATGTCAGCGACCGCTGCGCCATTAGCGGTCACTCAATGGGTGGTCACGGTGCGCTGATTATGGCGCTGAAAAATCCGGGTAAATACACCAGCGTTTCGGCCTTTGCGCCAATTGTGAATCCGTGCAGCGTCCCGTGGGGAATCAAAGCGTTTAGCAGCTATTTAGGTGAGGACAAAAATGCATGGCTGGAATGGGACAGTTGCGCACTGATGTATGCCAGTAACGCGCAGGATGCGATCCCGACGCTTATCGATCAGGGCGATAATGATCAGTTTCTTGCCGACCAGTTGCAACCTGCGGTACTGGCAGAAGCCGCGCGCCAGAAAGCGTGGCCGATGAGGCTGCGTATTCAGCCGGGATATGATCACAGTTACTACTTCATCGCCTCTTTTATAGAGGATCACCTGCGCTTCCATGCGCAGTATTTACTGAAGTGAAAGTCCGCCCGGTTCGCCGGGCATCTTCTCATCAGAAGCGATAATCCATTGCCATAAAGTAACGACGTCCGTCTTCGTTATAGCTGTAGTCGTCACGACTGAGATCCTTGTCGCCAAGGTTCAGCACGCCTGCGCGCAGTTTGACGTCTTTAGTCACCTGCCAGGCCGCGCCGGTATTCCAGATGGTATAACCGCCCGGTGTTTTAGCCGTCGCGCTGTCGGCGCGTTTCTGCCCGGTATAGTGCCCAGAAACATAGAATGACCAGTCTTCCAGCGCCAGCGGTTTCCAGTCCAGCGTACCGTTAGCAGTATGGAACGGCAGATCGGATAGCGGTTTGTTTTCGCCGTTGCTGACATCACGACCATCGTTGTAGGTGTAGTTGATCGACAGTTTCCATTCATCGTTGAACGGAATTTTCAGTTCGGTTTCCACGCCCTGAATACGAGCTTTGTTAACGTTGTAGTAGCTAAATACCGGTATGCGCCGTCCGTTAGCGCCCGTCTCAAAACCAACAAAGTTTTGGTAGCCCGGTGCAGCGTTGACGTCAGACGTACGGCTGATGCTGATACGATCTTTCACATCGTTACGGAAAACGGTAACGCTGGATTCAACCCCTTCCAGCCAGCCTTCTTCACCCATGTAGTAAAGCCCCAGCTCCCAACTTTCGCTGGTTTCTGGTTTCAGATCCGGGCTACCCACAATCTTACATGCGCCACGGCAGGAATTGCTCGTCCAGTCAGGGCTAAGTTGCAACAGAGAAGGTGCTTTAAATGCCGTCGCCCAGCCCCCTTTCACCGTTACGGTGTCGGTGGCGTTATAAACCAGGTAGGCACGCGGACTCCAGTGTTCACCGTAGGTTTCGTGATCGTCCATACGCACGCCGGTCGTCAGCGCCAGCGGCTCGAAGATCCGCCATTCATCTTCCACAAATAGCGCGTACTGGCTGGCAGACGTTTTGGAGCTGGTTCCCCCGGTCAGGTTCACCGCATCGCTAAGTTTGTCGTGACGCCATTCACCGCCAACCGTGAGAAACTGATTAATCGCCGTCAGCGGCAACGTGTATTTGCCGTCGACCGTATTGCTTTCGGAAGTTATCGGGCTGCTGTTGCCAGGGTTTTTGTTCTCGACTTTCTCACCGTAGTATTTCAGTTCGCTGGTGCCGTAATCCCAACGCCCATTATGGCTGACGGAGTAGTTCTGGCGTTCCAAGCGGTTTTTGTCCAGCGAGTCGGAATCACGATCCTGACGGTCGAAACCGTATCCGGCAGTAAAATCGTGATTTTGATTCGGTGTCCAGGCAAATTCGACATTGCCGTCGCGGCTGGAGAATCCTTCAATACGCGGCGTTTCTCCGGTATCGGTGGTCGTTGAGTTTTGCGGGTCATCCTTTTCACGTTTTGCCAGGCTGCCGTAAGCTTTCATTCCCAGCACACCATCAATTAATGGTCCACTGGTAAAGAACTGACCGTTATAGGTGTCACCGCGATCGCGATGTTCCTGAATGGTGGTATCGACGGTAACGGTACCCGACCATTTCTGACCGATTTTTTTGGTGATGATATTCACTACACCGCCGAGCGCATCGGAACCGTACAGCGACGACATCGGGCCACGGACCACTTCAATACGTTCGATGGAATCGACCGGGATCCAGTTCAGATCGAAATCATTGTGGCGGAAGACGGCATTGCGGGAGTTCACGCGTTTACCGTCGACGAGAATCAGGGTATAGCTGCTGTCCAGACCACGAATACTAACGCCCTTACGGTTATCCCCTTCGTTCGTCAGTTGTACGCCAGGCACTTCTTTGAGGACATCCTTCAGATTCTGTACCGGTTTTCGCTGCAGGTCTTCCTGGGTAATGACGCTGATACTGGCAGGTGCATCTTTAAGATTTTGTTCCACGGAAGATGCAGTGACAACCATCGTTTCGCCATCATCATCGACCGCTAACACAGGCCATGCACAAGAAATAGCGGACAAACACAGCCCGACCCGTACGAAAGGGTTCAACCTAAACATTCCATATCTCCATGAGGTAACTACGAAAATAAAATGGGTTATCGCTCACATCTTCTTCACGTCCCCTTGCGTACGGCAGCATCGCGGTGGACTTATTTTTTATGCAGGTGATCATCCCAGAAAGCCGGAACAGCCTCTGATTTGTCAGCCTTTTTTGATTGCGGCGTAACGATAATGCAAACGATAACAATTATCAATCCAAATGTTAAATTTTATATCCGCATGATTTGTCAGGGAAATGGAATTGAAAAAGCCCTCTCGGTTGAGAGGGCTTAGCAAGGAAGGGAGGAAACTTATTTCTTATCGTTCTGCGGGAACTTCATTTCGCTGTAGCGTACGAAGTGAGTTCCTTTAATCAGCTTGTAGCCGAACCAAATAATCAGGAACAGCGGGATACCAATATACGTTGCCGCTACGCCGCCCCAGTCAATAGTATCTTTCAGGAACGCTTCGTAGTTCTGGCCCAAAGTGATAATCAGACACAGAATGAATGCGAAGATCGGCCCCAGTGGGAAGAAACCTGAACGGTACGGCAGATCGTTAATGTCGTGTCCCTGCAATACGTAACCGCGACGGAAGCGATAGTGGCTAATGGCAATCCCCAGCCAGGCGATAAAACCCGTCATCCCGGAGGTGTTCAGCAGCCACAGGTATACCGTCTGGTTGCCAAACATGGAGGTCAGGAAGCACAGACCGGCAATCACCGTCGTCGCATACAGCGCATTACGCGGCACGCCACCACGCGACAGTTTAGCGAAAATGCGCGGCGCTTTACCGTCACACGCCAGGGTGTACAGCATACGAGTAGACGCATACATACCGGAGTTACCCGCTGACAGCACCGCCGTCAGAATAACTGCGTTCATCACCGCCGCCGCAGAGAGCAGACCCGCGTGCTGGAACACCAGGGTGAACGGACTAACGCTGATGTCTTTAACATCGTTACGCAGCAGGCTCGGATCGGTGTACGGAATAATCAGGCTGATAATCAGGATCGCGAACACATAGAACAACAGGATTCGCCAGAACACCTGACGTACCGCGCGTGGAATGTTTTTCGCCGGATCTTCGGACTCGCCTGCAGCAATACCGATCAGCTCGGTTCCCTGGAAAGAGAAGCCGACAATCATAGCTACGCCGATCATCGCCGCAAAACCACCAGCAAACGGCGCTTCGCCGATTGTCCAGTTGCTCCAGCCCGCAGGCTGCGCGCCTTTGAAGATACCGATAATCATCAGCACGCCAACGATGATAAAGACAATAACTGTCGTGACTTTGATCAGTGAGAACCAGTATTCCGCTTCACCAAAGCCACGAACTGAGATGTAGTTCAGCAGGAAGATAACGCCGAGGAACAACGCACTCCAGATCCAGCCCGGTGTATCCGGGAACCACCAGCTCATGACCAGCTGAGCTGCAACCAGGTCAACGGCGATAGTCACCGCCCAGTTGTACCAGTAGTTCCAGCCCAGCGCGAAGCCAAAGCCTTCTTCAACATAGTTCTGACCGTAAGTGGCAAACGAACCGGAAACCGGCATATATGCAGCCAGTTCACCGAGACTGGTCATCAGGAAGTAAACCATCAGGCCAATCAGCATATACGAGAGCAATGCCCCGCCCGGACCTGCCTGAGAAATCGTTGCGCCAGAGGCAACAAAAAGACCTGTACCGATGGAACCGCCAATGGCAATCATCGTCAGGTGACGCGCCTTTAATTCACGGCGTAAGCCCGGCGCTTCTGTGGTTTTAGTTTCGGAAACCATACAAAAATGCTATCCATCTTAAAAATGAGGCGCGATTGTAGCAGACGATTGGCAATCCTTCCGGCAGAAATACACGGTTATAAGACACCTTCATGATCGCCCAGGGATTATAAGTAAAGCAGCCAATCTCTTTTCTGGCGAATGCATGCTGAAGGCGCTGCGTCACGAAATCGACACAGCACCAGCATGTTCTTGTACAGCAACTTAACGCGGCACATTTGCGGGATCGCAATAGTCCAGAAAGCGCCGTAGCGCGTTGGAAAGGTGTTTTTGCCGATGATGTATACGCCACAACGTACGCATCAGGCGCGGCAGAGGGACCGCAACTTCACTTAATGTGCCTGCCTGCAATTGATCTTCAATCACACGTCGCGACAGGCAACTAATTCCCAACCCATGACGCACCGCATGTTTGATTGCCTCGGAGTTACCTAATTCCATCGCCATCTCAAACTTCGGTAAATGTGACAGCAACAGATAATCGACAATCTCCCGCGTGCCGGAACCGCGTTCACGCAGGATCCACGGCGCAGCGGCCAGCTGTTCTAAGGTGACCGGACCACGGGCCAACGGCGAAGTCGGCGCGGCGAAAACCACCAGCTCGTCTTCCAGCCACGGTTCAGAAATGATTTCAGTGCTGTGGCACGGTCCTTCAATAAAGCCAATATCAACGCGGAAATCCAGCACCGCTTGCATCACGTCCTGGCTATTCCCAACGCTAAGTTCAATCGGCAACTGCGGATAATCATGGCGATAACGGGCGATAACTGCAGGCAGAATGTAGTTACCGATGGTACTACTGGCATAGATACGAATCGCGCCGTTGTCTTCGCGAAACAGTTGTTCGATTTCAACCGCCTGTTCAAGCAATGCCAACGCACGCGGATAGAGCAGCCGCCCGTGTTCATTAACAACCAGTCTTTTCCCCACGCGATCAAACAGTTGCACGCCAAGCTGCCCTTCCAGGTCGGTCAAGGCTGCGCTCACTGCTGATTGCGACAACGCCAGCATCACCGACGCCTGGGTGGTTGATCCACTTTTCAATACTTCTGCAAAAACTTCCAACTGCCGGAGGGTGATGTGCATAGTCGCTTACCACTTATAAAGATTAATTATAAATATATAATCAATTTTATTTTTAAACCAGTTAGTCGTAACCTTATGCCCGGTTAAAGGAGAGGGTTATGACGAATATCACCTTACAGAAACAACATCGTACACTGTGGCATTTTATTCCGGGGTTAGCCCTGAGTGCAGTTATCACCGGGGTCGCCCTGTGGGGTGGTTCCATTCCCGCGGTTGCGGGTGCCGGGTTTAGTGCCCTCACCCTCGCAATCTTGTTGGGGATGGTTTTAGGCAACACCATCTATCCGCACATCTGGAAAAGCTGTGACGGTGGTGTGCTGTTTGCCAAGCAATATTTATTACGTCTGGGTATCATTCTTTATGGCTTCCGTCTGACGTTCTCGCAAATTGCCGATGTCGGTATCAGTGGGATCATCATTGACGTGTTGACGCTGTCCAGTACCTTCCTGCTGGCTTGCTTCCTGGGGCAGAAAGTGTTTGGTCTGGATAAGCACACCAGCTGGTTGATCGGTGCCGGTAGCAGTATCTGTGGTGCTGCCGCGGTACTGGCGACTGAGCCGGTAGTGAAAGCGGAAGCCAGTAAAGTAACCGTGGCTGTTGCAACCGTTGTTATCTTCGGGACCGTCGCGATTTTCCTCTACCCGGCGATATATCCGCTGATGTCTCAATGGTTTAGTCCGGAAACTTTCGGTATCTACATTGGTTCTACTGTGCACGAAGTGGCGCAGGTGGTGGCGGCAGGTCATGCCATCAGCCCGGATGCGGAAAACGCAGCAGTTATTTCCAAAATGCTGCGCGTGATGATGCTGGCTCCGTTCCTCATCCTGCTGGCGGCGCGTGTTAAACAGCTGTCTGGGGCGAACAGCGGCGAGAAAAGCAAAATCACTATTCCGTGGTTTGCCATCTTGTTCATCGTCGTTGCCATCTTTAACTCGTTCCACCTGTTACCGCAGAGCGTGGTGAACATGCTGGTAACGCTGGATACCTTCCTGCTGGCAATGGCGATGGCGGCGCTGGGTCTGACCACTCACGTCAGCGCGCTGAAAAAAGCCGGGGCGAAACCTCTGCTGATGGCACTGGTACTGTTTGCCTGGCTGATTGTTGGTGGTGGTGCGATTAACTATGTGATTCAAAGCGTCATCGCATAAACCACTACATCTTGCTCCTGTTAACCCGCTATCATTACCGTTTTCCTCCAGCGGGTTTAACAGGAGTCCTCGCATGAAATACATTGGAGCGCACGTTAGTGCTGCTGGCGGTCTGGCAAATGCCGCAATTCGCGCCGCCGAAATCGACGCAACCGCGTTTGCCTTGTTCACCAAAAACCAACGTCAGTGGCGTGCCGCACCGCTCACGACGCAAACCATCGATGAATTCAAAGCGGCCTGTGAAAAATATCACTACACATCGGCGCAAATTCTTCCCCACGACAGCTATCTGATTAACCTCGGACATCCGGTCACTGAAGCTCTGGAAAAATCGCGCGATGCCTTTATAGATGAAATGCAGCGTTGCGAACAACTGGGGCTTTCTTTGCTCAACTTCCACCCTGGCAGCCATCTGATGCAGATTTCAGAAGAGGATTGCCTTGCGCGTATTGCCGAATCCATCAACATTGCGCTGGATAAAACTCAAGGTGTAACAGCGGTGATTGAAAACACCGCCGGTCAGGGCAGTAACTTAGGGTTTAAATTCGAACATCTCGCGGCGATTATCGACGGCGTGGAAGATAAATCCCGTGTCGGCGTCTGCATTGATACCTGCCATGCTTTCGCTGCCGGGTATGATTTGCGTACTCCAGCCGAATGCGAAAAAACGTTCGCTGATTTTGCCCGTATTGTCGGCTTTAAGTATCTGCGCGGGATGCACCTTAACGATGCGAAAAGTACCTTTGGCAGCCGCGTTGACCGCCATCATAGCCTCGGTGAAGGCAATATCGGTCATGATGCGTTCCGCTGGATCATGCAAGACGACCGTTTCGACGGCATTCCGCTGATCCTTGAAACCATCAACCCGGATATCTGGGCAGAAGAGATCGCCTGGCTGAAAGCGCAACAAACTGAAAAAGCGGTGGCCTGATCGATGAACGACAGGGAAAAGCAGATTCTAAAAATTTTACGGCGTAACCCGCTGATTCAACAGAATGAAATCGCCGATATTCTGCAAATCAGCCGCTCACGTGTTGCCGCTCATATTATGGATTTGATGCGCAAGGGTTTGATTAAAGGCAAAGGATATATCCTTACCGAGCAGGATTACTGTGTGGTTGTGGGTGCAATCAATATGGATATTCGCGGAATGGCGGATATCCGTTACCCGCAAGCAGCCTCTCATCCAGGTTCTGTTCACTGTTCCGCAGGCGGCGTCGGACGTAATATCGCGCATAACCTGGCTCTGCTTGGTCGGGATGTGCATTTAATATCAGCTATTGGCAACGATTTTTACGGCGAGACATTACTGGAAGAAACGCGCCGCGCGGGCGTGAACGTTTCAAACTGCATTCGTCTGCATGGACACAGCACTGCAACTTATCTCGCTATCGCTAATAAGCAGGAAGAAACTATCCTGGCAATCAATGACACACATATTCTGCAACAGCTAACGCCTCAACTGCTCAATACTTCACGGGACTTGATTCGCCATGCTGGTGTGGTGCTGGCTGATTGTAATCTCACACCTGAAGCCCTGGAGTGGGTCTTTACCATTGCTGATGAAATTCCGATGTTTGTCGATACCGTTTCCGAATTTAAAGCAAACAAAGTAAAAAACTGGTACAGCCGGATCCACACTCTGAAACCAACACAAAATGAACTGGAAATTTTGTGGGGGCAACCGATTAAAGACGACAACGATCGCATCAGAGCTGTAAATTCGCTGCATCAACAAGGTGTTAAACGCATTTTTGTTTATCTGAAAGATGAATCTGTATTTTGCAGCGATAAGGATGGAGAACAATTTTTGCTGACCGCGCCAGCGCATACGACAGTAGACAGTTTTGGTGCTGACGATGGTTTTATGGCGGGCCTGGTATATAGCTTTCTTGAAGGATACAGTTTCCGCGACAGCGCCCGTTTTGCGGTAGCCTGCGCGGCAATTTCGCGCGCCAGCGGCAGCTTAAACAACCCTACCCTGTCTGCCGATAACGCGCTTTCATTAGTGCCAATGGTGTAACAATGTTGCCGGATTCGACGCTTGACCGCATCTTATCCGGCTCATAAATTGCGCACTACGCTAAACCAATAAAGAACCCGGCAATGGTGGCACTCATCAGATTAGAAAGTGTCGCCGCCGCCAGCGCGCGTAAACCAAGCTGGGCGATTTCCGGCGCACGGTGTGGCGCAACCGCAGAAAACGCCCCCACCACCACCCCGATAGAACCAAAGTTAGCGAAACCGCACAACGCGAAAGAAATAATCGCCACGGTTTTAGCATCCAGAGTGCCACCCGTTTGCAGATATGGCGAGAAATTGAGATAAGCGACAAATTCATTGATCGCCAGCTTCTGCCCAATCAAACTCCCGGCAAGATTTGCATCACTCCAGTCAACCCCCATCACCCACGCCAATGGGGCCAACAGGTAACCTAAAATCGACTCCAGCGAAGCATGTTCAAAACCAAACCAGCCGCCAACACCGCCGATAATACCGTTAATCAACGCAATTATTGCAACAAATGCCATCACCACTGTCGCCACACCTGCGGCGATTTTCAGCCCGGTCATTGCCCCTGTTGCAGCGGCTTCAATAATGCTCTTTGGCGGTGTTTCGGTGAAAGAGAGGTTATTAAAGGAAACCTGCGAAGATTCCGTAGCCGGGCTTAACAGGCGGGCAAACAAGATCCCGCCGGGGATCGCCATTAACGATGCCGCCAGCAGATATTCCACAGGCACGCCCAGTGCGGCGTAACCAATCATTGTCGAACCAGCAATCGAGGCCATACCGCTGCAAATCGCTGTAAATAATTCATTGCGATTCAGCCGATCGATAAAGGGTTTGACGATTGCCGGAATTTCGTTTTGCCCGAGGAAAATGGTAGTGACCGCGACGAATGACTCGATCTTGCTGATATTTAATGCTTTCTGGAAGATACCGCCGAGAATTCGAATTAAGATCCCCATCACACCGATGTAGTAGAGAATACTCACCAGCGCGGTGACGAAGATAATTGCCGGTAACACCCTGAAACCAAAGATAAATCCTGCGCCATCAAATAAGGTATCCATTTTCGGTCCGACCAGAGAACCGAAGATAAATGCGCTACCCGCGTCGCTGTACGCCATCACTTTATGGACGCCAAAAGCGACTTTTTCTGCGACCCAACGCCCTGGCGGTAACCAAAGCATTATGCCGCCAATCACGACCTGTAACACTAACGCCGCGCCAACGGTACGCAGGCTGATCTTCTTTTTGTTTACTGACAGCAAAAACTCAATAGCCAGTAATACCACCATTCCCAGAACACTTCTCATGACATCCATAGTTATTATCTCTTCATGTCATTTTGGGCGACGGCTCTCTGCCCATCATAAATAGCCGGGCCTGCATCTTGCGATACTGACCCGGCTTGTTATCAACACTTAATGGGTTTTTATGTAGCCACGTACGCACTCTTCGACTAATCCCCAGAACCAGTCGGTATCAATAGTGATTCCGACTTTGGTATTGGCGGGCTTGCCAAGAACGCCCAGCTCGTCGCAGACGGTACGCCCATAGCAAGGGCCACTGTTAACGTCCACTTCGACGTACATCTCCTGGGTTTTAATGCCATCAGGGTTAATCAAATAACCGATGCAGGTGGCGTCGTGCACCGGGCCGCCAGCCAGGCCGTAGTTTTCGAACTGCGTTTTGAGAGTGAAGTTCATGATGTCGCTGAACAGCTCTCCGGCAGGGCCGCCAGCCCTTTCCATCCGAGCAATCACATCCGGGGTGCAAACGGTCTGGTTGGTAAGATCGAGGCCCATCATCACTAATGGAACGCCGGAGGTGAACACCACGCGTGCGGCCTCCGGGTCAGCAAAGATGTTGAACTCAGCAGATGGGGTGAAGTTGCCTGTACCGTAAGCGCCGCCCATTAGCACAATTTCACGGATTTTGGGCAGGATCGCGGGTTGCATACGCATTGCCACCGCGATATTTGAAAGCGGACCAACCGGCACCAGAGTGATATCGCCATCGCTTGCCATCAGGGTATCAATGATGTATTTCACCGCATGGGTACTTTCTGCCTGGCGGGTCAGCGGCTCGAATACCGGGCCATCCAGTCCGGTTTCACCGTGAATATTATCGGCAACGATTTGTTGACGCATAATGGGCTGCGGCATCCCCGCATAAACCGGAACATTAATCTCCAGTTTCTGGCAAACATTCAGGCCATTAATTAATGTTTTATCAAGCGTCTGATTACCCGCTACAATAGTGATGCCTAATAAATCTATTGCCGGATGTTTCGCTGCCATCATCATTGCAATAGCATCATCATGACCCGGATCACAATCCAGAATAATTTTTCTCTTTTCCATTGTTTATTTCCTCTGTTTCCAGTTGCGTTATTTTTTCTACAGCAAAGAAAGTTCGACCGGGCCGATGATTGAATCTTAACAACAGCGTACGTATGCTAAATATGAGAAATCTCATAGCGGATAAACATCGTGAAAGAAATCCACAATAATGATCTTAAGCAGCAATTGATGAGTGAATCCGCGTTTAAGGATTGCTTTTCAACGGATGTTTCAGCCGATACGCGGCTGTTTCATTTTTTAGCGCGTGACTACATTGTGCAGGAAGGGCAACAGCCGTCCTGGCTGTTTTACCTGACGCGAGGCCGCGCCAGGCTTTACGCCACGCTAGCTAATGGTCGCGTGTCGCTGATCGATTTCTTTGCCGCCCCCTGTTTTATTGGTGAGATTGAGTTAATCGACAAAGACCATGAACCGCGTGCGGTGCAGGCTATTGAAGAGTGTTGGTGCCTTGCGCTCTCTATGAAACATTACCGCCCGCTGTTATTAAACGACACGCTATTTTTACGAAAACTTTGCGTCACCTTAAGTCATAAAAATTATCGTAATATTGTTTCTTTAACTCAGAATCAATCATTTCCGTTAGTGAATCGCCTGGCAGCATTTATATTACTCTCACAAGAAGGTGATCTTTATCACGAAAAGCATACGCAAGCGGCAGAGTATTTAGGCGTTTCTTATCGACATCTTTTATATGTTCTCGCGCAATTCATTCACGACGGTTTATTAATTAAAAGCAAGAAAGGGTATCTCATTAAAAACAGAAAGCAGTTGTCAGGACTGGCGCTGGAGATGGACCCGGAGAATAAATTCTCCGGGATGATGCAGTAAAAATTATTTGCAATAGCGCGATTGCCGGATGCAACGCTTAATAAGCGAGTACATCCGGCAATGAAACTCAAGCTAAACCAATAAAGAACCCGGCAATGGTCGCGCTCATCAGGTTGGAAAGCGTTGCTGCTGCCAGCGCCCGTAAACCAAGCTGAGCGATTTCCGGTGCACGTTTTGGCGAAATAGCCGAAAATGCCCCAACGACAACACCGATAGAACCAAAGTTAGCAAAACCACAAAGCGCAAAGGAGATAATCGCAATGGTTTTCACTTCCAGCGTGCCGCCCGTTTGCAGGTATGGGGAGAAACTCAGGTAAGCGACGAATTCGTTAATCGCCAGTTTCTGCCCAATCAGGCTACCCGCAAGGTTGGCATCACTCCAGTCCACACCCATGATCCACGCCAGCGGTGCCAGCACATAGCCAAAAATACTTTCCAGAGAGGCATTGGCAAAACCAAACCAGCCGCCAACTCCACCAATAATGCCGTTGATCAGCGCAATAATTGCGACAAACGCCATTACCACCGTCGCTACACCAGCGGCGATTTTCAGCCCGGTCATCGCACCGCTCGCCGCCGCTTCGATAAAGCTTTTTGGCGGCGTTTCGCTGAACGACAGATTTTCAAATGTGACCTGCGAAGGCTCGGTGGCCGGGCTAAGAATACGTGCAAACAAAATACCACCTGGGATCGCCATCAGCGATGCCGCTAACAGGTAGTCAATTGGTACGCCCATTCCGGCATAACCAATCATCATCGAACCAGCAATGGACGCCATCCCGCTACAAATTGCGGTAAACAACTCGTTGCGATTCATGCGATCGATAAACGGTTTAACGATCGCCGGGATCTCATTTTGCCCGAGGAAAATAGTTGTGACTGCGACAAAAGATTCGATTTTGCTGATGTTAAGAGCTTTCTGGAAAATGCTGCCAAGGATGCGAATCAGCAGCCCCATCACGCCAATGTAGTACAGCAGACTGATGAGCGCAGTAACGAAAATAATCGCCGGGAGTACGCGAAAGGCGAAGATAAAGCCCGCACCGTCAAACAGAACATCCATTTTGGGACCGACCAGCGAACCAAAAATAAAGGCACTTCCTGCGTCACTGTAGGACATCACTTTATGGACGCCCAATGCCGCCTGCTCTACTGCCCATTTTCCCGGGGGAAAATAGAGCATGATGCCACCAATGGCAATTTGCAGCAGCAGCGCAGCGCCAACCGTGCGCAAGCTGATGCTCTTTTTATTTACCGACAACACAAAGGCAATTGCCAGCAATACCACCATCCCCACAACACTTCTCATTATATCCATAATGATTTTCCCTTCATGCCAGTAAACCCGGCGTCAGCGCCAGGTTTTGGTATGTTTGATGAGTACGGGCGACGGCTTTCTGCCCGCCAGAAATTAACCCACGAGACGCTGATATTCTTTGGCAATTTCGCTCGCCAGAATGGCGTTATTAAAGACCAGTTGAATATTGGATTTCAGGCTATCACCGCCGGTTAGCTCCGCAACACGCGCCAGCAGGAATGGCGTACTTTCTTTACCAATAACACCCTGCGCTTCAGCTTCAGCTACCGCCTGATCGATCGCCGCATTGATAGTGTGTTCTGGCATCGCAAACTGTTCCGGGATCGGGTTCGCTACCACGAGGCCACCGTTCAGCCCGCTTTGCCATTTCACCGCCATTGCACGGGCAATTTCACTGGCGCTGTCGAGACGAATGCTGACGTCAAACGGGCTGGTACGGCAGAAAAACGCAGGCAGCGCTTTAGTCTGATAGCCAATTAACGGCACACCGAAGGTTTCTAAATACTCAGTGGTTAATCCTAAATCGAGAATAGATTTCGCCCCGGCACAAACAACGGTGACATTAGTATTTGCCAGTTCTTGCAAATCGGCAGAAATATCGAAGGTATGTTCCGCCCCGCGATGCACACCACCAATTCCCCCGGTGGCAAATACTTTAATTCCGGCAAGCGCCGCAATAATCATCGTTGAAGCTACAGTGGTTGCGCCATTTTTTCCGGCGGCAACAACAAAAGGTAAATCGCGACGACTAACTTTGGTCACGTTATGCCCTTCACGACCCAGCAATTCGATTTCTTCTTTACTTAAGCCCACTTTCATCACACCGCCAATAATGGCGATAGTGGCTGGTACTGCGCCCTGTTTACGAATTGTTTCTTCTACTTCAATTGCGGTTTGGGCATTTTGTGGGAATGGCATTCCGTGAGAAATTATGGTCGATTCCAGCGCAACAACCGGTTTTTTATTTTTTAAAGCATCCTGTACTTCAGCGGATATTTGTAATAATTCAGGGGACAGAGTTAATTCAGACATTCTGTGTTCTCCACTAACGATATAACATTGGCAATTGATAATTCAGGGTTATTGGTATATTCACAGGCAAGTGCCATTGACGAACATCCCTGCGCAAATCGAACAGAATCGATAAACGGCATACCGTCTACCCAACAGGAGGCCAGCCCCGCCATCATGGCGTCGCCTGCCCCAGTAACATTGATGACATTCGTTTTAATAGGGGCCGACCACCCACTTTCACCGTTGATATCACTGTAGTAAACGCCATCCCCTCCCATGCTCAGCACCAGGCGGTTCAGGCCGTGTTGATGAAACCAGGCGGCGACCTTTGCGACATCTTCACGTCCGGAAAGTGCAATTCCGCTCAACGTTTCGGCTTCAAGACGGTTAGGTTTTAACGTATGGATTTTGCTCAGATGATCGCGGATTTTGACGCATTTCCATGCCGATACCGGATCAATAAATACAGGCGTTTCCCCGCTATTTTCCAGAACCCAGACCAGCGCCTCTTCACTAAGGTTGCAATCCGCGACAATAACCTTTGCACCGCGAATAAACTCCTGATGCTGGGCAAGAAATTCTGCAGAAATACAGTCACTAATACTCATATCATTTATCGCGACAAGCATTTCTCCTGTATTATCGAGCAGTGATAAATAGCTGGATGTATTCTCACCCGGAACAATTAAGCATTTATCGACATAAACACCGGATTGATTAGTTTGCGCCAGTAATGATTGCCCATAAAAATCACCACCTACTGCACTTAAAAGCCAGGCATTTTTCCCCAGTAACGCCAGATTATGAGCGATATTCCTTCCCACGCCACCTGGGGTAAATTTAATTTTTCCGGGATTCGAATCCGCATAATTCAATGGATGATGTGAATACCCAGCCACATCAATATTCGCCGAACCAATAATTACTATGTAGTCCTTTTCGCGCATAGCACGCCCCCTGGCAATAAATTGCCAACGAAGAAATTGGGTAAAATAGTCATTACAGTCAATAAGACTATTAGAGCACATGTTCATATTTAAACACATGTTCATAATAAGCATATTTAACGTAATGTAAATCGATCAGAAAAAACGAAATCGGCCAGATATGAAGGCGGTCACAAAGTTTGTCTATTTATGCAGCAACAAAAGAGAAAGTTGTGATGTGTAACACACAATATGGCAGGCAAGAAAAAGGGCAGAGATGTTTCTGCCCTCCAGATTGTTGACAACGCGCGCTTTGTTCATCCTGGATGTGGCGTAAACGCCTTATCCGACCTACAAAAGCGCAAAAATTCAATATATTGCAGGGTTCATGTAGGTCTGATAAGCATAGAGCATCAGGCAATTTTGCGTTTGTCATCATCGGGGCAGAGATGTCTCATCCCCGATAATGAAGATAAATTATGCGTTTTTTTCTACTATTTGTGTTTCCGGACGTTTCAGGAAGGCATAGGCCAAACCCGCCACCAGCGTACCGGCAATAATTGCTACCAGGTAACCCAATACCGGCGTAATCGCGCCAGGGATCAGCAGAACAAACAGACCACCGTGCGGTGCCATCAGTTTCGCACCAATCGCCATTGAGATTGCGCCAGTCAGCGCCCCACCCACGATACAGCACGGCAGCACACGCATCGGATCACGAGCAGCAAACGGAATTGCACCTTCCGAAATGAAGCACAGTCCCAATACCAGAGCGGCTTTGCCACCTTCCTGCTGCGCTTTGTCGAATTTGCGACGCGCCACCATTGTTGCCAGACCCATTGCCAGCGGTGGCACCATACCTGCCGCCATAATCGCCGCCATCGGGCCATAGGTTTGAGTACTCAGCAGACCCACACCGAATGCGTACGCTGCTTTGTTTACCGGACCGCCCATGTCAGTACACATCATGCCACCGAGGATCGCCCCCAGCAGAACCGCATTCGCAGTCCCCATGGTCTGCAGCCAGTGAGTCAGCCCTTCGAGAATGCCAGCAACCGGTTTACCGATCAGGTAGATCATCGCCAGACCGACCACCAGACTGGAAATTAGCGGAATGATCAGGATCGGTTTCAGCGCCTCCATACTCTGTGGCAGTTTCAATTGCGTACTGATTAACTTCGCAATGTAACCAGCCAGGAAGCCCGCAATAATACCACCAATGAAGCCAGAACCGGTGCTGACCGCCAGCATACCGCCAATCAGACCCGGCGTGAGGCCCGGACGATCGGCAATGGAAAAGGCAATATAACCTGCCAGTACCGGCACCATCAGCGCAAAGGCTGAACCACCACCAATCTGCATCAGCGCCGCTGCCAACGTAGCCGGCTCTTTAAACGCTTCGATACCAAAAGCAAAAGAAAGCGCGATACACAGACCACCAGCAACGACCATCGGCAGCATGTAAGAGACGCCCGTTAGCAAGTGACGATAAGCGCCTGCACTCTCTTTCTTACCTTCAGTGGTCGCCGTTTGAGCTTTGCCCGCCGGTTCATACGGCGTTGCTTCAGCAACCGCTTTATCCAGTTCCTGCGCGGTTTTCTTCAGCGCCAGACCGGTAGAGGTGCGATACATCGGTTTACCAGCAAATTTCGCCAGATCCACTTCGATATCTGCCGCCACAATCACCAGATCCGCTGCTGCGACTTCTTCGGGAGTGATTGCATTACCCGCGCCAACAGAACCACGGGTTTCAACTTTCACCCACCAGCCACGTTTTTTCGCTTCGGTTTCAATGGCTTCAGCCGCCATAAAGGTGTGTGCTACGCCAGTCGGGCAAGCAGTCACCGCAACTACGCGTTTCGGACCGCTGGCGGCAACCGGTGCTGTCGCAGTGACCGGCGCAGTGTAAGGTTTCGCATGGCCTTTGGCTTCACTCAGGAACAGCTCAGGGTGCGCAACTGCCCGGGAAATATCACCCAGCCAGACATTTTTACCGTTCAGCGCGCTGTCATTCGGGATGGAATCACCGAGAACAATCGCCATTTCAGCGTCGTTCGGATTGTCGATGATTTCCAGTTTTGCTTTTCGCGCCGCCGCGCCCAGCAGGGTCTTCGCCATATAGGCGCGTGCCTGACCGAGATTAGCGTCAATAATCAGCAGCGTTTTCATTATGCCTCTCCTGCTGTCAGTTAAAAGGTTGTAAGTCGACGCGCGCCATCATTGCGGCCAACTGCGGACGATCGGTAATACCCACATTGCTTTGACTTACCGCCAGGGCTGCAACAGCTGTCGCCAGACGCAGTGTGTGTTCACTGGATTCACGCATCAGCAAGCCATAAATCAGGCCACCAACCATAGAATCCCCTGCGCCAACGGTGCTTACGACATCGACTGACGGTGGTTTGGCGATCCATTCGCCGGAGGCATTAACCCAAAGCGCGCCTTCGGCACCCAGTGAAATAACAACATGCGCGATACCTTGTTCACGCAGCGCATGCGCAGCTTCAATCACATCTTTCATTTCAGGCAGTTTACGGCCTGCCCAGATTTCCAGCTCGCGGCGGTTAGGTTTCACCAGCCACGGTGCCGCTTTCAAACCTGCTACTAACGCTTCACGGCTACTATCAAAGATAATGCAAGGACACTGACTACGCAGGCGAGTCATCCAGTCGGTGAACGCTTCCGGGCTGACGCCTGACGGTAAGCTTCCGCTGACACAGACCATATCGAACTGACCGAGCCAGCTCAGAGAATCAGTCACAAAGCGTTCCCAGTCGGCGGGGGTGACTTCAAAACCCGAGAAGTTGAAGTCGGTCACTTCGCCGTCTTTTTCCGTCAGCTTAACGTTAATTCGAGTGCGCCCCTGTACAACCTGGAAACGGTTGGCAATGCCCAGCTCGCTGAACAGTTGCTGAAAACCATCCTGATTGTCTTTACCGAGGAAGCCGCCAACGGTGACATCAATTCCCAGGTCTTTTAATACTTTGGCCACGTTGATGCCTTTACCCGCCGCATGCAGACCGGTGGTTTTCACCAGGTTCACTTCGCCGCGTTCAATTTCCGGGCAGAAACCAACAAGGTCATAAGCCGGATTAAGGGTGATAGTAGCAACACGTCTGCTCATTATGCGCCCTCCCCAAGACCAGCAGCGATAGCGTCGCCGATTGCTTTCAGCGCCTGTTCAGCATCTGCACCCTGGGCGGTAAAGCGTAGGCGATGACCTTTCTTAACGCCAAGTGCCACAACTTTCATCAGACTACGTCCGTTTGCCGGTTTGCCGGTGCCATCAAGGTTTGTCACGGTAATATCACTGTTAAATTGTTTAATGGTATTGACCAGCATGGTACCTGGACGAGCATGCAGGCCGTGTTCATTGCGCACCACAAACTCCGCGCTTAACACGTCGTCGGTCGGCGCATCATCGCTGGTCAGCAGCGCCAGCAACGTTGCCGCATCCGCTTTCAGCAAGCGGTCAGCTTTATTGTCGAGCAACAAATCAGCGAGACGCTTAAGAACCGCGAGGGGCAGATCGTCATTCATCGCCACACTCACCAGCATGGCTGCCGTTTCGCCGTCCACATCAAAAGCATTTGCCGCACGGCTTACCGCAATCGCGCTACGCAGATTGCCTTCGGCGCTATCGCTCAGCCAGATACCCTGTCCGAGGTTCAGCGGTTGTTCATTGATGGCTTTGGTGACGAAAGTGGCGTCAACTGCCCCCGCCTCTTTCAGACGCGCAGCGTTCAGCGCCTGAAGAGTCAGCAGATCGCTGGCGACGATATCCAGCGTCAGCATTTCGTTGTCGAGCTTCAGCTGCTCACTCTGCTTTTCGCCCATCAGCAATGCGCGAAGTTCTTCTGCTGTTGTTGCTGACTTCAGTTGTTCAGCAACGGAATCATCGCTCAGTACGTGGGTCAGCTGGCGTAGCAGGCCCAGATGTTCATCCGAGCTGGCAGCAATACCGATCGCCACGTACGCTACCTGACCGTCACCCCAGGTGACGCCTTCCGGGAACTGAAATACCTGAACGCCCGTTTTCAGCACCTGATCGCGGGTGTCGGTGGTGCCGTGTGGAATAGCAATACCATTGCCGAGGAACGTTGAGGTTTGCTGCTCGCGCGCCAGCATGCCATTGACGTAGCCTTCTGCTACATTACCGGCATGCACCAGCGCCGCAGCGACCTGGCGAATCGCCTCTTCTTTGTCTCCGGCCTTTTCGCCCGGATGGATGTCCTGTACGGATAACTGGAACATAGTTCTCCTCTCTTGCTGAATTGAAACGATTCAGCCTCTATGAGAAAAAAAGCGCCAACCTGGCTTAGGGTTAAAGACAAGATCGCGCTGAAACGTTTCAAGAAAGCATAATACTTCTGTTTCAGCACGCAAGGAAAGCCGTAAAGTTATGAGCAAAAGTTTGATGTGCTGCACAATTTTTTGCCATTTTTCCTAATTGCTGATGGGAAAATCCGTTATCAGCAATTTCATTTCAGCAGCGTCAGCAGCCAATCAGCAACAGTGAAATGGCATTTTGATTATTCGTGGCGCTTTTGATTTCGCTGTCTGTTTATTTTCTGACAAGCAGCGTAAACTCCGCGTCTTCCTCTTCCAGTGATCGACCAGCATGCATAACTCCCCCGCAGTCTCCAGCGCGAAATCGTTTGACCTGACCTCGACGGCGTTTTTAATCGTTGCCTTTCTCACCGGTATTGCGGGCGCTCTGCAAACCCCGACACTCAGTATTTTTCTTACCGATGAAGTACATGCCCGTCCGGCGATGGTGGGATTCTTCTTTACCGGCAGCGCTGTCATTGGGATTCTGGTAAGTCAGTTTCTCGCCGGGCGCTCTGATAAGCGCGGCGATCGCAAATCGCTGATTGTCTTTTGCTGCCTGTTAGGCGTGCTGGCCTGCACCCTTTTTGCCTGGAATCGCAACTACTTTGTTTTGCTATTCGTTGGCGTCTTTCTTAGCAGCTTTGGCTCGACCGCTAACCCGCAAATGTTTGCCCTTGCCCGTGAACATGCCGACAAAACCGGACGTGAGGCGGTGATGTTCAGTTCTTTTTTACGCGCTCAGGTTTCACTGGCATGGGTCATTGGTCCACCGCTGGCTTATGCCTTAGCGATGGGTTTCAGCTTTACGGTAATGTATCTGAGCGCAGCGGTAGCGTTTATTGTTTGCGGCGTGATGGTGTGGCTGTTTTTACCGTCGATGCAAAAAGAGCTTCCGCTGGCGACCGGCACGATTGAAGCGCCGCGCCGTAACCGTCGCGATACGCTGCTGCTGTTTGTCATTTGTACATTGATGTGGGGCTCGAACAGCCTGTACATCATCAACATGCCGCTATTTATTATCAACGAACTGCATCTTCCCGAGAAACTGGCCGGTGTGATGATGGGGACCGCCGCCGGGCTGGAAATCCCGACCATGTTGATTGCCGGATATTTCGCCAAACGTCTGGGTAAGCGTTTCTTAATGCGCGTTGCTGCCGTGGGTGGCGTCTGTTTTTACGCAGGAATGCTGATGGCGCATTCACCTGTCATTCTGTTGGGCTTGCAGCTGCTAAATGCTATTTTTATTGGCATTCTGGGTGGCATCGGGATGCTCTATTTTCAGGATTTGATGCCCGGTCAGGCAGGTTCAGCCACCACGCTCTATACCAACACGTCGCGCGTGGGCTGGATCATCGCAGGATCAGTGGCGGGCATCGTCGCCGAGATCTGGAATTATCACGCTGTGTTCTGGTTTGCGATGGTGATGATTATCGCCACTCTGTTTTGCTTACTGCGGATTAAAGATGTTTAAGGCGCGGTCAGGATTTCCAGATCGATAAGCCAGGTCATGGCCTGCTGACGCGAGTTACCGCACATTTCAGCACTGGCTTGTAAGCCTGCACAGACTTTCGGTCGCAGTGGCGAGGTGAAAATTTTACAGCGTTGCTGTTCATCAAGCTGAATGCAGGGCGTATTGGCGGGCTTGCCATCTGGCATACCGGGAATAGGGCTGGAAATTGAAGGGGCAGTGCAACACGCCCCGCAACCCGGACGGCATTCCATACGTTGTTCTCTTAAGGTTAACCACCGGATTGATGAGCGCGCACAGTACCACCTTTTTTGCACCAGCAAAAGTGCGAATACCACTTGCCCGAAAGGCCCGTCGCGAGTACTTTGTCGCGATATTTTTGACATTTTCGACTACAGGAATTTTTCGATGCCAAGAGCGAACGAAATTAAAAAAGGTATGGTACTGAATTACAACGGCAAACTGCTGCTGGTTAAGGATATTGATATTCAGTCGCCCACTGCCCGCGGTGCCGCTACGCTGTACAAAATGCGTTTTTCTGATGTCCGTACCGGGCTGAAAGTAGAAGAGCGTTTCAAAGGTGATGATATCGTTGACACCGTGACGCTGACCCGCCGTTACGTTGACTTCTCCTATGTCGATGGCCACGAATATGTCTTTATGGATAAAGAAGACTATACCCCGTATACCTTCACCAAAGATCAGATTGAAGAAGAGTTGCTGTTTATGCCAGAGGGCGGCATGCCGGACATGCAGGTGCTGACCTGGGACGGTCAACTGCTGGCGCTTGAGCTGCCGCAGACCGTTGATCTGGAAATCGTTGAAACCGCACCAGGCATCAAAGGGGCATCTGCCAGCGCCCGTAACAAACCGGCGACATTGAGCACTGGTCTGGTGATTCAGGTACCAGAATACTTAAGCCCGGGCGAAAAAATTCGTATCCATATCGAAGAACGCCGTTATATGGGGCGTGCTGACTAACTTCAGCCGCATGCAGAAAAGGGATAGCTCAGGCTGTCCCTTTTTTAATTTATTATACCAATCTTCTATTTTGCGCTTCCTGAACACCTTACGCCCTCAATTTTCACTCGTTGATTGATCGCCCTCACACTTCATCGCATTAACAATCCAGACCAATTTCAATTGCTGTCATATAACTTTACACTGTCATTGTTAATTTATCGTTACTAAGACGTGACTCCTATGAAGACAATTGCCTCCGTTACGCTCCCGCATCATGTACACGCTCCACGCTACGATCGCCAGCAGTTGCAATCACGTATCGTTCATTTTGGCTTTGGCGCCTTTCACCGCGCTCATCAGGCGTTACTGACCGATCGTGTGCTGAATGCCCAGGGCGGCGACTGGGGGATCTGTGAAATCAGCTTGTTCAGCGGTGATCAACTGATGAGCCAGCTCCGCGCACAGAACCATTTATATACCGTGCTGGAGAAAGGTGCGGACGGCAATCAGGTGATAATTGTCGGTGCCGTTCACGAATGCCTTAATGCAAAACTGGATTCCTTAGCGGCAATTATTGAGAAATTTTGCGAGCCACAGGTGGCAATTGTTTCCCTGACGATTACCGAAAAAGGCTATTGTATTGACCCGGCCACCGGTGCACTCGACACCAGTAATCCGCGGATTATTCACGATCTACAAACCCCTGAAGAACCTCACTCCGCACCGGGTATTCTCGTCGAAGCACTGAAACGCCGCCGTGAGCGCGGCCTTACACCGTTTACCGTGCTCTCCTGCGACAATATTCCCGACAATGGTCATGTGGTGAAAAACGCGATGCTGGGAATGGCAGAAAAACGTTCGCCAGAACTCGCCGGGTGGATAAAAGAGCACGTCAGTTTTCCGGGAACCATGGTCGACCGCATTGTTCCGGCTGCAACCGACGAATCACTGGTGGAAATCAGCCAGCATCTGGGGGTGAATGATCCCTGCGCGATTAGCTGCGAACCGTTTATCCAGTGGGTGGTGGAAGATAACTTCGTCGCTGGGCGTCCTGCCTGGGAAGTCGCAGGTGTACAAATGGTGAATGATGTCCTGCCATGGGAAGAGATGAAACTGCGGATGCTTAATGGCAGCCACTCTTTTCTCGCTTATCTGGGTTACCTCTCAGGATTCGCCCATATCAGTGATTGCATGCAGGATCGCGCATTTCGCCATGCCGCCAGAACATTAATGCTGGATGAGCAAGCGCCGACACTGCAAATTAAAGATGTCGATTTAACACAATATGCGGATAAGTTAATTGCACGTTTTGCTAATCCGGCGCTGAAACATAAGACCTGGCAAATCGCGATGGATGGCAGCCAGAAATTACCGCAACGCATGCTGGCAGGTATTCGCATACATCAGGGGCGCGAAACGGACTGGTCGTTGCTGGCATTAGGCGTTGCAGGCTGGATGCGTTACGTCAGCGGCGTTGATGATGCCGGAAATGCCATTGATGTTCGCGATCCGCTTAGCGATAAAATTCGCGAACTTGTTGCGGGCAGCAGCAGTGAACAACGCGTAACCGCCCTGCTTTCCCTGCGTGAAGTTTTCGGTGATGATCTGCCAGATAACCCGCATTTTGTGCAGGCCATCGAACAAGCCTGGCAACAAATCGTACAATTCGGCGCACATCAGGCGCTATTAAACACCCTCAAAATTTAACGATTTCTGCGGTTAAAGCGGATGAAGCTCACCTTCGTCCGCTCTCCCCTTCTCTTTTCTGCCTTTTTTAGCCAGGATTAACGCTCAGTTAACTTACCAGAGTATTGCGGAGCCGTTGTGACCAGGACCAACCTCATCACCGGTTTTCTCGGCAGCGGGAAAACCACGTCGATTCTTCATCTGTTAGCCCATAAAGATCCCAACGAAAAATGGGCGGTACTGGTTAATGAATTTGGGGAAGTCGGAATTGATGGTGCTTTGCTCGCCGATAGCGGCGCATTGCTGAAAGAGATCCCCGGCGGCTGCATGTGCTGCGTTAATGGTTTACCCATGCAGGTAGGGTTGAATACCTTACTGCGTCAGGGAAAACCAGACCGCTTGTTGATAGAGCCGACCGGGCTGGGCCATCCGAAACAGATCCTCGATCTGTTAACCGCACCAGTCTATGAACCGTGGATAGATCTGCGCGCCACCTTGTGCATTCTCGATCCACGCCTGCTGCTGGACGAAAAAAGCGCCAGCAATGAAAACTTCCGTGACCAGCTGGCTGCCGCAGACATCATTGTCGCCAATAAATCCGACCGTGCGACGCCCGAAAGTGAGCAAGCGCTACAGCGTTGGTGGCAGCAAAATGGTGGCGATCGACAATTAATTCACAGTGAGCATGGGAAAGTTGACGGTCATCTTCTGGATTTGCCGCGTCGCAATTTAGCCGAGTTGCCCGCCAGCGCCGCGCATTCTCATCAGCATGTCGTGAAAAAAGGGTTAGCAGCGTTAAGCCTGCCAGAGCATCAACGCTGGCGTCGCAGTCTGAACAGCGGGCAAGGATATCAGGCCTGCGGCTGGATATTCGACGCTGATACGGTATTCGACACCATTGGCATTCTGGAATGGGCGCGACTTGCACCGGTGGAACGCGTCAAAGGCGTGCTGCGTATTCCCGAAGGGCTGGTACGAATCAACCGTCAGGGCGATGACCTGCACATTGAAACGCAAAACGTTGCGCCACCGGACAGCCGTATTGAGCTGATTTCCAGCAGCGAAGCTGACTGGAATGCCTTACAGAGCGCGCTGTTGAAGCTTCGTTTAGCGACTACCGCGTAAGGTTGCCTGCGTTTTTCAGTAAGATAATTAGAGAAAATATGATTAAAAATTTGCCGCAAATAGTGTTGTTGAATATTGTCGGCCTCGCGCTGTTTCTTTCCTGGTATATTCCCGTTAATCATGGATTCTGGTTGCCGATTGATGCGGATATTTTTTATTTCTTTAATCAGAAACTGGTCGAAAGTAAGGCCTTTTTGTGGCTGGTTGCATTGACCAACAATCGCGCTTTCGACGGTTGTTCTCTGCTGGCGATGGGAATGTTGATGCTGGGTTTCTGGCTGAAAGAAAACGCCCCTGGCAGACGACGTATCGTGATTATGGGTCTGGTCATGCTATTAACTGCAGTGGTATTAAACCAGCTGGGTCAGGCATTAATTCCTGTAAAACGGGCCAGCCCAACATTGACTTTTACCGATATTAACCGCGTCAGCGAACTGCTCTCTGTTCCCACGAAAGATGCCTCACGAGATAGCTTTCCCGGCGATCACGGCATGATGCTGCTTATTTTTTCGGCATTCATGTGGCGTTATTTCGGCAAAGTTGCAGGCCTTATCGCCCTTATTATTTTTGTGGTTTTTGCATTTCCCAGAGTAATGATTGGCGCACACTGGTTTACTGACATCATTGTCGGTTCGATGACCGTGATATTGATCGGTTTGCCCTGGGTGTTGCTGACGCCATTAAGTGATCGATTAATCACCTTTTTTGACAAATCACTACCGGGAAAAAACAAACATTTCCAAAACAAATAACTCACAGTAATTAACATCATCAGGCTTATTTTTATAGTGAGGATAATCCTGATGATGCGCACCGTGCTTTCATCCATCGCGCGCAAAAATCATTCTCTAAGTAAATGAATGGATTGCATGCGTTTCACTCAATCGTACTTTAATTGACCAATCCCGCTTATTAACTTTCTGTATCACTTTTTCTTATAAAAAATCATGCAAAACCGCTCGCCAAGACCGCATCAATCGGGTAATCTCGAACTCGTTTTGCCTCGGCGGTAGATTATCCTCACAGCATATAATTTTGTGCGTTAGTCCACAGATTTGGCCTTAAGGAATTGTTTCAACATGCCCAGGTAATTAGTCTCGTGTCGCTTGGCATTTTTTTATAACGATATTTGTCGTTAAGGACTTCAAGGGAAAACAAACAACATGGTCAAATCTCAACCGATTTTGAGATATATCTTGCGCGGGATTCCCGCGATTGCAGTAGCGGTTCTGCTTTCTGCATGTAGTGCAAATAACACCGCAAAGAATATGCATCCTGAGACACGTGCAGTGGGTAGTGAAACATCATCACTGCAAGCTTCTCAGGATGAATTTGAAAACCTGGTTCGTAATGTCGACGTAAAATCGCGAATTATGGATCAGTATGCTGACTGGAAAGGCGTACGTTATCGTCTGGGCGGCAGCACTAAAAAAGGTATCGATTGTTCTGGTTTCGTACAGCGTACATTCCGTGAGCAATTTGGCTTAGAACTTCCGCGTTCGACTTACGAACAGCAGGAAATGGGTAAATCTGTTTCCCGCAGTAATTTGCGTACGGGTGATTTAGTTCTGTTCCGTGCCGGTTCAACGGGACGCCATGTCGGTATTTATATCGGCAACAATCAGTTTGTCCATGCTTCCACCAGCAGTGGTGTTATTATTTCCAGCATGAATGAACCGTACTGGAAGAAGCGTTACAACGAAGCACGCCGGGTTCTCAGCCGCAGCTAATAAACCGTTTGGATGCAATCCCTTGGCTATCCTGACGAGTTAACTGAAAGCACTGCTTAGGCAGTGCTTTTTTGTTTTCATTCATCAGAGAAAATGATGTTTCCGCGTCTTGATCCAGGCTATAGTCCGGTCATTGTTATCTTTTAAATGTTGTCGTAATTTCAGGAAATTAACGGAATCATGTTCATACGCGCTCCCAATTTTGGACGTAAGCTCCTGCTTACCTGCATTGTTGCAGGCGTAATGATTGCGATACTGGTGAGTTGCCTTCAGTTTTTAGTGGCCTGGCATAAGCACGAAGTCAAATACGACACACTGATTACCGACGTACAAAAGTATCTCGATACCTATTTTGCCGACCTGAAATCCACTACTGACCGGCTCCAGCCGCTGACCTTAGATACCTGCCAGCAAGCTAACCCCGAACTGACCGCCCGCGCAGCGTTTAGCATGAATGTCCGAACGTTTGTGCTGGTGAAAGATAAAAAAACATTCTGTTCATCTGCGACCGGTGAGATGGACATTCCACTCAATGAATTGATTCCGGCGCTCGACATTAATAAAAACGTCGATATGGCGATCTTACCCGGCACGCCGATGGTGCCGAACAAACCCGCAATCGTCATCTGGTATCGCAACCCTTTGCTGAAAAATAGCGGCGTCTTTGCCGCTCTGAATCTCAACCTGACGCCTTCACTCTTTTATAGTTCACGGCAGGAAGATTACGATGGCGTCGCCCTCATTATTGGCAATACTGCGCTATCTACCTTTTCTTCACGTTTGATGAACGTTAACGAATTAACCGACATGCCAGTCCGTGAAACTAAAATTGCGGGCATTCCTCTGACCGTTCGGCTTTATGCAGATGACTGGACATGGAACGATGTGTGGTACGCATTTTTACTGGGCGGCATGAGTGGAACTGTCGTTGGCCTGCTCTGCTATTACCTGATGAGCGTACGTATGCGCCCCGGCAGAGAAATCATGACCGCCATCAAGCGCGAACAATTTTACGTGGCGTATCAACCGGTGGTGGATACACAAGCTTTGCGAGTAACGGGCCTGGAAGTACTGCTACGCTGGCGGCATCCTGTCGCGGGAGAAATTCCCCCGGATGCCTTCATTAACTTTGCCGAATCGCAAAAGATGATTGTGCCGCTGACTCAGCACCTGTTTGAGTTAATTGCCCGCGATGCCGCAGAATTAGAAAAAGTGCTGCCGGTAGGCGTCAAATTTGGTATTAACATTGCGCCGGACCATCTGCACAGCGAAAGCTTTAAAGCAGATATCCAGAAACTGCTCACTTCCCTGCCCGCACACCATTTCCAGATTGTGCTGGAAATTACCGAGCGCGATATGTTGAAAGAGCAAGAAGCCACACAACTCTTCGCCTGGCTGCACTCGGTCGGCGTAGAAATTGCTATTGATGACTTCGGCACCGGGCACAGCGCGCTTATCTATCTTGAGCGTTTTACGCTCGATTATCTGAAAATTGACCGTGGATTTATCAACGCCATCGGTACGGAAACGATCACTTCACCCGTACTTGACGCGGTGCTGACGCTGGCGAAACGCCTCAATATGCTGACGGTTGCTGAAGGGGTCGAAACGCCGGAACAGGCGCGATGGCTAAGCGAACGCGGCGTTAATTTCATGCAAGGCTACTGGATTAGTCGCCCGTTACCGCTGGACGATTTTGTTCGCTGGCTGAAGAAACCGTATACGCCGCAGTGGTAAGGTGTGCTTACGTCCCTTATTATTCATAGTGAAAGCATGCCGGATTGCGGCTAATGATGAGTAAAAGGAAATCCGTTGCAGATGATTGTGCGCATACTGCTGCTGTTTATCGCCCTGTTCACCTTCGGTGCGCAGGCGCAGGCTATCAAGGAAAGCTATGCCTTTGCCGTGCTGGGCGAACCCCGGTACGCATTTAATTTCAACCATTTTGATTATGTGAACCCCGCCGCGCCAAAAGGTGGGCAGATAACGTTGTCAGCCCTCGGCACCTTCGATAATTTCAACCGCTATGCACTGCGCGGCAACCCGGGCGCACGCACCGAGCAGTTGTACGACACGCTATTTACGACTTCCGATGACGAACCAGGCAGTTATTACCCGCTGATTGCTGAAAGTGCACGCTATGCTGACGATTATTCCTGGGTGGAGGTCGCTATTAATCCGCGCGCCCGTTTTCATGATGGTTCGCCCATTACTGCCCGCGATGTAGAGTTTACTTTTCAAAAATTTATGACCGAAGGCGTGCCGCAATTTCGTCTGGTCTACAAAGGCACCACCGTCAAAGCCATTGCACCGTTAACCGTGCGCATTGAGTTAGCTAAACCCGGCAAAGAAGATATGCTGAGTCTGTTTTCGCTGCCGGTATTTCCAGAAAAGTACTGGAAGGATCACAAACTTAGCGACCCGCTCGCCACGCCTCCGCTTGCCAGTGGTCCGTACCGCGTTACGTCCTGGAAAATGGGGCAAAATATTGTCTATTCCCGTGTGAAAGATTACTGGGCAGCAAACTTACCGGTAAACCGTGGACGCTGGAATTTCGACACCATTCGCTACGATTATTACCTCGATGATAATGTCGCCTTTGAAGCGTTTAAAGCAGGTGCCTTTGATTTGCGTATGGAAAACGACGCCAAAAACTGGGCCACGCGTTATACCGGTAAAAATTTCGATAAAAAATACATCATCAAAGATGAGCAAAAGAACGAATCAGCCCAGGATACGCGTTGGCTGGCGTTTAATATCCAACGTCCGGTATTCAGCGATCGCCGGGTCCGGGAAGCTATCACTCTCGCCTTTGACTTTGAATGGATGAACAAGGCGTTGTTTTACAATGCCTGGAGTCGCACGAACAGTTATTTTCAGAATACCGAATACGCGGCCAGAAATTACCCCGACGCCGCGGAGCTGGTGCTTCTGGCACCAATGAAAAAAGATCTACCGTCAGAAGTCTTCACACAAATCTACCAGCCGCCGGTATCCAAAGGCGATGGCTACGATCGTGACAACCTGTTAAAAGCCGACAAACTTCTCAACGAAGCGGGCTGGGTGCTGAAGGGTCAGCAACGCGTTAATGCCACAACGGGTCAGCCACTCAGCTTTGAATTATTGCTTCCCGCAAGCAGCAATAGTCAGTGGGTATTGCCGTTCCAGCACAGCCTGCAACGGCTGGGTATCAACATGGACATTCGCAAGGTGGATAACTCGCAAATCACTAACCGCATGCGCAGTCGCGACTATGACATGATGCCGCGCGTATGGCGGGCGATGCCGTGGCCCAGTTCCGATTTACAGATTTCCTGGTCATCGGAATATATCAATTCCACTTATAATGCCCCCGGCGTGCAAAGCCCGGTTATCGACTCGCTGATCAACCAAATTATTGCCGCGCAGGGAAATAAAGAAAAATTACTGCCGTTGGGGCGAGCACTGGATCGCGTATTAACGTGGAATTATTACATGCTGCCAATGTGGTACATGGCGGAAGACCGTCTCGCCTGGTGGGATAAATTCTCCCAGCCGGCCGTGCGCCCCATCTATAGCCTCGGTATCGATACCTGGTGGTATGACGTCAATAAAGCGGCCAAACTGCCGTCCGCCAGCAAACAGGGAGAGTAGATGGGCGCTTACCTGATTCGCCGTCTGTTGCTGGTGATCCCAACATTATGGGCGATTATCACCATCAACTTTTTCATCGTGCAAATTGCGCCTGGCGGTCCGGTCGACCAGGCCATCGCCGCCATTGAGTTTGGTAATGCCGGAGTATTACCCGGCGCAGGCGGTGAAGGTGTTCGTGCCAGCCATGCGCAAACGGGTGTCGGCAATATCAGCGACAGTAATTACCGTGGCGGACGCGGATTAGATCCAGAAGTGATCGCTGAGATCACTCATCGCTACGGTTTTGATAAGCCGATCCACGAACGTTACTTCAAAATGCTCTGGGACTACATCCGCTTTGATTTTGGCGATAGCCTGTTTCGCAGCGCCTCGGTGCTGACGCTGATTAAAGACAGTCTGCCGGTTTCCATCACCCTCGGATTGTGGAGCACGCTGATTATCTATCTGGTGTCGATTCCGTTAGGCATTCGCAAAGCTGTTTATAATGGGAGCCGCTTTGACGTCTGGAGTAGCGCATTTATCATCATCGGCTACGCCATTCCGGCCTTTTTGTTTGCCATCCTGCTGATTGTCTTCTTCGCGGGCGGCAGCTATTTCGACCTGTTCCCTCTACGCGGCCTGGTTTCCGCTAACTTTGATTCGCTGCCGTGGTATCAGAAAATCACCGATTATCTGTGGCATATCACGCTGCCGGTGCTGGCGACAGTGATTGGTGGCTTTGCGGCGCTGACCATGCTGACAAAAAACTCATTCCTTGATGAAGTGCGCAAGCAATACGTGGTGACCGCGCGTGCGAAAGGGGTAAGTGAAAAAAATATTCTCTGGAAACATGTGTTCCGCAACGCCATGCTGCTGGTGATTGCCGGTTTTCCGGCGACGTTTATCAGCATGTTTTTTACCGGCTCGCTGCTGATTGAGGTGATGTTTTCACTCAATGGTCTGGGCTTACTGGGCTACGAAGCGACCGTCTCGCGCGATTATCCTGTAATGTTTGGTACCTTGTATATTTTCACCCTGATTGGCCTGCTGCTGAATATTGTCAGTGATATCAGCTATACGCTGGTTGATCCGCGTATTGATTTTGAGGGACGTTAATGTCGCGACTCAGCCCCGTCAATCAGGCCCGTTGGGCGCGTTTTCGTCATAACCGTCGCGGCTACTGGTCGTTATGGATTTTCCTCGTCTTGTTTGGTTTGAGTTTGTGTTCTGAACTTATCGCCAACGATAAACCGTTGCTGGTGCGTTATGACGGCAGTTGGTATTTCCCGTTATTGAAAAACTACAGCGAAAGCGATTTTGGCGGCCCGCTGGCAAGTCAGGCTGATTATCAGGACCCGTGGCTGAAACAACGGCTGGAAAATAACGGCTGGGTACTGTGGGCACCGATTCGCTTTGGTGCTACCAGTATCAACTTTGCTACCGATAAGCCCTTCCCTTCTCCACCCTCCCGGCAAAACTGGCTGGGAACGGATGCCAACGGCGGCGATGTGCTGGCACGCATTCTCTATGGCACGCGGATCTCGGTTCTGTTTGGCCTGATGCTGACTCTCTGTTCCAGCGTGATGGGCGTGCTGGCGGGGGCGCTACAAGGCTATTACGGCGGTAAAGTCGATCTCTGGGGACAACGCTTTATTGAAGTATGGTCGGGGATGCCGACGCTGTTTTTGATTATTTTACTTTCCAGCGTCGTACAGCCTAACTTCTGGTGGCTGCTGGCAATTACTGTCTTGTTTGGCTGGATGAGTCTGGTCGGCGTGGTGCGGGCGGAGTTTTTACGTACTCGTAATTTCGACTACATTCGTGCGGCACAGGCGCTTGGCGTCAGCGATCGCAGTATCATCCTGCGTCATATGTTGCCTAATGCCATGGTCGCGACCCTCACCTTTTTACCGTTTATTTTATGTAGTTCGATAACCACCCTGACCTCGCTCGATTTCCTCGGCTTCGGTCTACCGCTCGGTTCACCGTCACTCGGTGAACTGCTGTTACAAGGGAAAAATAACCTTCAGGCCCCGTGGCTTGGGATCACCGCCTTCTTGTCGGTGGCGATATTATTGTCTTTGCTGATCTTTATTGGTGAAGCCGTCCGCGACGCATTTGATCCTAATAAGGCGGTGTAGCATGACGCAAACTCTGTTAGCGATTGAAAATTTGTCGGTGGGTTTTCGCCATCAGCAAACCGTACGTACAGTAGTCAATGATGTTTCACTACAGATTGAGGCTGGCGAAACGCTGGCGCTGGTGGGTGAGTCAGGTTCAGGCAAAAGCGTTACCGCGCTGTCAATTTTACGCCTGCTCCCTTCCCCGCCGGTTGAATATCTCTCCGGCGATATTCGTTTTCATGGCGAATCGCTGCTTCACGCCAGCGATCAAACGTTGCGCGGTGTACGCGGTAATAAGATCGCCATGATTTTTCAGGAACCGATGGTGTCGTTAAATCCATTGCATACCCTGGAAAAACAGCTTTATGAAGTGCTTTCACTCCACCGCGGGATGCGTCGGGAAGCGGCTCGTGGCGAAATTCTTAACTGCCTTGATCGCGTTGGTATCCGCCAGGCGGCAAAACGGCTGACAGATTATCCGCATCAGCTCTCCGGCGGCGAACGGCAGCGGGTGATGATTGCGATGGCGCTGTTAACGCGACCGGAATTATTAATTGCCGATGAACCGACCACCGCACTGGACGTCTCTGTCCAGGCGCAGATTTTACAGCTGTTGCGCGAACTGCAAGGCGAGCTGAATATGGGCATGCTGTTTATTACTCATAACCTCAGCATTGTCAGAAAACTGGCCCACCGCGTGGCGGTAATGCAAAACGGTCGCTGTGTCGAGCAAAATTACGCCGCTACGCTATTTGCATCACCCACTCATCCTTACACACAAAAGCTACTCAACAGTGAACCGTCAGGCGATCCAGTGCCGTTGCCAGAACCTGCCTCAACGTTGCTGGATGTTGAACAGCTTCAGGTTGCCTTCCCCATTCGCAAAGGGATTTTGAAGCGCATTGTGGATCATAATGTGGTGGTGAAAAACATCAGTTTTACGCTACGAGCGGGTGAAACACTGGGTTTAGTGGGCGAGTCCGGTTCAGGGAAAAGTACGACGGGACTGGCGCTGCTGCGACTGATTAATTCTCAGGGCAGCATCATCTTTGACGGTCAGCCACTGCAAAATTTAAATCGCCGCCAGCTGTTACCTATTCGTCATCGCATTCAGGTGGTATTTCAGGATCCAAACTCCTCGCTCAACCCACGACTCAACGTTTTGCAGATTATTGAGGAAGGCTTACGGGTTCACCAGCCGACGCTTTCTGCCGCACAACGCGAACAACAAGTGATAGCCGTGATGCATGAAGTGGGATTAGATCCTGAAACACGCCACCGTTATCCGGCGGAGTTCTCTGGTGGTCAGCGACAACGTATTGCGATTGCCAGGGCATTAATTCTTAAGCCCTCGCTGATCATACTTGATGAACCGACATCATCACTCGACAAAACGGTACAGGCGCAAATATTGACGCTATTGAAATCATTGCAACAAAAGCATCAACTGGCCTATTTGTTTATCAGCCACGATTTGCACGTTGTCCGCGCGTTATGTCATCAGGTTATCATACTGCGACAAGGGGAAGTAGTGGAACAAGGACCGTGCGCGCGCGTGTTTGCCACACCGCAGCAGGAGTATACGCGTCAGCTACTGGCGTTGAGCTGACGCTTAAAAAGGATTGTAGTTTGAAAAGGGTTCGGCAATTGCCACACCAAAATTTTTCAATCGGCATGTTGCAGCAAACTCGTCCTGGCGATTTACAAACAGGCACGGCTCACCTTCACACTCCAGCACCGAACATGGAACTTCGATGTCGCTTAACGCCTGGCTTAGTTTATACATCACCGACCATGCATTATCACCATCCGGGCTAAGCAATTTAAGCGCCACCAGGCTGTTGTCACCGCACGGTCCATTTTGCGGAATCGGTTCAACCTTCGAACCTGCGAAACCAGCAGACCAGCGATAGTTCTGCGGCAGTCGATGGACGATTGAGAGTTGTAATGAAGTCACTTATTTTCCCCGGAAGCACATTCACTTCACAATTTGTTTACATCAATTTTAACACATCATCAACAATCCGTCTTTATACAGATCGTAAAGATTGATGCCTCGCCTGCGTGGCCTCTATGGCTCTGATTTAAGTAATATCTGCGGGCGTGGTCACGTTTGCGGGGCTATATGTACCCGTTTCTGCGATCTAACTCAACCTTTTTAACTACAATGATGTGACTTTTTACATAAATTGATTTTACATAAAATAAACATATATCGGGGGAATGATAGATTTGTGGTTGACATGCATCAACAAAGGAAGCCTTTTAGCTTCCTCGTTGTGCAATAGATCACCGTTTTTTCGGCCGACTGGCGTACAGACAGAAGAGAATGGAGCTGGTTGCGCAGAATGCAATTGACCAAATCATCGGCCATGCAGAGTTAAAGGTCGCAAGAGAAAGCAATGCGCCAACAATTGCCCCTATGCCAAAACGGAAGGTTCCTGCCAGCGAAGATGCCGTTCCCGCCATATGGGGAAACTCATCAAGAATGACCGCCATCGCATTGGATGACACCATCGACACGCAGCCCACAAACGCCGCAACGCCAACCACCAGCGACCAAAATCCCAGCCCCAGCAGCGCACTGATGACCATCCACGCTGCCATAATAAATTGTATCCACAACCCCGAGCGGAACATATTTAACGCGCCAATGCGGCGGACGAAGCGGCTGTTAAAGATGGTCATCACGAACAGAAAAACAATGTTTAGCGCAAAGTAATAACCAAAGTTTTCCGGCGCGACGTGGTTAATTTCAATATAAACAAACGGTCCGGCGCTTAAGAATGAGAACATCCCGGCAAAGCTGAAACCACTGGCAAGCATGTAGCTCAGGACACGTTTATGGCGGAACAGCGCCGCAAAGTTACCAATAGTGGTACGAATGTGAAATGGCTGACGACGCTCCGGTGGTAAGGTTTCTTTAATCAGGAAGAAAATCATTGCCGAAGCCAGAATCGCCGCTAATGCCAGGATCCAGAAGATGTAATGCCAGCTCAGCCACACCAGCACCCAGCCGCCAACTATCGGTGCCATCAGCGGTGCAATGGTTGTCACCAGCATGACAAACGACATCATCCGCGAGAACTCTTCTTTCGGGTAAATATCGCGCATCAGGGCGTTAATGACCACGCTGGCCGCAGCCGCAGCCAGCCCGTGGAAGAAACGCATCACAATCAGCTGATCGATGGTGTTTGCCAACGCACACGCCACCGCGGCGGCGGCAAACACCAGCGTACCGCCGAGCACCACCGGCTTACGCCCGAAGCTGTCTGCCATCGGCCCGTAGATTAACTGCCCCAACGCAAAGCCCAGAATATAAGTACTGAGGGTCATCTGCGTACTGCCCGCCGGTACGCCAAACTGCGCTGAAATTACCGGTAGCGCGGGCAGATACATATCAATCGACAGCGGCATCAACATGGCCAGCAGGCCAAGGATAAAAACAATAGCAAACGACGAATGCTGTCGGGTGGTCACAACGGGCTCCTGAAAGTCATTGAAAAGTTAGACGACGCTGGCAATTTCTTCTTCAGTTAACGGACGATATTCACCGGGGGCTAAATCAGCATCCAGCGTAATACCGCCAATACGTTCACGATGCAGCTCAACCACGTGGTTACCCACGGCGGCGAACATGCGTTTCACCTGATGATAACGCCCTTCGCTGATGGTCAGACGAACCTGCGTTGGGGTAATCACTTCCAGCACCGCAGGCTTAGTGAGATCTTTTTCGTTATGCAGCTGCACGCCTTTAGCAAATTGCTCTGCCGTATCGTCAGCTACAGGTGATTCCAGTGTCACCAGATAGGTCTTCTCGCAATGATGGCGCGGAGAAGTAATGCGGTGCGACCACTGACCATCATCAGTCATCAGCACCAGACCGGTGGTATCAATATCCAACCGCCCCGCCGCATGCAGTTTCCACGCTACCGGTTCATCAAGAAAATAGAGCACCGTTGGGTGATCAGGGTCGTCCGTGGAGCAAACATAGCCCTGAGGCTTATTGAGCATGAAGTAACGTGGACCGTGTTGCTGCGCCAGCGGGTTGCCATCGTAAGCGACATCATGTTCAGGAAGCAGTTTGAACGCTGCATTACGGACGATTTCGCCATCGACGGTGACACGATTGCCGCGGATTTCACGCCCGGCAATAGCACGGCTAACGCCGAGTTGCTGTGCGATAAATTTATCAAGTCGCATGTGTGTGATTTTGCCTGTAAAAACGGAGGTCGGGCATTGACCCGAAAATCTGAACTGTTGTCTGCCCAGTATAGCGGTCTAATAACATCCCTCAAGGGAAAAAGATCCATGGCATACTATTAGCAGAATAATCTACCTACGCGAGACCATGATTTTTACACTTCGCCCATATCAGCAAGAAGCCGTAGATGCCACGCTCAACCATTTTCGTCGTCATAAAACCCCTGCCGTTATCGTGCTGCCCACCGGCGCAGGTAAAAGCCTGGTGATAGCGGAACTGGCACGGCTGGCTCGTGGTCGCGTGCTGGTGCTGGCACACGTTAAAGAACTGGTGGCGCAAAACCATGCAAAGTATCAGGCGCTGGGGCTGGAAGCCGATATTTTTGCCGCCGGGCTAAAGCGCAAAGAGAGCCACGGTAAAGTGGTATTTGGCAGCGTGCAGTCTGTCGCCCGTAATCTTGATGCCTTTCAGGGTGAATTTTCGCTGTTGATTGTCGATGAATGTCACCGTATTGGTGACGATGAAGAGAGCCAGTATCAGCAAATCCTCACTCACCTGACAAAAGTGAATCCCCACTTACGCCTGCTGGGGCTGACTGCCACGCCTTTTCGATTGGGCAAAGGCTGGATCTACCAGTTTCATTATCACGGCATGGTACGCGGCGATGAGAAAGCCCTTTTCCGTGACTGCATTTATGAGCTGCCGCTGCGTTATATGATTAAACACGGCTATCTGACGCCGCCAGAACGACTGGATATGCCAGTAGTGCAATACGATTTCAGCCGCTTGCAGGCACAGAGTAACGGGCTGTTCAGCGAAGCCGATCTCAACCGTGAGCTGAAAAAACAACAACGTATTACCCCGCACATCATCAGCCAGATTATGGAGTTTGCTGCAACGCGCAAAGGGGTGATGATTTTTGCCGCGACGGTTGAACACGCAAAAGAGATTGTGGGATTACTGCCTGCCGAAGATGCAGCACTGATTACTGGCGACACCCCCGGCGCTGAGCGCGATGTGTTAATTGAAAATTTTAAAGCCCAGCGTTTTCGCTATCTGGTCAACGTCGCGGTACTGACCACCGGATTTGACGCCCCGCACGTCGATCTTATCGCCATTCTGCGCCCTACCGAATCAGTGAGTCTTTACCAACAAATTGTCGGGCGCGGTCTGCGTCTCGCTCCGGGCAAGACTGATTGCTTAATTCTTGATTATGCGGGTAATCCTCACGATCTCTACGCGCCGGAAGTTGGTACACCAAAAGGCAAAAGTGACAACGTTCCGGTACAGGTTTTCTGCCCTGCCTGCGGTTTTGCCAACACCTTTTGGGGGAAAACGACCGCCGACGGGACATTGATTGAACACTTTGGTCGTCGCTGTCAGGGATGGTTTGAAGATGACGACGGTCATCGCGAACAATGTGACTTCCGTTTCCGTTTTAAAAATTGCCCGCAATGTAACGCGGAAAACGATATTGCCGCCCGCCGCTGCCGCGAATGTGACACCGTACTGGTTGATCCGGACGATATGTTAAAAGCGGCGCTACGACTGAAAGACGCGCTGGTATTACGCTGTAGCGGCATGTCTTTGCAACATGGGCACGACGAGAAAGGCGAATGGTTGAAAATCACCTATTACGATGAAGACGGCGCGGATGTGAGTGAGCGTTTCCGTCTGCAAACACCTGCCCAGCGTACCGCCTTCGAGCAGCTTTTTATCCGCCCGCATACGCGCACACCGGGCATCCCGCTGCGCTGGATCACCGCCGCCGATATCCTCGCCCAGCAAGCCTTATTGCGACACCCGGATTTTGTCGTCGCCCGCATGAAAGGCCAGTACTGGCAGGTGCGTGAAAAAGTGTTCGATTACGAAGGTCGTTTTCGTCTGGCGCACGAATTACGCGGTTAATGGTAGTTTTGATTGATGTATAAGGCGATTGAGTATAGAATCTCGCCCGCTTTTGCATACGCAAAGCAGATCACTTACCTGTTGCTGGGTCGCCTGTAGCAGGATTAATTTAAGAGAGAAAGAAATGTTTACTATCAACGCAGAAGTACGTAAAGAGCAGGGTAAGGGTGCGAGCCGCCGCCTGCGTGCCGCTAACAAGTTCCCGGCAATCATCTACGGTGGCAAAGAAGCGCCGCTGGCTATCGAGCTGGATCACGACAAAGTCATGAACATGCAAGCTAAAGCTGAATTCTACAGCGAAGTTCTGACCATCGTTGTTGACGGTAAAGAAATCAAAGTTAAAGCTCAGGACGTACAGCGTCACCCGTACAAACCGAAGCTGCAGCACATCGACTTCGTTCGCGCTTAATTGCTGAATAAGTTGTAAAAAACCCCGCTCCGGCGGGGTTTTTTGTATCTGCAGATTATGCCTGATTACGGTATTGCTATTTTTTGCAGGCCAGATAAGGCGTTCACGCCGCATCTGGCATTCAGAACACAAAACCGATTAATTGCCGCCAGACGTCCGGCGCTGCAATTGGTCGCGCAAATTCGGCGGCGTGCCTTTAATGGTCAAGGTATCGGTTGCTGGATCCCAGAAGATGCGTTCACCTAACAGCATCGCATCAAAGTTAATAGTCAAGCCACCGCCGCTACCGGCAAACTTCGTCAACTGACGCAGTGTGCTACGGTCTGCCGGGAAGCTCTCTTCCAGTTCGTAGCCTTTTTCAGCCGCAAACTCCGTGAAGCTCACTTCGCTTACGCCTGCCAGCTCTTTCGACAGCGATTTCAGTTCGATCTCTTCGCCTGCCTGCAGCTGCTCATTACAGTAGCTATAAACCTGCTGGCGCACGTTCTGTCGCTCTGCTTTATCCAGTTGTGCTTCGGCAGTGAAATCATCAACCGCTTGCAACAGCCCACGGTTTTGCGCTTTCGCGTTTAACCCTTCGCTGGCCCCGAGGAAATCCATAAAGAAATCCGCCACTTTGCGCCCTACTCGCCCTTTCAGGAAAGTGAGATAGCGGGTGGACTCTGGATTGGTTTCCCATTCGGTTAAATCGATACGCGCAACAATATCCGCATGATTGATATCAAGATAATGGGTTGGGTTGATGTCGAGATTTTCGTTAACGCGCATACTGCTCAGGTTGCTCAGAACTGCCACCAGCAAATACTCCACCGCCAGATAGCGATAGTGGCAAAACAGCACGAATCCACCGTCAGCAAAAGGATATTTCGCTAATTCGTCACGCAGGCGGCCGGTTGCCGCGCGGCTAAATGCCAGGAAGTCCTCTTCGCCCTGACGCTGTAAGCGCAGCGTCTGCGCCAGTTCACTCTCTTCGCTAAACAAGCCGTAAGCTTTATTTTTGGCGCTATAGACCCGATGCAGTTCTGCCACCATCTCAACGACGGTTTCTGTCGGTTCCAGCAATGAATCGCGCAACACCAGCTCAAGGTTCTGCTCATCACGCTTGATAAGCTGGTGCAGAGCAATCTGGTTGATATCCAGACTCATGATAAACTCTCCTTTAAGACCGGGCGGTATTCAACCACCGCCGGTTAAGCGACGCAATAAAAGATGGCGGTCATTTTACAGAAGGCAGCGTAACGAGAATGATTTAACGCATAAAAAAGCAGAAAAAAAACCGTTGCTACGGTAATATGTTGCCCTTTCATCAACTAACTGATTTCGATTTATGCCACAAATTTCCCGCTACAGTGATGAACAGGTTGAACAATTGCTCGCAGAGCTGCTCAACGTACTGGAAAAACATAAGGCTCCGACCGACCTTTCCCTGATGGTGTTAGGCAACATGGTCACTAACCTTATCAACACCAGCATTGCCCCGGCCCAACGCCAGGCAATTGCCAACTCTTTTGCCCGCGCCTTACAGTCCTCTATCAACGAAGACAAAGCGCACTAAGGGAAACAGATAACAGGTTATGGTAACTCATCGTCAGCGCTACCGTGAAAAAGTCTCCCAGATGGTCAGTTGGGGGCACTGGTTTGCACTGTTCAATATTCTGCTTTCGCTCGTCATTGGCAGCCGTTACCTGTTTATCGCCGACTGGCCGACAACGCTTGCTGGTCGCATTTATTCCTACGTAAGCATTATCGGCCATTTCAGCTTCCTGGTGTTCGCCACCTACTTGCTGATCCTCTTCCCGCTGACCTTTATCGTCGGCTCCCAGAGGCTGATGAGGTTTTTGTCCGTCATTCTGGCAACGGCGGGAATGACGCTATTACTGATCGATAGCGAAGTCTTTACTCGTTTCCATCTCCATCTTAATCCCATCGTCTGGCAACTGGTTATCAACCCAGACGAAAATGAGATGGCGCGCGACTGGCAGCTGATGTTCATCAGCGTGCCGGTTATTTTATTGCTTGAACTGGTGTTTGCGACGTGGAGCTGGCAAAAGCTGCGCAGCCTGACGCGTCGTCGACGCTTCGCGCGCCCGCTGGCCGCATTCTTATTTATCGCCTTTATCGCCTCGCATGTGGTGTATATCTGGGCCGATGCCAACTTCTATCGCCCGATCACCATGCAGCGCGCTAACCTGCCGCTTTCGTACCCGATGACGGCGCGACGTTTTCTTGAGAAGCATGGTCTGCTTGATGCGCAGGAGTATCAACGCCGTCTTATTGAGCAAGGTAATCCAGACGCCGTTTCCGTTCAGTATCCGTTAAGCGAACTGCGCTATCGCGATATGGGCACCGGGCAGAATGTGCTGTTGATTACTGTCGATGGCCTGAACTACTCACGCTTCGAGAAGCAGATGCCTGCGCTGGCAGGTTTTGCTGAGCAAAATATTTCGTTCACGCGCCATATGAGCTCCGGCAACACTACAGACAACGGCATCTTTGGCCTGTTCTATGGCATCTCGCCGAGCTATATGGACGGCATTCTGTCGACCCGTACGCCTGCGGCATTAATTACTGCGCTTAATCAGCAAGGCTATCAGCTGGGGTTATTCTCATCAGATGGCTTTACCAGCCCGCTGTATCGCCAGGCATTGTTGTCAGATTTCTCGATGCCGAGCGTACGCACCCAATCCGACGAGCAGACCGCCACGCAGTGGATCAACTGGCTGGGACGCTACGCACAAGAAGATAACCGCTGGTTCTCGTGGGTTTCTTTCAATGGTACTAACATTGACGACAGCAATCAGCAGGCATTTGCACGGAAATATAGCCGGGCGGCAGGCAATGTCGATGACCAGATCAACCGCGTGCTCAATGCACTGCGTGATTCTGGCAAACTGGACAATACGGTAGTGATTATCACTGCCGGTCGGGGTATTCCACTGAGCGAAGAGGAAGAAACCTTTGACTGGTCCCACGGTCATCTGCAGGTACCATTAGTGATTCACTGGCCAGGCACGCCGGCGCAGCGTATTAATGCTCTGACGGATCATACCGATCTGATGACGACGCTGATGCAACGCCTGCTACATGTCAGCACACCTGCCAGCGAATATTCGCAAGGTCAGGATTTGTTCAACCCTCAACGCCGTCATTACTGGGTTACCGCAGCGGATAACGATACGCTGGCAATTACCACCCCGAAAAAGACGCTGGTGCTGAACAATAACGGTAAATACCGCACTTACAACTTACGTGGTGAAAGAGTGAAAGATGAAAAACCACAGTTAAGTTTGTTATTGCAAGTGCTGACAGACGAGAAGCGTTTTATCGCTAACTGATTAATTATAAATCAGTTAGCGAAATATCTTACTTGCAATCGGTGTGGAAAACGGTAGTATTAGCAGCCACGAGTCGGCACGTAGCGCAGCCTGGTAGCGCACCGTCATGGGGTGTCGGGGGTCGGAGGTTCAAATCCTCTCGTGCCGACCAAAAATCCTCTAAGAACCAGCCTGTTACGGCTGGTTTTTTTATGTCTGTTTTCTGTACGGGGAAACTCCGGGGAATTATTGGGGTGAAACTATCGACAGATCACCAGCCAACTACGATCTATCGGATTGTAATATCCTCTTGAGTAGCAAGCACGATAATTGCCAGGAACCTTTTCTCTATACAGTTGTCTGACAATAGAATTCATCTGACATTAAGAAGCCCTATGATTACTAGTCTCTCATTGGTATTTGCCGTGATTACCACTCTGTGCATCATGTTGTTCGCTGCGGTAAAAGTAGGGATTGGTTTGTCTAACAATCCAGACAGAAATGATAATTAACCTCAACCACGTAACCCCACTTCATACTTCACTTAACAGTGATGTGCTCACATCACCGGGCAGTCATCAAACTCCGCGTTCCTGGCATCATTAATGATGTATGTGATCACCCCGAATATAGCGGGTGCAGAACTGTAACCGTCATCATCTACTGGCAACGCCTCCCTTCTCCCGTTCTCCAGATTAACCAGGTGGGGCTGAGGATGAGTCCGATATCGCTTGATCCTGAATTCCCCGTCTATCGCGCATATCAGCAGCGAGCCATCACAGGGAGAAAGTGACGCATCAACAACAAGCAGCGCCCCCTGGATTATCCCTTCCCTGAAATGTGAACGCGATGCACGCATGAAATAAGTCGCTGCGGGCTGGCTGATTAACTGCTGATCGAGGGAGATTCGTGTTTCAACATAATCTGCAGCAGGTGAAGGAAAGCCCATGTTTACGCCCTCTCTTGAATACCGGATAAAAACACAGTATAAATACTGTATATCCATACAGTAAAGAGGCAATGAGCAATGTTCGTGGAACTCGTTTATGACAAAAGGAATTTTGATGGTCTGCCCGGTGCAAAAGATATCATTCTGGGCGAGTTAACTAAGAGGGTTCACCGGGTCTTCCCTGATGCTGAAATTCGGGTAAAACCGATGATGACACTGCCGGCAATCAACACTGACGCCAGCAAGCATGAGAAGGAACTGATAAGTCGTACTGTTCAGGAAATGTTTGAAGAGGCTGAATTCTGGTTAGTGAGTGAGTAAAGATTTCAATGCCCGCCACAGTTACGTCTTGATTACGCTGTGGCGGATATTCATTTTCGTAAACGTTGGTATTAAAGAGGCCTCAACAACACAGGTGGGTTTAGTCCGGCTTACATCATCGCGGGTATCGGGTGCAGAGGATATTGCAGCCACAGCTAATGCGGTTGCACAAAATTATACGGATATAAAGGTGCTGCAAGGCAAGACCAATGATGCCACCCCAACAAACAAGGGAATTATCCGCGTATCTGATTCCAGAACATCAACGGAATCTGGTGTTGCTGCATCTTCACTTGCTACGTCACAAAACTATGCAGATATGAAAGGGTTATTTGGTCAGTGTGGAATGAAATCGAGAAATCTCGGTGTCGTATACACCAACAGCCAGTCTTTCGCCATATTTGTAAGCGTCAATGCGGTGCTGTCTGACGGTAGTTCATTTCTGAGCGCCAACGTTAATGTGGATGGTAATTCGGCTAATTTTCGCGGCTCTCAGACAACAAATCTTGCAGGGCAAAGAGCAACTATCGCATTCATGGTTCCTGCCGGTGCGACCTATATTGTGCAGCAGTTTTCAGGAACAGTGTCAGATGTTACCTGGGTAGAGGTGGATAAAAAATGATAACAATGATGAAGTATTACAAAGACGAAAATAACGTCGTATATGCCTACGATGCGGATGGTACGCAGGATGCTTTTATCAAAGAGGGGCTTGTGCCAATCACCAGAAGTGAGGCTATGGCAATTATTAATCCCCCACTGACTCATGAACAACTTATTCAGGCTGCTGAAAATGAGCGACAGCGATTACTGGCCGCCGCTGATGCAGTAATGCTCGACTGGCGAACAGAGCTGATGCTGGGTGAAATAAGCGACGCCAACAAAGCTAAACTGTCGGCGTGGATGGCGTATAAAAATGAGGTTAAAGCGGTCGATGTAACAACCGACCCTGAGCATGTTAACTGGCCTGTCACCCCAGAACTTTAGACCATACTGGTCTTGCTACATCAATGCGCATCAGCAAGACCAGCTATTTTTCAAACTAAGCAACATAGCCCTCCGCTGCTCCTCCAGTTCGAAACGAAGGTTTGCGAGAGCTGTCGACACCGCTGCTGCACCATCCGCTTTAATGTCAGCAAATGGGTTAGCACGACTCAAAAGCAGCGCCTTCAGGGCAGTCAGTAACTGGTTATGCTTTGATTTTTCCAGGTTAACGCCGGTTGCCTCGACCACTCCCGCCAGTTCTTCCTGCAACATGTCGAAATAGTCGTCATCCAAATCAGTGGCAGGCGTTCCTGTTTGCGGGTTACCACGGGTAAAGCCGTTCTTTCCCGCGCCGAATTTATCTTTCTGCGCAGTAGGTGTGTCAATGCGATGCATAATGTCTCCGGTTACGGATATTTGAATATTACGTAGGTATGGGACGGGCAAAGTTTATTGATAACGCACTCGGCAACTGTGTCGCCCCAGTAGCGAATGGGGGTTTCGCAATTGTCTGTACAGGTCATCCAGATTGCGTCTGTTGAAGCGGGCATATTTACCTGCCAGTAGTAACACCATTCAGTTGAATAGGTCGCATCAGTACACGACGACGTACACTTGAAAGGTCCCTTGTTATAGCGCGTGATTGTGGCGCCGGGCTTCCCCAGTGCAGCCAGTTGACGAAGATAGAAATCTTCGTTGATTCCTCCGGTAAGATTAACTTTTGCGTCCAGTCGCTGCTGTCTCTGCCTTAACGTCTGGGTTCCTGAAGGAATGCATTCATCAGGCAGACCGCAGCACCGCTCCCAGCGGTCAATAAGTTCTGTTGTGGTACGCGGATCAAGCTCCTGCATGAGTTCATCGCCACGCTGATGCACCCTGAGCAAAGAAGGAGCTACGCCGCTTATCGCAACATCGTCAACTGACCATGCCGGCCCTGGCGGAAGCAGCGCACTCAGTAACTGGACATAATCATCGTTACTCACGCCCACGTTATTACCCCCAGTACAGCCAGTTCATTTTTTGCGATTGCCGTATCAGCTGTTGGCGAAAGCAGCTTATGGCTGTACTCGCCGGCCGCTATAGAAATCGCCTCGTTTGTACGGGACAGCTCAAGCGTTCCTTCCGGATAGCCGTCACGCAACAGGAATGAACGAAGCTCGGCCTCAACTGCGGCGCGTATTTCAGGGGTATCCGGATTCAGGTCAATGGCGTAATTGACCGTTTTTGGCGTTCCCTTAAATACATAGAGGTCAGAACCCGCTACGGGCGCCAGCGGTTCAATATGTGCCTGAGCTGCAGCCACTGTTGCATCATCAAGAATCGGGTTAATCAGATCGCTGCTGGCAATCATAACGCCAACCGTTCCCGTCCCCATCCAGTGTCGATAAGTCCACGCGCGCGTTACGCCGGGTACTTCTTTTGCCCAGACGATATAATCTCCGTCAGCGCCGCCCTGCGGGGTCCAGTAGTAGCGCTCCAGAACACGGGCACGCCAGACCTCAAGGTCTTCAACATCAAAACCACCAGTGATCGTATCGGCCATGCCGCCTGAAGGAAGTCCGTTAACTGGCGTAACCAGTGAGAGCGCCTCACCATCATCCATATTTCCGGCCATACCTGTCACGCTGCAGGTAACGGGCACACGAAGCACGCCACCGGCACCCGTTGCATCTGCCTGTGCGATGTACTGGACGAGGTCGTCACGCTGAATGACCGATCCTGCACTCACCTTAAGCCCGTTCGTTACGCCATCCCATCGCATAAAACCTGATGCGGCCACGGCATCTTTTCTCGGACATCGTTTCATCGCCGCATGCCGATAAAGCCATGACTCATCGCACAGGTCAGGCAGCATATTCATCGCCAGATAATCGATATAGCCATAAACCGTATGCAGCGCCCCCGCATAAACTTTGGCCCTGACATCTTCATCCATGCGGCGAAGTTCATCATTGATGTCAAGCCGTGCAAAAAGGTCGGTGCGGATCATGCTGATGTTTTCGGCCAGCGTTGGCCGCTGAAATTCACTGTCCGCCATTTGCAATCACGCTCCAGAAATCGTTAAAAGAAATTGTTACCGGACCATCCCGGCGCCACAGAACAAGGCTGTTTCCCAGTTCATTGATACCGGTTCGCTGTATATCTATATCTATCCTGGACACAACACTGTCATCGAGCATCCACTGAAGGGATTCTCGGATATACGTTCGCACCGTGTTCACCAGCGCGTTTGTGAGCTTGCTCCGCTGTAAAAGCCATAGCTTTGACCCATAGCGATCGTTGGCCACCATCGGCCAGGTATCTCCCCACCACCCCATAGGTACATCAGCATTGTCGTCAGGGTCTGCGCGCCGGTGAGTGAAGAGCGAAATCACCACTGCGCGCGTAAGTGGGTCAAGTTGAGAACTGGCGCTAACCTGTTTTCCGTTTACCGTAAGCCAGAGTTCCATCACGCCCCCATTTGTTTATCAGGTGCATCGGTGTTATTGCCCAGCCCGTTTTCTCTGTGTTTATGCCCGTTATAAGCAACACGCATCGCTGACATTGTCTGGCCAGAAGTATCACAGAGGTCTTTGATCTGGCCGGTAACTTCCAGATCCATTTCAAAGCGGGCTTTAGGCGCATTTTTGAACATAATCACCTTGCCACCACCATCAACAACAATCCCGGCACGTGTAAGCGTGACTGACTGCCCCTGGTCATCGTAGAGAGCGACCTCCCCCGTTTTGAGCCCCTTCATGCGATAGCGACGATCAGACACGGTGATCGCAACGGCGTGAGAACGGTCACCATCAGGAAACAAAACAACAGCCTCAGCACCCGCTTGTGCACGAGAAGTGAAACCATAGGGTTCAAGGTGCTCAATACCCGCCTTTTGCTGCCCAGCCAGTAACTCAACATCTATCATCTGGCACTTAGAAGCCACGTTGATACTCTTCACCACTGCACGACCAATGAGGCTTAGCACCTGACGCTGAAGGTTCTGCATCGTTCCCATCAGAATGGATCCTCCTTCACTTTGCGTTTTTTACCACCCTTCGCTTTCTCGTCTTCCGGCTCCGGAAGATAAGCATCAGGCGGCCCGACACGCAGCTCTGTCAGTGTGCCGTTATTGTCTTTGGTGAATGAGACTTCAGCGATGAGCAGTTCACGGTTATTGAACCCACAAACCGGGTCGTAAACGATGACGCGCTGGTTGGGTTGCCACAACACCCCGTCACCCTGACGCCAGCCCCAGACCGTGTAGGTGGTTTCATCAGTACGCGCAGCACGCTGGCGGGATTCGAATTCTGCACGGGCAATGCAGCTCGCACCTGTGGCCTGCCCTGTTTGCTGAACCGCCATCGGGCGATAACGCCCTATTGAGGCATCAGTGGTTTTTGCCCGTAACGCCGTTGTGGTGGCTACACCAAAGTCATCATCATTCCCCGCGCGCTGGCCGGAAACCTGATATGTTGAAAACCGCTCGCGAATGCTCTTTTCGGTATCGCAGGAAAGGATGTTTTGCCCCAGTACCAGCGCAGTGCGCGCACGCGATGAGCCGATACCGCCAATAACCAGACGTCCTTTGGGATCGTCATAAGCCAGCGCCTGCTGCTGACCCAGCATTTTGTTCAGCACCTCAATAACCGTTTCACCATGATCGGGCTGAACGCCCGGAATAGCCGCTACCGGTGCGCCGGAATTGATGACCGAAATACCAAAAGGTTTTGCCAGAACTGACGCCACCTGAACCAGTGACTGCCCGTTGAACTGAGTTGGCTCTGCAGCACAATCGATAAGATCGGCGGTCAGGCTGCGACCGCTAATCCCGGTACTGACAGAACGCGCATCGTAGCGGACAGGTGTGGCTTCCACCCATCCGGTGACAACAAGGTCATCACCAATCAGCACCTCAACTTTATCCCCGTTTTTTACGCGGGGTTGAAGGGATACAGAGCCGTCCCCACCAGGCCATTCACGTGTAATTTCCACAGTGAAATCCCGTGCGATTCGTTCAATCCCTGCGCCGATACGCACGGACGTCCAGCCACCCCACTCGCGACCGTTAACCCTTAGCGTTACGTTGTCGTTCATCGTACGGGAACCCTCAGTGGTGACACCGGAACAAAGCCGGGATGGGCCACGGCGTTACGTCGGACAATGTCTGATTCACGCGACGCGTTATCAAACCAACTTGCGGCCAGCACCAGCGCAGGTAGTACGTCATCCGGCGTACGCTCAACCGTTTTTTGCGTCTGCGACAGGCGAGTTTTAATGTCAGTATTGAGGTCGGATTTCACGCGACGAAGCGCCAAAAATAAACGGTCATCCGTTGTTCGACCCAGCTCTTTATCAATGGCGGTATTCAGCGTATCGCGGATGTTCACCAGCTCATCCCATGAGGGAACATCGGCAACGACAGTTTCTTCAGGCGCATTATTCAGCGCCGGGTGTGTCACAGTAGGCCATCCAGAGGATTGCTGAGTTTGTTCCTTTGTCGCTATTGCAGGTGTTGGCAATGTTGTAACGGCGTAAACCGCCTCGCTTATGGCAGTTGTGCGTACTGCACTGGCAACATAATTACCCTGTTCCTTGCTGCTCTGTGTGCTTTTACTGTCTGTTTTCCAGATGCCTCGCGGGGCCATATCTGATCCCAACGAAATCCCGGCAAACCCCTTAATCATTTTCATAACGTCGGAAGCATTTCCAGATAGTCTGTTCGCCGTGCGCCACACTTTCTGAATGGCTTCGACATATCCTTTTCCTGATGACGGAGGAGGAAGAAGAACAGAAATGTCGCCCTGCATAAGCCTCGCAGCGTCTGCAACATAGCTGTCGACCATCGACATGGAATCAGACACAAAGTCCAGGATACCAGTGGCGCGCTCAAGCACGTCACCCTGAGCGAAGTCAGGCAAACCATCCATGCCAAACTGGTCAAAGTTATCGCTGATACAGTCATCCAGTGCAGAACATGAGGACACCAGCGTATTCGCCGTGGCTGCGCCCGCCGTTGGATAGGAAAGCTCACCCGCTTCGACAAACTGCAGATCAAAGCGCACCATGCGCCCTTCGCTGCTCGTCGTGCTGACTTTAACTTCACCATCGACACAAACACTCGACTCGCCATAGGTCGGGTGAACAAGCGTTCCCGGCCCCGGTTTGTTGAGCGCTTCAATTAGTCTGTCGCGCTGATCGAAACAATCATCGCCTATGACATAGGCGGTGATATTTGGCCGGAAGGTGACCTTACCGAGATCTTCGGTGTAGGGTTTATCGCGGTTGGGGTATTCGTGTGTTTCAACTCTACGACCAACTGCTGCACCTTCGCCTTCGACCTTAAATGGTACGCCACGGAATGACGCATCCTGAAGCCTGTCTTTCCACGCCATAGAAACTCCAGACATAAAAAAACCCGCCGAAGCGGGTGTATACTTTGAATTTAACTATTCATTGAAAAGTACATCAACAGAATAGATATCACTGGACTTTAAAAATTTTGAATGTGTTTTTTCATCAAATGACTCGAAAACATTAGCATTGGAGAATTTGTTTAATTTATTCTCAAAAATCGACTCATTCACTCCAGTCAAATATTTAAAAGCACGAGCTGCAAGAACCTTATTGCTCTGAGGTTCGGTGTTCTTGTTGTCTTTATAAAACCAGATTTTTACTTTTTTAGAGCACGACGGATCATAAATAGTTAAGTAAAACTGAGGCTCATATTTTTCATCAGCACCATCAGAAAGTAACTCATCTGTCGATAGTTCATTTCTGAATTTATATTGTTTTTTAATAACCCCATCATCTTTAATAGTATCTACTGATTTAGGCTTCACACCGATAGCGGTGATAAGATCAGATTCAACAAAACTCAATCGACATTGTTCTGCAATTGAACCGGATGACAGCAAGGATGCTATTAAAAACATTGCTAAACGTATCATCGTTACATTCCCTTTAAACGCAAGAAACGTGATAGTAGCTGATCCGTGTTGAAACCCCAACCAACCCCATATCTATCTTCCAATTCTTGTGTATCCAACATCATAATCCATATCAATCAATTTCGATTTACTGTCGGTGACATTCATACCAGGAGGTGCATTTTCGAACTGTACAGTTATTGTTCCCTGCGGCTTCACAGTCCCCTCTTGCTGTATTTGATATTGGTTATATCCTGAACTAGCCACTCCGGTCCCATATGCTCCATAACCACCGGACCCCCATTGTGCTGCATTAGCAGCAGCAACAGTGTCACTGGCTCCATCAGAAAACCATTCAATAATAGGTTTGAGCTTATTCCACATATCCTGGAACCACTTAACAACTGGCCCCCAGTTATTGATGATCAATCCTAGTGGTGTCCAACCAAAGACTGTTTTCATCAACTCCCATCCGACTTGGAAATATGGCCCAATCTTATCCCACATTTCTTTAAACCACGGGCCTACCGTACTCCAGTTGGCAATGATATAACCTGCGGCCATTGCAATAAGTCTGAACAATATCCCCCACGGGGACATTGATATAGTCTTACTCACCAGACCTAAAGCAAAGTTAACTCCCATAAACCCAAGCTTTAAAGCAGCAAGACCAGCAACAAGGCCGACTACTCCCCTGATTACATCGGGATTTTTCTCGGCAAAGTTAGAAGATTTCTCCCCGAGGTCACCAAGCCAAGTAACAATCTGTTTAGTATCCGATGAAAAAGCACCACCTATAGCAGCAAGACCGTTGGTTGCAGTACCTGTCATCGCTTCCCAGAGGTTTGTTAAGGTTCCAAGTTGAGCCTCAACACGTTTGTTAAGGCTGGCCTGCCGGTTCATTTTTTGTTGAACTTGGTCATAGCCGTCTTTACCCTTATCTATAAGGGCGTTAACTACCTGGAGTGTTTCCGCATCATCACCAAACAGGGCTTTTAACACTCCCGTTCGCTTCACATCAGTTAATTTTCTGAGTTTCAATAACTGCGTAAACATTTTATCAATACCGCCGAAACTGCCTTTCCCATCGGTGAAATCAAGATTCACGCCGAGCTTTTGACTTTGCAGTACTTTATTCACGCCATTGACTTTCTTGATGTCTAAACCGGACTGGATAACTTTTCGAAGGGCGTTACCGGCTGACTCTCCCTGCATACCCATCTGATCCATCATGACGCTGATAGGCGCCAACCCCTGAGCGGCCTTAAGTCCATCCTTGTTCACCATTTTAAGGACTGAACTGGTTTTGGTGAAAAATGACAACATGTTGGTATCGTCCACTCCCAGATAAAATGCCTTCTGGATGGTATCGAACAAGCCCATCATGTCATCTGAAGCAGTTCCCGTGGCATCCTGCATTTTCGCGGCGAACTCAGCCGCAGCTTCAGGTGTCTTTTTAAGCTGAACAGCAAGGTATGCTGTCGCTTTGCCCACTCCACCCAGAATGTTTTCTGCCGGAATACCCTGGCGAACCAGCATCTGCATCATGTTCTGAAAATCAGCAGTCGTGCCAGGTAACTGATTCCCAAGCCCAACAGCCAGTTTGTTTATTTTTTCAAAACTTTTGCCGACGTTACCATCATCCTGCATCATCGCGACTTTTAACCCTGTCGCCGCGTTCTCCTGATCCGCAAAGGCCTTAAGTGATACAGTTAATCCTGCAGCAAGTCCGCCAGCCATGGCTAAACCACCTTTCGATGCCTCTTCTGCCTGACGTTTAAATCCGCGAATATTTTTCTGCATCCGCGAAAGTGCAGGAGATAATTTATCCACGCCGGTGATTAGCGCTTTAAGCTCAAATTCAGCCATTACGTTTTTTCTCCTGCTCTATCCTGTTCGCCTGGCTGACCAGCAGAGGAATCTCACTGATTGGCATTTTCAACAGTTCAAATGGGTTAATGCGCCAGTAACTGGCGCAGTCAAAAAAACGGTCAGTGAGATAATCAGCTGTCAGGCCTGGAGGAAAAAACCTGCAACCAGCCAACCTGCGCTGTTAAAGTCGCATGGTTTCATCTGATCTACCGTGCTCAGCGGTACATTTGCCAGCCGAACAATGTACTTCGCGATAATATGCGCCTGCAATTTGATGGATTCGTCCTGGTTCATCTGGTACGGATAACCCAGTTCACGAACGTCTTTACCCGTCGGTTCGTTAAATTCCAGGACACTGATCGTTTCACCATGTGCTGTGACTGGGTGTTGTAGCTCAAGTTCTTGCATTACTGGTAATCCCCTTCTTCACCGTGGAATTCAAGATCCGCCGTGCCTTCTTCAGCGTTGTGGTTTGCCTCACCGTGCAGCCAGGCAGACGACAGGACATAAACCTGACCGTTTGCCAGTTCGGCTGTAATGGTCATCTGGTCTGAGGTAGTGACCTTGTTGACCGGGAAATCTTTCGGCACTTTAAAGGTGCCTTTGAGATAGGGCGCACGGTGCGTTTCTTTTCGGTCCACCGAGCCATCAAGGCCAATAACATCATCATTGACCTTAGTATTCATCGGCACCTCAATACCGCCGGTCATGGATAATTGCTGACCATCAATTTTGAAATAACAAGTACCTGCAATGCGCGCCATTATGCGGACTCCTCTTGATACTGAAGGCGGAACTGGTTAACGACCGCAAACACTCGTAGCTGGTTAACGTAGTCAGGCGGGAACAGGGTGTTGATACGGTTTGGGTTTGTCGCGTCACGTTCAACCTTCAGGTATTGCTTGAACAGGTCGTAATTTTCTACGATCCCGGCGCGCTCCATCTGTCGGTAAGTCGCCAGCAATTCCCCTTTGATAACTGCCGGGGTAACAATCGCCTGACCAGGACCGAAGCGGGTACCGTCGTTCGCCAGTTTATGGCGCCCATATTTACTGGTGATAACCGATTTCAGCCTGCGCAAGACATAAGCGCTGGTATGCAGCGTCTCGCTGTCGAGATAGCTGTTGTCTGCAACACCATAGGCGTTTTTCTTGTACGTTGTAACGTCACGCTGAATGCGCAGCGTACCGCTTTCAACGTATGACGTTGCAATCCCATGTGACAACAGAGACTGCCGCTCAGTCATCGTGAAGCGCTTCCCTTTTGGCGCTGGTAGCATATCCACGAGTTCACCTGTCTGGGTTGGTCGCGCCGGATCGTTACGGATAAAGACCGCATTACGTGCGGTGCGACTGGCTGCCAGTTCATCTGCCGGGGTCTGAGTTTCTTTCTCGTACCCGGCCAGGGTGATGTGCTGTTGGTTAAGCTGATCACCTGCGGCAACCAGCTCAGAAAGCGTTCCGAGTTTTGCAGTATAAACGTGGCCATAAAGCTGGCGCGCGTAGCTCCAGCGACCGCTGGTATCATTCATTTCGCTGACAAATGCATTAACCGAGGCCAAATCGCTGAACGGATGACCAATATAATCAAACGGCTCATCGGCCATGGCAGCAATAGCACCGTTGAGTACCGGGGCACCAGTTCCGGCAGTACCAGCGGCAACGGCTACAGCTACGCCTGCGGGCAAAACTTCCCCGCCACCGTAACCGTAATAATTCAGAACCACGGGGATTTCATTCCCGCTCAGACCTTTGTGACGCGCTGTCAGAGTGACCACGCCAGCGGCAGACGAAGCGATAACCGGCAATGTCGGATCAGCATTGATTGCATCTTTAATGCTCGATGCCACGGCCTCAACATCATCACCGCTTATAACTGCTGCCTGAATACGAGTACGCCCGACATAAACATTCACTGTGCCGCTCTCAGTTGCTGCGCCAGTTACGGTCAGGGTATACGTGGCCGCCACTCCCGCCACTGGCTCAGGGACAGCAATGATGTAAAGCTCACCAAAAGGATCGGTTTTGCGATACGCAGCAACCATGCGAGCAAGCTGACTACCGGGACCACAAATCTGCTTTGCGTAATCAGCGGACGGCATCAGCACCAGTGAATCAGGCTGAATTGACGCACCTGTATTCGCATGGCCAAGCAGCAATGATGGCGCTGACTCCTGACTTGTATTCGCCGCCGAATTATCCATCTCAGCATAAAACAGTGGCACCAGCGTATTTGCCGGGATAGTGCTGAAACTAACGGTCATTGGTTTCCACCTTTTTTTGTTTAACTTTGTTCACGCGCCTGATATCACCAGCGGCTTCCCGGCGCAGCCAGTAGCTGCTTTCTTCAACATTTCGCCCTTCAACAGGCAAAAGGTCGCCTCGGGCAGGGTCATGTACTGACCGCCCTTTTTGGGGTTTTACAAACATGTTTTTCCTCAGGAGGGGAGAGTTATCTCTGTGTGATGCTCGGGCTTCCCGTCGGGGCCATGTCCCGGATCGATAAAATCAACATCAATCGCCAGCGTTTTAAAATCATCCAGATCGTTCAGCTCGTCCTGCTGACGAGTGTCATCTTCTGAAAGCTCTTTCAACACAGAGAAGTCGAACTGGTAGCTCAGTTCATGCCGGTTCACATCAAGCAGCGTGCCGCCTGCATAGGTGATCGGGTTTCCGCGCTCTTCAGGATTCCAGCCCAGGAGCGCTTTAAACAGTGACTGTCGTACATCGTGAACAACATCATATGAGGCAAACTGACCGCGCTCATCCCGGCCATTGCTGACAAACACAATGACGGAAAACCCTTCGGTTAAATCCTGCCAGTAGTCAGTCTGGCTCTTCTGCTCCCCTGGCGAATCATCTCCAGGAACAACATAAGCCGAAGGCAGTTTCATCTTCCCGACTTCCGGCAAGTCCTTAAACTGAGCAGCGCCTGCTACACGACTCTGGAATTCCGGGCAACGCGCCCGAAGTGTTGCAATAATCGGGGCCAGTTTCATCAGCGTCGCCTCTCCGGTTTGAGTGATAACCGCAGTTCACGCGCCAGGTAGTAACGCGTCCACGGGTTGTTTTTGTTGAGTGTCTCAACCATAAAATTATTACGCGGGGCCAAACGCCAGCCGCTACCACCAGAAGCGCCACGGTGATGGCTGCGCCGACGTTTTGCGCCACCGCGCACACCGTAGAACAGAAATGCCGGGTAAAAATCGCCGGTGATAAGCCGGTTCCCCTGCCCGTTCTTCTGGTTCGGTGCAATACGTGCCATAAACCCCGGTCTCCGCCCGCTTGCTTTAGGCACCATGTAACCGATGGATTTAGCCAGGCGGCCTGTCTGGTAACCGGGGTTTTCACCTGGTTCAGAACGACCACGGCGCATCACCAGACGTCGTGCGTCTCGCATATGGCGCTGGCCGATGGTGACAAAGGCACGCCGAACGCGCGCGCGGTTGAAGCGCATTTCATTCGGCTGCTGAAAATCAACGTGTAAAAAGGGTTCCGCCATTGGAATTCCCCCCGGTATTTTCTGTAAATGAACCCAGTTCGGTGCACTCAAGAAGCAGAAACCGCCGTTTACTGTTTAGATCACGAACACGTTTCACGCGGTACACCTCATCCCCCTTCGCCACTTCAAAATCGCTGGTAATTCCGCGGCGCCAGCGAATGGTGATGTAATGCGTGATCACGTTATCTGTCTGAGCCGTTTCCTGGTATGTCGTCGCGCTGGTTTGAACCACCTTTGCCCAGGCGTTGAATGAAACCGGGTATTCAGGTTCAGTTCCGAAATCATCTGAGGGGACATCGACTCGTTTACGGATCAACACCCGTTTATCCAGTTCTCCCGGATCGGGAAGCAGGTATGTCGCGCTGGTTTGCGCCTGGCGAAGCTTCATAGCGGGATAAACCGGTACGGACCGACAAGCCAGGTATAGGATTGCGGCATTTCCGTTTTTTCAACCTCACTTACGGAAGATCGGTTTTCGTAGAAATGCGTGACAAGTGACAGCATTCCCAACCTGATATCTTCAGACATAACCAGACCATCAGGATCATCAGCCGAAACACCAGTGGAAGAATCATAAAGCGTTCGGTTCAGATACGTTTCCGTTCTTGCCTGCACCGCTTTCCCGAGGGTTTCAAGGAGTGGGTCTTCATCCGAATAATCCTCTTCCAGGCGCAACTGACGTTTAATTTCTTCCAATGTCAGGAGCATTAAGACCTCCATGCCCGCCGGATGGCGGGCATAAAAAAACCGCTTACGCGGCATCGTTAACCAGTGGTATGAATTACAACGCTTTACCCACCAGCGCTTTGATGGCCGCTGTATCTTCCAACACACAGTCGAAGCGGTGGAAGGCAAGGAATGCGGTCTGATCATACTCCGCGTAACGCTCAACCAGACGCTTCAGGGTCATGTAGGAAACACGGCGAACAATGAAGCGATTGAAATCACCCAGGAAAATAAATTTCTTACTCGCTGCAGCAGCATCAATTGCCTGATCAATTACATAGGGAATACCAAGAACGGTTGCCGGTGAGCCGCCAACAACATCCGGAAGCCACAGAGGGCGCTTCTGATCATCCACCATCTCTTCAATCACCTGAAGCGTCCCGTCGTTAAATGCCCAACGGAATTTTGGACCACCACGGTAAGCCGGATCGATTGCATGCTTCAGACTGTTCATTTCCTGCCAGGTGAATGTAGCTGCTGCTGCCGCAGAAACAGTACCGGTAACTGAGGCCGCCAGCCCTTTTGGCTGCAACGGTGCGCCAGCCCCCGTGCCCTGCACCAGATATTTAGCTTCGCCGCGACCAATACGTTGCGCAATACGCCCCGCAAGGTATGCTTCGATATCTACACCACTGTCCTGCAGCAGTTCGTTAGAAACGCGGATGATTTTGGATGACAGCTTCTTAGCACCCAGGATCGCGGTGCCGAACGTCACATCACCTTCACTGGCCGCACTGTTTTCTGCGAGCAGCTCGCCTTCTTCAGCGGTCCCGTCAGAAGTGGACCAGGTAATATCCTGACCGTTGGAGGTATTGAGAATCTGAGAAACGCTCGCGATCCCGCCGTAGGCCTTCATTGCATCAATGATGGTATTGCGCATCTGGGTCGGTACGGTATAACCGCCCTTATCGTCAGGGGTGGTGCCCTGAGCGCGAAGCTCTTTAACGGCCTGGCGTTCTTCCGCAGTCAGTTCACCAAAGCCATGACGCAGCAGGCGGTCAAAAGCAGCAGCGCGACGCTCTTCTGCCTGCATCTCCGGGGTGTTCTGGCGCTGGCGCTGTTCCGGCTCCTGCTCATCAATTACATTCTGATCGTGACGGCGCAGCTCTTCTTCACGGGAAATACGCTCATCAAGCGAATCCAGCTCAGATTTTGCAGTGTTCCACTGAGTGCGCTGCTCATCGGTCCAGGTCGCATCGCCAATTTTATCGTGCAGAGCACGCATATCAGTGGCGATAGTGTTACGTTTTTGCTTCAGTTCGTGCAATTTCATGGTTTTTCCTTACGCGTTAAGAAGAGTCAGCAGGCGCTCACGCGCCATTCGTTGGTTAATGGCTTGCGCCAGCGCGCCGCTGTCGCGCGCCTCCTGCCAGGCTTTCATGGATCGGATGCCAGAATCAGCCTCCTGATACGCCGGATAGGTCACCGGGCTGACATCAAAAAGGCGTGAAAAACGGTTAATTTCGCGAATGACGATCCCCTCATCGTCCTGGTACCAGTTTTCACCGTCATGGGCGATACGGAATGCGAAAGATGACTGGTTGATATCACCGCGCATCATAGGCGCCAGCACGAGGTCACGAATGGTCTGGGTGTCAGGGGCCGCGATGTCGTAGCGAAGCCCTTTATCATCGACGCTGACGCTCAACGTACCGGAAGCGCTGCGCCCGAGGATAAAGTTCGGATCATGGTTAAACAGCCCGCGGATATCGTCACCCAGTACATCATCGAATGCGCCTGGCTTAATGATTTCGCGAAATCCCCAGAGCGGCTCAGAGCGGCTGTTAAATACCGAGCCGTAACCGATAATCCGCGTGGGTTGTTCCCCTAGCTGTTCGGCACGGACCTCACCGCTGTAACAGCGGGTCTCGCGATCACTCATCGGTTTTTTCCTCTTCGGTTTTGGGTTTCTTAAAGTCGTCCGCAGGGTTGGCAGCATTAACGCTGACAAGCATTTCATCCAGGCCGTCAACCGGGTTCATATCCTCGAAAGCGCGAGCTTCGTTGCGGCTCATCCAGCCATCGGTGATCGCAAAGTGATAGAACTGCGCGCGTTCCTGCGGAGTGCCGCGTAACAGGCCTGTGAGGTTGAAACGGACGTAATACCCGGCGGCCAGTTCGGCGCGGGTAAACAGACGGCGGTTAAGCTCCTGTTCCCAGTTCGTCACCCAGGGCATCATCGAATAACGCACAAACTGAATAGCCTGCTGCGTGATATTGCTGAAAGTGGCTTTCTCCAGGTCGTTAATCATGTGCGCCGGCACGTTGAATATCCCGGCAATCATCGAACGGTTTAGCTTTGACATGTCAATGATCTGAGCGTCAATCGGCGAGACAGTGAGCGCCCTGTAATCCAGATCGGCAGGCAGAAGCATGGTTTTGTTTTCCTGGCTACGTAGCGCCAGCGCGGCCTTCTGCCACACCTTTTTGAGCCTCTCCCACCCCTCTGGTTTAATCTCGCCTTTAACCGTCACGATCCCGGCAGGACGCGCATTACCGCTGAAAAAACTCTCGGTGTACTTCTGGCCGCTCATGCCCATGCCGATCGTTTCTGCATGCTGCATCACCGGACTGAGGCCCATTTTTTGGTTATTCCCCAGCGCCCGAATGTGGATCATATCGTCAGGGCTGATAGCAAATGCCCCCTCCTCGTTATAAAGCCCGTAGGTGTACCGGCCACCAGTGTTAATCAGCGTGGTTTCCCATGGCATGCAGCAGTCCAGTGAAATAACCTCTCCGCGCCTGCTGCGCTTGACCCTGGTGTATCCATTACCCCAGCCGAGAATGTGCCGCTGCTTCAGCTCGCGCCACTTGTAGCTTGTCTGCCAGGTGTTTGGCTCGTCGTGCACCAGGTAAAATGCCGGATGATCACGCGCAGGTTCAACTTTCCCGTTGTGCTTTCGCATGACATGCAATGGCATCTGGGCAAGATTGGAAGACAGGACATAAATGCAGGCGTATACCGCGGCCAGCTTCATGGCGGTTTCAGGGCTCACATACACATCCGCTCTGAACAGTCCGTCAGCGTCCAGAGCGTCCCCCGTAATTGGTGTGGCAGGGTTCTCCAGAGATTCACTTCTGAATAAAGAATCAAGCAGCACGTGTCCCCCTTTTGGCCATCACCAGCGCGCCCACCAGCGTCAGGCCGCCGGAGAACATTAACGCCGGGGCTAACCCGAACTGCAGGTAAAACCCGGCGGTGAGCAGGCCGTACCCGACCAGCCCGATAACATCAGTAATCAGTGATTTCATAGAATTAACAGGTCATCGTCCGGATCAAGAGATGAGAGGAAATCGCCGGGCTCTTTGAGCATTGCCCGCCCGATCGTCATAATCAGCGCAACCGCGCCGTCGATTTTGTTTTCATTCTGCTCTTTGATGGGTTTCACCACATCGTCGTTACCCGGGAGATATTTGCCAACGACGTTGCTAATACACCAGCTCATGATCGGGTTGCCGTCGTGGTGAAAGCGGCCTGACTCAATAGCGGCTTCAAGCTCCTTCATTGGGTCTGACATATTGGTGTAGTTCTGAGTGATCGTGATGGGGCTTAAATCTTCATCAGCAAGATTGTGAGAAAGGCCGGTGGCCCCGAAGGGGTCAATCGGTGATTCACTTACCGGGTTCAGTTTGTTTGCCGCTTTTGCCTCTTCGAGGATGTAGCGATAATCAACTTCAGCCCCATCGGTCACGGTCAGTAACCCCATCTCAACCCATTTTTGAAAACGTTCCGCCGTGCGGCGATCCTCATTTTTTTCCACGCTGAACACCGTGTCATAAGGCACCCAAAAACGGGGAGCAATGCAGTAAAAATGAGTTTTCCCGTCAATTTCGCGGGTGAACAGTCGCGCCATGCTGTTCATATCCAGCTTGCGGGCAAGGTCGAAACCCAGAATACACGGCTGACCTTCGAACATTTCCAGCGTCAGAGTCTTGTCCTCGCAGTTCTGCCAGGATACCAGGTTGTAAAATGCCGCGCGGGCGGCAACCCAAATATTGAGGTGCTTTGTTTTGAACACGCCAGCCTGGCGGGCGTTGTTGATGGCGCGCTGCTGCTGACTAAGAAGGAAGTCGCGGTAAACCGATACCCCCATGTTCGGGTTTGCCTTCTCCAGCACCTTTGGATCAGTCCAGTCGTCGCCTTCATCGACAGTAAAGATCACGCCAAACAGCTCCTCATTCGGAACGGTTCCGTTCAGCATCTCAATAACTTCGCGCCGCTTGTCGTAACATGGCCCTTCGATATTGTATCCCGCTGTAGTGATTGCCCACATAAGCGGCTGGCGGCGTGCGCCCATCCCTGTCAACATCGTGGTATACAACGAATCAGTCGGATGTTCGTGATATTCGTCGACAATTGCGCAGTGCGGCGAAGAACCGTCGCCGGGGTTACCGATTAGCGGCTCAAAGCGTGCGCCGTCTTCAGGACGGTTGAGGTTTGAGGCATTCACCTCAATACCGAATGCCTCCACCAGCAACGGTGTGCGCTTGCACATCAGGCGCGCAGGTCTGAATACTTCCCACGCCTGTTTTTCTGTTGTCGCGCCGGAGTAAACCTCAGCGCCGAACTCGTTGTCGCAGGTGAAGCAGTAAAGTGCAACACCCGCCGAGATCGCTGACTTGCCATTCTTGCGAGGGATCTCCGTGTAAACTTCGCGGAATCGACGGAGCTTTGACCCTTTTTGCACCCAGCCAAATGCGCAGCAAATAATGAATAACTGCCAGGGTTCCAGGGTGATCGGCATGCGTTTAAATGCCCATTCGCCCTTTGTATGGGGCAATAACTGAATAAACTTCGCCGCTTTTTCCGCCATATCTTTATCAAAGCGGTACCGGAATTTTCGGCTCTTCTCCTGTGCCATATCATCGATATGGCGCTGGCAGGCCTGAATGACATACTGGCACGCCGGGACTTTCCCCCGCACAACGTTGCGGGCGTACTGGTTCGCAGCATTTACGTTGGGGTACGATTTCCGGGTCATGAGTTGATCATCTTCAGGAATGGATTGGAGGTTTTCTTCTGACCAGCGAGGCCGATCAGGCGCTGCCGGCTACTGGGGTCAAGACCCAGCATAGAACCGGTAGAACTCATCTCCGATTCCTGTTCTTTCTTGGCGGTCAACTCAGGGTTTTTAATCTTGCCGCCCATCGCACCAACAATGGTAAGCCCTTCTTTCGCAATATTTCTCACGGCTCGCCGCCAGAATTCATAAGCGACACACCAGCGTTCAAGCACGGCAAGGTCGGTCACGCAAAGCAAACCCTGACCACATAATTCTTTGGTGGTCATTTCCCACATGATGGTTGCCATAGGTAAGCCATCGTCTTCTGTAAACCATTCCGGGGGAGCCACGCCCTTGATGGGCGTGAACACCGGTTCTTCTTTATTCAGGGCTCGCTTACCGGGGTTTCCAGCCAGCTCCTTGCGTGCCGTTGGCTTAGGGCGACGCCCGGAACGCCCCGCCGTTCCAGCCATAAGCGATGCTCCTGGTTAAATTTGATTTTTCGCGGGTATAAAAATACGAGGAGGCGGGCAGTCCGGAAGGCGCTCGGTCGCAGAGATTTGACCTCCCCCTACCCAGCTAATAATGACATTAATTCTCACTTGAGCCGCTCACGCGCGGTCTTCGCGGCGTGGCACGACCAGCACAGGCTTTCAAGGTTGCTGTCTTCATCAGTACCGCCGTGGGCCTTCGCTTTGATGTGGTCCACGCAGGACGCCTGCTTCACGACTCCCTGCCGAAGATGGTTCTGACACAGCCCTTTGTCGCGCTTAAGTATCCGCTCCCGTATGACTTCCCACTTTGTTCCGTATCCACGCTGCTGCCGTGATTGACCTGGCTTGTAGGATTTCCAGCCTTCACCTTTGTGATTTTCGCAGTAACCTGATGGGTCTGTTGTTGTCGAACGGCAGCCGCGAACGCGACAAGCCTTTGGTGTGCGAGGTGGCATTGATAGCCCTCCTTAAGCCATTACGATGGGCCTACCCATGGTGATGGCAATAAAAAACCCACCGAAGTGGGCTTTGACAAAAACAGTTTCATCGCTATTTAATGAAGTGAATTTCACCCGGGTTTACGGTAATCACTTTGCCGTTATCCATTTCTACGATTGCTTGCTCGCCGACATGAGGGTTATTGCCTTCGTCATAGAATTTCACTGGAGCGAACTTAATGAACGTTCCCTCTGGCTGTTGGTGCATACTGACGATTTTACAGCGACGGGTTTCATCTGACATTACTCAACCTCCTTTTTAATTGGAGGAGTCAGACTAATACTAAGAATTAGCTTAATAAAGTGACTTCACTGTCACATTTTAAATCTGTGATGACTCTCCATTTTCGAAGCTCCTCAGTGAAAAGCTTCTGTAATGGCTTAGCCCAGCTTTGCGCGCACCAGCGCATCTTTGGCTTCGAGCAACTTGCGGAGGCCTGCTGACTTTTCAGCGCCGTCCGGCAGTGACTCATCCATCAGCGTCGCAAGATCGCCAATTGGCTTGCTCACTTCCTGCAGGTGCGCCGGGAGATGCTGATACGCAAAATACTTCATGATTGGAGATGACATTCTTTATCCTCAGTTAGTAAAAAGCCCCGCTATTGCGAGGCCTAGGGTTATTTGTATCGCGACCCACTACCTGTGAATGACAAACAGCGATTTACATTTAGGGCAAAGTAACGCCTGTTGCTGGCGTACTTTCGTGGTCGAGTGTATGGATTTATGTCCGCATATCGGGCACATGACAGTCATATTGGCTGCAAGCCCAACACGCTGCATTGCATAATCGAAAAATGACATGGTGGTTAACCTTTCAATGAATGGGGCTTATTATACCATGCATAGCTCAATTATTAACCAATCATCATCGCATGCTTGATGCCATTTAGCTTTGTCACAGGCATTCACTAAATGCCTGTGACATCAGGAGAAGGAGATACCCAAATTAACCAACACGGCTTTCTTTCCCTCAATACGGCGGTCAAGTTCGGCCACTGCATGTGGGCGTATAGCCTCAAGAAAGGCATTATCTTGATAGGCGGACTGGATTGTCACACCAAGCCCGGCACCACTTTCCAGTATACCTTTCAGCCGCTGTAGTTCTTTTATCTCGTTATTGATGTAATACGCTTCACTTAGGTTCTCTGCGTTCACGGGCAGACTCCTTCTTGCAGTTAACCTGCACTGATTTGTTATGCGCCAGGATGTCGCGCTTCGTCTGCTTATCCAGCACATCGATATCGTGGTCAGTCAGGTAGATGATGCGCACCCAACTGCACGCAGTATCAACCACCACCGGGGCGGGAGAATTGTTCGCGCAGCTCACGATCAACGTCGTCATCAGGCATGTGATTAACAGTCTGCTGGGCATTACTGGCCTCTTTAGTGACTTCAGCTTTACGTTCTGCCACCGCAACGGTCGCCGCTGCGTTCTCTTCGGTGCGCTGCTTGTCTGCTTTGGCTTCCGCTTTACTGGTGCCGCGCGCATGGCCGAAACCAAAAGCACCAGCGATAACGGCAATCACCGCTGCGGCCAGCCCGATAATCATTTCAATTCCCATAGCAGACTCACACCAGCACGGCTTTTGCCAGATTGAACCGACGACGGCGGTCATCAAGACCGTTTTTACCGCCGTTGATGATGATCGTGATACGTTCCACATCGCCGGAATAGCTCAGGCATCCGCTGGTGGCGTAGAACCATGCAGCTGAGCGTGCTGCGTTGATATCCTTCTCCAGCAACTCAGGATTACTGACTAAATCCAGTTTTAATCCCGTTCCGCAGCGGCGGTAATTATCAAGACCGGTAATCTGAATCAGCCCACGGCCACGATATTTCCACCCATCTCCTGATGATTTGTTGCCGAGACGATTGCTGTACACCAGATTTGCAATGGCTGGCTGATTGGCTACCTGCTCTTTTTCTTTGTCACGCCCAAGCATATATGCCTGATAGTTCGTAATGCGGCGTCCAAAGGTGGTCAGCAGAGCGGCTGGGGTGTAGTTGAAGCTCTCCACCAGCGCAGAGAATCCCGCTGATTCATGTCCTGACTGAGCAATAAACATTGCCTGGTCTTCAGGCTTAACAATGCCGAACTCTTTCATTGCCGCGTCAATATGCGGAAACCAGCGCGTAGCTAACCCGGCGCTTACACCAGCCGCCTGTTGAAATTGTGATTGGTTCATTAATGCCTCAGCGTATCAACGAGACGCGCCACGTTCCCACGAGCCCATAAGACGGCAGCGCAAATAAGAAGGTTTACGATGACCACCATCCAGTGTGACTCCTGGTAGAGGCCAAACAGATATCGGAATGGAACGCTGGCATAAACCAGCACAACGAAGTACGCCAGCAATGATATAGCGGGGCGATGTCTTGCCCCTTCACGCTGGTAGAACATCAGGACAAGGACGATGACCGCACAAATACCTGCATTCACCATCGCTGACGGATCACTTGTTACCATTGCTGGCCCCTCCTCCACGGAATCGCGAAAGAATACTGAACAGGCTTCCCAAATCCTGACTGTTGAAAAATGTGAGCACTTTGATTGTCATCGCCGCCACTACAACAGCACCAAGTGCGTCTAATGGCCTGTCACTATACCCGGTAGCCTGTGACAACTTTGAACCAACCAGGCCAGCAGCAAGAACGCCAACAATGAATGACGTCATGAAGTAAGCAATCAATCGTACTCGTGTGATATTTGCCGCTGTCGCTACATAAAATACTGCACCAGCGAATGCGCCAAATACCACGCCATAATCAATACCGGTTGCAAGACCAAATACGCTGGCTCCCATCAGGCCACCAGCCGCGACCGTAGTGCCAGAAACAGGATCGGACATTAAGCCCCCTCTTATTGCTGTGAGTCCTCTCAGAACGAGGGGAAAATAAAAAGGGCCACCAATTGGCAGCCCTCAAAATGCAAAAACCCGCACGATGGCGGGTTTCTTTTTGTTCTGTTGCTCAGTTCGCTTTAACGTCCCGAGCCTACCACAATTTAAGCACTTTCTTGCTCACTATGCAACTTAAATCTGTCGCTATTTGTGCCGAATGCATCACAAACTGGAGCGTACAGGATCGATTCTGCCAGACTTAGCCAAGTGTCAATGCGGCGGCGACAGGTGATCAGCGTCCAGTCAGGATGTTTGGCCTGCAGTTCATTGGCCATCTGCAGCTTGCTCTTACGTAGGCGATGGCGGTCGACAATCACGCTATAGAGCGATCGGTAGTCATCATTCATCAGTACAGAAGCAATGACACCGTCCACTAACAACCCTTCTTCGTCTGAACAGAACGCCATGCCGCTTTTATTTTTGCTGTTGAGGATTTCACGCAGGTACGCTTCAAGTTCAGGTTTGGTTATACCTGATTTCTTCATACGGCGAAGCGCATCATTGATAGCTGTCTTGGTGATTTTCCCGGATGCAAGTAGCTGGTTAAACATGTTCCCACCACTACCACCGCCGATATAAGACCAGCGGCCCCACATGCGCAACTTACCCTGTATCCAGATGCTTTCCAGAGTACGAAGACGAACCATTTCACCAGCCTTGCCAACTTCAGAAGGATTAATCATTAAGCTTTCTCCATTTATGCCAGCACGCCAATTGCCAGCGCTCGATCTATAACCCGAAAAACTAGGACCAGTTGGTCATCGTATTTTGCTTCAAATGCCACGGGATCAGCATGCAACTCGTTGTGATGTGCTCTGCACAGCGGTATCACAAACAGGTCGTGTGCTTTTGTACCCATTCCACCCTGCCCGTGGCCAATCAGGTGGTGGGGGTCGTCTGCGGGTTTATTGCAACAAACACAGGGTTGTGTTTTAACCCAGCGGGTGTACGTCTCATTTACCCAGCGGCGACGTTTTGGCCTGAGCATGAAAGACTCTGGCGACTCCGGATCAACAGAAAGCGTGAGAATCTTTTTCGCCTTCTCCTGCACGAGGCTGGTTGCTGAAGCGGAAGGCACAATGTCGCTTTCCCTCATGACTGAGCGGACCTTCTCATCCGGAAGCCGTAACCCCTTATGCGCGACGCTTTCCGGTATAACATCAGCCAGGTCGTTCCTGACCATCCACCAGCACAGTTCCGGTAACGTCAGGATATGCGACTCGGGAAAACCAGAATCGCGACGAATGACTTCCAGAATCCAGGATACCAGGTTTCCTGCCGCTATATCTGCAAGCTGATCGGTATGCTGCCCGGACAGGATGTGATCGCAATGCCAGCACAGGCGAATGCTTCCAGGCTCGTGCCGCATTGTTGTGAAGTTCTTGTCATGCCACGATGAATGGGTCCACTGGCATTCAAACCGAGAACTCAGCCACTGCTCAAGGGAAGGAAGACCACCGGCACGCTGTATAACCCGCTCATTCCCGAAGACCTGCCGCATTACCGGATCATCAGCCAGCGGCTGAATGACTGCAGGAACAGCCCCGGTACTGAATGACGCCATTTCTTCTGGTTCAGGCTCAAGCAGAACGCGACCACGCATGAAGAGGTGCATCAGTTCCGCACCTGGACGAAACAACACAACCCCCATACGAGGGGCTATTTCAGGTGTGAGTAATGCCCTCAATTGTCGCCACCAGCCAGTTCTTTATCGTGGGTGAAGCTCCCGTTCCAGGTCACCTTCATCGGAAGCTTCCCTTTCAGATAGTTTTTGTAGATCCAGGTGGCCCCTTCCCGAAGCAGAACCGGCTGATAAGTGGTAAAGCTGACTGCTGAATTTGGAGAGACTTTGCTGCTTTTCTCAGTGAGGTATTTATCACGCGCGTATGACCGGACACGCCATTGTGCGCTGCGTCCTTCCGGATTGTCGTCATATAACCAGTTCATCGAAACAAGCCAGGCGCTAATTTTTGAGGTATTAACGCCATTCAGACGTTTACAGAACTGTACTGGGGAAAGCCCATCAGTGAAGAGGCTCTCGAGATGCTCGATATATTCGGCTTGCTGGTGGGTAAGCGCCTCAGCTTGCTGCTTTGCCTCCATGGCATCCGCCCACGCACGCGCCAGGGTTATTGGATCAGACATATTCGGCAGCATGACACCGTGGACCTCACGAAGATTGAAGTAATGATCTTCAAGCTGTTCAAAGAAGTCCCAGGCTAATTCGGTTTCAAGCATTTTTGCGTGGCGGGAGGCGCCGCGCTCAGTCCACAGGATTAGCGAGGTAGTGTGTTTATTAACCACATCGCTAAATGATAGTCGGAACGATTTCAGCTCATCACCAGTGATTTTGAAGAAGTGTTTACCCTCGATAAATCGCTGCTCATTTCGAGCGAAGTTTTGCTGAATTCTTACTGGTGTTGTGCCGTAACCGGCAGCAAGGGAATCCGTTGTCACTACACGTTGATTGCGATAAGTGATCACCGGCACCGACGAATGACTAACGGAAATTACTGATGAAGTGCTATTTCTGGGCGTAGCAGTGCCCATAACATGATGATTGCTCATATTCTCTCCATACTCTGATTGTTGCGAAGGGCCTGCACGCCCTTTTCGCTTGCACTTTCCGACATTACTGCCATAACGACCAATATTCAACCCACAGCTGGACATATAACCACCTCTTTTTTATATGCCGTTATGGTTATCTCAACTTTTCCCTTCGGTACTATCGGCCCCCATTCCACCAGCATGCGCTTAATCTGGCTGTCGTCTTCCCAGACACCCGCATGCGTCAGCGCGTCAAACAGGGCTTTGTTGTAATTATCGATATCCCGGCGGCGCGCATCCGGCGGGTACAGAGTGATTTCTACCGCTGCCAGTTCAGTCGATGGCTTCGGGAGACGTCGTAATTGCTCAATGATCGCCACGCAGGCAGCGTTTTGGTATTTACGGCCATCAGCGCTAATGAGGTGACGACCGGCCAGCGGCCCCTTGTTAGGGGCGCGCCAGTAAGTGTTCACGCTCGGAGGAAAAGGCAGGACCAGTTTCACGCGGCCTCTCCCCGCATATTGCGAACAAGTTCAGAAGCAGCAGTAATGATTTCGCTGGTGGCAGTCCGCTCCAGCCAGAGTTGATTGATGTTGGCTTTCAGCTTGTTCTGCTGTGATTCATCCAACATGTCAGCGCCATCTACCTGGTTGAACACAATCCCAACCTCCAGTGGCCAGATACGGGACTCAGTTTCCGATGGTATGACTGGCTCCTGGGTTGCCCGCATTGCAATTGTCGGCTCTTTGCCAACAGCGAATTGAGCCAGCGCCATAAATGCCCGACCTTTTGCCTCCAGTTCTGTGCGGTTGATATAGCTGAACCGCTCACCACGCCACGACTTATCGAATACAGCTATGGCACCGGCAAAAAACGCACTGGTGGGCTTCTGTTTTTCGTCAGCAGGTACAAACCACACAGGCAGATCGAACCCAATACGACCACGAATGAATACAATATGATCGGCATCTTCTGGCCACCACGTTTCACTCGGCGCGGCTTTTATCAGGAATACATAGCGGCCGCCCTTCTCGCGCTGGGCTGCTGCGTAGTTCATGATGTGCGTCATGCCGGTGATCGCCTGCTTCTCGTGGTACTGCGAACGGCTATACGGTGGGTTGCCATAGCCAGCGCCACCCAGTTCAGCCAGACGTTCAGACCAGTCCTGCGTCAGCGCGTTATCTTCGGCGGTGTACCATGCCGGGCATTTCGCGTTGTCGTCGTCAGCAAACAAATCCAGAACTAATGGACCAAATAGCGCGTTGATCCCCCAAAAAAGCAGATCCGGTGTCCGCCACTGATCGCCAACTTCTTTCAATTCGTGAGCTGGTTTGCTACGCAGTGCCGCCAGCGCCTGGCAATATTTATTGGTCATCATGAACGGAACCCCGAATTTTCTGGCAGTGAGTAATCAACACTCTGGAAGTTTGCGCGGCTGGCTGAGTTAGTCTCCCATTTGCCGTTAACGCGTTCAGGCCGGCCAGCACTGGACCATTTGGTCGCGCTTTGCAGGTAACCAGGGAAGTTTTTTGGAATGAACAGAGTTGCCGGGCGGAGGTATTGCGCCTGCTCGCTATCACGCCAATCGGCATTTTTGTAATCCACTACCAGGCACAGGTCATCAACCGTGAATTGTTCCCGAAGACGGGCGCGAATATTCTCCAGCGACGTACTGCATACCTGGTAGCGTGAGCCAGTTGTCTGGTTCAGGTAAGACAAGACCTGTCTGGCCTGATCAGTAATCACGACTTCAGGGTCTGGTTGCGCCGCAACCGGACAAGAGGGTTTTGAAGTTACTTGTGGATCTTGTTTTGATTTTACTGACGGATCCCCGCCAGATTCTGACGGGTCAAAACCGCCGTTTTTGACGGATTTCGACGGGTCAGTTTTTGAGGCGTCAAATTTTGATGCGTCAGATTTTGATGTGTCAGAATCTGACAGTTGAGAAAATGCGGCAGCCTGAAGTTTCGCCACATTCAGGCGGTACACGTTCGAAGCATTACGGTTACCATTACGGCGCTGTGTGCGCGTGAGCCAGCCATCTTTTTCAAGCTTTGCGATTGCCGTTCTGATAGTGCTCGGCCCTGCGCCAAGCTGGCGAGCGATAGTTTCAATTGACGGCCAGCACACACCTTCATCGCTGCTGAAGTCAGCAAGGCGAGCCATGATCGCAACACTGGACAACTTCATGCCCGACGCCGCGCAACCATCCCATACGTAGCCGGTTAATTTAGTGCTCATGATCGTCCGTTATCTCCCTGAACTTTTGTCTGAAATGCTCAAGTGGGCTGAAGCATTCGTGTGGATAGCCATCTCGCAGGTAGATAACGCGCTGTGTTTCTGGCTCCCAGCGGATAACACGGACTGGCACTCCGCGGTGATCTTTGAACCTTCGGTTAAGTTCGCGCACAGGCGTTTTGCCCTCCGATAGTAGACCCCCACAATTGAAACCGCCCTACTGTGGTTACACGGAACCCAGCGGTTTGATAATCTGCGTTCATACCGAAACAACGGAGTACCCGAAACCGGGATCATCCTTAGTTGCGGTAGACGGTTAAAAGCCGTTAAACTGTTCATGCGGATTATTTCTCCATACTCGAAGAGTTGTTCGCCAAGGCGCCCGGAGCTGCACACTCGCGGGCGTCACTCTTTTCTGGCGCGCAGAAAACACGGAATAGCAGCGTCAAATGCTCCTGCCACTTAGCCATTACCTGATAACTGTTCTCTTCAATCTGCTCACGTTCTGCCGGATCAATAACCCCGTCAGCGGTTGCCTTACGCAGGTACTGCGAGTGTTTACCAATCCATTCGATTGACTCCATCAGGCGCTGATTGATATCGCCGTTATCAAGATCATCAACTTCCACCAGCGGAACGAAGACGCCTCCACTACGGCGGGCTATCGCATCGGTGACATACTTAGTACCGCTTGCATCCTGAAGCACCATCGCCCACTCAAGCGGGAAAATTTGATCACCTTCGTTACGCAGTCTGTTGTAGAGCGCATCCGTTGAGAGTTTTCCAGCGCGATACAGGCCAAGCCATTCAGCGGCTTCGGCATAACCGCCTGGCATTTCGGCAATAGTTCTTTTGATTGCAGCCACCAGCCATGCTGGTTGCCGCTCTACTTTCCAGTGTTGTTTATCCACGGTTGTCCCCTAATTTCTGTGGTTTGAGTTTTACTGAAGCTTCGCTACGCTTTTCGTAAAGGTCGGGATGGAAAACCAATTTTCCCCCAGTCCGATAGGCTGCTTCTGCTGCACGTCCTTTCGGGATTAGGCGACCAGTTCTATTACGCCACTGGTAAACGGCCTCGCTTGTGATTCCAAAAAACTCGGCAACTTTCTCAGTACTGCCGAAGTAGTTTTCAATATCATCGGTTGTCATAATGCCTCCTTAGCTAAGTTTGATTAGATATTAATAACCAATCTAACTTTGGTCAATAAAAACTAAGATTGCTTAGCCTTTTAATTTTTTATGGTGTTCAAATGGAAACTGTCGGTCAGCGCATCAAAGCTCTCAGGCGCATAACTAAAACTTCGCAGAAAGAACTGGGTAAGTTCTGTGGTGTTAGCGATGTGGCGGTTGGGTATTGGGAAAAAGACATTAATGTGCCAGGCGGTGAGTCACTTGCGAAACTTGCAAAGTATTTCAACACATCAATTGATTACATACTTTATGGCACTGAATTCGAAGGAAATCTGATAACCAAGATGCGAAGGATTCCGGTGATATCTTGGGTTCAGGCTGGACAGTTTACAGAATGTAAAGCAGCAGAAGTTTTCAGTGAAGTAGATAAGTGGGTAGAAACATCACTCAGGATAGGTGATAACTCCTTTGCATTGGAGGTCAAAGGTGATTCGATGACAAACCCTAATGGGCTCCCCACAATCCCTGAAGGGGCAACGGTCATAGTAGATCCTGATGCAGAGCCACTTAATGGAAAGATAGTCGTAGCCAGGCTTGATGGGACAAACGAGGCTACTGTAAAAAAACTCGTCATCGATGGGCCTCAAAAGTTCTTAGTTCCCTTGAATCCACGCTATCCAAACATTTCAATAAACGGTAATTGCCTGATTATCGGAGTTGTCAAAGGCGTTCAGTACGAACTTTAACCCACCTCTAACCTTCCTCTTAACATCAAGCTAAGAATAGTTTGGTGTTTTTTCTTGATCTAAAAGCTAAGTTAAGTTAGATTTAATTCATCAACAGCGAACAGGCAGGACGCCCACGAAGTAGCCGCCGGTGGCGTATGAATAACCGGATGATTCGCAGGTTATCTGATAGACCAAAGGGGGCGACAAGTGGGAACGGTTAGAAAACAGGAAGATATCTTGCTGATTAGCTCTGAAATACTGGGGGTTTTGAAGAGTGAACTCTCTGCACGTGGCATTGAGCCCACTCAAGAAAATTTAAGTTGGGTTTTATCGATTATCCAAAAATCACTTAAACCCAGCCTCAGCAAACTTTTTGTCGAGTAGCGCTTCGAACTTCTCGTAAAGCTTGCTTATGTCGTCCATCGGGTTTTCGGACGTGCTGTAATTTTTATCTGAAGTCATGGCCGCGGTCTGGTATGCGGTATGGGTCTGAACTGATAGCTGGAACAGATACAAAATTTTTTCTTCTTTGGTCATTTTTATTTCCTTCTTGGCTGTGTGAGAACACCAAGATACCACCGCGCCTGATGTGGTTAAAAGCAGGCCAAAGCAATAACAAGTAACTCCCTGTTCTGGCGGCCCGGTGTTTTCCCGTTTGTCCGGTCACCGCCAGCCTTTTTCAGGGCACAACAGAAAAGGGCATCACCGGGCGACGGGCTCATAACCCAATCCACCCGGGCAAAAAGAAAGCGGTCTCTGCAAGCCGCCGACCAATGCAGGTGCCCTTCTCTGTTGTGTATGGAGAAACTAACTTTTTAGCGTCTGTGCAGATGCGCTGAGGAACCGAGAATGAATAATCCGTTTTTCAAAAATATGTTGGTGTACCGCCTTAGTCGCGATTTCACCATCAACCAGGAAGAGCTGGAACAGCAGCTTGAACTATTTCGCTTCACTCCATGCGGTAGCCAGGATATGGCAAAAACCGGTTGGGTATCACCACTGGGTCAGCGGTCAGATTGCTTGCATCACACTGTCAATAATCAAGTGTTGTTGGTTATTCGCCGGGAAGAAAAAATACTGCCATCTCCTGTCATTGCTGAAGAACTACGCCAGCGTGTGGCGCGTCTGGAATCCGATCAGGGGCGTCGCCTCAAAAAAACTGAGAAAGATTCGCTGCGTGATGAAGTGTTGCACTCCCTGCTTCCTCGGGCGTTCTCCAAAAACTCGACTGTTAGTTTGTGGATCAACATCACCGACGGTCTGATCATGGTTGATGCTGCCAGCGCCAAACGTGCCGAAGACTCACTGGCCCTGCTTCGTAAAACTCTCGGTTCTCTCCCGGTGGTACCGCTGACTATGGAAGCGCCGATCGAACTAACTATGACCGACTGGGTTCGTTCTGGTAGTGCGCCTGCTGGCTTTGGCCTGGGTGATGAAGCCGAACTGAAAGCCATTCTTGAAAATGGCGGTATCGGACGCTTTAAAAAACAGGCTCTGGTCAGCGACGAAATTCATGTGCATCTGGAAGCTGGCAAAGTAGTTACAAAGCTGTCTATCGACTGGCAACAGCGCATTCAGTTCGTTCTTTGCGATGACGGCAGCATCAAGCGCCTTAAGTTCTCTGATGAGCTGACAGAACAAAACGACGATATCGACCGTGAGGATGCGGCTCAGCGGTTCGACGCTGACTTTGTTCTGATGACCGGCGAGCTTATCTCTCTCATTAACGGATTAACAACCTCTCTCGGCGGCGAAGCCAAGCGATAAACACCAGGCAACAATTACCCCCATAAGCATGGGTTGGGTTGCTGCACGCTAAATTCAGCAATTCATTAATTTAATGGCGCGGTGCAGCGCGCCAATATGGAGAAAACCATGAGCTACATTCAGACATTATCCGGCAAACATTTTAATTACCTCGATATCCAACAGGACGATATCGTGATCGAGGATATTGCTACCGCGTTGTCTCATATCTGCCGCTTTGCAGGGCATCTTCCTGAGTTTTACAGCGTCGGCCAACATAGCGTTTTAACCAGCCACCTCGTTCCGCAGGAGTTTGCATTAGAAGCCCTGCTTCATGATGCCGCCGAAGCCTACCTACAGGATATGCCCTCACCGCTTAAGCGCCTGTTACCTGATTACCAGGTGATCGAAGCTCGCGTAGACGCAGCTATTCGCCAGAAATTTGGCCTACCGACGGGGCAACACCCAACCGTGAAATATGCCGATCTGGTGATGCTTGCCAGCGAACGCCGAGATTTTGAGATTGACGAAGGTTCCATTTGGCCATGCCTCGAGGGAGTTGTCCCAACGGATTTATTCATTATCAACCCAGTTCGTCCTGGCCAGTCATACGGCATGTTCATCAATCGCTTTAACGAATTGATGGAGCAGCGCCAATGCGCCGCATGAAGGTAAAAGAACTCGTAGCGGAGGCGTTTGCCTCCGTTGCTGAATTGCCACCAAAACATGCGCCGCTTATGCGCGAAGTCGCCACCAGGCTGGACGCTACGTTCGCAGCATTAAAAGAGTCTCTGGTGCAACTGGAACAGGAACGTAAAGGTAAAACGCCATGACCGTATTTGAATATCTACAGGCTCATCCGAATACCACCAGCGGTGAAATCGCCAAAGGTATGAACAAAAAGACCCCAGCGGTCGCTGGCGCATTATCGCAACTCTATGGCACCGGCCGGATCGTGAAGTCTGGTGTTCGCAAGGGTATTCCAACATACCGCATTAACGATATGCCGTTTGGTTGCAGTAACATCCTAACCATGATGTTTAACCAGCTCTTGAGCAGAGCCAGACAAGGAGCAGCCCAATGAAAGCACTCAACAAACAGGCGCTGCGTGAAGCGGCGCAGGAAGAAATCATGCTCCGCTCTGCCAGTGACACCTCTGACGCTTGGCAGGATGAGGCAAGCCCGGAAGCCGTGCTTGCGCTGCTGGATGAGCTGGAAGCCGCAGAGAAGCGCATAGCAGAACTGGAGGCGGTGCGTGAAGTGTTTTTGCGTGCAAAGGCTCTGATGTATCAATCTGGCGGTGCGCCCATCGAAAACTCGCTGAATCCGATTGATGCGTGGTTGTATGACGCAGAACGTGCAGCCGCTGGCATTGGCGTGAAGGGGGAGTGAGATGGCAGAGCAAACAATTTTGGACGTGTGTTGCGGCTCCCGCATGTTCTGGTTCAACAAGCAGGACACCCGCACCGTGTTTGCTGATATTCGCGCCGAAGAGCACGAGCTGTGCGACGGTCGACAATTGGTTATTAGTCCTGACCTTATTGCTGATTTCCGTGCCCTTCCCTTCGCCGATAACACTTTCCCTGTCGTCGTGTTCGATCCTCCGCACCTCGAGCGTGTCGGTGAAAATGCGTGGATGGGGAAAAAGTACGGCCGGCTGAACAAAGAAACGTGGCGATCTGACTTACGCTCCGGTTTCAAAGAAGCGTTTCGTGTGTTGCGGCCACACGGCGTTCTCATATTCAAATGGAACGAGACGCAGATCCCGGTTAGCCAGATTCTGGCGCTTACAGATGTAAAACCTGCAATTGGTCAACGTACTGGGAAAAACGACAAAACCCACTGGATTATTTTTGTGAAGGACTAACTCATGACAACTAACAACCACCCGGCGCACGGTCCTGTATCACTCTTTACCACCCCGCCAGCGCCGGGAGTACATGACCGTTACATATTCGAAAAATGGTGGGAATCACAGAACGGAACGCCTCTCGATGGCTGGGATTCGTTACGGACAACTGACGGTTATTGTGATGATGGCATTGACGGTCAGTTTGACGCATGGAACGCTTGCCGCGTCGCCATGCTTCAGGTTGAAAACCATACCGAGCAACACCTCGACATGGTAGACCATTCTGGTGATGCCAACAAAATGGTCGATTACAGGTTGCCATTCGACCAATGGCTATCACAGCAAAATGAGCCGATAGACGTCGATTGCGGATGTGTAAGCACTGAGGCGTTTTACCACTGGTTGCGCGTTGCGTATGAGGCTGGCAAATCTCCGGTAACTCCGGATGGCTGGCAGTTAGTGCCGAAGGAACCAACGGAAGCGATGAATAAAGCTGGCTGGGCCGCAATGAACGAACATGATGCAATTAACCCGACCTATAGAGCTATGCTCGCAGCAGCACCGCAGCAGGAGAATGTATAACGTGAACAATTTAATGATCGACCTTGAGTCCATGGGCAAAAAACCAAATGCCCCTATCGTCTCCATTGGTGCAGTATTCTTCGATCCGCAAAGTGGTGAACTGGGTCAGGAGTTTTACACCGCCGTTAACCTTGAAAGCGCTATGGAGCAGGGAGCGGTGCCAGATGGTGACACTATTCTGTGGTGGTTAAGACAAAGCTCAGAAGCACGATCAGCAATCTGTGTTGATGATGCGATGCCGATATCGTCTGCCCTATCTGAACTGAGCCATTTCATTAACCGACATTCTGATAACCCGAAATATTTAAAGGTTTGGGGCAATGGAGCTACTTTCGACAACGTTATATTGCGGGGTGCATATGAGCGTGCCGGCCAGGTTTGCCCGTGGCAGTTTTGGAATGATCATGACGTCAGAACCATCGTCACATTAGGCAGAATTGTAGGCTTCGATCCTAAGCGTGATATGCCATTCGATGGGGTCGCACACAATGCACTTGCCGATGCCCGCCACCAAGCAAAATACGTTTCAGCAATTTGGCAACGCCTACTGCCACCCCAGCAATAATTTATAAATATGAAAGCCCGGGTGCAGCCGGGCTGTATGGAGAATCTGTCATGGCAAAACTAATGAAGGCGAGTCAGTGGGGTAAACGCGAATTTACCAAAGACTCGATCCCGGATAATCGAACCATTAAACGTTGGGTTGAAAACGGACTTCTCACAGGCAAAATCGTAGACGGATCTGTTTGGGTCTGCGAGTCTGAAAAATGGGGGGTCGACTCAATGGTTAATCATACGGTTCGCCAGCTTATCAGTGAGGGTTAACCATGGCAGCCAGGCCAAGAAAAAGAGAATACCGCCATCTACCCGAATATCTAATATTCGATAAAGATCGCGGCGTTTATAAATTTACGCTTATAACTGGGAAAAAAAAGAATATCGGTAAAGACAGGGCTGTAGCGATCGCTATAGCCCGTGAATACAACCTCAGAATGAGGCCTGCAAATGTACCATCAGTAGAAATACTTGTCCGTGAATCTGGCGGTGTAACGGGGGAGGCAAAACCATTTGCTGAACACGTAGATCATATTATGGAGCGGGCGATTGAGAATGAGCGCCCTTCACAGAATACACTCGACGATTGGAACAACGATGCTCTGAGGGTGAAAGAATTCTTCATCAGCATACCAGCTTGCGATATTGAGCTGGAGCATGTGAACGCCTATATAAACCACTACCATGCCGAAGCATCAGCAAACGTACAAAACAGGAAAGTCAGCTTTCTTAAAAAACTATTCTCGTATGCGGTCGATGAATCGCTAATGTTCGATAACCCAGCAACCCGTAAAAAAATGCGTAGGACAGAAGAGAAGAAACGCCAGCGCCTCTCACTTGATAACTTTAAAGCTATCAGGCGCGCAGCCGAACCATGGTTACGGACCGCGATGGATTTGGCATTACAAACAACACACGCACGCCTAGAAGTTTCACGGATCCGTTACGCCATCAGAGAACCAAAAGACGGCATCTGCGGGTGCGTTTGGTTAGCACAGCCGGAAAGCGGGATTTATGGCACGTTGTACATTCACCGGCAAAAGGTGCAGAAGAAAGAAGCGTCGCATGTGGCGATCCCTATAGGCGAGGAGTTGAAACGGATTATTGACGATAGCCGCGATAATGTGGCCAGCCCGTTCATCGTTCACAGGATTCCGGAACGGCAGGTTAAACGTAGTAAAGAGGTTTCGCACCCCACGCAGATCGCACCGGATTACCTGAGCCGGTCCTTTTCCTCGGTGCGCGACAAACTGGGTTTATGCGACCAAATGGCGATGGACGAAAGACCAACCTTTCACGAAATTCGAGCGCTGGCCGCACACCTTTTCGATCAGCAAGGCATCGATCCACAAGGACGAATGGCGCACAGCGATGCTAAGTCAACCAAGATCTACACGAAAAATCATATAGATTGGGTTGTCGTTCCACATGGAGAAATTAAAGCCAGCTAATAATAAATTACTCCCTTTATTGCTATAGTATAAAGCAGAGCAAACCAAATTGGACGGGTTGCTCTGTGTTGGAAGTTGAGGAATGTATTAATTTCAAAGTGAGTAATTGGAGAGCTCTTCAATCATTGACCGATAAAGTATACCGATACTATCGGAAAATTTTTCGCCCATTCCCTCAACTGACGCAATTAGGCAGTCTGTAGCAACCTTCAGGGATATTATGACTAAGCAGATGTCAGCTTCACTGGGTGCACCATGACCGCTAAATTCATCAATCCTGTGGATAGCCAGTGGCAATGGATGAGCCAGATTTGATAGTAACTGGTGATGTAGTGCAATGTCGGCTAACCGCGGGCAGCGAGTTTCAAACTCAGCTTTGGTATAATACATTTCGGCCCTGTTTTTGAGACTATTCTTTTGTTCTTTAGATAGTGAACTATAGAATTCATGGTTCACAATCTCCTCCTGCTGCTTTGGTATGCCGGTAAAAAACTCCTCCAGTGATTCTTCAGATTCACCAGCCTTCAGTCTGATATCACGCCATTTAACATTTCTGTCTTTTTGGAAAATTCGAAAACGAAAGTCAGCCTCCGCTTCCGAGACCGTTTCCGTTCCGTAATAAAAAAGCGCCTGAAAATTCTCCATCACACTTCTGGACACAAGTGCGATAGTGGTTACATCCCATACTGTATCATCGGGATTAACTCCGTTTCGCAGTACTGGCAGTAGTTTCTTAAGACTATGCGCAGTCAACACTTGACGAGTGAAAATATTTGCAGCCCGTATTCCCCTGCCGTCAGTCTTAATTCCGCTTTGATTCAGTGATATGGCCGCGGAAATTTCACAAGCGCGGCAGAATATCTTATAAAGACTAATGTAAGACCTCTCGACCTCAGTGTGTTCTCGGAAACGGATGTTACTGCCTTTTTTAGTTCTTTTTTTCATTATCCAGCCTCTAGTAGTTTATTCTGACATTATGTCACACAACTCTTCGAAACTATTCAAACATGGGGAGAAACCACCACTTAAGTCATTGATGTATATAGAGCAGATTTTGCTAAAAAAGCACTGTTTGTTTATACAGTCAAACAGTGCCCACCACCAGCAATAGCAAGGCTCTCAGCCTTTTAAAAGCGGCGTCATGGGGTGTCGGGGGTCGGAGGTTCAAATCCTCTCGTGCCGACCAAAAATCCCAAGAAAAAACCAACCCTTACGGTTGGTTTTTTTATATCTGCAATTAATTCGATAAACAGACCGTGACACATCACAGCCTGTTTATTTTCTGTTATCAGAACGTCCAGACCACACCCGCCTGAGTATTCCACGGCGATTCTACCCCTGCGCCATTGCCATAGCTGACTGACAAATGACCGCTTAACGTCGGGGTAAACGATGACCTTATCCCAGCCTGATAAACGCCACTGGTTCCAGCCACATCATTATTAAATTTGCCATCGTCATTAACTTTCACCTGGTTAGAATCGGCGTATTCCTGACGCACGGCCGCTTTCAGCCAGGGTTCCAGCGTCGTACCGTTTTGCAGGTCCATGTGATAGCTTACCGCCGTTCCCGCTTCAGCGCGTAATATCCGGGTATTTCCCACATCCGCGCGCATGCCGTTTGATAACGTGTAGTCCTGACCATCTGTGGTAAAGCCGGTAAAGGCCAGATAGGGTCTAACACTCCACAATCCGTCAACCCAACGGAACCCGCTCTCAACATGAGCACCCGCGCCGTTACTATTGTAATCGCCAAACGCTGTTGCCCCATTACTCATCTTGCCATGGATGGTGTTGGCAAAACGGTCAACTTTCACCACCCCATCAACATAGGCACCGTTCTGATGCTCCCAACCGGCATAAGCCCCCAGGGTATAGCTATCGATATTACCTTTGCCGCCGCGATCAAAACCAATATCAGAATGAGAGTAACCAAAGATCAAGCCGCGAATTGTACTGCTTTCTTCACGGGAGAAACGGCTATCGATACCGAGCGTCAGGCCCGTCAATGTTTGCTCAAAACCAGCTCCCGCATCAGTGGTCACGTTGTTGCGGGTGTTAATTGCCGAACTCCACATCGCCGTATCGTAACTAACGCCTTTTACGCTACCAAGACGCTCACGCACGGTGTCCAGTTCTGCATCAAATACCAGCGGTTGTGCGGCCGCCATATTCAGCACATCAGTGGTTGAAGGGGTAATTTGCGCGCGATTCTCTGCCAGACTCCAGCTATGGTTGCCATTATCCAGCAAGGTATATTCATACGTACCGATATCAACAACGCCTCCGGCATTGCCCAACGTAAATGCAGCATCACCGCCGCCCGTTGTTACCAGTGTAAGGCTATCTCCTGCTGCCGGGCTGGCACCGGTGTCCGTCACGAATATTTTGAAATCACCTGTTGCCTGACCGGTGACGTTGAGCTGATCGCTCTGATGATTAGCCATATCGGTACGCATATAAAAATTGCCGTTTCCCGACAGGGTATTGGTGGTCAACGTAATGAAATTTTCCGCACTTGCCGTCACTGATGAACGAGTCACTGGCTCATCCATCATAATCACATTTGCGTCAGACATCGCAAGGTTGGCTAAGTTGAGGAGGGTGTTTTGGTTCGTCGTAGTGATATCGGCAATGATGGTCCATACGCTATTTTCGAGCGAAACGTCCGCTTTGCTGGTATCCACGGCACCATGCGTTCTAAAAGAAGCGCCCTCAGAAACCACTACCTTACCCACCAACATTGCGGGTGCATAATTTATTTGCGGCTTCATGACCTCAAGAATGCCATCATTCCCTCTGACTGAAACGTTAACCATTGTGCCAGCCCAGACGTTAGCGCGGCCATTGTTGATAACCATATTTTCAGAGATGGCTTTTGAGGAATACGTGATACTTCCATTCTGATATGATCGACCGAGATCATATACCGCATTTGCCTGCACTTTCGTACCAGTATCCTTTCCCAGCGATTGCATAGTGGCATGCTTATCAAGGATAGTATCAATGGCCTGCGTGTCCTCCATAACAATGAGCCCGGAACCATCATCCAGTTCATAATTTTTTGACACACCATCTTTTATACTAAATTGGCCTTTACTGTTTGGACCACTCACTTCCAGCGCATTCGTTGAGACAATTAATTTTCCGCCTGCTTTTTTATCAACGCCAGTTACAGTCCCGCCATCCATAACCTCCAGTAAGCCGCCACTATCTACAGTGGTATTATAAGCGAAGTCATTTTCTTCAACTCGCAAACTTCCGCCGTTTTCCAACAACATATTATTAGCAATACCATTCTTGATATCGAACTGACCGAGACGGTTTGTTCCGAATACCTCCATGGCCCGCGTGGTTGTTTTAATAGCACCGCCTGCTTTCTGATCTACCGCAAATGCAAATCCCCCCTCTTTAACCTCCAGTAGTCCTCCCTTTTCGATAGCGACAAAGACGGCCCCCCCATCTTTTTCAACGATTAAGCGCCCGCCTTTAATCGTGGTATCATTCGCTGCGCCATAAACCTGTAGCACACCATTATTGAGCGTAGTCTGGTTTGCCGCGCCACCCATTTGAACAATTTGATAACCGTCATTTAATACTGAGTATTCTGCGGCGCCATTCATTTCAATGTACTGATACCCTCCGTTAATTTCAGTATTATTACTTACACCAAATTCTTTTATATGCTGTTCTCCGCCAGGATTGATTTTCGTATTATTGGCGGTCCCATAAACCAGCTGGATATCTTTTTCCAGGACAACACCATCAACTGTCTCACCATACTCAACTGTTGATGCCAATGCTATGGGTGAATATAACGCTGTAGCCACCAGAACAGATATTGCGGAACGACAAAGAGAAACAGAACCAGATTGATGCATTGAGCTTTCATCCTATGAAATTAATTGCAGTTAAAAGCATTGGGTACAGAAAATACCCATAGCTCCATACCCGGAGTCAGTTTTTAAAAACTGTTTAAAGAAATGCACAAGTATTGTGATTGATTTTTTAGTTGTTTTTCTTGATGAGAAGCTGATGCAAAATTCCGTCTTTATAATGAAAATGATGCCAAAGCGAACGACAAGGTTGTAGTTTTCACTACATGTCCATACATAAAATGGGGTAACATTCACGCGCCTGGTAGCGTTACCAACGCTACGCTCAAACATAATGATTCTAATAAAACCTCAGGAGACTACTATGCCTGAAGCAACGCCTTTTCAGGTGATGATTGTGGATGATCATCCACTTATGCGACGCGGTGTTCGTCAGTTACTGGAGCTTGATCCTGGCTTTGAAGTGGTCGCCGAAGCGGGCGACGGCGCGAGCGCGATCGATCTGGCGAATAGACTGGATATCGACGTGATCTTGCTGGATCTCAATATGAAAGGTATGAGTGGCCTGGATACCCTCAATGCCTTGCGCAGGGATGGCGTTACCGCGCAAATTATTATCCTGACCGTATCAGATGCCTCCAGCGATGTCTTTGCGCTGATAGACGCAGGCGCAGACGGTTATCTGTTGAAAGACAGCGACCCGGAAGTATTGCTGGAAGCAATTCGTGCTGGAGCGAAAGGCAGCAAAGTCTTTAGCGAACGCGTCAATCAGTACTTACGTGAACGTGAAATGTTTGGCGCGGAAGAAGATCCCTTCAGCGTGCTGACGGAGCGCGAGCTGGATGTTCTGCACGAGCTGGCACAGGGGCTGTCAAATAAACAGATTGCCTCGGTGTTGAATATTTCAGAGCAGACAGTAAAAGTACATATTCGCAATCTGCTGCGCAAACTCAATGTCCGCTCACGCGTGGCGGCCACCATTCTGTTCCTGCAACAACGCGGGGCACAATAAAAATAGCCCGATGGATTTATCATCGGGCTGAGATTTATGACAAACGCAAAACTGCCTGATGCGCTACGCTTATCAGGCCTACGTGGATCGATCAATTTATTGAATTTACACAATTTTGTAGGCCGGATAAGGCGTTCACGCCGCATCCGGCATAAACTAAGCGCACTTTGTCAACAGTCTAGCCCGATGGCATCACCATCGGGCCTCTTTTTATTTACTCTCCTGCGGCGACAAATGTTGCATCGCCTGCGCGATACTACGTTCAATCACCGCACGGCGAGTATCGTTGGCAGGTAAGAGTTTCAACATCATCTCCCACGCGGCAACGGCTTCGCCAAATCGCTGCTGCTCAAAGGCATTAAACGCATACATGCTTAACACACGGATATTGCTGTGGTCGCTTCTCACCAACTGGCGCAGCAGTTCACCACCGAGGCGGTTGTCGTTGGGATCAGATGAACGTGTCAACGCTTCAGCATAACCCAGTGCGGCATCGCTGTTTTTCGGATCGAGGCGATACGCAGTAGCGTATGCATCGGTGGCGATACTAGCGTTACCCAGCGCCATGCCAACGCGGCCCAACATAATCCAGCCTTCTATATCTCCCGGATTTTTTTGCAGTTGAGTACGCATCCCCAGCGCAAGACGCGACATCTCTTCTTCGTTGAGCGGATCGGTTTTCGGATCCAGCGCCCTGTCCAGCAACGCCGGAGCCTGTGCCGTGGCCTGCTGCCAGATTTTCACCTGCTGATAATTGCCAGTCTGGTAGTAGCTGACGCCAGCCACAATTAACGCCACCACAATACCCGGCAGATAAACAATATATCCGGCACGCTTACCTTCCTGCACGCTTTGTTCAGGAAACGCTTCCGGCACTACGCGTACCCGACGCCGCGAGCGGGCGTATATGACCCAACCGCCAATGCCAATAGCCACTACCGGAAGCACCCACAGCAGCACGGTCAGCGGCGTTAACGGCGGATCGTAAGTGACGAAGTTGCCGTAACGCGCCACCATATAATCGACAATCTCTTTTTTACTTTTACCTTCCTGCATCAGTTCATACACTTTCTGACGCAGGTCGGTGGCAATCATCGAGTTGGAATCGGCAATGCTGTTGTTCTGGCATTTCGGGCAGCGCAGTTCTTCAGTGAGCTGACGGAACTGTTGTTCCTGTGCTTCATCTTTAAACTGCAACACGTCGATGGTCGCCAGTGCTGAGCCGGAGATCATCAGCATCAGCACGCCCAATAAAAACCTCATTGTGCGGCCTCCATACTGTATTTCTCCCACAGCGGCTTGATCTCTTCTTCCCAGACGCGAGGATTGAGATCGCCCGCATGGCGATAGCGAATGATACCGTTGCCGTCAATAAGGAAGGTTTCTGGCGCGCCATAGACACCGAGATCCAGCCCTAACATGCCGTCGCCATCAAACAGGCTTAGCGCGTAAGGATTGCCCAGCTCTTTCAGCCAGCTGATTGCCTTCTGGCGATCGTCTTTATAGTTCATGCCGACCACGCGAATGCCCTGCGCTGAAAGCTGATTCAGATATTGATGTTCCGCACGGCAGGTCGGACACCAGGTCGCCCAGACGTTAAGCAGTACTGGTTTGCCCTGAGTCAGCACATCCGCCTGATAAAACTGCCCCGGATTGTCCAGTGATTCGAGACGAAACTTCGGCACAGGCTTGCCAATGAGCGCCGATTCCAGATTGGTCGGATCATCCCCTTCGGCATTACGCGCCAGCTGCCACAGCAGCGCCGCGGCAATCGCCAGGAAGATAATCAACGGAATTAACAATACTTTGCGCTTCATACGGCCTCCGGCGCAGTTTTTTGCGGACTCACGCGCTTACGATAGCGAGGATCAAACAGACACAGCAGTCCGCCCAACGCCATCATCAGCCCGCCCGCCCAAATCCAGCGAACAAATGGTTTGTAGTAAAGACGCACGGCCCACGCGCCGTTTTCCAGCTCTTCACCGAGGGCCGCGTACAGGTCACGCGTGATGCCGCCGTCAATTGCCGCTTCGGTCATCATCGACCCGGCAGTGTTGTAATAACGTTTTTCCGCATACAGCACCGTTTCCGGCTTGCCATCGCGCGTTACGCCGATAGTCGCCACACCGCCACGCCAGTTCGGGCCAGTCACCTCTTTGACATCACGGAAGGTGAAGCGATATTCATGAATATCGACGCTATCGCCGGACTTCATGCGCACATCACGCTCAACGCTGTAGTTCTGACTAAAGGCAATGCCAACAATTGTCACTGCCAGCCCCAGGTGAGCAGCCACCATCCCCCAATAACTGAAGGTGGTTTTCGTGCCGCGTGAAATACGCAGCACAGCTTCCGCAATTGCCAGCACCGCAATCCAGCAGGCCATTGCCAGGCCGAGCACCGTCATTGCCACAACTTTGCTTTCGAACAGCCACGGCAACAGCAGAGACAGCACCAGCGTAGAGATGAAGGCGATAATCAATAAATTGCGGATTTTACGTGGGCGATCGCGCCCCCAGCGCACCAGAGGACCGACACCCAGCAGTAGCGCAAACGGCACCATCAGCCAGGTAAACATGGTGTTGAAGAACGGTTCGCCAATCGAAATACTGCCCAGTCCCAGTTGCTTGTGCACCAGCGGCAGCAGCGTCCCCAGTAATACCACCAGCATCGCGGCGACCAGCAAAACGTTGTTCGCTAACAGCAAAGATTCCCGCGACCACAGCGCATTGTTTACGCGTGAGCGAACTTTGTGTCCACGCGCGGCAAACAGCAGCAGCGAACCGCCAATCACCAGCACCATAAAGGCGAGGATAAACATACCGCGCGCCGGATCAGACGCAAACGCGTGTACCGATACCAGCACGCCGGAACGCACGAGGAAAGTCCCCAACAGACACAACGAGAAGGCACTGATTGCCAGCAGTAATGTCCACGCTTTGAAGCTGGCGCGTTGTTCAGTGACCGCCAGTGAGTGCATCAGCGCAGTCCCCACCAGCCACGGCATAAACGAGGCGTTTTCTACCGGATCCCAGAACCACCAGCCACCCCAGCCGAGTTCGTAATAGGCCCATGCGGAACCGAGCACGATGCCGAGCGTCAGGAAGATCCACGCTGCCAGCGTCCACGGACGAGTAAAACGCGCATAAGTGCTGTCCAGACGCCCGCTCAGCAAAGAAGCAATGGCAAAAGCAAACGCCACCGAGAAACCCACGTACCCCATATAAAGCAGAGGCGGATGGAAGATCAGCCCCGGATCCTGCAATAGCGGGTTAAGATCGCGACCTTCAATCGGGAAGTTCGGCAACGTGCGAGAGAACGGGTTAGAGGTAAAGAGAATGAACAGCAAAAAGCCGACACTGACCATCCCCATTATCGCCAGTACACGGGCCACAATATCCAGCGGAATACGCTGACTAAAAATCGCCACCGCAAAGGTCCAGCCGCTCATCAGCAGCACCCACAGCAGTAGCGAGCCTTCATGCGCGCCCCAGGTAGCCGCCACGCGATACCACACCGGAAGCTGGGTATTGGAGTTGCTGGCAACATAGGTGACGGTGAAGTCGTTGACCACGAAAGCATTGACCAGCACCAGAAATGCGCCAGCCACAGACATAAACAGCAGCCAGGCAAACAAGCGGGAAGACGCCATCATGCGCGCATCTCCGCGCGCCACGCCCCATAGCGGATACACGGACAGCAGCAGCGCAATTCCCAGCGCCAGGCACAGCAGTCCGTTACCAATTTCTGGCATCATGATGCTGGGTCCTTATAAACACTCGCCGGGCGACGGTGGTTAGCTTCCATCGCTTTCTCAACTTCTGGCGGCGTATAGTTTTCATCGTGTTTCGCCAGCACTTCTTTCGCGAGGATATGATTGCCTTTTTCTAGTTCGCCCTGCACCACAACGCCCTGCCCTTCACGGAACAGATCCGGCAAAATGCCTTCGTAAGAGACATCCACTGAGCCTTCAGCATCGTAAATGGTGAAGGTCACTTTCAGCGAATTGGGATCGCGCTGCACACTACCCGGCATCACCATCCCGCCAACGCGCAGACGCTGACCGACTTCCGGCATTTGCTGAGTTTCACGCTTGCCGTAGAGAATTTCCCCCGGCGTATAAAAGAGATCGATATTCGAGCGCAGCGCATATAGCACCAGACCGATAGTCAGCGCCAGCCCTGCCAACACGGCACAGGCAATCCACAAGCGGTTTTTACGGCGAATATTCATGCAGCCTCCTGCTGTTGCGCAGCACGTAAACGCGCCTCACGCGCCCGCTGTTGCGCCACGCCACGCAGAATTGCGCGATGTTGCATCACCGAGTGCACGACCAAAACCACCAGCGGAATAACGGTCATCACCACCGCCAGCCAGACAAAAAAGGCGTAACCGCCCATTGCGAAAAATTCATTCCAGGAAGCAAATGCAGGGGTCATTTACGGCCTCTTTTCAGTATCAGTTCACTCACCCACGGACGGCGTTTTTCCATCAGCAAAATCAAATTACGCATCCGCATCAGCGTCAGCGTGGCAGACAGCAGCAGGAAGCCAAAAATCGACCAGCGCAGCGGCGAACGCATCGCCGGATCGATACTTTGCTGCATCCGCGTTGATCCCTGATGCAGGGTGTTCCACCACTCCACGGAGTAATGAATAATCGGCAGATTCACCACGCCAATCAGCACCAGGATACCTGCCGCACGGCCCGCCAGACGGCGGTCGTCGAAGGCGTGCCACAGGGCGATCACACCCACATACAAAAACAGCAGCACCAGTTCAGAAGTCAGGCGTGCGTCCCATACCCACCAGGTGCCCCACATCGGTTTTCCCCATGCAGAGCCGGTAACCAGGGCAATAAAGGTAAACACGGCACCAATGGGGGCCATCGCCGCCACCGCCAGGTTGGCCATTTTCATCTGCCAGACAAGGCCAATAAACGCCGCCACCGCCATTGATGCATAAATGCCCATCGACCAGATCGCCGCAGGCACATGCAGGTAGATAATGCGGTAGCTATTTCCCTGCTGATAATCAGCCGGAGCAAAGCCGAATCCCCAGATCCAGCCGACGGTAAGCACGACCACACTGGCAATTGCCAGCCACGGTATAAACCAGCCACAGATTTGATACAGCCGTGGTGGGATCGCCAGTTGATGCAGTGTTTTCCACATAGTTTCGATACCAGACTCGAACAAAAATCAGTAATCCAGCGTTATTGAATGCTGATTCGTAACGCTGCCGCCATCGCAAAAGGACTTAAAGTCGCGGTGCCTGCCAGCAACGCGCCTAAAATTGCCAGATACCCGTCAACGGGCAAATGCATAGAAGCCGCGTCCATCGCGGCGGTGGCAAAGATGAGTAATGGGATAGTCAGCGGTAACACCAGTATGCTGAGCAGCACACCACCGCGCTTAAGTCCCACTGTCAGCGCCACGCCCGGTGCACCGAGAAAGCCAAGCGTAGGCGTTCCCAGCAGCAGCGTCAGCGCCATCACTTGCCAGCCATAAACATCCATTCCCAGTAGCATTGCTACCAGGGGCGAAAGGATGAGTAACGGCAGACCGGTTACCATCCAGTGCGCCATCACCTTCGCCAGCACAACGGCGGGCAAGGGTAACGGCAACAACATCAATTGTTCAAGACTGCCGTCCTGCAAATCGTCACGGAACAATCGTTCCAGCGCCAGCAAGGATGAAAGCAGCGCAGCAACCCAGATAATGCCCGGTGCAATACGCGCCAGCAGTTGCGGCTCCGGACCGATACTGAGCGGAAAAAGGGTAATTACAATCAGGAAGAACCACAGCGGGTTGGCGATTTCGGCGCTATGGCGAAACGCTACGCGCAGCTCAAGACGGAAAATGCGCCAGAACATCATACGGCCCTCGTTTGCGTCAGTGAAATGCGGCGAATTTTACTTTCAGCAACGTTGAGCGGCTGGTGGGTAGTCAGAATCACAATCCCCCCCTGCTCCGTATGCTGCGCCATACGCTGGGTCAGACGATCGACGCCGTTAACGTCAATCGCGGTAAAAGGCTCGTCGAGGATCCATAACGTGGCACGGGTCAGCCACAGACGCGCTAAAGCGACGCGGCGTTGTTGCCCGGCCGAGAGCTGATTTACAGGAATATCTTCGAATCCGGCAAGCCCGGCCTGCGCCAGGGCTTCCAGACATTGTGCGGTATCGCCATCGCGATGATAAAAGTGCAAATTTTCTAACGCCGTCAGCCGGGTTTTGATCCCCGGCTGATGGCCTATCCATAACAGGTTTTGATGGTAGCTGTCGCGTACCTGATGCAAGGGCTGCCCTTGCCAGAGAACCTCGCCTGCGTCAGGGCGAGACAACCCCGTCAGCAAACGGAGAAGCGTTGTCTTCCCCGCGCCGTTGCTACCGGTGATTTGTACCCACTCTCCTGCGTTCAGCGTAAATGACAAGCCACTAAATAAGGTTCGTTCATCCCGCTCACAAAGTAACTCTCTGGCTTCAAGCATACCCACGCAATAACCCTGTTAAAAACCTGGCTCGACTTCACGCATATCGGGCAGCTTGTGCGCTATCCCTTTATGGCAATCAATACAGGTTTGCCCATCTTTCACCGCCTGGTCATGCATCTTCGCGGCAACCGATTTCTGGGCGGTTGTATCCATATACTCGAAGTTGTGACAGTTACGGCACTCCTGCGAGTTATTGTCCTTCATGCGCCGCCACTCATTCTGTGCCATCGTCAGACGATGAGCTTCAAATTTCTGCGGCGTGTCAATAACGCCAAAAATTTTACCATACAGCTCTTTACTTGCTTTGAGCTTGCGTATCATCTTCGGCACAAACTCGTGCGGAACGTGACAATCCGGACAGGTCGCACGGACGCCGCTACGGTTGTTGTAGTGCACGGAATCCATGTATTCCTGATACACCGTGTTGCGCATTTCGTGGCAGCTAATGCAGAACTCTTCGGTATTGGCTTTTTCCATCCCGGTGTTAAAGCCACCCCAGAAGACGATGCCGCCAACAAAACCGATCAACAGCAGCGTCCCCAGCGCCAGACGGCTGGGGGTACGCCACCATTTCCACAGGCGCTTAATCAGACCAGGCTTACGGTCAGAATTTCCCATAATAACCTCTTATTTCCCGTAACCTTTTGATGGGGTAAAGGTATTCCCCACGATTGGCGCGGTATCGGCCTGCGGTACGTGACATTGCAGACAGAAATAACGACGCGGAGCCACTTCCGCGCCCACTTTGCCGTCGCTGTCCATAAAGTGAGTAGGACTGATACGCGGCGCGCCAGTGGTGCGATAGCTTTCGACACCGTGGCACTGCAAGCAGCGGTTGGTATTGGTCGTTACCTGATAACCTTCAACGCTATGCGGGATCATTGGCGGCTGATTCACATAGTTCAGCGGCATCCGATCCTGCTCTTTTGGCATCCGAATGGCCCCTTCCTGCGTCCCGGATACTTCCGGCGACTGGCTAAAATCGACGCCATTAGCCGCCCAAACCGCGCCGCTTACCACCAGGGCCAGCATCGCCGTCCATTGACACAGCGCTTTCTTCAGGTCATGGCTTTTCATGATTTCGCTCCCGAACTCCATCGTGTAGTTATTGTAAATACATCCTCAGAACAGACATCCACGCAGCGACCGCACGTCATGCAATCGCGGCTGGTGACCTGCACCGGGCTTTGTTCATCCAGCACCGGGGCACGTAGCACATGCGGTTCCGGGCAAACATGAAAACAATCCATACAGCGGTTACATTTCTGCCGATCGGTGGTCGCAACGGTAATCACACCTTTGCTACCCAGCACGCCATACAGCGCGCCAACCGGACAAATGTGCCCGCACCAGCCGTGTTCAACGACCAGTAGATCAAATAAAAACAGCGCGAGAATAAGCAGCGCGCCGCTGCCGAAGCCCATTACCAGGCTACGCCCCATCAGGGAAACGGGGTTGATCCATTCCCAGATGAGCGTGCCGGTTAAGGCCGATCCCAGCAGAATGACCACCAACAGCACGTAGCGAATGTGGCGAGGGATCGTCGCAGACTGATTGAGGTCAAAGCGCCTGCGTAACCAATTTGCTAAGTCGGTAATCGGGTTCAGCGGGCAGACCCAGCTGCAAAATAATCGCTTTCCTGCCAGGGCGTAGAGCACGGTGATAATCACCGCACCGGTCAACGCCACCGTGGCAGGCAGATGACCACTGGCAAGACTTTGCAGCGTCATCAGCGGATCGGTCAGCGGAACGGTGTCGAATAACAGGCTACTGCTGTAGTTGCCGTGCAAGATCCACACACCAAACCACGGACCGCTCAAAAACATCCCCAGCACGAAGAACTGACAAAGGCGACGTAACACCAGCCAACGGTGACTGCGCCACCAGCCTTTTTTCTCCAGCGCCTCGCGCCCGGCGTCACGTTTACGATTTGCCATTGTTCCCCTCCAGCCAGCCGAAGCGGTAATGGTGACCTAACTCCCCTTTCGCCAGTGACAGCGGTAACACCTTGATTGCCGGTTGTTCCAGCACGCATACTTTTTCGCACTTACCGCAACCGGTACAGGCGTCGCTGTGAACCGTCGGCAGAAAGCGGGCGTGCTTACCGGTACGCGTGTTGCGCTCCAGCTCCAGGGTGATGGCCTCATCAATTTTCGGGCATTCGCGATAACAAACATCGCAGCGCAGCCCCTGAAAGTTGAGACAGTTTTCCTGGTCCACCAGTACCGCCAGCCCCATCCGCGCGTCGTCGATCGATTCAATCTCACGATCCAGCGCACCGCTTGGGCACACTTTGGCGCACGGAATGTCCTCACACATTTCGCAAGGAATATCCCGTGCGACAAAATATGGCGTGCCCGCCGACAGGCCAGAAGCCAGCGTCGCCAGTTTTAAGGTGTCGTAAGGGCAAGCCTGAACACACTGACCGCAACGCACACAGGCACTGGCAAAGGCGTTCTCGTTTATGGCTCCGGGCGGGCGCAACCGCACGCCAGATGCGCGTGCGGTTTGCTGTTGTAACCCCAGCGCCACACCCACGGCAGCCAGCCCGCCTGCTGTGCGAACGACATCGCGCAGAAAGCGGCGGCGACCATTTTGAGGTTTCGCTGACCGGGACATAATGGCTTACACCTTCTCCAGTTTGACCGCGCACTTCTTGAAGTCCGTCTCTTTCGAGAGCGGATCGGTCGCATCCAGCGTCAGTTTGTTAACCAGCTGTGCGGCGTCGAAGAACGGCATGTACACCAGGCCCTGTGGCGGACGGTTACGACCGCGCGTTTCAACAATCGAGATCACTTCGCCACGGCGAGAAACCACTTTCACTTTGTCGCCACGGCGCAGATCGCGCGCTTTCGCATCCAGCGGGTGAATAAACAGGACCGCTTCCGGGAAGGCGCGGTGCAGTTCCGGCACACGGCGAGTCATACTGCCGGTGTGCCAGTGCTCCAGGACGCGTCCGGTAGAGAGCCACAGGTCGTACTCTTCATCCGGTGCTTCCGCCGCCGGTTCGAACGGCAGCGCGAAGATCACCGCTTTGCCATCCGGTTTACCGTAGAACTTGTAGCCTTCGCCCGCTTTCACGTACGGGTCGTTACCTTCGCTGTAACGCCACTGCGTTTCTTTACCGTTCACCACCGGCCAGCGCAGACCGCGCGCTTTGTGGTAGTCATCGAACGGTGCCAGATCGTGACCGTGACCGCGACCAAACCATGCGTACTCTTCGAACAGCCCTTTTTGCAGATAGAAGCCCAGCTCGCGGGATTCATCGTTCAGCTGATCTTCCGCCAGTTCGGATACCGGGAATTTGCTCACTTCGGGGGTGGCATACAGAACTTCGTACAGCGTTTTGCCACGCAGTTCCGGTTTCTTCGCCAGCAGCTCTTCCGGCCATACTTCTTCAGTTTTGAAGCGGCGGGAGAACTGAACTAACTGCCAGAGATCCGATTTCGCTTCGCCCGGTGCCTGTACCTGCTGACGCCAGAACTGAGTACGGCGTTCGGCGTTACCGTAAGCGCCCTCTTTCTCTACCCACATTGCGGTCGGCAGGATCAAGTCGGCGGCCAGCGCACTGACTGTCGGATACGGATCGGAGACGATGATGAAGTTGCGCGGATCGCGCCAGCCCGGCATACGCTCTTCATTGATGTTCGGCCCGGCCTGCATGTTGTTGGTACACATGGTCCAGTAAACATTCAGCTTGCCGTCTTTCAGCGCACGGTCTTGTGCTACCGCATGCAGACCGATTTTCGCCGGAATGGTGCCGCTCGGGATATTCCACTTCTTCTCGCAGATATCACGATGTTTCTCGTTAGTCACCACCATGTCCGCAGGCAGACGGTGAGCAAAGGTGCCCACTTCACGCGCAGTACCACACGCGGAAGGCTGCCCGGTCAGGGAGAACGGACCGCAACCCGGCTGGGAAATTTTGCCGGTCAGCAGGTGCAGGTTGTAGACCAGGTTGTTGGCCCACACGCCACGAGTATGCTGGTTGAAGCCCATCGTCCAGTAGGAGATGACTTTCTTGTTCGGATCGGCATACAGCTGCGCCAGTTGTTCTAACTGGTCTTTCGGCACGCCGGTCATTTCGGCAGTTTTTTCCAGCGTATACTCGGCAACGAAGGCTTTGTAATCTTCAAAGCTCATCGGTTCGGAGGCGTCAGAACCCGGATTCTTCGCTGCTTTTTCCAGCGGATGGGTCGGACGTAAACCGTAGCCGATGTCCGTCGCCCCTTTGCGCAGGTTAACGTGCTTGCTGAAGAAGTCCTGATTTATCGCATTGTTTTGAATGATATAGTTGGCGATGTAGTTCAGGATCACCAGGTCAGATTGCGGCGTAAAGATGATGCCGTTATCCGCCAGCTCGAAGCTACGATGCTGGTAGGTAGAAAGCACCGCCACGGTGACGTTCTGGTTAGAGAGACGACGGTTAGTGATGCGTGACCAGAGGATCGGGTGCATCTCCGCCATGTTAGCGCCCCACAGCACAAACGCGTCAGCCTGCTCGATGTCGTCATAGCAGCCCATCGGCTCATCCATACCAAAGGTACGCATAAAGCCAACTACTGCCGACGCCATACAGTGACGTGCGTTCGGGTCGATGTTGTTCGAACGGAAGCCCGCTTTGAACAGCTTGGACGCGGCATAACCTTCCCAGATAGTCCACTGACCAGAACCGAACATACCGATCGATTCCGGTCCTTTTTCTTTCAGGGCGGTTTTGAATTTCTCTTCCATCACATCGAAGGCCTGATCCCAGGTGATTGGGGTAAATTCGCCTTCTTTGTCATATTTACCGTTTTTCATACGCAGCAGCGGCTGCGTCAAACGGTCTTTACCGTACATGATCTTGGGCAGGAAATAGCCCTTAATGCAGTTCAGGCCACGGTTAACCGGTGCGTCCGGGTCGCCCTGACAGGCCACCACACGCCCCTGCTGCGTTCCGACCAGAACGCCGCAACCAGTACCGCAGAAACGGCACGGCGCTTTATCCCATTTAATGGCTTCCTGCTGACCAACAACGGCGCGGGCAACGCCCGGCACGCTGAGACCGGCAGCCGCCGCAGCGGCCGCAACGGCGTTAGCTTTCATAAAGCTACGACGACTGAGTTTCATGGTGTTTCCTCACCTTGCTCTTCCTGCTGGTGATAAACCAGCGACACCGCCAGCACGCCCTCTACGTTGCGTACTGACTCAATGGTTTGGATCAGCGTTTCGCTGTCTTCTGCTTCCACCACCACAATCAACTGACCGCTCGGCGCGTCGCTGACAGCAACTTCACAGCCGGGAAAGGCGTTCAGTTGGGTGCTGATGTCTGAAATTCGTTCGCTTTTGGCCTGCACGACCAGGCTGCAAACTTGCCAGTTAGTGTGCATGGAGATACTCCGCAGTTATGGCTGATACCGGACAGCTGGCTGCACATGCTCCACATCCGTTGCAAAGTTGGCTATTAAGTTGCGGCTGGTAGATCCCGGAGAGCGTCGGGCGAAAGATAATTGCCATTGGCTCACAGCTATCCTGACAGCGGCGGCATTCAACTGACTGATACGCCAGGCACGCGTCCCCAATGGTGAACTGCAAATCCCAGGCTCTGGTGTGGCGCGGAGAAAATAGCGATTCGGGGCAAGCCTGCGCGCAGGCGTAACAGAAGCTGCACTCGTTATTTTTGAAATTAACGCTCGGATAGCCGCCCGCGCCGCGTTGCAGAATGTTGTTTTCACAAGCATTAATACAGGCGTCGCAACGGGTGCAATGGGTCAGAAAATGAGATTCATCACCGGACCAGGGCGGACGGATACCGTTACTGGCTTTGCGCCAGCGACCAGTGAGTATGCCCCGACGGGATGCATCAATCTTCACATTGACCTTCCATCATTAACGCGCTCTGAAAATTGAGAGCGACCAAATAAACCGCATAATTAATAAGCCATTTTTATAGCCGCTAAGATATTAAAGGATGTGTCAAAGATGCATACCCCGATCGGGGTAAAACCTGTAGCAGGATCAAAAGAGTGGCGGGAAGCGTGGCAAAAACGGGCTTTTGCTCACATTTCAAATGGTTATAAACATATTTATATAGCGATTAATTCACCAGAGATATTTCTGCTGGTTTGCTCCCTCATCAGAATTTAACACTAAAAGAGCAGGTAAAATTGTCTGAATGTTCTTTAAGTTATTCATAAAGCAAATTAATAAATCTGATGAATATGTTAACCTTCAGCGACATCATCGGTGAAAACCTATAAATGAAGAAGGAAAGCAAAAAAATGAAGACCATTCTACCTGCAGTATTGTTTGCCGCTTTCGCTACCACTTCCGCCTGGGCGGCAGAAAGCGTCCAGCCACTGGAAAAAATCGCGCCTTATCCACAAGCTGAAAAAGGGATGAAGCGTCAGGTGATTCAGTTAACCCCGCAAGAAGATGAATCTACCCTGAAAGTAGAACTGTTAATCGGTCAGACGCTGGAAGTCGATTGCAATTTGCATCGTCTCGGCGGAAAGCTGGAAAGCAAAACGCTGGAAGGCTGGGGCTATGATTATTATGTCTTTAATAAAGTTAGCTCGCCGGTTTCCACGATGATGGCCTGCCCGGATGGCAAGAAAGAGAAGAAATTTGTCACCGCGTATCTGGGCGATGCTGGAATGCTGCGTTACAACAGCAAGCTGCCGATCGTGGTGTATACGCCAGACAATGTAGATGTGAAGTACCGCGTCTGGAAGGCGGAAGAGAAAATTGACAACGCGGTAGTTCGCTAAACTGCCGTGAAGTGCGGCACCCCGTAGGTCAGACAAGGCGGTCACGCCGCATCCGACATCCAACGCCCGAGCCGGTTGCCTGATGCGACGCTGACGCGTCTTATCAGGCCTACACCGCTGTGAAGTGCTCCACCCCGTAGGTCGGATAAGGCGGTTACGCCGCATCCGACATCTAACGCCCAAGCCGGTTGCCTGATGCGACGCTGGCGCGTCTTATCAGGCCTACACCGCTGTGAAGTGCTCCACCCCGTAGGTCGGATAA